>Ga0256867_10000103_pt1 | contig 30239 bp, 37 predicted proteins | sample RVTome_15_FD_185939 | JGI IMG/M metagenome (GOLD analysis project Ga0256867, IMG submission 185939) | Soil microbial communities from uranium-contaminated site in the Upper Colorado River Basin, Wyoming, United States - RVT150D86 (HiSeq) ... | reverse complement strand
CCTGCCGGGGGACCGGGTCACCTTGGAGCTGTCCGCGTACGACCTGACCCGGGGAAGGATCACCTACCGGCACCGGTAGGGCCCACAAAAAGTGGAACCGCCGGAGCCCGAAGACTCCAGCGGTTCCAGGAGCATTTGTACACCACCCCGTGATCGGACGGCAAGCCCGTGGCGCGCTTTTGTCGGTCTTTCGCGGTGGGCGGCGGTGCGGGCACCGTGGTAGAAACAGACAGATGAACGAGCAAAGCCTTTTGGAGAGCAACGCCATCCTGGCCGCTGCACAGGAGCGGGCCGCGGTGGGGGAGCTCATCCCCTCCGCGCCGGCGGAGCTCGCCGCGGGCTCGGGCATCGCCAACCGGCTGAGCGTGGCCAGGGCCGTCCGGGCCCTGATGGCCAGGGGCAGGATCGCCCAGGAAGGGAGCCGCTACCGTCTCCTGGACGCCCGGCCACTGGAGCCGGGCGAGCCGGCCTCGGTGCGCCGGCCCACCCGGCGGCGCGCCAAGGACAAGGATGGCGCCGAAGCCGAGGAGCGGCCCACGTACGAGGGTCTGGGCCGCGCGGTGATCGAGCGGCTGATCGAGCTGTCCGCCGAGGTGGCGGAGCTCCGGTCCGCCCTGGACCGGGCCCGGATCGAGGCCGACGCAGCTCGGCGGGAGGCGGTCGAGGTCACCCGGCGGGCCGGTGAGGACCGTCGTCGGTCCGAGGGGCTAGAGGACGAGGTGGCGGCCCTGCGGCGTCGCCTGGAGATGACCGAGTCGAATCTCCGGACCGTGGTGGAGGCGGCCAAGGCCCGGCCGGCGTCCCCCCTGGAGGACGCGGACGCCCAGGCCATCCTGGACGTCCTGGCGGCCAAACAGTCGGCCGAATAGCCTACGGCGTACCTCGCTTGGCGAATTGCGGGGCCGTCGGTACCCTGCTTGTCTTACGCCAACACGTGTGCCCGCACGGGTGCCGCCATGGCGGCCCGAATCAGGAGGCGGGAAACGGAGACGCAGGATTCTCGGGTGGGAAGGAACCCGGCCGCCACGCCATCGACCGGAAACATGCCTATGCAGACCCCTGAGGTCACCGAGTCCGAAGCGGCCGACTTCGACGAGGACGTGGCCGTCGGTGACGTCCTGCGGTGGTTGGTCGCCGAGACCGAGGCCGAGTCGGCCGCCTACATCCTCCTGACCCCATCGGGCACGGAGCGCCTCCTGCTGGAACCGCGAGGCCTGTCCACCTCCGATGTCGCCGAGCTTGTCGCGCAAGCAAGGCACGCCATGGTCGAGGGCAATGTGGAGGCCGAGGTCAACGTGCCCATGGCCCACGCCCGGTGGCTCGGGAAGAACGGGAGCAAGATCGTGATCCTGCGAGGGGTCACGGCCGCGGCCGGGTATGAGGCGCTCCGCTTCGCCCGGTTCGTCATCGAGTGGCTGGCCGCCCGCGGCGAGGACCTTCCCCCCTCGCTGGAGCGGCGGGTCCGGGAGATACCCGGGGTGTCTTGGGCCGAGCTGTCGCCGGGCGATCCGCCCTCCCTCCGCGTCCTTCTGGACCCGAACGCCGACCCCGACCTGGCCCGGCACGAGCTGAACGTGACGCTCGGGGACCTGTCGGTCCGGATCGAGGAGATCGACGGAGGGGCCCTGCTCGATGAGCCCAGGATCCGGCTCATCGACCTGACCGTGGGCCTGGACGACGAGTCGTCGGTAGACGTCGTTCTCGACTGGCAGGGGCAGATGATCCGGGGTCGAGGGCGGGGACAGCCGACCGACGCCGGGCGATGCTACGCGTCCGCCCAGGCCGTGGCCGACGCGATGAAGCCGCTCCTCGACTCGGACGTCGTGGTGGAGGGCGTGTACCAGAGCGACGCGGCCGATGACGTGAATGTCCTGGTGGTCACGGTGCGCGTGGGGAACCAGCGGTACGTTGGGGCGGTGACGAGCCCGAAGGGCCAGGAAACAGTCAGCGGCGCTAGGGCTGTCCTCGACGCCCTGAACAGGCGGCTGCCGCAGATCGCGGGGAAGGCCGGCCGGCTCTAGCCGAGGCGTTGGGGAGGAAAAGCGCGGGCCCTCCCCCGGCCGGGTACGGGTGGAGAGGGGATCCCCCGGAGGGAGGCTGGTCTCGGCTCGAGAGACCGACCGTCCGCCGGAGGAGGGCTCCGCGCCTGGCGACCAGCCCCGGACGGGAGGGGGATGGTCGCCTCCAGCACCCCGAAGCATGGCCACCAGCCGTTTCGCTTCCGCGACGACGATGTAACGGTTTCGTGAAGGAGACCGCTGGGGCGGCCTTCGATGTGGGGCCTTCGCCCTACCGTCGTCCCTCGTCCGGGGGAGCGACCCCCCGGTAGTCGCCGCGGGTGACCGCTAGGTCCGGCGTCTTGAGTTGCTGGGGGACGCCGTCGATGCTGATGCGCACCGCGGTGATGTCGGTGCCCTCCTGGATGAGCGTGTACACGACCTGGGCGATCCGGAGCGTCCGCTGTTCCTCCGGCGCGGCTCCCTCGAACTCGGACGACAGGTCGACCGTGGCCACAGGCCCTTCGATGCGGACCTCGTTCAGGCGGGTGCGCTCGGGGATCTCGTTGGTGATCCGCGGCTTCCGCGGCGCCGACGCCGTGATCAGCGCGAGCATCAGCGCCTCTGCCAGGGAGTCCGCGACCCCCGGCTGGAGCGACTCGGTTCGGGCCACCAGCCGCTCGCCCCGGACCAGGTAGACCGTGCCCTCCTCGGGGATCTCCGGCTCCTCCGCCGGTGTCGGAGCGGGCGAGCCGTACACGTCCTCGGGTAGGTCGGACTCGGACAGGAGCGTGAGGCCCTCGCTTCGGCACGCGCCGGCCAGGACCGCGATCACCACGAGGACCGCGGCGAGCTTCACGGTTCCACCGGCTCTTGCTCGCGACGGGGCAGGCGAAGCTCGAACCGCGTCCCGCCGCTCCGGCCGTTGAACACGTAGATCTCGCCGCCGTGGAGGTGCGCGTTCTCACGGGCGATGGCCAGGCCGAGCCCGGAGCCGCTCCCCTCACCGCGCCGCCGGGAGGGGTCGGCCTTGTAGAAGCGCTCGAAGATCCGGTGGGCGGCCTCGGGCGGGATGCCGGGGCCGCGGTCCTCGACCGCCAGCCGAACCGAGCCGTCCTCGGCGCCGACGCGGACCGTGACGTCCTTCCCCTCGCCGTGGCTCAGGGCGTTGTCGAGGAGGTTCCCCACCACCCGCTCCAGCCGCTGCTTGTCGGCCACCGTGGCCAGGCGGTCGGGCTCGACCTCCACCTCGACCCGAACGAGCTGGCCGCCGGTTCGGGTCCGCCGGGCCACGACCTCGCGGGCCAGGTCGGCCACGTTCAGCCGCTCCCACGACATATCGACGCGTCCTGCCTCCACCCGGGAGAGGTCGAGCAGGTCGTCCACCAGCCGCTGGAGGTACTCGAGGTCCGCGGCCAGCAGCTCCGCCGCGCGGCGCACCGGCGGCGTGAGCCCCTCGCCATGCTGGAGGAGGTAGTCGGTCGATGCCCGCAGCGTGGTGAGCGGCGTTCGGAGCTCGTGGGAAACGTCGCCGACGAACCGGCGTTCCCGGGCGATGCGCTCCTCGAGCGCGGCGGCCATGTCGTTGAACGAAGCGGCCAGGGCGGCCAGCTCGTCACCGCCCTCCACCTGGAGCCGGGTCTCCAGGAGCCCCTCGGCCACGCGGCGGGCGGCCCGGCTGGCCCGCCGGACCGGGTCGATCAGCCGGGTGCTCACCCGGGTTCCGACCAGCGTGGCCAGGAGCACCGCGCCGACCGACACGCCGATCAGCACCCGGCCCAGGACCCCCAGGGTCTCCTCGAGGTCGGCCATGGGGAAGAAGAAGTACGCCTCCAGGCCCCGGTTCGGCACCGGCGAGCCGAACACCATCCGCTGCGGCGCGCCGGTGAGCGTGTAGCCGACCCGGCCTGCCCGGACCGCGTTCCGGAGCCCCGGCGGGACCGAGTCGAGCGAGATCGTGATCGAGGAGGCGATCGGGGTGGTGTCGCGCACGATCATGGCGTCGACGGTCCCCCTGGCCTCCAGCAGGTCGACGAGCTCCGAGAGCTGCTCCTCCAGCGCCTCCTCCTCGAGCTCGGCCTCCAGGCCTTCCTCCGGGGTGGCGGCCAGGAACTGCGAGGCGAACCGGAGGTTCGACAGGCTCTGCTGGAGCGCGTCGTCCACCCGCTGGCGCATCAGGTACCGTTCGGCCAGCGCGTACGTGGTCCCTGCCACCAGGGCCGAGACCGCCAGCGCGGCCCCTACGAAGGCGATGGTGATCCGAAGACGGAGGCCGGCGCCCCGGAGGAGTCGGCGGCGCCTCACCGCGTGGCCACCTTGTAGCCGAGCCCTCGGACCGTCTGCACGATCCTGGGCTCCCGGGGATCGTCCTCGATCTTGGCCCGGAGCCGGCGGATGTGGACGTCCACCAGCCGGGAGTCGCCGAAGTAATCGTAGTCCCACACCTGCTGGAGGAGGACCTCCCGGGTGAACACCTGGTTCGGCCGCGAGGCCAGCGTGAGGAGCAGCTTGAACTCCGTCTTGGTCAGGTGGAGGGGCTCCCCGCCCTTCGTCACGGTGGCCGCGTCGGGGGCGATGTCCAGATCGTCCACCGATATCTTCCGGGGCGACTGCTCGGCCCCCCGGGCCCGGCGCAGGAGCGCCCGGATCCGGGCCACCAGCTCCTTGGTCACGAACGGCTTCGTCACGTAGTCGTCGGCGCCCGACTCCAGCCCAACCACCACGTCCACGGTGTCGGTCTTGGCCGTGAGCATCAGGATGGGGACGGGGCTCTTCGTGCGGATCTCCCGGCACAGCTCGAATCCGTCCAGGCCGGGGAGCATCACGTCGAGGATCAGGAGGTCGGGGTCGTCGCGGTCCAGGATGGCCACGGCCTCCTCCGCGGAGGCGGCCACCCGCACCCCGTAGCCCTCGCCCTCCAGGGCCATACCCACGATCTCCCTGAGGCGAGCGTCGTCGTCCACGAGCAGGATCGTCGGCGAGCTCATCCCCCCGGGGCCATTATCGGACCAGGGGCCGGATGGCGTCTCAGTCGAGGAGGACGGGGTGTCCCGCGGGCTCGATGCGGGCCGGTAGGAGGCGTCCCCTGACGGAGCTGTTCGGCCGGACCGCGACCTCGGCCACGGCCGTGATGGTGCCGGCAGGCGAGAAGTCCGGCCACACGAAGTTACCGAGCCCCCAGAAGATGGGCCGGCCCCGGTAGTGGTCGAGGGGCTGGAGCCGGTGGGTGTGGTGGCCGAAGATGGCGTCCGCCCCGGCGCGGACGAAGGCCCGGCCCAGCTCGTCCTGCTCCGGCCGCGGCTCGGTGTCGAGCTCCACCCCCCAGTGGATCGTCACGATCACCAGGTCGGCCCGGCGGTCCGCGGCCCGGATCGCCCGCAGCATCGCGTCCGTGTCGCGGCCGGCCGCCGTCCCCGGGTGGCCCTTGGCGGCCACCTGGTCGGGTGGGTCGATCACCATCCCCAGCCCCACCACGGCTACCCGCCAGCCTCCCAGGTCGAACAGAGCCGGCGCCAGGGCCCGCTTGGGGCCCCGGCCCGCCCCGACCGGGGCGATCCCGGCCCGGCGCAGGTTCCGGACGGAGTCGAGTAGCGCCTCGGGCCCGTGGTCGTACCCGTGGTTGTTCGCCAGGTTCGCCACCTCCACGCCGGCCCGGCGGGCCGCCGGGAGGGCGGCCGGGTCGCACAGGAACACGAACTCCTTGTCGCGAGGGTCGCGGATCTCCGAAACCGGGCACTCCAGGTTGATCACGGTGAGGTCGTCCCGGCGGAACAGCCCGCCCAGGCCGTCCCACGCGTACCCGTAGCCGTTGGCGGTCAGGTTCGGGATGTATGCGGGATCGAGGCTCACGTCGCCGGTGCCGTGGATCACCAGCCGCTCCCTGGGCGGGGGCGTAGGCGAGGGAGGCGGCGGGGTCACTGTGAGCGTGGGCCCCGGCCGCGGCTGCGGGGAGCGGGCCTCCGGCGAGGGGGCCCCGGAACGGAACGGGGCGGTGATCTCGTCCCGGAGCACGTACCCGGCCCCCAGCGTGCCGAGCCCGGTCACGGCCGCCACGACCCACGGCCATCGCCTCGCTCGGTGTCTGCCCCGCATCCGGTCCCCTCCCGGGGCGCGATTGTACCGGCCGCCCCTCGGCGCCAGCCTGAAGGAACCCTCATCCGCGGCTCATGGGGCCTCAGTCCGGGCGGAGATACACCCAGACCCTGCCGGCCCCCCCAGCGGTTCGCACGGCACCCGCCTCGACCGCCTAGGATGAGGGAGCCGATCATGGCCGGGCTGATCTACTCGGCGATCACGTCGCTCGACGGCTACATCGCGGACCGGGACGGCAACTTCGACTGGGCCGAGCCCGACCAGGAGGTGCACACCCTCTTCAACGATCTCGAGCGGTCGGCCGGCACCTACCTGTACGGGCGCCGGATGTACGAGGTCATGGTGGCCTGGGAGACCCTGCCCCTCGCCGACCAGCCGCCCTTCATGCGCGACTACGCGGAGATCTGGCGGGCCGCAGACAAGATCGTTTACTCCAGGACGCTGGAGACGACGTCCAGCGCCAGGACGCGGATCGAGCGAGCCTTTGACCCGGAAGCCGTCCGGCGGATGAAGGCGTCGGCGGAGCGTGACCTGCTGGTGGGCGGTCCGAACCTCGCCGGGCAGGCGATCGAGGCCGGGTTGATAGACGAGTGGCACATGTTCGTCGCGCCCGTCGTGGTCGGTGGCGGCATCCGGTTCCTCCCCGACGACGTCCGTTTTGAGCTGGAGCTGGCGGGCCAGCGCCACTTCGCGGGCAGCATGGTCCACCTCCACTACCTCTCACGCTAGGAACCTTGGCCTACGCCGGTCGGCCGACTCCAGCGGCGAGCCCCTTCCGGCCGATACAAGCCGAGAGGACTTCGAACGGCGGAGGAGGAGCACATGGTCAGGGGCGCGCGGTTCGTTGGGTTCAGTACGGAGGAGATGGCGGCGCCGGCGAGTGTCGAGGTGGGCCAGCGGAAGGGGCGACGCCACGGGCACGGCCTGGGACTCCGCCCCAGCCGGTACGTGGGCAGGCATCGGGTCGCGGAGGAGACGAACGTACAGGGCCCCGACCGCGCAGAGGGCCCCCACCGCGCCGAACGACGGAAGGCCAAGAAGGCCAACGACTTCGGCTTCGGGCCCTGACCTACGGGTTGTAGGGCCGCTCCGCCATCCGCTCGCCCATCCGCTCGGCGTGCGGGGCGAAGTGCTCCAGGCCGACCATCACGTACAGCGCCTGGGCCTCCACCGCGACCTCGTCCTCGACCCGGCCGTACAGGGAGGCCCAGATCTTCCTCTCCTCCTGCCGATCGACCCGGGCCTCGAGCTCCAGCCGCGATCCCACCGGCACCGGCAGGCGGAAGTCCACCTCGAGGCGCGCCGTGACCGCCGGGGAGCCCACCAGCCACAGCAGGTAGCCCATGCCCTCGTCCACCGCGGCCGAGATCACCCCGCCGTGGGCCAGCCCGGGGGCGCCCTGGTGGTGCTCGGTGACCGTGAACGATCCCCGCACCCGCAGCTCGTAGTCGAGCCCCCACATCTCCAGGTGGAGCCCGGTGGGATGGTCCCGGCCACAGCCGAAGCACCGGTCGTAGTGCGAGGGGAGGGGACGGAACCCGTCGGTGGCCATGGGGCGACGAGGATACCCTGACGGCATCGGACCGAGGAGGCGTGGATGACCGATGTGGTGGTGCGGCGGGCCGAGCGGCGCGACCTGCCGCGGCTCGCCGAGCTGATGCACGAGTACGTGGTGGACTTCTACCGCCAGCCGGAACCCGACCCCCGGGCCATGGACCGGTTGCGCGAGGCGATGCTCGAGGGGAACGAGGGCACTCAGCTGGTGGCCGAGGCCGACGGCGACCTGGTCGGCTTCGCCACGATCTACTTCAGCCGGACCACGTTCACCGGCGCCCGGATCGGCATCATGAACGACCTGTACGTGGTGGAGTCCCACCGCGGCTCCGGAGCGGCGGCGGCGCTGTTCCAGGCGTGCCGGGCCGAATGCCGGTCGCTGGACATGACCGAGATGACCTGGGAGACGGCCCCCGACAACCACCGGGCCCAGCGGTTCTACCAGAAGGTCGGCGGCCGTCGCGAGGACTGGCTGGTCTACTCGATCGAGCCCTGAGGAAGAAAACCCTGGGGCGTGTCAACCTACCCCTGGGGTTCGTGCGTCTTCTGGGTGATCGAGGGAGCACTGAGCTGGACGAGACGACGATCCGAGCGTTCCTGCGGGACGAGTACCCGAGATTGGTCGGGGCGGTGGGCCTGGCGTGCGGGAGCGCGGCGACGGCGGAGGACGCGGTGCAGGAGGCGTTGGCCCGAGCGTGGGAGCGTTCCGAGCGAGGGGAGCGCATCGAGTCCCTCCGGGCGTGGGTGGCGGTGGTGGCCATCAACCTGGGCAGGAGCCGGTGGCGAAGGGCCAGGGCCGAGAGCCGCGCCTGGGCGGCCTCGGCGCCGGCGGAGGCCCGAGCGTCCGACGACGAGGAGGCCCTCGACGTCCGCCGGGCCCTCGGTCGCCTCCCCGCTCGCCAGCGGGAGGCTACCGTCCTCCGTTTCTACCTGGGTCTCGACGTCGAAGAGGTGGCCAGGGCGATGGGGGTCAGCGCGGGGACGGTGAAGACCTCGCTGCATCGGGCCCGCGGGGCCCTGGCCCGGACGTTGCGGCAACCGGAGCCGGAGGAGGCACCAGATCGTGGACATTGACGAGCGGATCAGCGCGGCGCTGGGGCGGGCGGCCCCGGAGCGGCCGGGCACCAGCGAGGTGTTCGAGCGGGTGGCGAGCCGCAAGGCCCGCCGCCGGGCCGTCCGCCGGCTGCGGGCTCCGGCCCTGGCGGTGGCGGTGGTGGCCGCCACGGCCGGCGGGTACGTGCTGCTCGGTCGGTTGTTCACGGCCCCGGAGGCCACCCGCCCGGGCGCACCCTCACCCGTGGCGCCGTCGGTCCCGGCGCAGGATCTCCGATGCCCGGGTCCGCTTCCGTTCGAGCCCGGCTACCTCCCCTCGGGGTTCGACCCCCAGCCGGTTGCCGGGCCGGCCCCGGGAGCGGCTCCAGCCGAGGAGGGCCAGCTGGTGCTCCATTACACCGACGGCCGTCGTGCGGTGGAGGTCCGGCGACCGGGCACCCTGTTCCTGGAGCTGGCCCAGGAGGATGATGCGCCGACGATCCGGGTGCTGGGCGCGCGGACGGCCGACTTCGGGCCCGTCGTGCCCGGCGGAGACGAGTACATCGTCCAGTTCTTCCACCCGAAGGGCGCCTCGCTGAACGACCGGTGCGCCCTGTTCTCGCTGAACGAGCACGGACTGGCGCTCGAGGAGCTCCTGCGCGTGGCCGAGCGCCTCCGGGCGGTGGATGCGTGAAACGCGGACCCGACGCCCGTCGGTCAGTCTTCGTCGTCCGAGCCGAGGCGAATGGTCTCCTCGACCTCGAGGGCCCGGGTCGGATCGACGCCGGCGAGCCTGGCCGAAGCATCGGCCTCCGGCGATAGGCCTCGTGACGTGTCCAGCGTCCGGGCGAGCGCCTCATCCTGGGCCTGGAGCTGGTCGGGGTCGACGTCCTGGTACTGAAGGACGCCGAGATCCTCGTAGGCCTTCTGCACCTTGGGGCCCCACAGCCCGATGTCCTTGACCGTGGGCACGATGCGGGAGAACAGCATCTTCCGGAACTCCCGAGTCATCTCCGCCTCCTCGACGTAGGCCATGCACCGCTCCACGTCGAGGCCGAGGCGCTCCCACACCTCCTGGGCCATGAACCGGTTCCGCATCAGGTAGCACGCCTCCACCACGAACTCCTCGCGCTCGTCCCGCTCCCTTTGCGTCAGCTGCGGGTAGTGGTCCCGGAGGGCCAGCCGCCCGAACGCCACGTGCCGGGCCTCGTCCTGCATCACGTACGTGTTGATGGCCTTGGACAGCGGCTCCTCGGAGAAGTCGCGGATCAGGGCGAACGCCGCCAGCGCCAGGCCCTCGATGATCACCTGCATCCCGAGGTAAGTCATGTCCCAGCGCTCGTCGGCGATGACCTGGTTGAGGAGGGCCTTGAGGTCCGGGTTGATGGGGTAGGCCAGCTCGAGCTTGTCCTGGACGTACCGGCCGTACATCTCCACGTGACGGGCCTCGTCCATGACCTGGGTGGCCGCGTAGAACTTCGAGTCGAGGTCCGGGACGGTCTGGACGATCTTCGACGCGCAGATCAACGCGCCCTGTTCGCCGTGGAGGAACTGCGAGTTCATCCAGGCCACGATGTGGTGGCGAACCTCGGCCCGTTCCTCATCCGTCATCCCCTCCCACATGTCCGAGCCGAAGATCGGGATGTAGTAGTCGGGGCCGTTCGCCTGGGACCGCGGGTCAACCTCGATCGACCAGTCCAGCCGGGTCTGGGCGTTCCACTGCTTCTCCTTGCCCTTCTCGTACAGGGTCAGGAGCTGGTCCCGGCTCTCGTCGTACTCCCAGTTGAACACGGTGACGTTGCCGGAGGGGACCTCCCACTCCGTCTGGTCGACGGGCAGCGTGTAGCGGCGGGTGCTCATCGGACGTCCTCCTCTCGGACCTCGAGGGCGGAGGCCAGGATACGGGCCAGCTCGCGGGCCACGTCCTCGGGGTCGTCGTCGCTGGGGGTGAGCGCGTAGGAGATGATGGCCCGGACCGCCACGTCGGCGGTTCGGTGCACCAGGCCGGAGCGTACGCCGACCCGCTCGGCCGCCAGCTCCTCCAGCACCTCCCGGGCCCGGGCCACCACCGGGCCGGCCCGGGTGGTGAGGTAAGGCAGGAGGCTCTCGGGCTCCGAGGCCAGCAGCCGGTCGAGCAGGGGGTGCTCCCGCAGCGTCCGGAGGCAGAACAGCACCGCCTCGCGCATGGCCGCCTCGAGCTCGGCGTGCCTGGCGTGGGCCTTCCGGACCCCGTCGAGGAAGGCCTCCTCCTCTCGGATCACCAGCGCCGCGATCAGCTCGTCCTTCGACCCGAAGTACCGGTACACGCTCTGGCGGGAGAGCGCTGCCTCCCGGGCCACGTCCTCGACGGTCAGTCGGGACAGGCCGAACGAGGACACGGCCTCGAACGCGGCGTCGAGGATCCGGGCCCGGGTCGTCTCGCCGGTGGCGGTGGTCGCGGTAGCCATGGTTCCATGGTGACGATAGGACGTGTTGTGTTACATCGTCAAGTTTGATGATTGCCGGAGCCTTGGTAGATTCCTGGGACATGGATGAGCCGACTTTCCGCCGCAACCCCGGACAGGCAGCCAGCGCGGTGCTCACTCGAGACGCGTACGACCGTCTGGCCGAGGAGCTCGAGCGACTTCGGACCGACGGCCGGCGGCGCGTGGCCGAGCGCCTGAAGATCGCCCGGGAGCACGGGGACATCCGGGAGAACGCCGACTACGACGCGGCCAAGGACGACCAGGGGATGATGGAGGCCCGGATCCGCGAGCTGGAGCGGCTGCTGAAGGACCCCGACATCGTGGAGTCGCCGACCGAGGCGGACTCGGCCGCTCCGGGTGTTCTGGTAACGATCCGGCCGCTGGACGAGGACGACGAGGACGAGGACGAGGAGACCTACCTGCTGGCGGCGTCGAAGGAGGAGCGCATAGACGGCGTCCGCACGGTTTCGGTGGACTCGCCGTTCGGGACGGCGCTCCTGGGCCGGCGGGCCGGCGACCGGGTCACGTACCGCGCCCCCGGCGGCACGTTCGCCTGCGAGGTCGTCCGCCTGGAGCCCCGGGCCTAGGGCCCGGTGTCCCTCCTCGTCGGCGGGACCCTGGCGATCCTGTTCCTCGACCTTCCCTGGTCGGCGCTGGTGATCGCCGTCCTGGTCGGCGTGGAGGTTTTCGAGTTCCGGGTGTGGCGGTGGGCGGTGCGCCAGCGCCCCCGGGCCGGCGTCCAGGGGATCGTGGGCGAGGTGGGCATCCTGGGGGACGGAGGCCGGGTGCGGATCCGGGGATCCTCGTACCCGGCCAGGGTCCTGGAGGGCGAACCCGGTGACCGGGTCCGGGTCGAGGACGTCGACGGCATGACACTGGTGGTCCGCCGAACCGACTAGCGGGGCGAGGCGGCCTGCTCGACGAGCGCGTCGAACAGGCCCTGATGGGTGGAGTCCTCCTCGGCCCGCCGCTCGGGGTGCCACTGGACGGCCACCACCCACGAGCCGTCGGGATGCTCCATGGCCTCAACGATGCCGTCCGGGGCCCGGCCGGAGACGACCAGGCCCTCCCCGACCGTGGCCACGGCCTGGTGGTGTGAGGACGACACGGTCACGGCCTCCGCGCCCATGGCCTTCGCGGCCCACGTTTCAGGCTCCAGACGGACCTGGTGGAGCTCCGCCCGGATCCCGGGGATCCCGTGCCCCACCAGGCCCTTGCGCCCGGTGATGTGCTGGTCGAGGGTCCCGCCCATGGCCACGTTCAGAACCTGGAACCCCCGGCAGATCGCCAGGACCGGCATCCCGCGGTGGATGGCTGCCCGGACCAGCTGCATCTCGAACAGGTCGGCCTCGGTGTCGATCCCGTAGCACTCGGGCATGGGATCCTCGCCGTAGTGCTTCGGGTCGATATCCCCGCCGCCGATCAGCAGGAGCCCGTCGAACCGCTCCAGGAGTCCGGCGACCCCGTCCGGGTCTATCCGCCGGGGCGCCAGGATTCCCTCCTGCCCGCCGGCCCGGTGGAGGGCCCGGAGGTAGCCGGCCGGCATGGCCACGGAGTCGTCCCGCCATCCCTTCACGTCTCCGGCGGGCAGGGGTTGTCCCGCGATGGCGATGAACGCGCGCATGGCCCTCAAGTGTACGGGCGGCCGCCAGCTCGGGCTTGAGATGCGCCGTGACTAGGCCCGCGCCCTCGACTCCCACACCTCGGGGTTCAGCAGCGTGGGGGGCCGGCGGCCCTCCAGCGCGGCCGTGACGTTCTCCACGGCCAGGAACCCCATGGCGTCGCGGGTCTCCACGGTGGCGCTGCCCAGGTGGGGGATGACCACGGCGGTGTCGATCTCGAGGAGGCCGGGGTGGACCTCGGGCTCGTTCTCGAACACGTCGAGCCCGGCCGCGAAGAGGTCGCCCTCGCGGAGCGCCTCGACCAGCGCGGCCTCGTCGATCACCGGGCCGCGCGAGGTGTTCACCAGCACGCCGGTCGGCTTCATCCGTCGGAGTCGTTCCCGGTCGAACAGGTGGCGGGTCTCCGGCGTGAGCGCCACGTGGATGCTGACGAAGTCGGACTCGGCCAGCAGCTCGTCGAGCTCACGGTACTCGGCGCCGAGGTCGCGCTCCACGTCCGACGAGGGCCGGAACGGGTCGTGGTATCGGACCGCCATCCCAAAGCCCTTCCCCCGCCGGGCCACGGCCTGGCCGATCCGACCGAACCCCACGATGCCCAGCACCTTGCCGTGGACGTCCTGGCCGAGCATCATCTCCGGCCCCCAGATCCACGACGTCCGGGACCGGAGGAAGCGATCGCCCTCGGTGATCCGCCGGGCCGCCCCCATCATCAAGGCCCACGCGGTGTCCGCGGTGGTCTCGGTGAGGACGTCGGGCGTGTTCGTGGCCAGTACCCCGCGGCGGGTGCACGCCTCGACGTCGATGTTGTCGAACCCCACCGCGTAGTTTGCCACGATCACCAGGTCCGGCCCCGCCCCGTCGAGGAGCTCGTCGTCCACCTTCTCGGTGAGGAGGGTGATGGCCGCGACCTTCCCCGCGATCCGCTCCAGGAGCCGGTTTCGGGGCATGTCCTCCTCGCCCCCCCACACGTCGGCGTCGAACCGCTCGGCGACCTGCTCCATCGGTCCCGGCGGGAGCCGCCGGGTGACCAGGACGGCGGGCCGATCAGCCACCGCGGTACCCGGGGAGGGCCGCCTCGATCGCCTCGAGGGCCGCGCGGATGTTCTCCACGGAGTTCGCGTACGAGAACCGCAGGTAGCCCTCGCCGGCGGGGCCGAACGCCGTGCCCCACAGGCCCGCCACGCCGGCCTCCTCGAGGAGGTAGGTGACCAGGTCGCGGCCGGTGCCGCCCAGGGACGAGACGTTCGGGAACACGTAGAAGGCGCCCGCCGGCTCCAGACAGGTGATGCCCTCGATCCCGTTCAGCCCCTCCACGATCACGTCGCGACGGGTCCGGAACTCCCGCACCATCTCCTCGATCGGCTCCCACGGGCCGGTCAGCGCGGCCACCGCGGCGTGCTGGGTGAACGTGGCCGTGCACGACACCGCGTTGATCACCAGCCTGGTCACCGGCTCCACCAGCTCATCGGGGAAGGCGGCGAACCCCAGGCGCCACCCGGTCATGGCGAAGCTCTTCGAGCAGCCGTCCAGGAGGATGGTGCGGTCGGCCAACCCGTCGAGCTCGGCGATCGACTCGTGGGCGCCCTCGTAGCGGATGGCCCAGTACACCTCGTCCGACAGGACGTAGATGTCCCGGCCCCGGACGGCCTCGGCGATGGCCTCGAGGTCGCTCCTGGTCAGCGCGCTCCCGCACGGGTTGTGCGGCGAGCTGAGGATCAGGAGCCGGGTCCGGTCGGTGACCAACGAGGCCAGCTCCTCAGGGTCGACCCGGAACGCGTTCTCCTCACGGAGACGGATAGGCACAGGCGTCGCTCCGACCAGGGCGGAGATCGACTCGTACATCGGGAACCCGGGGTCCGGGTAGATCACCTCGTCCCCCTCGTCGCACAGGGCCATGATCGTGAAGAACAGGATCGGCTTGGCCCCGGGGACGACCACGATCCGGTCGGGCGGGAAGTCCACGCCCCGGGTCCGCTCGAAGAACGCGCTGGCCGCCTCGCGCAGCTCGGGGATGCCCGGCGCCGGGCAGTAATGCGTCTGGCCGTCGCGGAGGGCCTGCATGGCGGCCTCGGTGATGTGGGCGGGCGTGTCGAAGTCCGGCTCGCCGATCTCCAGGTGGATGATCTTCCGGCCCTGCGCCTCCAGGGCGCGGGCCATGGTGAGCACCTCGAACGCCGACTCGGTCCCAACCCGGGACATCCGGTCCGCCAGCCCCATGCCACCTCCTCGGACGCCGAAGTATTCCACGCGGCGCGCGCCGGTGCTTCACCGAGCGCCCGTATGATGCGCCGGTGGACATGGGCGGCTTCGACGTCCTCACTTTCGACTGTTACGGCACGCTGATCGATTGGGAGACGGGAATCGTGGCCGCGCTCCGGGCCACGGGGGAGTGGCCGGTGACCGATGAGGCGCTCCTGCGGCGGTTCGCGTTCCACGAGGCCGACGCCGAGCGCGGCGAGTATCGGCCGTACCGCGAGGTCCTGGAGCGGGCCGCCCGCGGCGTGGCTCGCGACACGGGCGTCGAGCTGTCCGACGAAGCCGTGGCCGCGTTCGCCGGCAGCGTGGGGGACTGGCCGGCGTTCCCGGACTCCACCCAGTCGCTCCGCCCTCTCGCTGAGCGGTACCGACTCGGGGTGATCACGAACTGCGACGAGGACCTGTTCGCGGCGTCGCACGAGCGGCTGGGGGTGCGGTTCGACTGGGTGATCACCGCCGAGCGGGTCCGGAGCTACAAGCCGAACCCGCGGCACTTCGAGGTGGCCCTGGGGGAGATCGGGCTGCCCAAGGACCGGATCCTTCACGTGGCCCAGAGCCTTTACCACGACCACGTCCCGGCGAAGCGCCTCGGCCTCTCGACCGTGTGGATCGACCGGCGGGCCGGCCGTGGCGGTTCGGGGGCCACGCCACCGGCCGAGGCCGAGCCCGACGTCACATTCCCCAGCATGGCCGCATTCGCCGATGCCGCCCTGGGGGGCGGTCCGACGTCGTGACCCCGTCGGAGCGGGTCGACGTCGCGATCGTCGGAGGCGGGGCGATCGGGTTGGCTGTGGCACGGGAGCTTGCCGCGGCCGGGGTCGAGCGGATCACGGTTCTGGACCGTGAGCCGGCCGTTGGGCAAGGGTCAACCGCTCGGGCCAACGGCGGGGTCCGGGCCCAGTTCACCACGCCGATCAACGTCGCGTTCTCCATGTACTCGATCGGCGAGTTCGAGCGGCTGCAGCGGGACCATGGCGACCTCCTCTCCTTCCACCAGGTCGGGTACCTGTTCGTCACCGCCACCGATGACGGCGAGGCGCGGCTCCGGGCCGCCCGGGACCTCCAGCGCTCCCTCGGCGTGGACACCGAGTGGCTCACGCCCGAGGAGATCGGCCGCCTAGCGCCGCTGGTCCGGCTGGACGGCCTCCGGGGCGGCACGTTCCACGCCCGGGACGGATTCCTCGATCCACACGGCACCGTCCAGGCGCTGCGGGCAGAGTGCCCACCGGACCGCGTCACGGTCCGGACCGGCGTCGAGGTGACCGGTCTCCGCTCAGGCTCACGCTCGATCGAGGTGGCCACCACCGCCGGCGACCTCGGGGCCGGCTGGGTGATCGACGCGGCAGGGCCACACGCCGGCCTGGTGGCCGCCATGCTCGGCGTCGACCTCCCGGTCGAGCCGGTCCGCCGCAACCTGGCGTTCATCCGGATCCCCAACGAGCCCCCCAGTCTCATCCCGATGTGCATCGACGTCGACACCGGCGTGCTGGTCCGTCGCGAGGTCGGCGGCGGCTACCTCCTGGCGTACTCGAACCCCGCCGACCCGCCCGGCTGGGACACCTCGCTCGATCCCCGGTTCCTGGAGGACCTTGGCCGGCTGATCGGCAACCGATTCCCCACGCTCCGGGACGTCCCCATCGACCCGAGGCACTGCTGGGCCGGCCTGTACCCCGAGACCCCCGACCACCACGCCGTGGTGGGCTCAGCCGAGGAGGCCGAGCGGTTCATCATCTGCGCCGGGTTCGGCGGCCACGGGTTGATGCACGCCCCCGCCGCGGGGAAGGCGGTGGCCGAGCTGATCACCGAGGGCTCGTCCTCCACGTTCGACCTTCACGCCTTCCGTCACTCCCGCTTCCGGGAGGGCGACCTGGTGATGGAGTCGGCCGTCCTGTAGCCGCTCAGCGGCCGGAGGGCAGGGACCGACGCGCAGTGAGCAGTCGCTGGACCGTGGTGACGATCCCCAGGACGGTGAGGGCGATCAGCACCGGCAGCAGCGCGCCGGGGATCGTCAGGCCCAGGATCAGCCCCACGTACCGCTCCAGGCGCTGCACCGTTCCCTCGGTCATGCCCAGGCCGGCGGCCTCGGCCTCCGCCCGGAGGTGGCTCACCAGCAGCGAGACCACCATGGCCGCGAGCGCCATGGCCGCGGTGACCTCGTTCCCGTGGACCGCCATCTCGGCCAGGAAGATCGAGCCGAACACCATCCCGTCGGAGACCCGGTCGATGGCGGCGTCGAGGAGCGCGCCTTTCCGGCTCTCCTCGCCGCGGAGCCGGGCCACCCCCCCGTCGAAGATGTCCAGCGCCCCCGCCAGGAGCAGGAGGAACCCCGGCACCAGCCGGCGGCCGGTCAGCAGGAGCGCCGCCACCGCCACGTTCGTCAGCAGCGAGAGCGCGGTGAGCTGCCACGCCTTGAGCCCCACGCGGTACAGGCCGCTCAGCGCGACCCGGTACGGCCACTGGAAAACCCACCGGAACAGCGGGCCGATCAGGCTGGGGTTCTCCCTGGGCGCCGGGAGGTCCCGGATCCGCGGGGCAGGCCGTCGGGTGCTCACAGCCCGAGTATCCCCAGGCCATCCTGTCGCGGCAACCGGGCGGTACGATGCTCGCCGTGTCCCGGGCCATCCCGGTCGAAGCCACCCTGGACCCCCAGCTCCAGGAGGCAGTGGACGTCCGCCTCCGGCGTATGGACGAGGACGGCGTGGTGGCCAGGATGTGGGCCCGGGACCACACCGTCTGGCGCGAAGATCCCACGGAGATCGCCGACCGCCTCGGCTGGCTCACGGCGCCCCATGCCTCGCGGGCGCTGATCCCGGAGGTGCGGGCCCTGGCCGAGGGCGCCGCCGCAGACGGCCTGACCCATGCCCTGCTGATGGGGATGGGGGGCTCCAGTCTGGCCCCCGAGGTCCTCCGGGCCGCGCTCGGCGCCGGGCCCGGCGGGCTCGACCTAAGGGTCCTCGACAGCACCCACCCAGGGGCCATCGCCGCGGTCGAGGCGGAGGTGCCGCTGGACCGCGCCCTGTTCGTGGTCTCCAGCAAGTCGGGGACCACGATCGAGACCCGCTCGCACATGGCGTACTTCCTGGACGTCGTGGGCCAGCCCCGTCGGTTCGTGGCGGTGACCGACCCGGGCACCCCGCTGGAGGCCGACGCCGAGGCCGCGGGCTTCCGGGCCGTGGTCCGGGCGGCGCCCGACGTGGGGGGCCGGTACTCGGCGCTGACAGCGTTCGGGCTCCTCCCGGCGGCGCTGATCGCGGCGGACCCGGAGGCGCTCCTGGAATCCGGGGCGGAGGCCGCGGCGTCATGCGGCGGCTCAGTGGGGATCCACGCGAACCCGGGGGTGGTGGCCGGGGCCATCCTCGGGGAGGCGGCCGCGGCCGGCCGTGACAAGCTGACCCTTCGCATCGCCGAGCCGGTGGCGGCGCTGGGAGCGTGGATCGAGCAGCTCGTGGCCGAGTCTACCGGCAAGGACGGGACCGGCATCGTCCCGGTCGCCGACGAGCCCGGGGACCCGGGTCCTTCGCCCGACCGCCTGTTCCTGGCCCTCGGGGACGACACCCCGCCCGAGCCGTGGCTGCGGCTCGCCCTAGGGACGCCCGCCGACCTGGGAGCGGCGTTCTTCGTGCTCGAGTTCGCCACGGCTGTGGCCGGACACGTGCTGGGCATCCACCCGTTCGACCAGCCCGACGTCCAGGCGGCCAAGGACAGGACCGAGGAGGTCCTGGCCGCCGGCGTGATCCCCGCGGACCCCCCCGGCGACCTCGGCGAGCTCCTCGGGTCGGTTCGCCCCGGGGACTACGTGGCCATCCAGGCCTTCGTCGGTCAGGACCCGGCTCTCCGGGCAAGCTTGGATGAGGCCCGCGGCCGGATCGGGGCCGCGCTCGGCGTGCCCACCACGCTCGGGTACGGCCCCCGGTACCTCCACTCCACCGGCCAGCTGCACAAAGGCGGGCCGCCCTCCGGGGTATTCGTCCAGGTGGTCGAGGAACCCGCCGAGGACCGGCCGATCCCCGGACGGCCCTTCACTTTCGGCCGGCTGGTCGCCGCCCAGGCGGCCGGTGATCTGGCGGCCCTCCGCGAGCGAGGCCGGCGCACGGCGCGGGTGTCTCCGGAAGCCCTGGTCGCCTGGATGGGCTGAGCGAGGCTAGGCTGGCAGGAACGTGCCAGGAAAGGAGCGAGGATGTCGGAGCTGATCTCGGTCGGAGGGAAGGACGACGTGCCCGAGGGGGAGATGCGGCAGTACCAAGTCGGTGGCGAGGACGTGGCCGTGGCCAACGTGGCCGGAGAGCTGCACGCGTTCAGCGACGTGTGCACTCACGCGCACTGCTCGCTGGCGGAGGGCGACCTGGATGGGACCACCGTGACCTGCGCCTGTCACGGGAGCGAGTTCGACGTGACCACCGGGGACGTTCTAGGCGGCCCGGCCGTGGAGCCGGTGCAGACGTTCGCGGTGGCCGTCGAGGGCAACGAGCTGAAGATCGGGCTGTGATGATGCGGCTGGGGATGGTCGGGCTCGGCCGGATGGGCGGCAACATGTCCACCCGCCTGGTCCGGTTTGGCCAGGAGGTGGTGGGGTACGCCCGGGGCGAGGCAAGCCGCCGGGCCGCAGCCGCGAACGGAGCCGAGGTCGCCGACTCCCTGGAGGCCCTGGTGGCCGCGCTGGAGCCGCCTCGGACCGTATGGCTGATGATCCCCGCCGGCGACCCAACCGAGAAGACGGTGGCGTCGCTCGGCGATCTCCTCGACTCCGGCGACCTGGTCGTCGACGGCGGCAACTCGAACTTCACCGACTCGGTCCGGAGGGCTGCGGCGCTGGCCGAGCGAGGGGTGTCCTTCGTCGACGCTGGCGTTTCCGGCGGCATCTGGGGACTGGAGGAGGGCTACTGCATGATGCTGGGCGGCCCGGCCGAGGCGGTGGACCGGCTCCGGCCGGCGCTGGACGCGCTGGCTCCCGAGGGTGGCTGGGCCCACGTCGGCCTCTCCGGCGCCGGGCACTTCGTGAAGATGGTCCACAACGGGATCGAGTACGGGCTCCTCCAAGCCTACGGCGAGGGATTCGAGATCCTCCGGTCCTCCGTGTACGACCTCGACCTTCGCCAGGTGGCCGAGGTTTGGCGGCAGGGGAGCGTGGTCCGGTCCTGGCTCCTTGACCTGCTGTCGACGGCCCTGGAAGGCGATCCGAACCTGGAGAACGTGGCCGGGTACGTGGAGGACTCGGGCGAGGGACGGTGGACCGTGCTCACCGCGATCGACCAGGACGTCCCCGCCCCTGTCACCGCGCTGTCGCTGTTCGCCCGGTTCGCCTCGCGCCAGGACGAGTCCTTTTCGGCCAAGGTGATCGCGGCCCTGCGACGCGAGTTCGGCGGCCACGCCGTCCGCCCGGACACCGACTGAGCCGTGGCTAGGAAGCTCGCCCCGCCGGCGCCCCAAGCCATCGTGGTGTTCGGGGCCACCGGCGACCTGACCCGCAGGAAGCTCCTCCCGGCCCTCTACCACTTGTACCTCGAGGGCCTGCTCCCGCCGCGGTACGCGGTGGTGGGGTACTCGCGCACCGAGATGTCGGACGACGACTTCCGCAGGCGGGCCTACCAGGCGTGCATGGATTTCGGCCGGTGCCGGATGGAGCGGGCCGAATGGGACGAGTTCGCGGCGGGCCTGTTCTACGTGCAAGGGGACTTCACGGGCGCCGGCGCGTTCGGATCGCTCCGGGCCAAGCTCGAGGAGGTCGACCGCGAGCGGGGTACCGAGGGCCGCCGGTTCTACTACTGCGCGGTCCCGCCGGATACGTTCGACGACGTGGTCCGCCGGCTGGAGGAGGAGGACATGACGGCCGAAGCCCGGCTGGTGATCGAGAAGCCGTTCGGGTCCGACCTCGACAGCGCTCGAGAGCTGAACGCCATCTTGTCCCGGGGGTTCGACGAGTCGCGGATCTTCCGGATCGACCACTACCTGGGCAAGGAGACGGTCCAGAACATCCTGGTGCTCAGGTTCGCCAACGCGCTGTTCGAGCCGGTGTGGAACCGGCGGTTCGTCCATCACGTCGAGCTGACGGTGGCCGAGGACATCGGGATCGAGGGACGGGGTCGCTTCTACGAGCGGACCGGGGCGATCCGCGACATGGTCCAGACCCACCTGTTCCACGTGCTCACGTTCCTGGCCATGGAGCCGCCGGTCGCCCTGGAGCCGGAGGACCTCCGGAACGAGATCGTCAAGGTGCTGCGTTCGATGCAGCCGGTGCGCCGCGAGGCCGTGGTGCTCGGCCAGTACGAGGGATACCGGGACGAGCCCGACGTCGATCCGGCCTCGGCCGTGGCGACCTTCGCGGCCCTCCGGGTCGAGATCGAGAACTGGCGATGGGCGGGGGTCCCGTTCTTCCTGCGTACCGGGAAGCGGCTGCCCCGCAGGGTGGCCCAGGCCAACGTGGTGTTCCGACGCGTCCCCCACCACGTGTTCGAGGCCACGGGCGCCCCGGAGATCCCGCCGAACGCCCTGGCCCTGCGGATCCAGCCCGATGAGGGCGTCTCGCTGTCCATCACCGTGCAGCGTCCCGGCTTCGGCATCGAGCTCGATCAGGCCGCCCTCGACTTCGAGTTCGGCGAGCGGTTCGGCGGGCTGGAGCTCGTGGATGCCTACGAGCACCTGCTGCTCGAGGCGATGCACGGCGATCGGACACTGTTCATCCGACAGGAGGCCGTGGAGCGTTCCTGGGAGGTCCTTCAGCCGCTGTTCCACGACATCCCGTCCCCGATCCCCTACCGGCAGGGGACCTGGGGCCCGGCGGAGGCCGACGAGCTCATCGCCCCTCGTCGTTGGATGACGACGTAGGCCCGGGAGCGGCCCGGAACCCGCACGAGGGACACCGCGTGTCGGCGGCCCGCAGCCGGGCCCCGCAGTACAGGCACGGGCCGTCCCTGGGCGCCTCCCCCGGCGAGCCCCTCGGCCGGCGCAGGAGGAACAGCACCGCCACGACGGCGCCGGCGATCAGGATCTCGTCGAGCCCGCCGGCGTGCGCGATCATCATCCGCCCGACAGGATCAGGAGCCCGGTCATGGTGAACAAGACCATCACGGCCAGCAGGGCGTACTGGGTCCGCATGGCCAGGCTGGAGCGGAACGCGGCCACCGAGCGGTCGTGGGCCAGGATCACCCCGGCCACATGCCCGGCCACGATGGCGAAGACCTGCACGTACCAGATCGCCACGGCCGACAGCAGGGTGAAGTTGATGGCCCGCGTGGCAGTCCCGAGCAGGTCCCACCCGAACCCGAAGGGGTCGGACAGGAGGGCGATCCCCCCCTGTCCCTCCAGCAGCAGGTACGAGAAGTAGTGGGCGGCCACGTAGGCGAAGGCGATCGGCACCAGGCTGTGCACGAACCGCACCGCCAGCGGGTGCCATGGCGTCCGAGCCACGGCCGATGCGGCCCCCATGGCCAGCACGTAGGCCATCGACACGGCCAGGATCGTGGCTAGGAGCCCGGCCGTCCCGGCCACGGCTAGGCCCATCCCCGACAGCCCGCCGGTCCACGACAGCCACGTCGAGGTCCCGCTGAACCCGTCGAACGTGGTGGAGCCGATGATCACCATGACGAAGGCCACCAGGCCCGGCCGGGGCTCGAGCCCGGGCAGGCCGGACAGGGGCGGGCGGAGCATCACCCTGCCGTCGTCCCGGCGGGCCAGGACCGCCATTCTCGACAGGAGGCCGAAGTACACGGCGAATGCCTCGCCACTCCGGTTCCATTGCTCCCGGCCGAACGTGGCCATGCCGGCCATGGTGATCACGGTGTAGACGCCGATCCCCCAGGCCAGTGATCGAGGGTTCGCCCCCGCCGGGGAGACCAGCTCCATCCACAGGAACCCGGTAAGGAGTATCGCCCCCGGCCACACCCCCCACGCCTTCGGGTAGGGGCGCCGGGTGCGCTCCCCGATCCCCAGGAACCGGGCCAGCGTGTCCCACGGCGAGAGCGTGGCCCACCAGTTCCCCAACAGGGCGTGCGCGAAGGCCAGACCCACCCAGAACCACACGTAGACGAACACCGGCGCCAGGTTCCGGCTGGGCTCGTCGCGCCCGGCGATGGCGGCGGCCAGGACCAGGACGAAGACCGCCGACGAGAGGGCCCGGACGACCACGTCGGGGACCGGACCCGTCATGACCCTCTGGAGGAACCCCGGGAGGATGCGCCCCGGCGCGCCGTCCTCCAGCCGGGGCTCTTTCCACAGCGCGCCCAGGGCCACGAAGGAGATCACCACGGCCGCAGCGGCCCCGTACACGAACAGCCACATGGGAACGGGGAGGTCGAGGCGTCCGCCGAGGCCGTGCGCGGCGGCCGGGCCAGCGGTTGTCGCGACCACGGCGGCCGCGCCGGCGAGCGCGCCCAACCTTCTCACGGCCGGACCTCCAGCTGGGCCAGGAGCTGCCCGGCGTCCTCCAGCTCGACCTCGATCACCCCTGGGATGTTGGCCCGGAACGTGATCGTGGCCCGCCGGCCGGGCGTCAGGTCGGCCAGGAGGTCGTACACGTGCACGTGGACGTGGTCGGTCACGTCCGCCTCCACCCGGAGCGACACCCTCTGGCCCTGGGTGACCTCGATGGTGGCCGGGTTCGGCACCCGCTGGTCCTCGACCTGGACCTCGACCCCCCCCTCGTCGACCTCGATCTCCACCTCCAGGGCGTCCTGGCCGGTGGGCGTCTCGGTCGCCGTGGGCTCCGGCGTCGCCGGGGTCGGCGTCGGTGTGGCGCCCGGGGTCCCGGTGACTGTCGGGCTGGGCGTGGCCAGGGGCTCGGGCTCGTCCGTCGGGCGAAGCAGGAGGAACAGCCCCACCAGCACCACCGCTCCACCCAGGGGGATCAGCCATCTCGCAGCTCTCAACGTGCTACCTCCTCGTCGAGGGCCGGGCCGCGATCGCGGCCCGGGTCAGGCCGGGAGGGGAGCGGGAGGTGCTCGCCGCCTGGCCCGGACCAGGAAGGCTGACCGGGGTGCGGGGATCCGCGAGGCCGCGGGGCGGGGGGCCCTGGGGCGGGCTCGCGGGTGGCGAGTCGGCCGCGCGCTGACGGCGGCGACCACGGTCGTAACGGAGGCGAGCACGAACCACGCGGCGGTGGCCACGGCCACCTGGACGACCAGGCCGAGGACCACCGCCGGGTCGGCGAGGGCGCCGCCGACGTCCAGGCCGCGCTCGGCCACCTCGACGGCCAGGAACGCGCCGGCCTGGGCCACCGCCAAGACGGGTAGGAGGCCGCCGAGGGCCGCCGTACGGGATCGCGCCGCCCTGACGGCCGTTGCCACGAGCACGGCCGGGATCGCAGCGCCCAGCGAGAGGACCGCCGGGCCCAACCAAGCGTGGCCGGTGGCCGTGAGGTGGACCTGGCGCTCAGAGGCCGCCGGGTAGGCCAGGAGGTACGTGAGGCCGTGGCCCAAGACCAGGCCGGCCCACGCCGTTCCCGCGGCCAGGAGCGTGTCGAGTCTCCGCACGACCCAATCGTATCGGGCGGCGGCGAGGACGGCCGGAAGCTCGGGCGCGGCTTGGTAGGGTTCGGCGGAACGGTCGAGGACCGTCGATAACGGTTGAGAAGGAGGACATATGGCGAGGGAGATCGATTGGCAGCTGTTCGAGAAGGCCGCCGACATCACGGCGTCGGCCCTGCGCGGAGCCATGGGTGGGGGAGAGTCCCAGCCCCCGGACTACGCCGGCGAGGTGTTCAAGGCGGTGTGGTCAGCCCTGAAGGAGGCCGCGGAGGACCTGCCGGACAAGCCCCGAGCTGGATTCGCCACGTCCGCGTAGTCAGCCCGCCTCGGGCGGGGTCACCCCGGCGGCCGTGAGGTCGCGCATCGACACGATCCCGAGGACGCTGGCGCCGTCGGCGACCGGAAGGTGCCGGAAGCCCCGCGCGAGCATGGTCCCCAGGGCTTCCTCCGCCGGGGTCGAGGGGGGCACCGTGATGGGATCCGCCGTCATCCATTCGGAGACCGCGTGCCCGGCCGCGTCGAAGTGCTCGCCGAGCGCGCGCACGATGTCCCGCTCCGTGAAGATCCCCAGCAGCCGGTCGTCTTCCATCACCAGCGCCGACCCGATCCTCCGCTCGCCCATCACGGTGGCGGCCTCGGCCACGGTGGTGGTGGGCTCGATCGAGAACAGCGACGCGGTCATGATGTCGCCGACCGTGGTCATGGCCTCACCCTAGCCCCTGAAGTTGCCGCCTTCCACCCGGAACCCTCGACGCCCGTCGTCCGTCGAACCGGCCAGGACGAGGGGAGGTGGAGATCATGGCGCGGATCTGGATGGGGATAGCGCTGGCCGCGGTGCTCGCGGTGGGATGCACACAGGAGTCGTCCCCCGGAAGCGCCGATGCCGAGGGTGTCCGAGGGGGCGGGGAGCCGTTCGAGGCCGCGGATCAGGAGGGCGTGGCCCCGGGCGGAGAGGCCGCGCCGCTGGCGGTGCCGGCGGTCGGGCCCACGGTGATCAAGACGGCCGACCTCGAGGTGGAGGTCGGTCGCGACGGGTTCGCCGACGCGATGGCGGGTGCCACGTCGGTGGCCGCCCGGCACCAGGGGTTCGTGGTTTCGACGTCGACCGGTGGGGCGGAGGCCCGCCGGGGGACGATCGTGCTTCGGGTTCCCGCGGAGGGGTTCGAGGACGCTCTGAACGAGCTCCGGGGGCTGGGCGAGGTGCAGCGCCAGCGGGTCTCCGGGGAGGACGTCGGCCAGGAGTTCGTGGATCTCGAGGCCCGTCTCCGTCACCTCCACGCGCAGGAACAGGTCATGCTGGCACTGTTCGATGACGCGACCTCCGTGGCCGACACGATCCGGATCCAGAACGAGCTGTCGCGGATCCAGCTCCAGATCGAGGAGATCGAGGGGCGCCTGCGCTACCTGCGGGACCAGACGTCGCTGTCGACCATCAGCCTGACGCTGGCAGAGGAAGGCGTGGCCGCGCCGGGAGCCTTCGATCGGGCCTGGGAGCGCGCGGTCGACGGGTTCGTGTCGGTGTTCGCGGCGCTGGTGGTCGGGCTTGGGTACGTCCTGCCGTTCGCGGCGATCGGGCTGGCCGGCCTGCTCGTGTACCGGCGGGTGCGGCCGTCGGGCTCGCCGGGCTAGGCGCCCTTGAGGGCGGGGAGGACCTCTTCGCCGAACAGCTCGACGGCTCGGCCGGCGGTGTCCAAGTCCATGCCCGGGTAGTGGAGCCGGACCACCAGGTGGAACTCGTCCCGGTCGGCGAACGTGTCGATCCACGGGCGGAGGGCGCGGAGGACCTCGTGGGGGTCCCCGGCCGGGGTGAGGTTCCGGAGGAGCGCCTCGTCCTGGGGAGCCGGCTCCAGGGTGTCGTTCCCCGGCGTGTCCGCACCTTCGCGCCACGCGTCGTACACGCCGAGCTGGTGGGCCACCCCGGGGCGGACCGTCTCCCACGCGTCACCGTCCTCCCACAAGAATGCGTTGTGGAGCTGGGCGAAGCCCAGGGCGTCGGGGTCCTTCCCCGCCTCCCGGGCGCCGTCCTCAGCCCACGTCAGGGCGTCCCGAGCGTGGTCGAGCCCGCCCCGGCTGCGGATGTATCCGTCTCCGAGCCGTCCGGCCCGGCGGACCGCGTCCTCGACGAACCCGCCGAGGTAGATCGGGGGCCCCGGCTCCTGGGCCGGAGCCGGGGTCACCTTCACGGCATCGAACCGGAACGCGCGTCCTTCGTGGTCGAAGCGCCGCCCGGTCCAGGCCTTCCGCAGGATGTCCACGGTCTCCGCCGTTCGCCGGACCCGCTCCCGGATCGGGACGTCGAACATCCGGAACTCCTCCTCGCGCCACCCGAGCCCCAGGCCCAGGATCAGGCGGCCGCCCGACAGCAGGTCGACGACGGCCGCGTCCTCGGCCAGGCGGAGCGGCTGGTGGAACGGGGTGAGCATCACGCCGGTTCCGAGCCGGATTCGATCGGTCGCCGTGGCCAGGCCGGCGAGCATCGGGAGGAGCGAGGGCAGGTACCCGTCGCCCGACCCGTGGTGCTCGCTCACCCACACCGAGTCGAACCCGAGGGTCTCGGCGAGGCGCGACATCTCCACGATATCCCGGTACTCGCGCTCGAAGGTCCGCTCCGAGCCAACCGGGATCTGACCGGTGAACAACCCCAGGCCGACGCGCACCGTCACGGGGGGGAGCCTACCAGCGCGTCAGGCCGACCTCGGCCGGCGGGAGCGGGCGGGCTCCTCGGGTTCGGGCGGGACCAGGGCGCGATGCACGACCGGGGAGGAGAGGACCACCGAGGTGCTCGTGGAGCCGTGGGGCATCAGACGGTCGAGGAGCGACTCGAGGTGCCGAACCGACCGGGCCGCCACCTTCAGTAAGTACGAGCTCTCCCCGGTGATCCGGTGGCACTCCACGATCTCGGGTATCTCCCTGGCCACCTCGCCGAGGCGGGCGCAGTCGGGCCCATTCGAAGTCCATCGGACGAAAGCGGTGATCGGGAAGCCCACCCTGGCCGGGTCCAGGTGGGCCCGGAACGCCTCGATCACCCCGGCCTCCTCCAGCCGCCGAACCCGGTCGGCCACCGCCGGCGCGGTTAGCGAGACCCGTTTGCCGAGCTCGGTGAACGTGATCCGGGCGTTCTCTTGGAGCTCGGCCAGGATGCTTCGGTCCATCTCGTCAAGCGCACTATCCAAGGTCACACTCCTGATGTGACGAACATCACCAAGCCGCTCAAGGGTACTCCTTCCGATTCGTGCTCACAAGCGCCCGGGAGTTTCGATATCATCGGTTTCATGGCCGTCCGAAGCGAGCCGTTCCAGGGTGATCGTGACGCCAGCCCCGCGTCGGTGTGGGCGGCCCTGGTGGCCGTGTACATCGTGTGGGGGTCCACATATCTGGCCATCCGGGTCACGGTGGAGACCATCCCCCCGTTGCTGTCGGCGGCCATCCGCTTCCTTATCGCCGGGGGGATCCTGTACGCGCTGACGATCCGCCGGGGGGACCACGCGAGGGACCGCCCCCGGGCGGTGCACTGGCGGTCCGCCGCTATCATCGGCGCGGCCATGCTGTTCGGGGGTAACGGCCTGGTGTCGGTGGCCGAGCAAAGGGTGCCCTCCGGCCTGGCCTCGCTGATCATCGCCAGCGTCCCGCTGTGGATGGTGGCCATCCGGGTGAGCCTGCTGGGCGAGCGGGTGCGGTGGCTCGAGGCGGCCGGCCTCATGCTCGGCTTCGGCGGCATCGTCCTGCTGGCCGACCCGTTCGGAGACGGCGGGGCCGACATCGTCGGGGTGGCCACACTGCTGGTGGCATCCCTGTCGTGGGCCGGCGGGTCGCTGTTCGCCCGCCGCGCGCCCCTTCCCGCCCGTCCGCTGGTGGGGACGGCCATGCAGATGCTGGCCGGCGGGTTGGTGCTCACTGTGGTGGCCACCGCGGCGGGCGAATGGGCCGACCTCGACATCGCCGCGATATCCCTGGAGTCCCTTCTGGGACTGGGGTTCCTGATCGTGTTCGGCTCGCTGGTCGGGTTCGCCTGCTACGTGTGGCTCCTGCGGTCGGCTCGCACCACGCTGGTCTCCACATACGCCTATGTGAACCCGATCGTGGCCGTGTTCCTCGGCTGGGCCATCCTCGGCGAGGCCGTCACGGGGCGAACGCTCCTGGCCGGCGGGGTGATCGTGACCGCGGTGGCGCTGATCGTGTCGGCCCGCCCCGCGTCGAAGCCGACCGAGGAGGGCGCCCCGCTCCCCGAGGACGAGCGGGTCCCCGCCTAGCTTCCGCCGGGTAGGCTCCGGCCTGGATGCGCACCGCCGTCGAAATGGCCCGAGCCGTCCGGGAGCGAGCCGTCTCTCCGGTCGAGCTGGTCGAGGAGGCCCTGCGGCGGGCGGAGGCCTGGCAGCCCGTGACCCGGGCCTTCAGCCAGCTCCACGCCGACGAGGCCCTGGACCAGGCCCGCCGCCGGACCGAGGAGGCGGTGCGGGGGAACGATCTGCCGCCGCTACACGGCGTCCCCGTGGCTGTGAAGGACCTCTTCGATGTGGCCGGGTGGAAGACCACCGGCTGCTGCGCGGCCTACCGGGGCCGGGTGGCCGAGCGGGACGCCGAAGCGGTCCGGAGGCTCCGGGCCGCCGGCGCGGTCGTGGTGGGCAAGACGAACCAGCACGAGCTCGCGGCGGGGGCCACGAACCTCATCTCGGCCTGCGGGGCCACCCGGAACCCGTGGGATCCCACCAGGATCACCGGCGGGTCCAGCGGCGGGTCTGGGGCCGCGGTGGCGGCCGGGGTCGTCCCGGTGGCCCTGGGAACCGACACCGGGGGCTCGATCCGGATCCCCGCTTCGATGTGTGGTGTCAGCGGCCTGAAGCCAACGCACGGGCGGGTCAGCCTGGACGGCGTGATGCCGCTGGCCCCCTCGCTGGACACCGTGGGTCCGCTGGCCGCGACCGTCGAGGACTGCGCGCTGGTGCTCGCCGTGGTGACAGGCGAACCGGTGATCGAGAGGTCGGAAGGGCTGACGGTGGCCTCGCTGGGAAGCCTCCACGTGGCGTTCCTCCAGCCCGAGGTCCTGGAGGCCACCATGGCCGCGGCCGACGTGTTCGCTCAGCTCGGCGCGGCCACCTCGGCGGTGGTCGGCGAGGAGTGCTTCGCCCCGGAGGTGTGGGAAGAGATCGCCTGGCCGGAGATGGCCGAGCACCACGGGTCGCTCCTCGATCGGCCCGAGCTCCTCCACGCCCGCACCGCGGAGATCCTGGAGCAGGGTGCCGCGCAACCCGACCAGGTCACCGCCGCGGCTCGGGAGCGGGCCGGCGCGGTTCGGGAGGCGTTCCTGGCCGCGCTGTCGGTGGCTGACGTCCTACTGGCCGCCGCCACGCCGATCGCGGCGCCGCCGGCCGGGGCCGAGTGGGTGGAGGTCGGATCCGGCCGGCTCAGCGTGCGGCGGGGCGCGCCATCGCTCCTGACCCGATCGGTGAACCTGGCCGGGCTGCCCGCCGTGAGCGTGCCGGCGGGGTTCTCATCGGTTGGGGTCCCGCTGGGGATCCAGCTGATCGGCCGGCCCGGGGACGAAGAGGCGATCCTCGGCGCGGCGGCGGCGTTCCAGGGGGCCACCGGGCACCACGTGGCCCGGCCCGAGCTTCCGGAAGAAGGTCCTGGCTAGCGGCCGGGGGGTGGCGGCTGGCCCCCGCTTGGAGGCCTTCCACCTCCGCCGGGAGGTCCGCCCCGTCCACCGGGAGGTCCGCCCCGTCCACCGGGAGGTCCGCCCCGTCCACCCGGGCCGCCGAAGCGTCC
>Ga0256867_10000102_pt1 | contig 30344 bp, 25 predicted proteins | sample RVTome_15_FD_185939 | JGI IMG/M metagenome (GOLD analysis project Ga0256867, IMG submission 185939) | Soil microbial communities from uranium-contaminated site in the Upper Colorado River Basin, Wyoming, United States - RVT150D86 (HiSeq) ... | reverse complement strand
TGTCCCCCATTACAAGATGCGCGCGTTGTCGTGCGCCTGATCGACATAACGCCGATAAACAACTCACTCATCTAGGAGCTCGTTTTCCACCAAATCAAACAATGTCGCGCCCGGCCGCTCATTCCGCTCTGCGAGTGCGGTTTCGAACACCTTCCTCGCATAGCTCAGCCAGCTGTCGCGCGGTTGATCGTTGCCGCCGTGGCTTACCGTCCCGCGCACCTCGATCCGCACCAGGCCGCTGTGCTTGTGCCCTTCTCGCGTGTCGACGTCGAAACGGCCCATCGCTGTCGATCCGCGTCGCGGCCGTGACATGAGGTCGGTTTTCTTGCCGGGCCGATCTGGATGCGAGCCGCCGCCTTGATAGATGCTCCTGAGCCACGCACCGATCCGAGGGTTCGCCGAGCTGGTTGCCGACACGGCCCCATGGCCTTTCTTGAGAGCCCGATCGGAGTCTGTCAGACCCAATGTCGTCGGAATGGTCTGGTCTCTTACAAGTTTTCTGAAGAGTGCTTTTTCTTCCTTGTTGAGCAAACTCTGATAGATCGAATAGAAGCTCGTGCGAGACATCAAGCGGAACGCAAACTTCGCCGGGCTCGGCGTGCCCGCGAAGCCTTGTCCCCTGACGATGTAGTACACGATCATCTGAATAAAGCTATGAAGGTTGGCGTGATCCAGATCGAACAGGAACCGCGCAGCTCCTGTGAGGCCCCGCGGGCTTGAGCGAATCGAAAATCGTTTGGGCCGGCCCAAGCGTATCGACCACATTTGTGGCACTTTCGTGCTCCTTCAGTAACGACTCAAACTCCTGCAGAGCGAGGCTCTCCGAGGCCTGAATTCGCGCGAACCAGTTGACGCCTTGATGCCCAGGTACGATCTCAACCAGTAATCGTCCGCCCCTCCTGATGACGGGGAGGTGCCCGACCATGAAGTTTGTCGGCCATTCGTGCAGCGTCCCAACGCTCGCGGTTCTATCGCCGGCATCTTTGAGCCGGTCAACCTTCGCGCGTATCACATTCTTGGTGTCTTCGTCAGTGACAGTCGCAGCGCTTTCCATGTCCCTCGTCATGTTCTGCGCTTCCTCGATGCGGGCGTTGATAGCGCTCCATTTTCTATGCCACTTCGGAGTCTCGAACTCGATGAATCCTCCCGACTCTGCTTGCAGCTCGATCGCGGAACCTTCCTTCGTCTTTCTGACCCGACGCATGAACCGCGGACCGGCCCCCGGCTGAAAACGGCCGAAGGCATCACGATGCAGATCCAGGGGGTTGCCCGCCGTGTCGACGTATTTGAGCTCGTAGGTGCCGCGGTTGACCCTACCGCGGTTCCTTCTCTTCTTCGGTCGGCTCACTTTTCCCGTTTTTTGATCGATGACGGTGTAGGTCCACACGTACTGAGCAGGCTTGGACGGATCACCTTCATTCGCTTCGACGAAGTCACCTCGTCTAAGGTGTGGATCACCCGATACGCCGGTGGTGAGAAACTGTTCTTCACCCTTTTCGCTCGCGCCCTTGATTCCGTACTTGCGAGGCACAGGCTTGACCGTTCCCACCCGGTCCACCATCCATACGTGATTCACCGTTTGGATCTCGAACTTCATGGCGCGTTGAACCGCGGCTCCAGGGCGTAGTACTGGCGCTTTCCGTGGCGCCGAAAGTGCTGTCCGGTCTCGTACAGCGCTTTTCATTTGCAGCGCCTTCGCGCCCATTATGTCCGCTTCCCGCTCCAAACTCGCATCGTCATTTATCGACGTCCCGTTAAACTGCATCGTGGGAGTAACTCGCCCGCGCATCTGCTGCACCGCATGCCAGCCTTCATGCGGTAAATGCCTGTCCTGAGCCGGTGCTACGTGGATGTCTTGCCCTTGCGTATACGCCAGCGCACCGAGCAGCGCCGGTTTGGAGGAGTTGTAATGGACGCGCACACTCGAGAGATCCATTCCCGAGAGTGCCTCCAAGCCCGCCTTTAGCGCACTGGGCAAGCCGCCGCCGCTTTCGGCGTGACTCCGGTCACCTTGGAACGGAACCGGCGACTGGCTGGTGGCGAATTTGCCTTGCAGTCCGTCCTGCTTATCCTCAAGGCTTTGGCGATGCACAGCCGGCCCGGCCTTCAATTGCAACTCTTCCTCTTCGTCCTCGTCCGCCTCTACCATCTGCCGTTGAACGAGTAGCGGTCCCCTATTACTCGACCTGGTCTGGAGTGGCTTTTCTTCCTCTTCTTCGGGTGCGGCCTGGCGTTGTAACAGCGGCTCCGGCATCCGCATCACGTCTTCATCAACCTGGTCGGCTCTCCGTTCATAGTGGTCGTCCAGAGCGGCCTCCTCTTGTGTGGCGCGTCCAGCAAAGCGCCGCTGCAGGAACGGCGGCAACGCCACGCGGCGCGCAGCCCCTCGCACGTTCGAAGCCTGCGGCGAGGCCGTCGACGGCGCGGGTTTGTGCGTGATGCTTGTTGTGAGTGCCACTGCGTTACCCAAACAGCTCCGCCGGCGGCACACGCCCGAGCTTCGTGTATTCGGCTCGCAGGCCACCGGCCACATCGCGCATCGTCACGCTGCGCGCCTCAGCCAGCGCAACGGCACGCGCTGCCGCGACCGCGGTACGCACATGGCCGCCCGTCAGGTCAACCAAGGCCGCAAAGCGGTCGATCTCTTCGGCCGACATGCCGCTGTTGCTCAAATGCAGTTGCCACAATGCACGCCGCTCGACCGGGCCGGGAACATGGAACTCGATCACTGTGTCGAGCCGACGGGCGAAGGCCGCGTCGAGGCGCTGCCGCGCATTGCTCGTCAGCAGCACAATGCCCTCGAAGGTTTCGATGCGCGCCAGAAGATAATTGGTCTGGTTGTTGGCGAAGCGGTCGTTCGCGCTGCCGACATCGGTGCGTGCACCGAATAGCGAATCGGCCTCATCGAACAACAAGATTGCCGAACTCGCCTCGGCGCGCGCGAACACCTGTGCCAGGTTCTTTTCAGTCTCGCCGACCCATTTGCTGGTAACAGCCGCGAGATCGACCACCACCAGCGGCAACCCGAGCTGCGTGGCAAGCCAGCGTGCCGCCAGGGTCTTGCCAGTACCTGACGGCCCGGCAAACAACGCACGCACTGCACAGCTCGCCACCTCGCCCGGTGCCGGCGGGAGCGCCTCGCGCACACGACAGCGTGCCGCCAGGCGTGCGAGCTCCTCGCGCGTCGCGGGCGTGAGCACCAAATCGTCGTCCGAAACTCTGCCACGCAGCGCGCGCCCGATCGGTGCAAAGCCAGCGGCAGCTTGCGCGGTCGCCGCCAGCTCGACCGCTGTAGTGTCCGGAGGCAGACCACGTCGTGCGGCGTAGTGACGTGCACTGCGCGCCAGCGCATCGATCTGGGCAAAGCCACAGCGCAGCCGTGCGCCAAGCTCGGACGCGGCTTCGGCTTCGACACCGTGCTTGCGCCAGCGCGCACTACGCGACTGAGCCGGTGGCAGTGCGGGCGACAGCTCGGGGACAAAGGCGCCGCCGACGCTCGCAGCGCCATCGGGGCCGAGCAGAACCAGCATCGGCACGCCGGGCGGCGGCAGCGCAAGTTCGATGCGGTCGCCGGGCGCGAGCTGCAAATCGAACACCGGAAGCCGCGATGCGGTCAGACTGGCGGCCGCGAGTCCCGATGGCCATTTCGGTTCGGTGACTCGCTGCAGTCGCCGATTAAGCGCACGGCCGATGACCTCGGCACACGCGAGCGCTTCTTCGTGGTCGAGCGCGCGAATCACCAGTGAGCCCCCGCATGCGGCAAGTGCTGCGGCTGCCTCCTCGGCAGCGGTGCGCTGCACGACATCGAGGGGCAGCGCCGAGAGATCAGGGTGCGTCGGCTCAGCAGCTGGATTCTGCGCCAGGACTCTCAGCAGCAGGGGGGGTACGCGCGCCTCGGCCAACACCAACGGTGCATCGGCCGCCCCACCGAATTCAAGCAGCTGGGCCTGCGCAGCTGGGCCACACTGCAATGCGAGACAGGCAGCGTCTTCGTCGCCCACGAGCGGTGCCACCACCGCCGCCAGCAACCCCAGCGTGGGACGCGCTGCACCCTCGACGCCCTGCAGCCAGCCAACCGCACGCGAGAATGCCGGATCCAGCTCCGCACTCACCGCGATCACGAGCGCCAAAGCCTCGCCCACCGTCAGTCCCGCATAACGTACCGCATCGACCAGAGGACCGTCGGCTGCAGTCCGCGCTCGCAGTGCGGCGTCAAAACGCTGGGGCCAGTCAGCGCCACAAGCCGCATGCGCTGCCAAAAGCAGTGGGCCGATCGGCACGTCACGCAGGCGCTTTTGCATATCCGGTCCGGCAACAAGATCGGCCAGCGCCGCCAGTGCAATCGTGCGCAGCCGCAGTTCACCCGTGCCACTTTCCTTAACATCGGTATCAGGCAGGTCGGCGAGTCGCATATGTGGGCTCAGTCGTATTGAAAGCACACCACGCGGCCAAGAGCCGGCAACCAGCCCGGATCGAAATCGAGGCCTGCCTTGCGCACCGCCAGGTTCACCTCGGCGAGGCGCAGCGCAATCGTCAGGTGCGTACGGCTGACGACGATTCGGCCGCCGCGTGCGAGCACGCGGCGCAGCGGGCGGCGCGTCAGTCGCAGGCAGATAAGGCGAAGCTCACGCAGTGGAACGGGATCTTCAGCGATCAACTCAACTGCTGGCGCAAGCTGATCAAGCACCTCGTACAGCGGGTCTTCGGCGTCGATACGCAACAACGCGGCAATCGCTCGCAGCCAGCGCACGCAAGAGGCTTGCGATGGAGGTGGGCGCTCGACTTTATCGAAAAGGTTCAGCGCGAAGAACAAGCCTGCCCAGCGAGTTAACTGCCCGGCCTCGAAGTCGATACCGCGCGAGGGCGGGATCGACGATCGTGACGGCACCCGCAGAACGACTTCCGGTTGCGCCGCAGGCGAGCCATCCGGACGCGGCACCTGTCCGTGCGGCAAGTCCAGGGCGGCACGCGCAAAGCGCCGTGCCACAGCGGCTAGTCGTGCCGCTCCAGTGACTTGCCGAGGTGGGAAGCCTCCCTCGGCGAACATGAGCCTCGGTGATGCCGGCATTTGGTCATCACCTTCGGTTACATCGGAAAATTCAATGTAAGCCGGTGGCAAGAGGGTTTGCAGTGCATCGTCATCCAGCCCGTCGATTACGTCATCCAGGAGGCCCGGCGCTCGAATCGCGCGACACGCATCAGCGAAGTAGCGCGCGCTACTCTCGGCATCAAGCGTCGTGTCGGTCCATGGCGCGGCCAGCAGCGCCGCGATCTGCCGCGAACGGGCTGCAGGACGTGCTGTGCCGCGATGTGCGGTCGCAAGAATCTCCTGCCAGTACCACGCCGAGACGTCCTCGCCCAACGCGATCCGCTCGATCAGCGTCAGCCGGGCACTCGACTCATCGGGAAACATGACCGCGGTCGCTTCGGAGGCCGCGTATGGCGACGTCGAGACCACAAGCTGCTGCCAGCGCGTTTCGATCTGCCGAGCCAGCGCAAAGGCGGGTGCATCAGCACTCAGTCGCAACGACAATCGCCGCACCAGCACAAAACGCCCGCGCCAGGCTGAAGGCTGGTTGGCGGTGCGTAACGCATCCTCAAGTCGTGCGGCAAATCCGACCGGCGACACAAGCGGCTCGGCCGTCTGCACCCGCAAATGTTTGACATGCAGTCCATCGTGCAGCATGGCTTGTTTACCCGAACATCGTTACGAAACGCACCGCGGTCGCCTCTGTCGCCTGCACATCGGCCATCAACGCATTGGTCACCCGAACGGTCGCAGTCTCGGCCTGCAGATCGTCGACGATTGCAATGGCCGCCAACCGGCCTTCATCGAAAAACTGCACCGTCTGGCCGAGCCGCACGCGTGCGGGCAAAAGCGGTCGGATCGGCAGCAGCGTGCCCGGGAACAGGGGCAGCGGCCGCAGCACCCGGCCGGTGACGATCTCGTTGACCGGCGAATGACTTGCCGCCAGTATGCACACGCGCAGCAAGTCATTGATCAGGCGCTGTGCGGGCACGAGGTCGCGCCGCGCGCGGTTTCGCAGCCAGCGCGCCAACTCGATGATTTCCTCGCGCAGCTCGGCGGGCACTTCACCCAAACGCGGGAGCAGCGACAGGTCACCCAGATCTGCGGGTGCGTCAAACTGGCTGTAGCGCTCGGCCCAGACCAGTCGCAGCGCAGGTTTCACGCTGCCCAGCCGTGCGTGCAAGCATCCAGCGACCGTGGCAATCCGCTCATATTCTTCCGTGGCACGGCGCGCAACCAGCGCATTTTCCAGGAGCGATGACAGGTCGGTGAGCGAGACAAAACGCGCGAGCAAGCCGCGCTGCGTGCTGCCCTCGATCCGAGTCGGCGTGATGGCAGTGGCTTCCTCTCTCATTTGCGCCATAACCGCCGCTTGGGCGGCAACCACCTGCTGCGAAGCGACAACGAGGGATGCCCCTGGATTTGCCAGGGCCGTGTGTATCTGCGGCAGCGGCTGCCGCACGGCCCGAGCCAGCAGCTCCAAATGCGGCAAGCGGTCGATCAGGTCGAACAGGCCACGTGCATACGGGAACCACTCGACCGGTGCGCGGCGGATGAGCTGCAGCATCTGCTGCACCTCGGGCGGGGGATCGTCGTGCGCTACCAAGCATGCCGGCACGGCATCGGGCTCGAATGCGTTGTCCAGCTCGCGCGCTGGAAGCGCCTGCAGCCGCTGCGCCAATCGTGGCCGTGCGAATGCGAGGAAGCTCACATGTTCAGCGATCAGCGCGTCGCGCCGCGCGTTGATCGCCCGGACACGTTCGACCTCCTCGGCCAAGAGTGCGCGCGCGGTGGCAACGTCCTGCCGCGCTTCGGCCAGTTCGCGCTCGACCACTAACAGTCGCCGTGACGCCACGGCCGCGTTGGCCTCGATTGCAACCAATGCCCGCTCGCAGCGCTCGAGCGCGTTGCGGTAGCGCGCAACCAGCCCCTCGAAGTTGCGCAGCAGGCCGATCGTGAAATCGGCGACATCGACACCGCCAAGGAAGTAGTGCGCCTCATCTGCCTTACTCGCGTCCGGCGACGGATCGGTCAGGGTACCGGCGAAGTCGGTAATATCGGTGAGCTTGCGCGAGCCGCGTTTCGGCTGGCCGTCGTCATCTTCCAGCTCGCCGGTAGGCACGCCGGCAACGTCGATGGCCTCCAGATCGAGCTCGGCATCGGCCAGCCGCTGCGTCACTTCGATTCGCGTGGCGATTGTGAAATTTTTTCCCTCTATCGCGCGCGGCTGCTCCATGCGCGCCGCGATGGACACGTTGCGCACCTCGGCAAGCCCGGTGAGCGCATCAGCACCGAAGAGATTCCGAGTTTGCGCAGGATCGATCGCCTTCAGCGTGGCCCCGCCCTCGAGCAGAGTCGTTCGCGAGCTCAGCGCCGCGGCCATAGCTCCGGCGAGGGGCGTCGTCCCGGCACTGGGGGCTGCGAACAGCGTTGGATTGATACGTGCGCCGACCAGGGAGGCGCTCGTCCCGGACGGCGCACCACCGTTGTCCGGCGCCGGAGATGCGGGCTGAGGGGCAGCTTCCGCACCTTTGATATCGTCATAAAACTTCGACAGCTGCTCGCGGGTGGCTACCGCGCTGTCCAGTTCGGCAATCTGCGTGAGTGCAGGCGAGACCGCGAAACGCGTCGCCTGCGACTGCTTGAGCACCGCCTGGCGCAGCCGGTACAGGTCGCTTTGCACGCGCAGGAAACCAAGGTCGATGCTGTCGTTGGTACGGGCGATGCGAGCCTTCAGCTCATGGATCGTATGCCGCAGGCCGCGCGTGTCGATCAGGGCGCCAAGTTCATTGAGCTTACCGCGCGGGCCAATGCGCAATGTCCCGACGTCGGCCTTGAGCTGTTCGATTTCCGATACGACGCGTTTGCCCTTGACCGCCGCGATGCCATGCGCCGCTTCGAACGGCGCGTTCGCGTCTTCAAGCGCAACGAGTGTCCAGCCCTCACCGTCGCCCCGCAGCGTGGATTGGCTAATGAGTTCCCCGGTCAACCAGGGATCCTTACCGGCGATGCCGGCAGGTCCCCATGCGGCGCGCCCGTCGAACAACGTAAAGGCGATGCCATTGATGCGCTGCCCGTCAAGTCCCACATCGGAGGCGCGTACCTGCAGCAGCATCCATTCCCCGGCCGCCGGGAGGCCCCCCGCTGTGAATCGCGACGCCGTACCTGCCACGCCCCAGTCGATCAGGTCCTCGCCCCAGTACGCGCGGTGCTCCCAGCGCCCGTTGACGAGAAACTGCAGCATCACCTCGCGCGGCGGGTTCTCACGGTCGAGCTGCACGTAGGCCGTAAGCAGGTCGTTGGCGCCGGCTTCGAGCGCTGCCGGTGCGTCGAGCAAAAAGTGCTGGTGCACTCCGGCCAGCACCTCGCTCACGTGGATTACGCCGGATGGCGCGGGCAAGAGCGGCTCGATGCGCTCCGGCTCGAGTCGCAGCGGATCTTCGGCGGGCGAAGGCACGGCAGGGACCGCCGGCCCGTCTATCGCCACCGCAAGCTCGCGCCGCTTCTCGCGCAGGCTCTGGCGCCGGCGCAGCCAGTCGGCCCGTATGTCAACGAAGCGCGCGATCGCGCGCGCGAACTCACCGTCCGCATCGGCTCTCTCGACAATCAGCAGCTCGGGTTCGTACACCGCCTGGGGAACTGGAACCAGCACGCGAAACTCGTCACGGATCGCCAAATCGATGCGGGCGCTACTCGCACCGTCCTCAAGCAGGGCGTCGAGCTGCTCAAGCGGCACCGGCGCGGCATCGAGGCGGATATTCGGGCCGAACAGAACGCGCGTTCCCGCGCGCGCGTCAATCGCATCACGCGGTAGCAGCCCCGCCGGCGGCAGGTAACGGAGCATCGCCGCCAGTTCGGCAGTCGTTGTGCCGGCGGCACGCGCCTCCGCGATGTGCTCGGTCAGCTGCTCGATACGCGCCTGCCAGAGAAAACGCGAACCGCGACCCGGCACCCAGGGAAGCCGCGCACGCGGCGCACCGCCCCTGCGCGCGACTGCGGCGCGATCAGCAAACAACGGGAACCATGCGGCATTGAAGGCGACCAGCGCGAGCGGCACTCCGAGCCGCCACCATGGCAGACGAATGTGTTCATTGACGAGCGCTTCGCGTCCGAAGATCGTATGCGCCAGGCGGTTGCGCCATTGCACGTCTGCCGCAGGCAGCGGCAGCCATTCCTCCGGCCATGCGTAGTAGACGAGCCGCGCGGACTCCTGGCGGATTTCGTCGTCGAAGGCCTCGGCCTCGAGATCGCGTTCGCACTGCGATGCTCCGGCGGCACCGCTCGGATCGAGCAAGCTTTCATATTCAACCGGCTCGAGCACGATCACGCCGGCGCGCGGCACCGGCCGGGCGGCAGCAAGCAGCTCGCGCAAGGATGTGCCCACGTTACGCGGCAGCAGCTCGTCAGCCCCGCGGCTCGGCGGCGGACTCGCGCCATCGAACAGCCACTGCGGCGCCGCAACCGGCAGATCGAGGGCATCAAGGAGAACTTCGCTTGGCACCTCGAGATCTTCGCCGCTTGCGGCCACTGCCAGCCCGGATTCGAGCGCGAGCCGCCGTGGCGTCGTCATGTCGAGCGCGGCCGGTGGTGCGTCGGTCGCGGTCGAAGCGGCCGCAAGAACATCGTCAGCGAAGGCAAGCTCGAGCCCTTGCGCGATGCCGCTCGACAAGCTTCGATTAAGCCGCGCAATATGCCAGCTGCGATGCGCCTGCTCACCAGTGAGTGAGCGCACGGTGAGCGCACGTCCCGGGAAGGGATTCATGCGCCGGCGCTCGGCCTCTGCCTGTCCGGCCCGCACTTTCGGCTCGACGCCGAGTGCGATCTCTTCGCGCGACAGCCGGAGTGCGTGGCGATTTGGTTTGGTGATCCGGATGCGCATGTTCTCTCCTTGCCGTTTTTTTAACGGCGGCCTGCGAGTATCGCGCCCATGTCGATCGTACTGCCGCCGGCCGCGCCCTCCAGTTCACCCGCGACCCGCGTGGCCTCGGCAGCACCCACGGTTGCCAGATGGCGGTCCAGCTCGAGTACCGCTCCGGTGGCAACCAGCTTCCTCAGCGTGTTGCGGTTGCTCAGCACCTCGGGCTTAATCTCGGCCAGCCTGGCAAGGCCCTCCCCGACGCCGGGCCGCCCTACTGCCGCGCTGACTTCGGCGACATCGGTTGGCGTGAGCCTCGGTGCCTCGCGGACCTCCAGCAGTGCCACAGTGGCGTTCGTGAGCACCGGCAATTCGAGGGCCGGTGACGCAAACAAACGGGCCAGATCGGCGCGCGCGAACACATCCGCACGCTCGTTGATCTCGCGCCAGCGCGTCAGCAGACCGAGATCGCGCATGCGATCGTTGATGCGACCCTCGAGATCATCTGCCGGGGGCGCTGCGACGGCAACGGTACGGCCAGCAATGGCTTCGTTGTAGGAGAGATTGCGTCGCCGTGCGAACCACAGGCCTTGCGTATTTCGCGCCGCATCGAGCGCCACGCGCCACGCATTGTCGACAAGCAGATTCGGATCGAACCGCGGCCGCACCATGAATGGCGCAGTGATCATCCGCAGCGTGTCGATGGGCAGCCGCCTGACGGCTACAGTGGAGAGCGTCGGACGCGGCAGCCGCACGATCGCACCGGCCAGCCGCGCGGCGAGCGCACGCACCTGTGCACGCGGTACCGGAATCAGAAGCGACACGAATACCGAGCCAAGCGTTTCGGTGGGCAGTGTCAGGTCGATAGGCGGCAGCGTCATCGATTCCTCGACCAGTGCCGCGAGCTCGTCATCGGGCAAGATCGACAGCTCGGCGTGGACGCCGGCCGGGAAGAAGTTCTGCGAGAAATCCTGCGCGTTGACGGTCCCGTCCGGCAGCGGTCCGGCCGGAGGCAACACCTCGAAGAACTGTGTGGCGGCAAAGCTTCGCCCAGCGAGCTCGGCGAGACGGTCACGGTAGTGCGCCAGGTGCGCTTCGCGGAGCAAACGCCGCGCAAATCCGAAACCGAGCACGTCGGCATGCGCCTGCCCCGCCTGGCGGCGCACCAGGTGCACGTCGATGAAGCGCACGTTGTCGCCGCTTAACGCAACGACCGCCAGCGGCAGGATCTCGGCCGGGATCGCCAGGGCTGAACCATTGACGAAAGCGGCGCGGGCCAGCTGCGCGCGCACGGTATCGGCAGTCGCTGGGGCAGCATCCGCGAGCGGATACAATACCAGCGCAGCGGCTTCGATGACGTCGCCCGCCTCAACCGTGCGTTCGCGATCGAGCCCGCTCGGGTACGCTGCGATCGGGTTCGCCGTGAATTCCAACGGGCGCAAGCCGAGCACGAAGATGCCGGTGCGGTTGCGCAGCGGCGGCCGCTTCAGCAGATCGAGCCGCAGCCGCGCGTTAAGGAGTTGCAACGCCGGCATGTCCGCGAGCGACACTTCCACCGAACGTGACAGCGAAACGATCTCGCCTGCAGATGTATAGCCGAATCCGGCTGCAACGCGCAGCGTGTCGGTTGTCCCTCCGCGAGTGACCTCGAGCCCTTCGACCACGCCGGGGCCAAACGCCCGGGCGTATGCGGCCTGACGCGCCAGAAAGTACGCCTGGTCCCGCGTCAAATCGCGGGCGGCGAGAAACCGCCCGTCGAAGTAACGCGGGCGGCGCCGGTGCGATTCGTCGATCAGGAGGTTGCGCTGGCGCAGCACATCGACTTCCGTGGATAGCAAGCGGCGGCGTAGCGTATCGAAATCGAACAGCATGGTTTACTCCTCACACGTCGGGCACGAGGCCGAGTGCGCGCGCCAGCGCATCGGTTGGGAACACGAAGGCGCGCGCCAGGTTATTGATGTCGGTGGCCGTCATCGCGGCGAAGTCTGGTGTCGGTGCCGCATCGCCGGCACCGGCGGTCGCGGGTATTTGCAACCGCGCCAGGAACACGGCGGCAGGCGACAGCGGCTGGGGCGACGCCCCGGCCGTGGCAGGCGGCAGCATGCGGGCGTGCTCGCGCGCGTAGGCGAGCGACGGCTCGCCCGGCCGGGGAAACGCGCGCTCGCCTGGCCGCGCCAGGGTGCCGTTCCAGCCGTCGAGGATATGCTGCTTCAGTTCACGCACGCGCTGCTCCGGGGTCGCGCCTGTCGAGAAGGCAGGAAAACGCGCGCCGGGCAGCGTCGCGGAGTTGTCAGGATCGAGGTCGCGCGGGGCCAGCAGAAATCGGAAGCCATCGCGCAACCGGTGGGGCACCGTCGCGTCAGTCGCGTCGATGGCGCCTTCCGCGAAGGATGGCGTCTTGCCGCGTTCGCACAATTCGAATTCGACGAACAGGTCGGCGGTAACTCGGTCGCCCCGAAGCGCGTTGCTCAGCGCCGCGCGGCCGATCGCGTTGGCCGTATCGGCCAGTGCGGCGTACCAACGGTTCAGGCGAATGCACCACGGGCGCGGCACCTCGATCAGTCGACCATAACGATCCAACGCCAGCCCCGGCTGCACCGCGAGCTCAAAATCTCCGTCGAGCGGCCGAGGCGGCGTTACAGAAAGCCCGCACACCGTGCCGCTGCCGTGCAGATAGGCAAGCGCGCGCCCCAGGCGACCGCGGTGATACGTCTGCTCGTCGAGGAAGTCCTCGGCGTCGAGCAGCACACCGGTCGCGTAATGCGGGCGATCGGGGCGTTCCGCGGCTTCGAGTGCGTCCAGGCGGGTTGCGTCATTGGGCATGGTCCACCTCGGTTCGTTGTACTCCTCGCAAGTTACGGTGGCGACACCGGCCCGACGATCGGCTCCAGCGGCGTGATGATGGCGCGACGCACCTCCACCACGTGTTGCACCGGCGCGCTCTCGTTACCGTCCTCATCGACGACAACCAGCGCAAACCGGTGGCGGCCGATCACCAGATCATTCTCGACGACGACATTCGGATCGCGCGTCTCGAACGGCCGGTTGAGTGGAAGCGTTGGCATGGCTCGATCAGTCCAAGCGGGCGAACGGCACAGCGCTCACTGCGCTGGTCCCAGATAAGTAAAGCGGAACAACCTGACCGTCCCACCGATATCAAACGAGCGCTTGCCCGACAGCTCGAAGCTCTGGCCGAAGTTGACGACATCCGGCCCGTCGAGCACCGCGGTCGGACGTTCGCGGTCGGCAACGATCACAACGATCGTTGCGGGTTCGGACGCGTTGCCCGAGTCGTCGGTAACGACCAGCTCGAAGCGGTGGCGCCCGGTGCGCAGTGGATTGGCCTGGTCGACCTCGACCATGACGTTGGGTTGATCGGTTTCGACCGGAACGTTGATGTCGAAGCGGGGCATACAGACCTCCTTTTCTCGTTTATTTGCCGGCGTTATGAGGGCCGGCGTGTCCAGGTAAAGCGGGTTAGTTCGTGATCGGGCGCGGCGCGAGAACGATCAGCGCTTAATACGAAGTCACTGGCAAGATCCACGACCCCCGGCGCGTCGATCGCGGCGGTCGGCGGCGCACCCGGCGGCGCCCAGCCGGCCTCGAGCCGCCAGTCAAGCGCCGCACCACCCTCGATCACGTCGCCGCGGCCGATGCGGCTGATACTGATGCGCGCCACACGCACCTCGGGCGGCTCGCGCAAATAGGTGTCGGCCGCGACCAGGCTGGCGATTCCCACGAGCAGCGGCAGCCGCGTGGCGATGGTCTTGATCTCAACGTGTGCGGGTGTCTCCTCGAGAATGATGGAATCGATCAGGCGTCGGAGCTCGGTGTCCAGATCCTCATGCACGAGCACGGTCGCGCGGAATGCCGTGCGCTCGTAAAACGACTGAACGATCGCCTGGGCAGCCCGGGAGCCGAGGCTTTGGGCGAGCGCCTCTGGCAGGAAGGCTGCGAGGAACTCGCGCTCGACGGTTTCGTCACCGAGAATCAGCGTGTCACCGACGTACGAGTTGCCGGAGATCCTGAGACCTGGAAGCAACGGATCATCGTCGCGCTCCAGATCCACGCCGAGCAGCGTGGCCACGGTGCGGCGCAGGCGAAAGTCCTCGACCACGACGATCGCGCCGCGTGAGACCAAACCGCCGGAGACGATATCGAGCGCCATCTGCAGCCCGGAAAGGGTGCCGCGCCGGCGTGCCCTTTCCGGCGCGGATGCAATCCACGCGCGCGCCCGTTCAACCGGAAGCGCTGGCGGCAAGCGGACGCCGGTCCAGGCCGCTAACCATGGCAGCCATTCGTCGGGGCAGCTCGTGGGCGAGGTCAGCACCCGCGCACCGGCGGCGGCGTCTTCCCATGGCGTCAGCTCGCTCTCGAACAGATTGACGAAGCGCTCGAGGAAATCGTGTCGCGTTGCCTCGGCACGCAAGGTGCGGTCGAATACCATCTCGTCGCGGTACAGCTCGGGCAGATAACGCACGACGTACGAATAACGCGCGCCGTAAACGCGCACCGCGGCGACTTCCGGGCCTTCACGTCCGTTGCCGAACAGCCGCAGCCGCAGGTGCAGCCATCGGCCGCTTAGACCACGCAGCGCATGCCCGGCCCGTTGTGCGAGTACCACAAAGAGGCCCGCGCGTTCCGGTTCGGGCGGGCACGGCAGCAGCCCCGGGTGAAGGGCGATCTCCGACGGGGCCTGTGACCACGCGGCGCGCGGCGTCTGCGGATCGAGCTGGGGCATTGTTACGGCGTCGCCGATCCAGTGCGGATGGAATTCGTCCTCGCTCGGCGCGACGTCTTCGTCGAGCGCAGCCAGCTCGACGAGCACGCCGCAGCCGGCGGGCACTGCCGCCTCGACGTAAATCCGGTGCCAGGTGAGGCCGAATTCTCCACCGTCGATTACGCGCCCCTCGGCGCTGCCCTCGCCTCGCTGGGCGCGCCACGACAGCGGCACGAGCGGCCGAGTCCGTTGCGCCGGATAGTCGGCCGGCAAGTCGTCCGGTTGGCAGGGATAATGCGGCGGCCAGTCCTGTGACTGCACGAATGGGCCGTCGAGCGCGCGCCGCAGTGGGTAACGCGCGCCGACTACATCGAGCGGGCGATCGGCATCATCCGCATCGAAGACCAGCGCTTCATCGAGCGAGCCTGCCCGTACCGCAATGAACCGTTCGTTGAGCCACTTCAGCGAGTGGCCATGATCGGCGCCGGCGAGCTCGCTCGGCGTGCCGAGCGTAAATCGACCGTGCAGAACCAGCAGTGGATAGACGAGCAACCGTCCGTCAGGGCCCCAGGCCCCGAGCAGCACACGCCCCGCGCGGCTGGCAGCGAGAAGCACGAAATCGGCATCGCCCGGCAACGCCAGATCAACGAGCTCGATGCGCGGCGGATCGGGGTTTTCCGGCTTGGGCCGGAACGTGTCGGCATCGAAATCGACGAAGGCACGCGTGCGCCATGCGTGCCCGGCCACGCGTGCGAGGCGGCGGTGACGGCGGTCGAGCAGCCAGCGGCCGTCCCGACCGTCGCACGCGATTTTCGACGTACGGAAGCGTTCGCCGTCATCGAGCACCGGTGCCTCGAGCCGCAGCGGGGCGAAGCGCTCACGCAGGTCAACGAGGTCGACGAAGGCGTCGAACGCAAGCAATACCACCTGCTCATCATCAATTGCCAGATCGTTCGGCGGCGTCGCGCTCCCAGTGCCCGGTACTGCGACCGCGCCATCAAAGACGCCGAAGCCGCGGAGCACGCGCTCGGTTGGATCCCACCGGCCCAGTGTGCCCTGCGGATCGCGCAACCACGGCAGCATCGCGAGTCGTATTTCGGCTTGAAGCGCGCGCTCCGGCTCAACTGGTGCGGGCCGCTCGCGCTCGAGTGTCAGCACCCGCGTATTTACGTCGTATGCGCAATCGGCAAGGCGCGTATAGTCGCGCCGCTCGGTCCACATCCAGAAGCGCAGACCGTTGGCGTCCATCAGCACACCTTGGGCACCAGGGGAACTGCAACCGGAAGCACGCGGCCAGGCCGTTCTCCGGGAAGCGGCGGTTCGGCACCGATCTCCTCCGGCACCACGTCCCCGGTCGCAGCTTCGACTTGCAACAATTCGGGCAGCTGCCAGGCCGCGAGCGACAGCGTTTGTGTGCCATTAGCGCCGCGCGGCAACAGATGCCAGCCGTCCACGGCACGCGTAAACACGTTGACGCCGGCGACCGTCGCGACGCCAGGCACTCGCGCAACTTCGACCTCGAGTTCGCGGTCGATCACGCGGCGGCCGAGCGTCCAGCCTGCACCGTCGTGCCCACCGGGCGCGAGCGGCCACAGCAGGCGCGCGATCGCGGCGCGCACGGCGTGCAACGTCTCGTCGATTGGCGCATCCGGGGGCAACCCCACGGCTACCGATACCGCCACCGGCACATATTCGGTGCCGATCACATAAAGCTCGGTCGCCAGGGGCCGACGTGCATCCAGATGCGCGTGCACCGCCTCGATCAACGGCTCGTCCGCGCGCGGATTGGGTGCGGCGCCAACGCCATCGCGCGCCGGCAGGACCACGACGCTGACCACCCCGGGAATATCGAACTGCCGCGTCTGCGGCTTGAAGCGCGGCAGCAACTCGACGCGACCCACCGCTACGCCCGGCGTCTGCGGCGCCAGTACGCGATAGTCGTCGGCCGTGACAGCGCGCTCTCGGTGACGCAGGAAGTCGCTGATTCGCGCTTCCGCCGCCTGCACTGTTTCAGCGTCGGCGCCGCCGCGCAGCGCCGCCGGCTGCACCACCTTCATGCGTGGTACACTCCGACCCGGGCGAATGTCCTGCCCACTGATCGCCTTCAGCGTGCCCGCTGGTAGATTGCCGGTTCTGCCGCCACCAGTGCGTAACCTCGTCGCGCGCACTCGGGTCCCGGGCGCCGGCACGCGGCCGCGCACACCGTCACCAAAGCGCAGCGTGCCAGCCTGCGCGTCGAGCTCGAAGGCACGCGCATCACGCGCCGAGTGAGGCGCAAGCAGCGCCAGGTCATCGACGCGCGTCCACCGCTCCCAGGTGAGTCCGTCTTCGGCCAGTTCGATTTCGAGCGAAGCGGAATCGACGTCCCCGCTGGGCAGCTGGATGCGTGCGTCAGCGGTGCCCTCGGCATCGGCGACGATCACGTTGGCGAGCGTTGTCATCTGCTCCACCGGCACTGCATGAATACCGAGCCACGCAAGATTCAACGAGTTGACCGGACCGGATGCTGGATCGGGCCGCACGCGCAGCCAGGCGACCAGCCGCGCCTGGCGCTCGGGATCGTCGAGCCGGGGCGGCTCGACGCCAACGCCGCTGCGTACGTTCGCAGCGCGTGCATCGGCACCGACGCCGATAAGAGATGGGCCGGGCGGCAGCAGCCGCACGACACCGGTCTTGCGCGTACCGAGCGTCGAATCGCGTGCGGCCGCGAGCGCTGCGAATTCGGTCGCCCCGTCCACGCCGGGCCGGGATAGCTCCCACAGCAGCGCGATCGCGCCGCGAGGTTCGGCGACTTGCTGGTCGTCGGGCAGCGACAGCACGGGCATAAGCCCGACGTTGAGCAGGCGCGGCTCGTTCGCGTCATTGCGCGCGAGTTGCGCTCGCGCCGCATCCACCAGCAGCGCCTGGTCCTCGCCGCCGCGAGCCTTCGGGGCGAGCAGCGCGATCCAAGCCGCCCCATCGACGCTATCGCCGACGATATCGATTCCGCCGGGCGCAGCGAGTCCATCCGCAAAAAGCAAGACCGTCACGTACGGCTCGATCGGCTGGGGGCCATATAGCGCCTGCAGCTGCGCAAGCGTCTCGTCGAGTTCACGTCGTTCTTCCGGGCCAAGCCGGCGTTTCAGGTACACCTCGCCGGAGACCGGCGCAAGGCTCACTTCCTCGGTCGTCTCGAACGGGAGCGGCTTGGCGATCGTTGCACGCGCGCGCAGATCGACCGCGTCGCGCGCCTCGTCAGGCAGCGCGAGCTGAATCAGGCCGCGCGCCGGAGTCGCCGGCCGGCGCGGCATGCCCAGCAGGTTGAGAAAAACGCGGCGCTGCTTCTCTGGTATCTGGTTGACGCGATAAAGCAGCGCATCGCCGAGGAAAGCGAACAGTTCTATCAGGGTACGGCCGGGATCGCCCTCCCGTACATGCGTCCATTCGGGCGTGTGCGCCGGAATCCGCGAGATCAGGTCGGCAACGAGATCATCGAAGCCGCGATCGTCAAGATTCGGCACTGGCAGGGGCACGTCAGCCTCCGAGCGCAAGGGTCAGGCCGGTGGTCTGCGCCTGGCCGGTCCGGCGTATTCGGTAGTGAACCTCGATGCGCACGCGGCCGACTTCAGCCGCGAGCGTGTCGGTCTCGTCGTAAACTTCGACTGCATCGAGCACAATCCGCGGCTCGTGGCGCGCGATTGCTTCCTGAACGCGCGACTGGATGCGCGCGCGTGTGGCAAGCGTGTTCGGCTCGTGCAGAAATTCCTGCAGGCCGGCGCCAAACTCGGCATGCCCCAGCAGTTCACCGGGGCGCGTGGCCAGGATCACACGCAACTGCGAGGCTACGCTCGTGGCGAGGTCGGGCCAGTCGAGACGGCCGTTTGCATCCGGACGCGGCAGCAGCGGCCACCCGATGGGCGGTGCCAGCGCAAGGGACGGTGAACGTGGCATTACTTTTTGAGCCTGGGAAGAAGAATCCACGCGAACGGGATCCAGCGGAACACGAAGTCAAGGAGCGTCAGCACGACGGTCATGGCGACCAACGCGCACACGGTCATGATCGGCATTGAAAGTTGCAGCACCCACTCTATTCCCCATTGGCTGCGACGCGGGTTGCCAGCGAGCATTGCCTGCGCCCCGTTCGGATTGAGCAGCCCACGCACCCTCGGCGGCAAGCTGAAGCCGGTGCTCGGCTTCAGCTTTGCCAGAGTCGCGCGGTCGAGTTTCGGCAGTGGGATCGCCGGCTGCGGTCGGCCAGTCGTTTCAAACCACGGCGCGATCGTAAAGTTCTGGGAGGGGTCGCTCCACACCAGCCGCGGCGGACAATTCGGCTCATCGGACTTGATGCGCGCAAATGCGCGCACTGCGTAGCGGGCATCCTCATCCTCGTAGGGGCCGCGTGGCAATGGCTGAGCGGCAGCGATCATTTCGATGCTGTCGAGCCCCGCAGCGACGACGGAGGACAGAAGCACTTCCATCGATGGCGGCGGTGTCGGGTCGAAGCCGTGTGGTGCCGGACCGGTCAGGTGCGGCATTGCGACAGGGGGCGGCACCGACCTGAATTGCCACACGAGTTCCGGCCGCACGATGCGGGCACAGGCCTCAAGGAAAGGCAGTGTTTCAATCCGTTCGTATTTCCACGGACGGAGGAGCGATGCGTTAAAACGCCACATGCGCAGCTGTGAGAGTACTGGGCGCCAACGCTCGCGATTTTCGCCAAAAGCGTCAAACTCATACGCAAGTTGTTCGATGAAGGCGATAAAGTCGTCCTCCTCGTCTGGAATGCGCGTTTGCGTCAGCCATGAATGCTCAAACAGCCCGCCGGCGCGCGGTGGCGCGACAGCGATGTTGTATTTGAACCACTTTGACAGGTGATCGATGAAGGCTTGCCGCCGGGCGTCCCCTTCGACCCGCAGGGCCGCGAGCTCCGCCCGTGCATCGGCAGCGTGCACGCGCTGCTGCACGGGGCTCGCCGTCGGAATCAGCCCGAACAACAGCGTGCGGCCGGTTGCAGCACCAACCTCGGGACGCACATACCACAGCGGCACAGTACGCTCGACGGCCTTGACGCGAGAAAAACGCGCCGCGAGTAGCGCATCGACTACTGCGGAGCCGGTCCGCGCCGCGGCTGCACCGGACGATTCAGGGTCGGCATCGAACTGGGCTTGACTGGCAAAGCTGACCCAGCCCTGCGCATCTGACTCGGGGCCCATCCACCCCTGCCATTGTTGCGGGTCAGCGAGCTCTGCCGTGGACGGATGCGCCTGCCCCGTGAAGCGCCGCAGCACTAGGCCGCTTCCCACGATCCTGCGCGGATCTACCTTTGGCGCGCCCAACTGCAGGCAATGGGCATCGAGGAGCGCCAGCGAAAATCGCCTGTGCACCGGCTGATACAGACGCACGGCCGCGCCGTCGGCGCCGAGCGCGCTCCGCGTCACATGAGCAGGCCAGCCGCGCGCCGGCCACGATGCGGACAGCAGCAGCTCGTCCAGGGCGCGCAGGAAGTCAGCTTCGTCAAAGGCGAGCAGCGCCGGCGCGCCCGCTTCACCGAGACGGCCTGGACCAGACAGCACGACGGGATGTTCACGATAGCCCACGGTCCCTACCAGATGTTGCCGGCGCCCGGCGTGTAGCTCGCCGAGATGACCGAGTTGGTAATCAGCGTGTCGCACTGGACCACACCGGAGAAACGCGAGATGGCCGCATCGACCTGCACCATTGCCGTCTTGATCTCGACGCGCGCGGCCGCCTCGATCTTCACGGTGGCGGGTGTGCTCACGGCAATGCCACTGGCCCCCATCGTCGTGGTATTGCCAGCCGAATCCTCGACCTTGACGAAATCACCCGCAGGATCGGAAAGCGTCATGCGGTTGCCCCCGGGCGTTTCGATCACGACGCGTTCCTGGCCGGGCGTGTCGTCGAGCACCACACGGTTGCCGTTGCGCGAGCGCACGATTTTCAGGTTGTTGTCCGGATTCAGCGTTTCGGGAGCGCGACTCGTCCCGTTCCACAGGCCGCCCAAGACGATCGGCATCCGCGGGTCGCCCTGCACGAAGGCCACCACCACTTCGTCATCGACGTCCGGCATCCAGAAGGCGCCGCGGTCGTCACCGGCAAAAAGCGTGGCTACGCGCGCCCAAAGTTCGGCCTCCTGTTGCGGGCTACCGTTGATCGCCGCCAGACGCACCTTGACGCGGTTGCTGCGGTCGGGATCGTCCAGCGACGTCACGGTCGCCAGAAACACGCCGAAGCCGACGGCGAGCGCGAGGTTCTGGGTAAACGGGGGAACCGGATTCATATCAGTTCGCTGCCAAATAGGCGCCGTGCGCGATGAATTCGGTCTGGTAGCCCTCGGCCAGGTCGAACCGGTGCTTGACTTCGGCCACCTCGTAGCTGTTATCGAACCGCGCGCCCAGACCGCTCAGCGTTACGAGCGATCCCGCGCGCAGCCGGTTGCTGCCCTCGACCGTGCCGCGTATGGTCAGAAAACGGCGCGCGCGCTGATCGAATGCAGCCTGTGCCAGTGCCCGTGCTTCGTTGGCGTCTCGGCAGGCGAATGCAGCAAGGTGCTCGGAGCGTTCGCCGAAATGCTGCTGCAGCAGCTCGGCCCCGGACCGCCCCTGGCCCGCGCCAAGCTGGGTGCCAGTCGCCTCTTCGTTGAACGCGGCCCCCTGCATCGCATCCCACCCGGAAACCGTGACACGCGTCGCCTGGTGTGCAAGATCCGCAACGATGTGAACCTGCCGCAGCTGGCTGTATAACGCCAGTTCGATCATCTCGCCGCGGTCGACACGCGAGGCCACCCGCAGCGATTCGCCTACGATGCGCAGGCTGCAGTCGTAGCGCGCCAGCACACGTCTGAGGAAAGCAAGATCACTTTCGTTGACCTGGGCAAAGGTGGCATTGACATTCGGCAGTTCGCGCGCCTCGACCGTCAGCCCGAGGTTCTGTCCGATCTGTTGTGCGAGATCGCCGAGCGACAAATCGGTGTAAACGTGGCTGCGCCGCGCCAGCCGCGCCGCCATGAGACGATCCTCCGCGCGCACCACAAGCAGCGGCGGCAAGCGCTCGCCGGCGCCGGCTTCGAGGCAGGACACGCGGCCTGCGAAGATCACCTCTTGTTCGCCCGCCACACCGGCCAGCACGCGCACCGCGCTGCCCAGCGCAAGCGCGCTGCCCGCGTCGAACGCGAACTCAGCGTCGCCCTGCAGCGTGCTCACCCAGTTCGACAGGCGCAGCTCGAGCGCGGCGAGCCCGTCGACGCTTTCGGTCACCGTCAGCGCACTCAGCCCGAGCGCTACGCGCTCGAGCGGCTGACCGTCGATCTCGATCGTCGGCCGCGCACTGTAAATCGCCTGGGAACTGATTGGGAATTCGTTGGCGCCCATGCTTCGCTCGTTACGGTCCTTGTCCCGGTCAATCCGCAATCAAACGGGTACGTTGCCGTTCCTGCTCGGCGAGCAGCGCGACAATCTCTCTCTCGCGCTTGGGCTCGTCCGGCCCCGGCGCGGATGCAGTAGCCGGCGCAATGGCTGAATGCGTAGCCGGTGCAACATCCACGTTCATGTCTTCGATTTCGACCGGCATCGGTTCTCTCCTTCAATCATCGAAACGCAAGGCCTGCGACAACGGCGTGCTCTGACCGACGTCGGCCGACAGGCTGTGGCCAGCGCCGTCCTGAGGGGCCGCCGCCGGGCGACCGCCGCCCGGAGCCGATTCAGGCACGGCCAGCGCCGTGCGATCTGACCGGCGCAGGCTTTCTTCGCCATTGGTCCGCGCGATGACGCGCGCGAGTGCGCTGCCAATCGTGCCTCCCAGCCGCTGTCCCAGCCCCGCCGCCCCATCCACGCCCTGCGGTGTACACCGTCCGAGTACCGACGGCGCCGGCGCGGGCCGGCGCCGGCGCGGGCGTGGCGCAGGTGGCGGCTCGGTCGCTCGCGTCTGATGGGTCATCGCAATCGACACTTGTGCACGCAGCGGCACGCCCTCCGGCGAAAAGAAATCGAGCGTCTCGCGATAGCTCTCGATCAACCCGGAAAAGATGAAGCTGCCCCATTCGAATCGCACCAGCGGCGGCACGATGTCGAAGGTTTCCTGCGTATCGGCTTCGTCGGGGCGCAGCAGACGCTTGATCGGCAGCGTCTTTTCTCGCACCGATTTCCCGGTCGGTGTCGAGTCGAACTGCAGCTCCAGCGACAGGCGCGCGTTGCTCTGCGTCACGATCTGCCGGCGCGTCGCGTCGCGGTTCTGCTGGTCGAGGCTGTTGGAGACCTCGTAGTTCAGGGACACCGGATTGAACTGCACCTCGATCGCGTTTCCGGTCTGCAGCACGAGTCGCGCCTTGGCGAGTTGGATCGCGCTCATGCCGTATGCTCCAGTCCTTCATGCACGAGGTGCAGCTCCTCGACCCCGACCTCCGTGGCGCGCGCGCTCAGATCGGCCGCCTTGAACTTCACCGGCAGAGCGCGCAGCAGCTTGAACCGCAGCACGGCGGCGCCCTGCCCGTTACGCAACTCGATCAGCACGTCAAGCCGCTTGGCATAGGCACCGCCTGCCAGCACCTCGAATGCGCGCGCCAGGTCGCGAGCACGCGTCACCCCCCGACGGAATATGACGGTGGCAAAAGTCACCGCGCCGGGCCGTTGATGGGCAAAGCCGTTCAAGCCGCCTTCACGGATGCTCTTCGCCTCCATGGTCGCCTCGAGCCCCGAGACTTCGGCAAATGCGCCTTCGACCAGTGGAAGCTCGGGGCCGCCGCCCGCCTCCGTGAGCTGCGCTTCGAAGAACTTCACCTCGAAGTTGAAGACATGCAGTGGCGCGCCGCGCGCGGCCGACAGGTCGCCGATCATGCGATGGCCTCCGCGAGCTCATCGCGCTCGCGCCATCCAACCGTACTCGACTCACCAAGCCACAGCTCGACCTCAATGCGTTCGAGCGAATAGGTCGGCGTGAACTCGATCGCGCAGATCACACGACCATTATCGAGATCGTTCTGGGTCATCAAAGCGCGGTCGCATCGCACTGCAAAAGCATGCGAAGGCCGATCGCCGCGCAGCGCGCCGGCTTTCCACAGCCCGGTGAGCAGATCCTCGAAGCGGCTGCGAATACGAGCGAAAAGCGCCTCTCCTGCCGCCTCGAAGGCAAACGCCTCCCCCGTAGCGCGCGCAAGACGTAGCAGCTGCCCCATCAACCGCCCGGCTGGCGCATTGCGCCAGCCGGCGCGGTCGGACACCGTACGGTCGCTCAGCAATTCGATGCGATCCAGCCGGGGGGCGAACAACGACAGGCGCGCGGTCCACGCCGACGCATCGAGCGCTGCCGTCGGCGTGGCAAGTTCGCGTGCAGGCGGCAGCGGCTCGACATCGTAGACGTCCACCGGCGTGCGGCCTGCTGCAGTGCGAAATGCGCCGCGCGTCAAGGCGGTCGCGGCGATCAAGCCGGCGAGCGCGCCGTCCGGGGCAACGAGGCTCAACGGGGTGCGCGGGGGCATAACGGGTTTGAGCCACGGATAGGCAACCTGCACAAAGCTCGAAGCAAGGCCCATCGTTGCCATGGCCGCGTCGCGCCCTATCCGGGCGCGGCGGCCGGGAAGCGGCAGCGCGAGGATCGCGTGGCAGTCGCGCCGAAATTGCGCGAGAAAATTGCCGATGCGCTGGGCGTATTCTCGCCAGTGGTTGTAGTCGTCGTCGTCGCAGCGCGGCACCGGCAGACGCAGGACGCCGGGGTCGGCCGCGCGCGGCGCGATGGGTGGCGCGCACTCCACAAACACCTCGGCCGGTTCGATCTCCTCGCGCGAGGGTTCGACCTCATCGCGCTGGCTGGCGACAAGTTCCGGCAGGTCAGGCACCAGCACCTGCGCCACATCGTCGAGCGCCTGTAATTGGGCGAGTCCCCTCCAATTCGAGCGCTCCCGCTCGATGAGGTCCGGCAGCACCTCCGCAAAGCGCGTTTTTTGCTCGGCTCTGTCGAGCAAAGAGGTCAGGGGCCACGGCTCGCCGAGCGCGATCACATAGCAGCGCCGCCCTCCGTTGGCAAAGAAATCACGCACTGCCACACCGAGTGTCGTGTCGGCGCGCTCCGGGCTCGATGCCGTGATACGCCGGCCCCGCCAGTCGGCTAGCGCCTCGAACTGCGCCCACGCGTCGAAAGGGACTGGCCGGTCGAATGGCAACGGGTCGCCAGGCACCATTTTGAGGGTCAGCCGCTCATCGAACCAGCGCGCCAGTGCCACGCTGATACGTGCATCCGCGCGCCAGGCGCACCAGCCGACGAACACGGCAATGTCACCGCGCGGCGCTCCCGGCGCCGGTGTGGCGATCCGTTCCTCGAAAACAAGACCGTACATCGCGCTCAGGCCGATTCAAGCTCAATTGCTTCGGCCGACAGCACCAGTTCCTCCATCGCGACATCGCCACCGCCCTTGGCTGCCAGCGTCGGGCCGCTGTACTTCATCGGCACCACGCCCCGAAGCTTCCAGTTCTGGACGGCGTTACGCGCCTCATCTAGCAGCGTGACGACGACGTTTTTCTGCGCAGCGACGCCCTCTGTGCGGGTCTGCGTAATCCAATCCCACAGTGACTTGGAGTCGATCACGCCGCGTTTGAGCGTCACATCACCGACCTTGTGGATGCCCGGCACCTTGCGCACGTGGTTCTCACGCTCGTTGCCGTTGCGATATTCGGCAATGGTGATTTCTGTCCCCAGGCCCGAGACGTCGGAAAAACCGCCGAGCATCTCGCCGCCATCGATATTGACCAGGAAATTGAAGGCACCATAAGGATGAGTCCGTTCGGCCATAGCGGTTCTCCTTGGAGTTTACTCATTCGCGGGCATCGGCAGTTTTCTGGCCGATGCGGAAGATCACAAACTCAGCAGGCTTAAGTGCCGCGACACCGATCAGGCAGACGAGCCGGCCGTTATCGAGGTCGTTCTGCGTCATCGTCGAGCGGTCGCAACGCACGAAGAACGCCTCCTCGGGTCGGCTCCCGAGCAGCGCGCCATTGACCCACTCGTTGTAGAGGAAGTCGGAAACCGTGGTGCGGATATTGGCCCACAGCCGCTCGCCGTTCGGCTCGAAAACAGCCCACTGCGTGCCACGGTCGATCGATGCTTCCAGGTAGTTGAAATAGCGCCGCACGTTGACGTATTTCCACTCCGGATCTGAGCTGGCGGTGCGTGCACCCCAGATGCGATAACCGCGGCCGGGGAAGAAGCGCAGGCAGTTCACGCCGAGCGGGTTGAGCATTTCCTGCTCGCCGAAACTGATCTCGCGCTCGAAGCGCAGCGCGCTGCGCACCACTTCGTTGGCTGGCGCCTTGTGCACTCCGCGTTCGATATCGTTCCGCGCGTAGATGCCGCAGATGAAGCCTGACGGGGGCAAGGCGATTTCCTTGGCGATCGTGTCATTACCGGGCCGCGCGTTGGGATTGGCGATCACGACCCACGGGAAATACAGCGCCGCGTAGCGTGAATCGATCGTTGCCCGCTCCATCCGTGCTGCGCCGGGGTTCTGGCCGTCCCGGGCATCGAGCACGGCGATGCGATACATGCGTCGGCCTTCGGCGTGCGTGATCAACGCGTTGCGTATTGCCTCGCGCTCGCCGTAGGCACTTGATCCCGGCGCAGCCACGATCGAGATGTCATCGAGGGCAGCCAATGCCTCAAATGCACCTCCATAGGCCGCGGCGGTTGGCTGTAGCCCATCGTTCCCGCCAGTAAGTTCGAAAGAAGCACGGCGCCCGTTAGTTAAAATCGCGTTGGTTGCGGTCGTATCGGCGCCGGTGTTTTGCGCGGCCGGGAACAACGCGTCGAGCAGCTGCCGTGCATTGACGGTCGTGCCGAGACGGATCGCATACAGGTTCTCGATCTGGTCGGCACGCCGAGTCGGCGTCTCGGCCATCACACGACCGATCCAGCGCGGATGATTGCGATCGTAGCCAAGGTCATCGTAGGCCAGCCCGCCACCGTCGGCATCACTCGTAATCACGGCCAGCGTGATCAACGTTGCGTTGGTAATGCTGGCCAAGTCGGTGGCAGTGGTCGAGGCGGTGCCGGCCGGGTCGAGAGCGAACCATCGGCCAGTCTGTTTGATCAGGTAACTGAAGCTCGGAGCAGTGCCCGTGCGTGCCAGCGAGCCGTCGGATGCACTCTCGAGCACACGCGCCGGCGCTGGCGCGATGATCTCGCGGGTCTGAATGCCGCGCAGGCGTGGCTGTTCGATGCTCGGCACCGCGCCATTGCCGCAGCGGCCGGCAAATCGCGCGACAAACCGGATGCGGTTAGTATCGTCCTCGGCCGGTAGCGTGCCGGTGGTCGGTGGCATGCGCAGATCGGCGCTACTGGCGCGCCCGGAGCTGCCGGTGCGCGGCAGCAGCACTCGCGCGACGTAAAGGCGCGAGCCGCCCTCGTTGAAGTAGGCACGCACCGCGTGGGCCAAGAAGTTTAAGGTCGCTACACTCGTCGCGTCCGCAGCACCGAAACTCAGGTTCTCCAGGCCGCCGTAGATGCGCTCGAAGTCGGCGAAACTGGACAAAATCTCGGGCAGGTCGGTGGCCGAAGCCACCGGCCCCTTGCGCGTCGGGCCGACAAGAGCCGTAGTGCTGGTGCCCACGCCTTCGATTGATTTCGCGCGGAAACTGGTCTCCTCGACATATACACCGGGGGCGAGATATTCAGGCACGGTGCACCTCCTTGCTGTAGCGATGAACTTGCGGATTCATGGAAGGTTGATTTGAAGCGGCGTCATGCGCCCGCTTGCAATGACGACGTCGACGGTTCTGCGCAAGAAGCCCGGCCCGGTCGCATTAGCCAATGCGTCGGTGTCGGGGGGAAAGTCGGCACCGGGCTCGAACACGACCGTGGCCTGCGCGGCCCGCTCGCGCACGAAAGCACTGGGTCCGCCGCTTGGAATGTGGACCGGCACCCCTGGCACAGCGACAACGGCTTCGCCACGCGCGTCGCTCTGGCCACGGCCGAGGGCGCGGGTTGCGTCCCCGGGTTCGTGCACAGTGATAACGCAGCCCGGTACCCCCGCACCGGCGCGTTCGACATGTGCGCGCAGCACCGCCCACGGGGCGGCCAACGGCGCATTCGGTGCCGGATAAAGCGCTACGTCGATCGGGGAGAACAGTGGTGGAAGCACGCCAGGCGCTGCATTGGCAGCGTGCGGCAGGGTAAGCCTCACGCGACGCGATAGCCGGCGTCCGCCGGGATCGTCGATACGCGCAACCACATCGACCCCAGGCGCCACCGCAGTCGGCTCCGGGAACGATGCTTCGTAGGCCGCGAACTCGGCGCGCCGAGCGCCAGGCGCGTGCAATTGATGCAGCACCCACAGGCCGCTGCGGTTGCGCGCCCAGACCTGTCCTTCGCCGCGAACGAGCAGCGGCGCTTCAAGCGCGAGGCGTGTCACTGCATCGATCGGCCGCAACGCTGCCCAGACACGGAACTCGACATCCTCAACGATCACGCGGGCACCTCGTCAGTGAACCGCAGCCGCTGGGCGACTACGTTGCGCGCCTCGTCGTGCTCGATATCGAGCTGCACGACGCGCGCGACGAAGGGAGCTGACAGCCGATACGAAGGCGTGATCGCATCCCAGATGCGCATCATGTCCTCGACCGTCATCTCCGCCGGCGCGAGCTGGATCTGTTCGGCGGCGGTGAAAGCCGCGTCAACGGTGGTAAGCAGCGAACGATCGATTACCGGCAGCTGGTACAACTCTCGCAGGACCCATGCGAACAGAAGCAGCTCATCACCAGCGGACTCGGCCCAGACGCTAATCAGGAGGTGCACGTCCAGCGGCAGCGGCTCGTTGACACGGCCAGGCCTGACCGGGAAGTGGCGGTTGCGCTGATGTTCATTCACGAGCACGCGATAAGGCCAGATGGTGATGCGGTTGCCGGCCGATTCAGCGCGTTCGCGCACCAGGCCGCCGCTGCCGATCGCCTCGAACGAGCAAGCATGCTCGTTGCGCAGCCCGGCTGGATAGGCACGGTCGAGATAGCGAGCCAGGCCGTCGGCGAGGGAGTGCAGCGCAAATACGTTGGCCATCGACAGATCCCGTCAGCGTTCCACGCTCAGTGCACTGAGCCGTCGGTCGGACGCAGCCGCAGCACCCGCGCGACCCGGCGTTCGAACTCCACCGTGTCGCTGCTGCGCCGGTAGCGTTTCCGCCCGTCGCCGGCGTGGATGCTCTCGATTAACCCTGCTTCGTTCATCCAGTCGAGCGCCTGCTGCACGCGCCTTACATCCATGTCTATCTCCCCGCGCAGCCACCAGCGCGCAATGCCTTCCGCCGTGTCGCTCGCCTGCGGATGCAAACGCAAGTAGCGCACGAGCGCAAATGCGATCCGCGCTTGATCGTCGGGAATGCTCATCGCCCTGGCTGCCGCGCACATCGCAACGATGCGCAAGGCGCGTGCCAGTCGATGGCGGGAAGCAACTCCTTGAATTTACAGACACGCGTTCAGGCGTGGTGAGACGGATTTGTCTCACCTGGGGGTTGCTACTGCGGTGCCGCGGTGCGGGCTGGAACACTCAGAACGCCTGCATGATCGTTTTGTCCATGCAGTGAGACATTTTTGTCCGGCCGTGTGAGCGCGGATGGATTCCGGAACGCAGCCAATTCGGCGGCAAGGTTGACTCGCTGACCGAACTACCGACCGCCGGAACCTCAAGATAGACGATCAGCTGGCGCGGCCGTGTTTTACCATGCACGTCGGGCGTGCATTGAATGGCCGCCTCGCAGCGCGACAAGGCGGCAGGGTTATTCCACTGCCGTTCCACTCAAGATATGACGAGAAGTCGCACCCACCGTGGCCAACAATGGCCATTTCACATCACGACAGCTCAGGTGATGAGGCCTGCACCGATCAGGAATGCATCCGTGAAGCGGTCGATTCCGTGCGTTCCCCCGTTTACGATGCGGCGCGCACCGGCGTAATCGCTTTTGGTCAGCGCCTCCTTGATCCTGCGCTCCTGGGGCTCGAGAAAAGCCGCCAGCAACTCGCCCGCCACCTTGGGATCCGACGCCAGTTCCGGTTCTCTGACCAATCTATTACCCAGCCCGATCATCTTCCCGTATTTTCCGTAGTTGAATCGCCCGGTAAGCTGTACGTATCCCCGCCCTCGATACCGCTCGCCATCCGGCTTGCCGCGGTTCCCGAGATCACGCCGGTTGTCGTAGAGATCGAACGGGTGGCCGTTGGGTGAAGTGTTGAAGCGTGACCTGCCCTCGGCAATTGGCTCGAAGCTTTCCGTCTCCGCGCGAATCGTCGCCAGCGCCATGAGAATCATCATACGGTCATGTAGCTTCGATTTCTTGAGTGCGGCGAGCACGTAGGGAAGATTGCGCTTGATGTTGCCCAGCGGCGTGTGGGGGAACATCGCCGAGACGACCGCCGGCGTAGCCTGATCGAGCGCTGACGCCAGACTGCCCGGTTTCTTGCGCGCCAGCATCCCCGCCGTGCGCGGCCCGACAATGCCATCCGCCAGCAGACCCTCGCTGCGCTGAAAGGCGAGGACAGCCGCCTCGGTTCCGGCTCCGAAGACCCCGTCGATGCCGCCGGGGTCGAATCCCCGTGCCTTGAGCAGTTTCTGCAGCCGCTTTACCGCGGGGCCTTTCGAACGGATTCTCAGCGTTGCCATATCAATTCCTCCTTACGATACGGCGGCGGCCCATGCGGCGGTTGGGTAACGCATTGAAGGAGCCAGCGCATTACCTCGCAGGACTTGACGGGGCTCTCCAGCCGTTCGGTCCG
>Ga0256867_10000101_pt1 | contig 30360 bp, 29 predicted proteins | sample RVTome_15_FD_185939 | JGI IMG/M metagenome (GOLD analysis project Ga0256867, IMG submission 185939) | Soil microbial communities from uranium-contaminated site in the Upper Colorado River Basin, Wyoming, United States - RVT150D86 (HiSeq) ... | reverse complement strand
GGAACAAGCCCCTGTCTATCGCCCTCGAGGAGGTCGCGGAGGACAAGGTGACGTTCGAGCGGCCCGAGGCGCCGGGCATCAAGTAGCCATGGCCAGCCCCCTGGCGGGCCGCCGCGTCCTGCTGGGGATCACCGGCGGCGTGGCAGCCTACAAGGCCGCGTACTTGGCCCGGCTCCTGCGCGAGCGGGAGGCTGAGGTCCAGGTGGTGATGACCCGCTCGGCCACCCGTTTCGTGGGGCCGGATACGTTCGCCGCCCTGACCGGGCGCGAGGCCCACTCCGAGGTGTTCGAGCGGACCGAAGACGTGCTCCACGTCCGTCTGGCCCACGAGGCCGACACGGCGGTGGTGGCCCCGGCCACGGCGAACATCCTGGCGAAGCTGGCCACCGGGGTGGCCGACGACCTGCTGACCTCGATCCTCCTGGAGTTCCGAGGCCCGCTCGTGGTGGCCCCCGCGATGCACTCGGGGATGTGGACGAATCCCGCCACGGCCGAGAACCTCCGCGTACTGGAAGGCCGGGGCGTCGGTGTGGTCGGCCCGGTGGAGGGTCCCCTGGCCGCGGGCGACGAGGGGATGGGCCGGATGGCCGAGCCCGATGACATCGCCGCGGCACTGGAGCGCGCGGTGGCGGAGGGAGGCGGTCCGCTCATCGGCCGGCGGATCCTGGTGACCGCGGGGCCCACCCACGAGCCGATCGACGCGGTGCGGTACGTGGGGAACCGCTCCAGCGGCAAGATGGGGTACGCGGTGGCCCGGGAGGCCGCCAAGCGGGGCGCGGCCGTGACCCTGGTGAGCGGTCCCAGCCACCTGCCGGACCCGCCGGGCGTCGGGGTGATCCGCGTCGAGACCGCCGAGGAGATGCGCGACGCCGTCCTGGCTCGGTTCGAGGACGCCGACGCGGTCGTCAAGGCTGCCGCGGTGGCCGACTGGCGGCCCAAGGAACGGGCCGAGGGCAAGCTGAAGAAGGAGGGCGGACTCCCGGAGCTGCTCCTGGAGCCGACGCCCGACATCCTCCGCGAGCTGGGGGAGCGGAAGGGCCACCGGGTCCTGGTCGGGTTCGCCGCCGAGACCGAGGACCTGGAGATGGCTGGGCGGGCGAAGCTCCGGGAGAAGCGGCTCGACCTGATCGTGGTGAATGAGGTCGGCACCCCTGATACGGGCTTCGAGGCCGACACGAACCGGGCCATGATCCTGGCCGCGGACGGGAACGACGAGCCGATGCGGGAGTGGACCAAGGCCGAGCTCGCCGCGGTGATCTGCGACCAACTCGAAACTCTCCAATCAGGTTAGGAGGACCTTCTGCCGGAGCTCGTCGAGTCTCTGGTAGGTGATTCCGTGGTCGTTCGCCCGTTAGCGCTCATGAACCTCGACCGCGTGCTCAAGGGCAGGACGCAGCTCCGAAGAGAGGCCCTTCGCGGCGGAGTGCTGGACCTTGGGCAACTCCGAGAGCGAATCCGGCGATCCGGGACCTTCCACGGCGGCCGGCCGGGTCGACCTGGCCATCGAGGTGGAGGGGAAACTGTTCGGCGAGATTCAGACGTACGTGCCCACTGACCGGCAGCTCCCTCCCGCGACCTACGACCTGGGTGTGGCGCTGTATGACCCTCAGGACCGCCGCAGGGGATTCGGAACCCAGGCGGTTCGGCTCCTGGTTGGGTGGCTTTTCGGAATAGGAGCGGATCGCGTCCAAGGCGCGGCCGCCCCTAGGGGCCGGTCCTCCGTGCGCCCGACGTTCGTGTCAGTACCCTATCCTAGAATCACAGGCATGAGATTCGCGGCCCCGCGAAGCTCCGAGGACCTGACCGGCGCCCTGGACAGGGCCGCCGCATCGCTGGCGGCGGCATCGGCCGAGGTCCTCCGGATGGTCGCCGAGGTGGACCGACAGCGCCTGTGGCGTCGGGACGGGGCCACATCGATGACCTCCTGGCTGGCGGGGCGGTACGGCCTGGCTTGGGGGACGGCCAGGGAGTGGGTCCGGGTGGCCCACGCCTTGGTGGGGTTCCCCCGGATCGCGGAGGCCTACGCCTCCGGTCGACTGAGTTGGGACCAACTCCGGCCGCTGACCCGGTTCGCCACCCCCGAGACCGACGAGCGGTGGGCCGAACGGGCCCCCGAGCGCCGTCCGGCCTGGCTGTGGCGGAAGGTCCGCCGGCACGAGCGGGCCCTGGTCCAGCAGGCCGAGGAGGCCCGCCGAACGCGGCACCTCAGGCTGGATTGGGACCAAGAACGCTCGGTGCTGTGGCTGGAGGGGATGCTGCCCGCCGAGGAGGGCACGGCCCTGCAAGCCGCGGTCCTCCAGCGGGCCGAGGCGCTGCCACGCGATCCGGACGCCGACGATCCGGCTGGGGCCCGCCTGGCCGATGCCCTGGTCGACCTGGCCACCGGAGGGCCGGAGCCGGCCACGGTGGTGGTCCATGCCGGCGCCGAGGTCCTGGCGAGGGAGGAGGCCGAGACCGGCCCTTGGCTGGCGGAGACCGAGAGCGGGCAACGGCTGGCGCCGGAGAGCGTCCGTCGTCTGGCCTGCGACTCCCGGATCGAGTGGATCTTGGAGTCCGGGGGGCGTCCGGTGGGGATCGGCCGGCGGGGGCGGGCCGTCCCCGGGGTGCTGCTGCGGGCCCTCCGGTTCCGAGACGGAGGGATGTGTCGGTTCCCCGGGTGCGAGCGGAAGCGGTGGCTCCACGCCCACCACCTGGTCCACTGGGGAGATGGAGGAGCCACCGACCTGGACAACCTGGTGCTCCTGTGCCACGCGCACCACCGCCTGATCCACGAGGGCGGGTGGCGGACCAGCGGCCATCCCGCCCGAAATCTCCGTTTCCACGACCCCGGACGGCGGATCGTGGCGATGGGCAGACCGTTCCCGAGGCCGGCGGTGGGGAGCCGTCTATAATCCGGCGGACATGGCCCGTCGACACCTGTTCACCTCGGAGTCCGTGACCGAAGGACACCCGGACAAACTCGCCGACCAGATCTCGGACGCCGTCCTCGACGCGATCGTCGAGGACGACCCGAACGGCCGGGTGGCCTGCGAGACCCTGGTCACCACCGGCCTCGTGGTGGTGGCCGGGGAGATCAGCACGCAGACCTACGTCGACATCCCTGCTGTAGTCCGCCGGACGATCACCGATATCGGCTACACGGACGCCCAGTTCGGGATCGACGGTGACACGTGCGGCGTGGTGACCTCGATCCAGGACCAGTCCCCCGACATCGCCGCCGGGGTGGACCACGCCGAGGAGGAGCGGGACGAGGGTTCCCGGGACCCGCTCGACCGGGTCGGCGCCGGCGACCAGGGGATGATGTTCGGCTACGCCTCCCGTGAGACCGAGCAGCTGATGCCGGTGCCGATCGCCATGGCCCACGCGCTGGCCAAGCGCCTGGCCGACGTCCGCAAGGCCGGCGTGATCCCGTACCTGCGCCCCGACGGGAAGAGCCAGGTGACGATCGAGTACGAGGACGGCCGCCCGCTCCGCGTTGACACCGTGGTGATCTCCACCCAGCACGCCCCGAACGTCGACCGTGACTCCCTCCTGGAGCCCGACGTCAAGGAGCACGTCATCGAGCCGGTGCTGGTGGAGTTCGGGATCGAGCACGAGGGATGGCGGCCCATCGTGAACCCGACCGGCACGTTCGAGATCGGCGGCCCCCGGGCCGACACCGGCCTGACGGGGCGGAAGATCATGGTGGACTCCTACGGCGGCATGGCTCCCCACGGCGGCGGGTGCTTCAGCGGGAAGGACGCCACCAAGGTGGACCGCTCGGCGGCGTACATGGCCCGGTATGCGGCGAAGAACGTGGTCGCCGCGGGGCTGGCCGAGCGGGTCCAGCTCCAGGTGGCCTATGCCATCGGTAAGGCCCACCCGGTCTCGTTCGTGGTCGACACGTTCGGCACCGGCGAGGTGGAACCGTCCCGGCTAGAGGCGACGCTGACAGAGCTGTTCGACTTCCGGCCGGCGGCCATCATCGAGACGCTCGACCTCCGCCGCCCGATCTACGGGGAGACCGCCTGCTACGGGCACTTCGGGCGGAAGGGCTTCCCCTGGGAGGAGACAGACCGCGCCGAGGACCTCCGCCGGGCGCTCGCCTGAGCTGAACGGCGTCCCGGTCGACGTCGCCGTCGATCTCCCTCGCCTCGAGCTCGACCGGCCCTTCACCTACCTCCTGCCCGAGGAGCACGCGCCGGGCACCGGGCTCCTGGTATCGATCCCGTTCCACGGCCGTACGGTCCGTGGGTGGGTTCTCGGCCCGGCGGCCGAGCGGCCCGGGCGGGTCCTCCCGGTCCGCCGGGTGGTGTCTAAGGTACCGGTGTTCGACGAGCGGCTCCTGCGGCTGGCCCGGTGGATGGCGGAACGGTACGTGGTGCCACTGTCGCTGGCGATCGGGGCCATGCACCCGCCTCGAGTTGCGTCGGAGGAGACCTCTCCACCGGGTGTCGCTTCGGGGGAGGCCCGCGTCCTTGAGTGGCCTGCGAGCCTCGACCGGTACGGAGGCGGACCCGCACTGCTGGCGGCGTGCCGTGACGGCTCGGGTGCGTTCGCGGCTCGTCCGCTCCCGGAACAGGAGGGAAGTTCCTGCGTCGAGGCGGTGCTGGCTTGCCAGGCGGGAGGTCGCCGGGCGGTGGTGGTCGTCCCCGAGGGTGAGCCCCTGCCGGACACGGCGCGCGCCGTGGCGGAGGCCCTGGGGGAACGGGCGCTCGTGTACGTCGGTGGAGAGCCGCGGGAGCGGTACCGGGCCTGGCTCGACATGCTGGCCGGCCGCTACCTCGCCGTGATCGGCACGCGTTCCGCCGTGTTCGCCCCGGTGCCAGACCTCGGTCTGGTGTGGGTTCACCGGGAGGCCCACCCGGGGCACCGGGAGGAGCGGGCCCCCCGGCACCACGTCCGGGACGTGGCCCTGGCCCGAGCCAGGCTTGAGGACGCGGTGTGCGTGCTGGCCGGCCTGGCACCGTCGGCGGAGACCGCAGCCCTGACCGAAGCCGGCATCGTCGTGATGGTCCGAGCTCCCCGGGCGGTGGAGCGGGCCGCATCCCCGCTGGTGGAGACGGCCAGGCCGGAGCACGAGGACCGTTCGCCGCGGCTGGGCCGCCTCCTCCGTGACGCCGAGGGGGCGTTCCTGCTGGTCTCGCGGCACGGCTACGGCGTGGCCCGGGCGTGTCGTCGGTGCGGTGAGCCGGCGCGATGCGCGAGGTGCGCCGGGGCCGTTACCGTCCGGGAGGGCCGGACCGCCTGCACCGTGTGTCACGCCGAGGCGGTCTGCCCGACGTGCGGCTCCGAGCGCTTCGGGGTCGAGCGGGGCGGGACCGAGCGGCTCCAGGAGTGGGCGGGGCGGGTCACGCGGGTCCCGGTGACCCGGGTGGAGTCGGCCGCCGAGGCCGTTCCCCCGGGAGTCGGCCGGGTCGTGGTGGGCACCGCGGCGGCCGTGAAGGACTTCGGCCCCGCCCGGGTGCCGCTGGTGGCCATCCTCGATCCCGACAGGGCCCGGCGGCGGGAGGGCCTGTCCGCACCCGACCAGGCCCTGGCCACGTGGATGGAAGCGGCCGCATGGGCGGGGCCGCGAGGCGAGGGCGGCCGGGTGCTCGTCCACACCAGGGAGCCGGGCGACCCGGCGATCCAGGCGCTGGTCCGGTGGGACCCAGAGGTCCTGCACCGCTCGGAGCGGGCCCGACGGGAAGCCGCCGGGTTCCCCCCCGGCCACCCCGTGTTCCGGGTGGTGGGGACGCCGGCGCTGGCCGACGCCCTAGCCTCGGTCCGTCCCCTCCACCTCCTGACCTCGAGCGCCGGCGGCGAGGCAGTATCCTTGGTCACGGTGGAACCAGAAGCGGTCCCCAGGTTCCGTGAACGGATAGTGGCGTGGGTGGGGGAGGGGATCGTGACCAGGGTGGAAGCCGAGCCGCAGCTGTGAGGCGCAGATGTCCGTGATGCCGATCCGAACGTTCGGCGACCCGGTGCTCCGGGAGCCGGCCAGACCCGTCGAGTCCTTCGACGAGGCCCTTCGCCGCCTGGCCGAGGACATGATCGCCACCATGCAAGAGGCGCCTGGCGTCGGCCTAGCCGCCCCCCAGGTGGGCCGGTCCCTCCGGCTGATCGTGTTCGACGTCAAGGACGAGCAGGGTCCCCGGGCCCTGGCGAACCCGCTCCTCCGGAACGAGTGGGGCGAACAGATCGAAGAAGAGGGCTGCCTGTCGCTCCCGGGCCTGTACTACCCGGTCCGCCGGTCGATGCGCGTGTGGGCCGAGGGGTTCGACACCGACGGGCACGAGGTGACGATCGAGGCCGAGGACCTCCTGGCCCGGGTCCTCCAGCACGAGGTGGACCACCTCGGTGGCGTGCTGTTCATCGACCGACTCGAAGCCGAGCACCGCGCCGAGGCCCTGGCCGCCATCCGGGACCAGGCCCTGGGGCTCCAGCCCGTCGTCCACGACCCCGCCCGCGCGCTCTAGGGGCCCATGCGGGCCGCCTTCCTCGGCAACGCCCCGTGGTCGGTCCCTTCCCTGGAGGCGGTGGCCGACTCGTCCCATGAGGTGGCGATGGTGATCACCCGCGATCCCCGCCCCGCGGGGCGAGGTGGACGGCTCCGGCCGACGGCCGTGGCGGATGCCGCAAGGCGGCTCGGCCTGCCGCTCGTGGAGACCGCCACAGCGCGAGAAGGTCAGGGGTTCGAGTCGCTGCGCCAGGCCGCCCCGGACTCCCTGGTGGTGGTGGCGTACGGGGAGATCCTTCCGCGCGAGGTCCTGGGGCTCGCCGCCGTGGCGCCGGTGAACGTGCACCTCTCGCTGCTCCCCGGGCTCCGGGGCGCGGACCCGGTCCGCCGGGCCATGCTCGACGGACTCGAGACGACGGGCGTGACCACGATGCGCATGGACGAGGGTCTCGACACGGGCCCCATCCTCCTCCAGGCGGAGGAGCCGATCCGAGACGACGACGACGCGGGATCGCTGGGGGCGCGGCTGGCCGGGATCGGCGGCCGGCTCCTGGTCCAGACGCTGGACGGCCTCGAGATGGGGACCCTGGAGGAGCGGCCCCAGGACGACCGGGCCGCCACGCTGGCCCCCAAGCTGAAGCCGGACGAGGAGTGGATCGACTGGTCGGAGCCAGCTGAGGCCGTGGTCCGGCGGGTCCGGGCGCTGGCTCCCGACCCGGGCGCCCGGACGAGGTTCCGGGGCCGGGTGATGAAGGTCCTCCTGGCCACGCCCACTCCCGAAGGCGGGACCCCTGGGTCGATCCTGGAGGTCTCCCGGGATCGGCTCGTGGTGGCGGCGGGCCAGGGGTCGGTGGCCCTGGAGCTAGTGGTGCCGGAGGGCCGGAAGCAGATGAGCGGAGCGGAGTTCGCTCGAGGACGAAGGCCGGAGCCCGATGAGCGATTCGGCTAGATCCGTCGCCGTGGAGGTCGTCCGGCGGGTCGCCGACGGCGCCGCCTTCTCGAACCTACTCCTGCCGTCCCTACTGGGACGGGCGGGGCTGGCGCCCCGCGACAGGGCCCTGGCCACCGAGCTGGCCTACGGCACCCTGCGCCGCCTCATCCCCATCGACCGGGCCCTGTCCGGGCTGGTGCGCCGTCCGCTGGATCGGGCCTCGGCGCCGGCCCGGGCCGCGCTCCGGCTCGGCGCGTATCAGCTCCTCTACACGCGGATCCCCGCCCACGCCGCGGTGACCGAGACCGTTTCCCTCGTCGCGCGCCAGCAGCGGTCGTTCGTGAACGCCGTCCTTCGCCGGCTGTCCACCCGGCCGCCCCGGCCGCCGCAAGGTGACGACGACGAGGCCGTGTCGGCCCGGACGGGCTTGGCGCCGTGGGCAGTGGGGGAGCTCCGCGGCCTGATCGGGGATGAGGCCGAGGAAGCCGCCGCCGCGCTGGCCTCGTCGGCCCCCTTGCCGCTCCGGGCCAACCCCTGCCGAGCCGAGCCCGGCCGACTGATCGCCGCCCTCCGCGAGGCCGGGCTGGAGCCCCAGCCGGGGGCCCTCCACGCGGGGTCCCTCCGGCTCCCGGGCGGTAGGCCCGCGGACCTCCCGGGGTTCGCCGAAGGATGGTTCGCGGTGCAGGACGAAGCGTCCGCCTGGGTCGTCGACGTCCTCGGGCCCGAGCCGGGCGAGCTGATCCTGGACGCCTGCGCGGCTCCCGGGGGGAAGGCCGCCGACATCGCGTGCCGGTCCGGCGCCGTGGTGGCTGCGGACGCGTCCCACCGCAGGCTCGGGCTGGTCCGGAGGTCCGCGGTCCGGCTGGGGGTGACCTCTCGCCTCGTGGTGCAGGATGGCGCCCGTCCGGCCCTGCGGGAGGGGTTCGACAGGGTGCTGGTGGACGCGCCGTGCACCGGCATCGGCGCGGCCCGGCGAAGGCCCGAGCTCCTGTGGCGGCCGCGGCGCACCGATCTGTCCCGACTGGCCCAGCTCCAGGTGCGGATCGCCCTCGGCGCGGCCTCGCTGCTCCGTCCCGGCGGGGTCCTAGTGTACTCGGTGTGCACCTTCCCCCGGGCCGAGACCGATGCCGCGTGCGATGCCCTGCTGGCAAAAGCCGAGTTCCTCCACCCCGACCCGTTCCCCGGCCCCGATGGCACCCCCGTGGCTAGAGCCCGGCTTTGGCCGCACCGCGAAGGCACCGATGCCATGTTCGTGGCCCGGTTCCGACGGGGGGACTAGCGCCCGGGCCGTCCCGGAGCGAGAATTCCGCCCGATGCCTAGGCCCCGGGTCGCCGCGTCTATCCTTTCCGCTGATTTCGCTCGCCTCGGCGAGCAGATCAAGGCGGTCGAGCCGCATGCCGAAATCATCCACGTGGACGTGATGGACGCCCACTTCGTTCCTCCTCTGACGATCGGACCGGTGGTGATGGAGTCCCTGCGGCCGGTGACCGGCCGAACGCTTCAGGCCCACCTCATGGTGGAACGGCCGGAGGCCCTGTTCGAGGACTTCGCCGGGGCCGGAACGGACCTGGTGACGTTCCACATCGAGGCGGCCGCCGAGCCCGACGCGACGATCCGGCGCGCCGAAGACCTCGGGATGCGCCCCGGGATCGCCGTGAACCCCGAGACGAAGGTGGACACTGTCTTCCCGTACCTCGACGGGCTGGACAACGTGATCGTCATGACGCTGGCCCGGACCGGGTGGGCCGGCCAGCCGTTCCAGGAGTCGAGCCTGCCGAAGATCGAAGCCCTCCGGAAGCAGATAGACGGGCGGGGTCTGGACGTCGACGTGGTCGTGGACGGGGGCATCGATGAGAAGAGCGCGCCCCGGTGCCTGGCGGCCGGGGCCACCGTGCTGGCGGCGGCCTCCTCGATCTTCAAGGCCGAGGATCCGGCCGGGGCGGCGGCCAGGCTCGCCGAGCTGGCCCGGAGCCACCGGCCATGATGAATCGTGTGCTGGTGGTCGACGATGATCCGGACATCGCCAGGTTCATCGAGGTGAACCTGCGGACCCAGGGGTTCGAGGTCCACCTGGCCTCCGACGGCGTGGAGGCCCTAGAGCGGGCCCGAGAGGTCCTGCCCGACCTCGTGCTGGTGGACGTGATGATGCCGCGGATGGACGGCTTCCAGGTGGTGGACCGTTTGCGTTCGGAGCCTCGTACCGCGAACGTCTCGATAATCATGCTGACCGCCAAGGCGCTGACGGCCGACAAGGTCCTGGGGATCAGCACCGGCGCCGACGACTACATCATCAAGCCGTTCGATCCCGTGGAGCTGGTGGCCCGGGTGAAGGGCACGCTGCGGCGGGCTCGGGAGATGCGGGCCATGTCCCCCCTCACAGGCCTCCCCGGCAACCCCAGGATCCAGGAGGAGCTGAGCCGGCGCATCGAAGCCGGCGAGCAGTTCGCGCTCCTCTACGCCGACCTGGACTACTTCAAGGCCTACAACGACCACTACGGTTTCCTCCGAGGCGACGAGGCCCTCCGGGCGGTCGGGCGGATCGTCCAGGACGTGGCCCTGGAGACCGGCGGCACCTCGGTCTTCGTGGGCCACCTGGGCGGGGACGACTTCGTGCTGGTGAGCCCGGTCGAGATGGCGCAGACGCTGTGTGCCCGGATCATTGAGCGCTGCGACCGGGAGATCCCGCTCCTCTACGACGATGAGGACAGGAAGCGGGGGTACATCGAGGTCCAGAACCGCCAGGGTCGGACGGAGCGGTTCCGCCCACTGTCGATCTCGATCGGGGTGGCCACCACGGAGCGACGGGACTTCTCCCATCCGGGGGAGGCGGTCACGGTGGCCACGGAGCTGAAGGAGTTCGCTAAGCGGTCACCCGGGTCCGAGTACAAGTTCGACCGCCGGACCCCCGGACGCGAGCGAGAACGGCCCGCCGAGCCCTATACTGAGGGCTGAGAGCTCGTCTTCGGGGCGGGGTGGAACTCCCCACCGGCGGTGAGAGTCCGCGACCCCCTGGACGCCATCCAGGGGTTGACCCGGTGGAACTCCGGGACCGACGGTCACAGTCCGGAAGGTAGAAGGCGAGCGACCGGCGCACGATCGTTCGCCGGTCGCCGCACCGACCCCCGTCCCGGGAAAGGCCGTTGTGGACGAGGGGTACATGCGGAGGGCGCTGGACCTGGCGGTCCGAGGGGCCGGGCTGGTCTCGCCCAACCCCATGGTGGGGGCCGTGCTGGCCCGGGACGGCGAGGTAGTCGGTGAGGGCTGGCACGAGGGCCCCGGCCGGCCCCATGCCGAGGTCATGGCCCTGGAGGCGGCCGGCGAACGAGCCCGGGGGGCCACCCTCTTCGTGACGCTCGAGCCGTGCGCGCACTACGGGCGGACCCCGCCTTGCGCCCCCCGGGTCGTGGCGGCAGGGGTGACCAGGGTGGTGGCAGCCATGGGAGACCCGAACCCGGCGGTGGACGGCCGAGGCCTGGCGGCGCTCCGGTCGGCCGATGTGGAGGTCTCCGTGGGCCTGATGGAGGATCGGGCCACCCGGCTGAACCAGCCGTTCCTGAAGCACGTGCGCACGGGTCTTCCCCACGTCACTCTGAAGATGGCCGCGTCCCTGGACGGCAAGGTGGCGGCCCGCGATGGCTCCTCACGGTGGATCACCGGCGCGGAGGCCAGGGCCGAGGTCCACCGGATGCGGGGGGTGGCCGACGCCATCGTGGTCGGCGCGGGGACCGCGTTCCGCGACGATCCGTCGCTGACGGTTCGCGATCACCGGTACCGCGGCCGGCCTCCACTCCGGGTCGTGGTGGACGGTCGTGGGATCGTCCCCGAGACGCACGACGTCTTCTCCGGCGACGAAGCCCCCACGCTGGTTGCCACGACCGAGGGCGCGCCCGCGTGGCGGCGCGAAGCCTGGCGATCGGCCGGGGCCGAGGTGCTGGTGCTCGACGACGCCGGGTCCGCGCTGATCCCCCTCGAGGACCTCTTCCGTGAGCTCGGCAAGCGTGACGTCCAGCGGGTCCTGCTCGAGGGCGGCCCCACGCTCGCCTGGGAGGCGGTCCGTGGCGGCCTGGTGGACGAGATCGTCCTGTTCTTCGCCCCGATCCTCGTCGGTGGGCAGGACGCCCCCAGCGTGCTGATGGGTGGGGGGATCCCCACGATAGCGACGCCGTTCCGGCTCGACGTCGACGAGGTGAGCCGGGTCGGCCCCGACATCAAGGTGGTGGCCCGTGTTCACCGGGATCGTTGAGGAGCGCGGGCGGGTCCGGGACGGGGGCCGGAGGCTCGTGGTCGAGTGTCGGACGGTGGCCGAGGACGCCCAGGTGGGGGCCTCGATCGCGGTGAGCGGCGTCTGTCTCACGGTCGCAGATCGTCCTCCCGGGGCCCTGGCCTTCGATCTCACCGAGGAGACGCGATCCCGAAGCACCCTGGGGTCCCTCCGGCCGGGCGCCGGCGTGAACCTGGAGCGCCCGGTGACCCTGGCCACCCGCCTGGGCGGGCACCTGGTCCAGGGCCACGTGGACGGCGTGGCCACGGTGGAGGCCGTCGAGGGCGAGGTTGACGGCGTGCAGGTGCGGCTGCGGTGCGACGGGCTGGGCCGTTACGTTGTGGACAAGGGCTCCGTGGCGGTCGACGGGGTAAGCCTGACGGTGGCCGTCGTCGAGGAAGGCGCCTTCACTGTGGCCCTGATCCCGCACACGCTCGAGGTGACCACGCTGGGGAGGCTTGTTCCCGGCGACCGGGTCAACCTCGAAGTCGACGTGGTGGCGAAGTACGTGGAGGGTCTCGCGGGGAGCAGAGGATGAGCGATCCGGTGCAGCAGGTGGCGGCGGCCGGCCCGGCCTCGTCGCCGTTCGACACGATCGAGAACGCCATCGAGGACATCCGGAACGGCCGGATGGTGATCGTCGTCGACGACGAGGACCGGGAGAACGAGGGCGACCTGATCATGGCCGCCGAACGGGTCACGCCCGAGCGCATCGCGTTCATGGTCCGCCACACCAGCGGGGTGATCTGCATGCCGATCGTGGGGGAACGGCTCGACGAGCTCGAGATCCCCCTGATGGTGGCCGACGCCACCGATCTTCAGCGGACCGCGTTCACGGTGTCCGTGGACGCGCTACAGGGAACGACCACCGGGATCTCGGCGTCCGACCGTGCCGCCACCATCCGTGCCCTGGTGGCCGCCGAGACGCGGCCGCGGGACCTGGTGCGTCCCGGTCACATCTTCCCCCTCCGGTACCGGGAGGGCGGCGTGCTCAAGCGGGCCGGCCACACCGAGGCGGCCGTGGATCTGGCCCAGCTCGCGGGGCTCTATCCGGCGGGGGTCCTGGGCGAGATCGTGAACGAGAACGGCACGATGGCCCGGCTGCCGGACCTGTCCACGTTCGCTGCGACGCACGGGCTCCGGATCATTTCGATCTCCGACCTGATCGAGCACAGGCGCCGCCGGGAGCGCCTGGTCCGGAGGGTGGCCGAGGCCTCGATCCCAACGATCTACGGACGGTTCCGGGCCCGGGCCTACGAAAGCGCGGTCGACGGGCGGGTGCACGTGGCCATGGTCCTGGGCGAGGTCGGCGACGGGCAGAACATCCTGGTCCGTGTCCATTCGGAGTGCCTCACGGGCGACGTGTTCCACTCGCTCCGGTGCGACTGTGGAACCCAGCTGGACGACGCACTCGGCAAGATCGGCGCGGCCGGCCGCGGCGTAGTCCTGTACATCCGGGGACACGAGGGCCGGGCCATCGGGCTCACCCACAAGCTCCGCGCGTACGAGCTGCAGGACGAGGGGGCCGACACGGTCGAGGCGAACCAGGCGCTCGGCTTCGAGCCGGACCCACGCGACTACGGCATCGGCGCCCAGATCCTGTACGAGCTCGGCGTGCGCACGATGCGGCTCCTGACGAACAACCCGACGAAGCGAGCGGGGCTGGAGGGATACGGCCTGGCGATCGTGGAGCGGGTCCCACTGGAAACCACTCCCACCGAACACAACATCGCGTACCTCCGGGCCAAACGCGAGAAGCTGGGGCACTTGCTGGAGAACCTCGAGCCGGATGGGGGACGATCGTGAGCCCCATCATCCACGAGGGTTCACTGGCGGCCCGGGGGCGGCGGTTCGCCGTCGCGGTGAGCCGGTTCAACGAGGTCGTGACGGGGAAGCTGCTCGTGGGGGCCCTGGAGGCGTTCCGACACCACGGGGTCGCCGATGACGACGTCGAGGTGGCCTGGACGCCCGGCGCGTTCGAGCTGCCGCTGGCCGCCAAGCGACTCGCCGAGAGCGAGGGGTTCGACGCCGTCGTGTGTCTGGGCGCCGTGATCCGGGGAGAAACCGCGCACTTCGACTACGTGGCGGGGGAGTGCGCCCGCGGGATCCAACGGGTGGCACTAGACACCGGCGTTCCGTGCGTCTTCGGGGTGCTGACCACCGAAACGCTGGCCCAGGCCCTCGATCGGGCGGGGGGCGAGCACGGGAACAAGGGATGGGAGGCGGCCACCGCGGCGATCGAGATGGCCGGCCTCATCGACGAGCTACCGAAGGGGGCGTCATGATCGTGGAGAAGCCGTGGGGCAAGGTAGCCACCTACGCCCTGAACCAACCCTCGTCGGTCCGCATCATCACCATCGAGCCGGGGCAGACCACCAGCGAGCACTACCACCAGCTCCGAGACGAGATGTGGGTCGTTCTGGACGACGGCCTGCGCGTCCAGGTTGGGAACCGCGTCGTCGAAGCCAGGACCGGCGAGGAGTTCGTGGTCCGGGCGGAGGAGCCGCATCGGATCACCAACACGGGCGAGCGCCGGGGTCGGGTGCTGGAGATCGCCCACGGCTACACGACGGAGGACGACACGTTCCGGCTGCAGGACGACTACGGTCGGCCGCTCGAGCCGAGCTGGTAGTCGCTGAGGCTCCGCAGGAGCGCCTTCTCCGCCTCGCCGATCGGGAGGACCGCGGCGGGCTCCTCGACCGGCGGCAGGGCTCGCATCGCGTCGGCTGTGTAGATCTGCCCCTTCCAGTACAGGTCCTCCAGCAGCTGGACGAGTCCGGGCTCGAACCACCACCCCGACTTGTCGCGAAGGAAGGCCAGGACCTCCTGCACCGGCTGGGCGTCCCGGTAGGGGCGCTTGCACGTCAGCGCCTCGAACACGTCAACGACGGAGACGATCCGGCCCACCCGGGGGATGTGCTCGCCCGCCACGCCTTTCGGGTAGCCGCTCCCGTCCCACCGCTCGTGGTGGGCGCGGATCCCCTCGGCGATCGGCCTGAGTTCGGGGGAGACGGACAGCAGGAGATCGGCGCCCATGTCGGAGTGCCGCCGCATGCTCTTCGTCTCCTCCTCCGTGAGCCGGGCCGGCTTCTGGAGGATCTGCTCGGGGATGCCGATCTTCCCCAGGTCGTGGAGCAGGCCGGCCCAGTAGACGGCTCGCAAGTCCTCGGGGTCCAGGTCGAGGGCGACCCCCATGACCCGGGAGTTGTGGGCCACCCGCGAGGAGTGGCCGCCCGTGGGCTCGTCCCGGAGCTCGACCGTTGAGGCAAACGTCGACAGCGTCCGGGCGTGGATCGTGCTCACCTTCTTGACCAGGTGCTCGTTCTGTCCTAGTCGGTGCTCCAGGAGCTCCTGCGTGGCGCCGACGAAGCCCCCGATGAACACGAAGAAGCCCGCCTGCACCATCCAATCGCCCACCGAATGACTCGAGCCGGGGATCCACACGCCGATGATCAGGCCAGCTGCCAGCCCGACGAGGATTCCGCCGGGAGCCTTGAACACAATGGCCGCCACGATGATGGGCACGTACAGGAGGTGGACCCACGGTGTGGGGGGCCCCTCCAGCGTGTAGACGAGGAGGGCGGCCACGGCCAGGAGCACGGCAACGACGATGCCGGCCCCGATCCGTCCGGGGCCACGCAGTCGTCGCCAGGCATCCAACCGACCCGCGGGAACGCCAGGCTCCCTTCCGGTCGGGGGGGATGCCTGCCTGCGAGCCGTCTCGCGGGCACTCATGGCCCCAAGAGGGTGCGCCAACGGCCCTCTCCTGTCCAGTCGGCTGTTCGGGGGATGGGTAGGCCGTCCGGGGGAAGCGCCGGGCTGTCTATGCCCCTGAGGTCGGTGTGCTAGTGTGCCCGACTGAATCGGCGGGCCGCGCCGCGAGCAAGGAGGTACCAGGTTGGCCCAAGGGACGGTCAAGTGGTTCAGCAACGAGAAAGGATACGGTTTCATCGCCCGCCCCGATGGTGACGACGTCTTCGTGCACTTCTCAGCGATCGAGGGTGACGGCTACAAGACGCTGACCGAAGGGCAGGAGGTCGAATTCGACATCGTCGACGGGCCGAAGGGTCAGCAGGCGGCGAACGTCCGTCCGATCCAGTAGACCGTGGATGGAACGAGGGAGCCCTCCGGGGCTCCCTCCTCATTCGGGGACCGCTGTCGACAGGCTCCGCGAGGCCACCTATACTGCGGGTGCGAATGATTGTCCACGACCCACGCAGGTGAGTCCCCGCCCGCGCCTTCCCCGGAGGTGATGCCGAGTCTCGGTTGACCCTCGCATCAACGAACGCATCCGGGCGCCCCAGGTTCGGCTGGTCGGAGCGGACGGCGCCCAGGTGGGGATAGTCTCGATCGAGGATGCCCTGGAGCGGGCCCGGGTTTCCGACCTCGATCTGGTCGAGGTGGCGCCGCAGGCGAACCCGCCGGTGTGCCGGATCATGGACTACGGGAAGTACAAGTACGAGCGGGCCCTGCGACAGAAGGAGGCCCGGAAGAAGCAGGCCCGGATCGAGGTCAAGGAGATCAAGTTCCGGCCGAAGATCGACCGGCACGACTACGAGACCAAGAAGGGGCACGTGGTTCGGTTCCTGGAGGCTGGCGCGCGCGTGAAGGTGACCATCATGTTCCGAGGGCGGGAGATGGCCCACACCGAGCTGGGACAGCGTATCCTCGATCGGCTCGTCGAGGATCTCGACGGCCTGGCCACGGTGGAGCAGCCATCCAAGCTCGACGGGCGGAACATGGTGATGGTCCTGGCTCCCACGAAGAAGCCGGCCCCACGGGGTCGCCGGGAGCCCGAGCCCGCCTCGGCTACCGAGGAGAAGGAGCGAGCGTGAAGCAGAAGACGCACCGTGGGGCCGCCAAGCGGTTCCGGGTGACCAGGAAGGGCAAGGTCCTCCACCGGGCGGCGAACCGAGGCCACAACCTGGGGAAGAAGACCTCCAGCCGGAAGCGGCGTCTGGCCCGGACCAGGGAGGTTGGGCCGGAGCGGTCCCGCATACTCCGCCTGCTGGGGAGGCGGTAGCACATGCCCAGGGTGAAGCGCGGGGTCCACGGCCGGAAGAAGCGGCGAGAGGTCCTGGAGCGGGCCAAGGGCTACCGGGGCGCGCGGTCCCGGCGGTTCCGGGTGGCCCGCGAGCAACTCCTGCATTCGGGCCAGTACGCCTACCGGGACCGGCGGGCCAAGAAGCGCGAGTTCCGGCGGCTGTGGATCACCCGGATCGGGGCCGCCGCTCGGCAGAACGGCATGTCCTACTCCTCGTTCATCCAGGGCCTGCGGGTCGCCGAGCTCGACCTCGACCGGAAGGTCCTGGCCGACATCGCCGCCCGCGACCCGAAGGGGTTCGCGGCGCTCGTCGAGGTGGCCCGCCAGGGATCGGGCGCGTGACGTCGCCGGGGGCCCCCTCGCCCCGACGGTGATCACCAGCACGAAGAACCCCACGGTCGTCCAGGCCGCCAAGCTCTCGAAGCGAGGCATCCGGGATCAGGCGCGACGCGTACTGGTGGAGGGCGCCCAGGCCGCGGCCGAGGCCGTGGCCACCGGGGCGGCCGAGCAGGTGTTCCACGTCCCCGGCTCGACCGGACGGGTTCCCCAGGTGGTGGCCGCGGCCGAAGCCGGGGGCGCGGAGGTCGTGGCGGTCTCCGAGGCCGTAATGACGCACCTCACGTCGGCCGTCACCCCGCAGGGGATCGTGGCCGTGGCTCGGTTCGTGGACGTCCCCCTGTCGGAGATCCGACCCGGAATCCTCCCCGTGCTGTGCTCGGTCCGCGATCCCGGCAACGCCGGCACGATCCTTCGGTCGGCGGACGCTTTCGGTGCGGCCGGGGTCGTGTTCACCACCGACTCGGTCGACGTGTACAACGCCAAGGCCGTGCGGTCCTCGGCCGGCTCTCTATTCCACGTGCCGGTGGTGCGGGACGTCCCGCCGGTGCGTGCGGTCGAGGAGCTCCGGGCGGTCGGAGCCACCGTCTTGGCCGCCGCGGCGGACGGGGAGTCCGACGCGGGTGAGGTGGACCTGACGGGTCCCACCGCGTTGTTGCTCGGCAACGAGGCCTGGGGCCTCTCCCCAGAGGTCCGGGCCCTCGCCGACGGCTCCGTCCGGATCCCGATCTTGGGCCGGGCGGAGTCCCTCAACCTGGCCGCCGCCGCCGCCGTGCTCCTGTACGAGGCGACTCGCCCCGCCGGGGGGCCGGCCCGGGCCGGCAGCGGCGTCCTCTCCGAGGTGATCTCGGCCTCGATCCACGACGTCCGGATGCCCCTCACCGCGCTGAAGGGGTTCGCCGCCACGCTGGTAGACCGGTGGGACCGGTTCCAGGACCAGGCGCGGCACGACATGGTCGAGGGCATGCTCCTAGACATCGAGCGGGTCTCGGCGATGATCGGGCTGATCGTGGACGCGGCCCGGATCGAGCAGGGCCGGGTCGGCCCCGCATCGCAGTCGCGGGACCTGGCCGAGGCGCTCGCGTGGGTGTCCGAGCTGTTCGGACGAAGCCGTGACTATCCCGACGTCGAGGTTCGGGGGGCCGCGCCGGCAGCGGTTGATCGCGAACGGGTCCAGGTCCTCCTGCTGGCGCTGTGTGACGGGGCGATGTGGTTCGGGCAGGACGGCCCCATAAGGATCGAGGCCAGGGCTGAGGAGGGATCGGCAGTGGTGGAGGTCCACCGCGACGGCACGGGGCCCGACGAGGCGGAGGCCGAGCGGATGTTCGCCGGGCCGGGGGACGAGAGCTCCCGGATCGGCCTGCACGTGGCCCGGAGGATCGCCGAGGCGCTTGGTGGCTCTCTGGTCGCCGAGGGCGGGAACGGGATCAGCTTCCGCCTGACCCTTCCGGCCTAGCCGGACTCCTCCTCCACGAGGTCTCGGAGGCGCTCAAGGTCTCGGGCGAACGTCACCCACAGGAATCGTCGATACACCCTCATGCCCATCCGTCCCAGGAGTCCCCAGGGGGGGACCAGCGACTCGCGCCAGAACAGGTGCGTCCCTTCCTCGGTCGGGGACAGCTCCATGTATCCGGCGCCCTTTACCCAACCGAGGTGCTCGATCTCCAGCACGGACGGGGGCTCCCACCGGGTGACCACGATCGGATCCGTGGTGGACAGGAAGCCGACCCGGACCGTGGCCACGGCCTCCACGCCGACCCCCTCGCGCCGGTCGCCGATCACCCTGACGGCTCGCATCTCCCGCATCCACCTCGGCAGGCCCTCCCAGTCAACGAGCCAGGGCCACACGGCCTCCGGGGGACGGTGGATGTCGATGCTCGTCGGGAGATGAACGGGGCCGGCCACGGGACTCCCGTACACTAGCCCTCCATGGACGCCCCCGAGGCGATGGATCGGCTTCGCGAGGCCAGGGCCGAGGGGCTGGCCATGATCGAGGCCGCCGCGAGCCTCGAGGACCTCCGCGCCGCCGAGGTGGCCGCGCTCGGCCGCAAGGCGCCCGTCTCCGAGGTGCAGCGCTCTCTGGGAGCGCTCGATCCCGCCGACCGACCCGCGGTCGGCCAGGCGGTCAACCGGCTCTTCGAGGAGCTACGAGAAGCGGTGGCCGGCTGCCGGGAGGCGCTGGAGGCCGAGGCGGAGGCCGACGTGGCCGTCGCGGATCGGATCGACGTGACGCTCCCGGGCCGGCGCCCGCCGCCCGGCGGGTTGCACCCGCTGACCTCGACGCTGCGGCGGGTCGTCGATGCCTTCGTGAGCCTCGGCTACCGGGTGAGCGAGGGGCCGGAGATCGAGACCGAGTGGTACAACTTCGACGCGCTGAACTTCCCGCCTGACCATCCGGCCCGTCTGACCCAGGACACTCTGTACCCCGACGTCCCCGGGCGTGATGACCTCCTGCTGCGAACCCACACGTCGCCGGTGCAGATCCGGACGATGGAGGCCCAGGAGCCGCCGATCTACGTGGTGATCCCGGGCCGCTGCTACCGGCGGGACACGCCCGACGCCATCCATCTCCCGGTGTTCCAGCAGGTGGAGATCCTGGCGGTGGATGAGGGGCTCACCCTGGCCGACATGAAGGGGACGCTGGAGGCCTTCGCCAGAGCCGTGTTCGGCCCGGAGCAGCGGGTCCGCATCTACCCGGACTACTTCCCGTTCGTGGAGCCGGGCGCGGGGGTGGACGTATCGTGCTTCCTGTGCGGGGGGGTCGGGTGCCGGGTGTGCGGGGCCGGATGGATCGAGATCATGGGGGCCGGCATGGTCCACCCCGCCCTGTTCGAGAACACCGGCGTGGACCCCGAGCGCTACTCGGGGTTCGCGGCGGGGGTGGGCATAGAGCGGGTGGCCATGCTCCGGCAAGGGGTCCCCGACATCCGCATGTACTACGAAGGCGACGTGCGGTTCCTGTCCCAGCTGGCCCGGAGCGCGTAGCCGGTGCGGGTGCCCCTCGGGTGGCTCGGCGAGTTCGTCACGGTCTCCTCGTCCCCCGAGGACCTGGCCGACAGGATGACGATGCACGGGCTCCCGGTCGAGCGGATCCTCCGGCCGTGGGAGGACCTCTCGGGGGTTCTGGTGGCCAAGGTCCTGGAGGTTCGGGACCATCCCGGGGCGGATCGGCTCTGCCTGGCTCGCGTCGACTCAGGGTCCCAGGAACGCGAGGTCGTGGTGGGCGTCAGGAACATGGCCCCCGGCGACCTGGTCCCGTACGCGCCGCCCGGCGCGACCCTGCCAGGGCTCGACGGCCCCCTGGAACGCCGAGAGATCCGGGGCGTGGCCTCCGACGGGATGCTGTGCTCGCCCAAGGAGCTCTGGATCTCGGGGGACCACGAGCGGATCCTGGTACTCGAGGAACCGGGGGAACCGGGTGCAGACGCGAAGGCGGTCCTGGGGCTCGACGACACGGTCATGGACATCGAGGTCCTGGCGAACCGGGCCGATCTCCTGTCGATCGTCGGCGTTGCCCGGGAGGTGGCAGCCATGACCGGCCAGGAGCTCAGGGCGCCGTCGGCCCCGGTGCTCGACGCAACGTCGGCCCCAGGTGAGGTCACCGTCGAGGTCGTGGACGGGGAGCGGTGTCCCCGATACCTGGCGAAGATGATCCGTGGCGTCGCCCCGCGGTCGTCCCCGCTCCGGGCCCAGGTCCGGTTGGCCGCGGCCGGGATGCGTCCCAGGTGGAGCGTCGTCGACGCCACGAACTACGTGATGCTCGAGCTCGGCCAGCCCCTCCATGCCTTCGACCTCGGCCGCCTGGCCGGCTCCGGGATCGTGGTCCGACGGGCCCGGGAGGAGGAGCGGCTGGTCACACTCGACGGCGTCGAGCGGAGCCTCACCGAGGACGACCTGGTGATCGCCGACCGGGAACGGGCGGTGGCGGTGGCCGGGGTCATCGGCGGCGCCGACACCGAGGTAACCGAGTCGACCGGCGACGTGCTCCTGGAGGCCGCCGTTTTCGAGCCCAGGAGCGTGTTCCGGACATCCCGGCGACTGGGCCTGCGAACCGAGGCCTCGATGCGGTTCGACCGGGGTGTGGATCCGGAGGCTGTGGCCGAGGCGGCGGAGCGAGCCGCTGCCCTCATCTCGGAGTGGGCAGGCGGATCCCCCCTCGCCGGGGCCATAGACGTCGGCCAGACCCCGGCCCGCCGGACCGCGGACGTGCGCCCGGAGCGGGCCTCGATGCTCCTGGGCGTGGAGGTGTCATCAGCCGGGGTGCGCGAAGCCCTCGGGCGGCTCCGCATCCCGGCGACCGAGGAGGGGGAACGGGTGGTGGCCGAGATCCCGTCATACCGGGTCGACCTGGTCCGCGAGGTGGATCTCATCGAGGAGGTGGGCCGGTCGGTCGGGTACGAGCGGGTCCCGTCGACCCTGCCGGGGGTGAGGCAGGCCGGCGGCCTGACGGCGGACCAGCGGCTCCGCCGCCGCATCGCCGACCTCCTGGCCGGGGCGGGGTTGTGGGAGACCCACGCCGTGCCGTTCGCCTCGGCGGAGGACTTCGCACTGGTCCCGGGCCGTCAGCCCGTGCGCATGGCCAACCCGATATCCGCGGACGCCGCCGGCCTCCAGGCCAGCCTCCTGCCGGGGCTCCTCCGGGCCGCCATGAGGAACGTGGCCCACCGCCGCACCTCGGTCCGGCTGTTCGAGATCGCGGTGACGTTCGCGGCCGGCGATCCCGACCCGGTGGAGGAGGAGCGCGTGGCGGTCCTGCTCACCGGGCCGGTGGGAGAGGGATGGCCCGCCGAGCGCCGCGACCGCGACTTCCTCGACGCCAAGGGTCTCCTGGAGCACCTCGTGGACGGCCTGGCCACGGCCGGGCTGGAGCTGGGCGGGCCTGCGGCCCTGCCGTGGCACCCGGGGCGCTCGGCTTCGGTCACGATCGGCGGGGGGCCGGCCGGAGAGGTCGGGGAACTGCATCCTCGCGTGGCCCGGCGGTTCGACCTCCCCGGACGTGTCGCCGCGTTCGAGCTTCGGGTGGCCCCCTTGGTGGCCGCCTCGGGCGCCGAGCCCAGGTATCGGGACGTCTCCCGGTTCCCCCCGGTGCACCGGGACGTGGCGTTCGTCCTGGACGCCGAGGTCCCCGCCGGCGTGGTGCGTGCGGCGCTCGTCGAGGCCGCAGGCGGCCTCCTCGACCGGGCCGCGCTCTTCGACGTGTTCGAGGGGGAGCCCCTGCCGGAGGGGAAGCGCAGCTTGGCCTTCTCGCTGGACTTCCGGGCGTCCGACCGGACCCTCATGGACCAAGAGGTCGAGGACAGGGTCCGGGCCATCGCCGATCGGCTCGCCGCCGACCTCGGGGCCGAGCTCCGTGCCGGCTGAGGTTCGCGTCCCCTCGGGACACCGGGATAGACTCGGCCCGTGGAGCGCGACTTCCTCTCGATCGACGACGTCAGCCCTCAGGAGCTCCATCACCTGCTCGAGCTGGCGGCCAAGATGAAGCAGTCGCCGGGCGACCACGCCGCCAGGCTGGCCGGGATGTCGGTGGCCCTGATCTTCGAGAAGCCCTCCACTCGGACCAGGGTGTCATTCGAGGTCGGCGTGGCGTCACTGGGCGGCCATCCGCTGGCCCTGTCCTCGTCCGAGCTCCAGCTGGGCCGGGGCGAGACCATCGAGGACACCGGTCGGGTCCTGTCCCGGTACTGCGACGCGATCGTCTTGCGCACGTTCGGCCAGGAGCGGCTGGAGGCCCTGGCCGCGGGCGCCACCGTCCCGGTGGTCAACTCGCTCTCCGATTACGAGCACCCGTGCCAGATCCTGGCCGACATGCTGACGGTGGTCGAGAGCAAGGGCGATCCGGCCGGACGAATCCTCGCGTACCTCGGCGATGGCAACAACGTGGCCCACTCCCTCCTGCTGGGCGGGGCCATGCTCGGGATGCACGTCCGGGTGGCCACCCCGGCCGGGTTCGAGCCGATCCCGCAGGTCGTGGAGCGAGCCGAAGAGATCGCCTCGGAGGCCGGGGGGTCGATCGAAGTAGGGAACAACGCTCAGGCGGCCGTGGGCGGCGCGGACATCCTGTACACGGACGTATGGGCCTCGATGGGCCAGGAGCGGGAGCACGCCGAGCGGGTCCTGGTGTTCACGCCCTTCCGGATCGACGCCGAGAAGCTGTCGGTGGCGGCGGACGACGCGATAGTCATGCACTGCCTCCCCGCACATCGCGGCGAGGAGATCACGGCCGAGGTGATCGACGGGCGGCAATCGGTGGTGTGGGACCAGGCCGAGAACCGCCTGCACACCCAGAAGGCCCTCCTGCTCTGGCTCCTCGGCCGCGAGTAGGGATGCCGCGGGCGAACGACGAGGTTGCCGAGCTCCTACAGGAGTACTCGGACCTCATCTCGATCTCCGGGGGCGACGCCTTCAAGGCTCGGGCGTACGAGAAGGCTGCGCGGTCGGTGGCCGGGTACCACGGGGATGTCAGGTCGCTGGACGTCAAGGCCCTGGGCCGGATCCCGAACGTCGGGAAGTCGATCGCCGAGAAGATCAAGGAGTACCTGGACAGCGGGGCCATCCAGGCCCTCGAGGACCTCCGCACCGACATCCCCGACGGCGTGCGGGCGCTGATGGCCATCCCAGCACTCGGGCCGAAGAAGGCCATGAAGCTGTACGAGGAGCTCCACGTGTCCTCCCCGGAGGAGCTTCTGGACGCCCTCCACGAGCAGCGGCTGAGAGGGCTCCCGGGGTTCGGACCAAGGACCGAGGAGAACCTCCTTCGAGGCATCCAGCAGCTCCAGCAGTCGGGGGACCGGGTGCTCCTGGGCGTGGCGTTCGATCTCGCCGAGGAGATCCTGGCCCAGCTCCGGGACGTGGAGCAGGTCCGCCGGTGTGACTACGCGGGCTCGCTGCGGCGGATGCGGGAGACGATCGGCGACATCGACCTGCTGGTCGCCTCGGAGGAGGCGGAGCCGGTCATGGACGCGTTCACCTCGTTGCCCTACGTGGCCAGGGTGATGGCCCGCGGCTCCACCAAGTCCTCCATCCTCACCACGAAGGGGCTCCAGGTCGACCTCCGGGTCGTGGAGCCGTCGGTGTGGGGAGCGGCCCTCCAGTACTTCACGGGTTCGAAGGCCCACAACGTCCGGGTCCGAGAGTTGGCGGTCCGGAAGGGGCTGAAGCTCTCGGAGTACGGGCTCTTCCGGGCCAAGGGGGGCACGCTGATCGTGGCAGAGACCGAGGAGGAGGTCTACGAGCGGTTGGGCCTGCCGTGGATCCCGCCCACGCTTCGCGAGGACCGGGGCGAGGTCGAGGCGGCGCTGAACCGCGAGCTCCCGGTCCTGGTGGAGGAGAAGGACATCCGGGGGGACCTCCACACCCACACCGACCTGACCGACGGGGTGGCCCCGCTGGAGGAGATGGTGGCCGCGGCCCGGGCCCGGAAGCTGAAGTACTACGTGGTCACGGATCACGCGGAGCTCCTGTACATGCAGCGGATGACCAGGGACAAGATGCTGGCCCAGCGTCGCCGCCTGCAGGAGCTGGGTGACGAGGGCGACATGGTCCTGCTGCACGGGACGGAGCTGAACATCCAGCCCGACGGCTCGGTGGACTGGGACCAGGGGTTCCTGGACGGTTTCGATGTGTGCGTGGCCTCGGTCCACTCGCACTTCACCCAATCGAGGGACGAGATGACCAGGCGGATCATCCGGGCGCTTGAGCATCCCTGCGTCAACATTCTGGGCCATCCGACCGCCCGGCAGATCGGCCGCCGGCCGCCCATCGACTTCGACGTCGAGGAGGTGTTCCGGGCGGCGGCCCGGACCGGGACCGCCTTGGAGATCAACTCGTTCCCGGACCGCCTGGACCTGAACGACGAGCTGGTGGCGTGGGCCCGGGAGCAGGATGCGGTCTTCGCAGTGGACACGGACGCCCACTCGCCGGTGCATCTGCCGAACATCCGGTTCGGGGTGGCCACGGCCCAACGGGGATGGGTGACGAAGGCCGAGGTGATCAACGCCTGGCCGCTCGGGAAGCTCAGGCGGTTCCTGGCCAAGGGCCGGCCCGGCAGGGCGTGAACCTCCGCCCCTTGCCTCGTCGCTTCTACTCGCGCGACCCAGTGGAGGTGGCCCGGGACGTGGTGGGCCGGGTACTGGTTCGTGATCTCCCCGGCGAGCGGCTGGTCGGACGGATCGTGGAGGCGGAGGCCTACGCCCCCACGGACCCCGCCAGCCACACGTTCGGGGGCCCGACCCGGCGGAACGCCACCATGTTCGGCCCACCGGGACACGCGTACGTGTACGTGTCCCACGGCATCCACCACTGCCTCAACCTCACCACGGGCGGTGCGGCGGCGGTGCTGATCCGGGCCCTTGAGCCGCTGGAGGGCGCCGAGGGGATGGCCCGCCGACGGCGGCTGACCGACCCCCGGCTATTGTGCGCCGGTCCCGGGAGGCTTTGCCAGGCCCTTGACATCACGCTGGCCGAGGACGGGCTGGACCTGGTCAGCCGGGACAGCCTGTGGGTGGCGGAGGGGCGGGCGGCCGAGGACGTCGTGACCACCCCGCGCGTGGGACTGTCCGTGGCCGTGGACGTCCCGTGGCGGTTCGTCGAGCGGGGGACCCGGTTCGCCTCTCGGGGGGTCAGCGGGCCACGACGATAGTGACCGTGCTGCCCGGCGCCGCCGGGGTTCCCGGGGCGGGGTCCTGGGCGATCACCGTGCCCCGGGGATACTCCGAGCCGCGCTCGTAGGTCCGGTCCACCTCGTAGCCGCGGGAGCGAAGGACCGAGACCGCCGTGCTGACCGAGATCCCCACCACCGGCGGCACCCCTCCCGGCGGGGTCCCGGTGATGACGGTGGGCGGCGTCGGGGAGACGAAGTCCTCGCTCGTGTAAACGCACGGGTTGTTGGGCTCGGTCCCCGGGGTGAACCTGATGTGGCGGATGTTCTCCGACGGCGTGGACGAGGTGGCCACGCACCCCTTGGTGATGTCGATGGCCACGGTGACCGAGTCCCGGTGGGGCTCCCGGAAGTCCCGGACCGGCATGCGCTCGGTAATCGCGGTCATGAACGCGTGCCAGATCTGCGCCGGGAACGAGCCCCCGGTGACCCGGGAGATCCGGACGGTGGGGTAGACCATGGGGATCTGCCCCTGGGGGAACCCCACCCAGACCGCGGCCGTGAGCTGGGGGATGAAGCCCGCGAACCAGGCGTCCCGCCACTGCTGGGCGGTGCCGGTCTTCCCCGCGGCCGGCCGGCCGATGTTCGCCCCGGTGCCGGTGCCGTACAGGATCACCTTTCGCATGATCTCCGTGGCCGTCCAGGCGACCCAGGAGTTGAGGACCTGCTTCGGCTTGGGGTTCGCGTCGAACAGCACATCACCCTGCGCGTCCTCGATGCGTAGGATCCCCACGGGACGGACGTGTCGCCCGTTGGTGGCCAGGGTACCGAAGGCCGAGGCCATCTCCATGGTGTTGACCTCGTTGGTGCCGAGGACGGAGGAGCAGTACGGGCGGAGCGGCGACCGGATCCCCATCCGGCGCGCCACCTCGACCACCCTCTCCGGATGCACGTCTCGGATGATCTGCGCGTACACCACGTTCACGCTGCTGATCAGCCCCTGCTCCACGGTCAGCGCCCCGCCGAAGGACGAGCCCTCGTAGTTCTCCACGTTCCACGGGAACTGCTCGGTTCCGCAGGGCGGCTCGTCGAGGACTATGGAGGAGGGCGCCGGATAGGTCTTGGTGGGGAGGATGCCGTTCTCCAGCGCCGCCACCAGGGCGAAGGGCTTGAACGAGGACCCCGCCTGCCGCCCGGTCGACCCGCCGGTGGCCAGGTTCACCTTCGCGTACCGGTCCTCCCGGCGGGGAGCCCAGTAGTCGCGGCCCCCGACCATCGCCCGGATGTGCCCGGTCCTCGGATCGATGGCGGTGAGGGCCCCGTACGGGTCGCCGGGCTGGGACAGGATCCCGTTGACGGCTTGCTCGGCGGCTCGCTGCACCCGCAGATCGATCGTGGTGTGGATCTTGAGCCCGCCCTTGAACAGGAAGTTGTAGCGCTGCGTGTACGTCTCGCCGAACCGCGGGTTCGACAGGAGCTGGTGCTTCACGTAGTCGATGAAGTAGGGAGCCGGGTAGCGTTCCGCGCCCAGGGTGGGGCGGAGCCCCAGCGACCTCGATGTCGCGGCTTCCCACTGCTCCGGCGCGATCATCTCCAGGGCCAGCATGCGGTCCAGGACCTGGTTCCGGCGTGTCAGGGCCTCCTCGGGGCGGTCGATGGGGTCCCATCGCACTGGGCCGGCGATGAGCCCGGCCAGGAGGGCCCCCTGTCGGAGGTTCAGCTTCGCGGCCGGCTTGGAGAAGAAGGTCTCGGCCGCCCGCTGGACACCGTAGGCGCCCTCCCCGAAGTACACCGTGTTCAGGTAGCGGCCCAATATCTCCTCCTTGCTGAGCTCCTGCTCCAGCTGCCAGGCCAGGGAGGCCTCTCGGACCTTCCTGGAGATGGTCTGCTCGGGGGAAAGGAGCCGGTTCTTCACGTACTGCTGGGTGATGGTCGAGCCGCCCTCCTCGATGCGGCCGGTGGCGGCGTTCACGTACGCGGCGCGGATGATCGCCTTCAGGTCCACCCCCCGGTGGCTCCAGAACCGCTGGTCTTCGATGGCCACCACCGCGTCCTGAACGGGCTCGGGGATCCGGGCCAGGGGGATAAGCTCCCGGTCCTCCTCGGCGTGGAGCGTGGTGATGAGCCGGCCCTCGGCGTCGTAGATCGTAGACGTGAGTGCCAGCGGGGCGGCGTCCAGCATCTCCGCGTTGAGGTCGGCCACCAGCCGGCACGAGGACGAGAAGGCCAGCAGGGCCAAGAGGGCGGCGAGGGCTCGCGAGCCGGACGGGGAAGAGCGCCCCATGGTTCCGGACCGAGTATACCCGCGGGTCACGATTTCACTTGTTAGCATCCGCCACGATGTCCACCTCGGAAGACGTCTCCCGCCAGCTCCAGGTTCTCCGCTCGGGCGCCGCCGAGGTCGTTCCCGAGGAGGAGTTGGAGACGAAGCTTGTCCGCAGCGTGCAGGAGGGCCGGCCCCTACGCGTCAAGCTCGGCATCGATCCCTCCGCCCCCGATCTCCATCTCGGCCACGCCGTGGTCCTCGGCACCCTCCGTAGGTTCCAGGACCTGGGACACACCGCGGTGCTCATCGTCGGTGATTTCACCGGTCGAGTGGGGGACCCCACCGGGCAGTCGGAGACCCGGCCGATGCTCACTCCCGAGGCCCTCGAGGCGAACGCCCAGACCTACCTCGAGCAGGCCGATAAGGTGCTGGACCTTGAGCGGGCTCAGGTGCGGCGGAACGGCGAGTGGCTGGCGGGCCTGCGGTTCGCGGACGTGGCTCGCCTGGCGTCGGTGCTGACCGTGGCTCGCCTCCTGGAGCGGGCCGACTTCTCCGAGCGGTACAAGGAGGGCCGGCCCATCAGCCTGGCCGAGTTCCTGTACCCGCTGATGCAAGGGTACGACTCCGTGGCGGTGGAGGCCGATGTGGAGCTGGGGGGGACGGATCAGACCTTCAACCTGCTGGTCGGCCGAGACATCCAGCGGGCACACGGCCAGGAGCCCCAGGTGGTGTTCACCGTGCCGCTCCTCCTCGGGACGGACGGCGTGCGCAAGATGTCGAAGACGTTCGGCAACCACGTTGGGCTCACCGAGCCGCCGGAGGAGCAGTTCGGCAAGGTGATGTCCATCCCCGACGACCTCATCCCGGCGTGGTTCCGGCTGTGCACCGGGGTGGGTCCCGAAGAGCTCGACACGATCGAGTGGGGGCTGGCGGACGGGACCCTTCACCCGGCGGAGCAGAAACTTCGCCTGGCAGCCGAGATCGTCACCCGCTACCACGGGGCCGAGGCGGCCCGGGGCGCCGCGACGCGCTTCGACCGGGTCCATCGCCAGCACGAGGTCCCGGAGGACGTACCCGAGGCCCAGGTCCCGGCCGAGGCGGTCCTTGACGGGCGGGTGTGGCTGCCTCGGCTGCTCTCGGCCACGGGCCTGGCGTCCTCGAACGCCGACGCCAGGAGGCTGATCGAACAGGGTGGGGTGCGCATAGACGGCCAGGTGGTGGGGGATCCCGACGCCGAGTTCGACCCATCGGACCTGGCCGGTCGGGTGGTCCAGGTGGGGCGCCGCCGCTTCGTTCGCCTGGTGGGATGAGACCGGCCCTGTGGAGACCCGAAGCGTGACGAAGGGGCCGAGGCGGACACCCTCGGGCCGCTGATCTGCGGTGGCTCGCTTCGGTTGACGAGGATCCGGGGCCGCCCGTATCATCATGAGAGAACCCTCTCGCGGGAAGGGGTGGCTGGATGGTGGACGCCCTTCTGACAACTGGGGAGGTGACGGCCGGGCACCGAACCTGATAAAGTGGGTCGGTTGCGAGGCGGTCGCCGGCGCGTCCGGCGGCCTTTCCGTCTCCGGAGCTTTCCGGGCGGCGCACCTTGAGAACTGAACAGCGTGCCAAAAGCCAGTGCGAACCCCGTCAGGGACGAAGGCCGCTTCGGCGTGTCCGGAGTCCGTGGCGGACTGTACAACGAACGAATCCGGTTCCAAACGCCGGATCAGCACTTTCTACGGAGAGTTTGATCCTGGCTCAGGACGAACGCTGGCGGCGTGCTTAACACATGCAAGTCGAGGGAGAACCATCGAAGGGGTAACCCTTCGGTGGGGAGACCGGCGAACGGGTGAGTAACACGTGGGCGACCTGCCCCAGGCTCCGGAATAACCTCGGGAAACCGGGGCTAATGCCGGATACTCTGCTTGGACCGCATGATCCGAGCAGGAAAGCTCCGGCGGCTTGGGATGGGCCCGCGGCCTATCAGCTTGTTGGTGGGGTAACGGCCCACCAAGGCGACGACGGGTAGCTGGCGTGAGAGCGTGGTCAGCCACACTGGGACTGAGACACGGCCCAGACTCCTACGGGAGGCAGCAGTGGGGAATATTGCGCAATGGGGGAAACCCTGACGCAGCGACGCCGCGTGCGGGATGAAGGCCTTCGGGTTGTAAACCGCTTTCAGCGGGGACGAAGCGAAAGTGACGGTACCCGCAGAAGAAGCCCCGGCCAACTACGTGCCAGCAGCCGCGGTAAGACGTAGGGGGCGAGCGTTGTCCGGATTCATTGGGCGTAAAGCGCGCGCAGGCGGCCCGGTAAGTCGGATGTGAAAACCCGGGGCTCAACCCCGGGCCTGCATTCGATACTGTCGGGCTTGAGGCAGGTAGGGGAGATCGGAATTCCCGGTGTAGCGGTGAAATGCGCAGATATCGGGAGGAACACCGGTGGCGAAGGCGGATCTCTGGGCCTGTCCTGACGCTCAGGCGCGAAAGCTGGGGGAGCAAACAGGATTAGATACCCTG
>Ga0256867_10000100_pt1 | contig 30419 bp, 30 predicted proteins | sample RVTome_15_FD_185939 | JGI IMG/M metagenome (GOLD analysis project Ga0256867, IMG submission 185939) | Soil microbial communities from uranium-contaminated site in the Upper Colorado River Basin, Wyoming, United States - RVT150D86 (HiSeq) ... | reverse complement strand
CGCAGCAGGTGAAGCCGAGGAGGCTGGCGTGACCGTGCGTGAGGTCGACCCGGCGGGGCCGGGACTCCGCCGGCGCCGGGCCGGCCGGGGCTTCAGCTACTACGACGAGCAGGGCCGGCGCATCACCGACACCGCGGTCATCGACCGCATCAAGGCGCTCGCCATCCCTCCCGCGTGGACCGACGTTTGGATATGCCCGGAACCCAGCGGCCACATCCAGGCCTGCGGGCTCGATGCCCGGCGCCGGCGCCAGTACCGCTACCACGAGGCGTGGCGGACCCAACGGGATCGGGACAAGCACGACCGGATGCTCGATCTGGCCCGCGCCCTCCCCCGGCTGCGGAGCCGGGTGCGGCGTGACCTCTCGAGCGATGGCATGGGCCGCGACCGCGTGCTGGCCTGCGCCGTGCGCCTGCTCGAGCTGGGGTTGTTCCGGGTCGGCGGCGAGCCGTATGTCGAGGAGAACGGCAGCTACGGGCTGGCCACCCTGCGCAAGCGACACGTGCGAGCGGTCGGCGACGAGCTGCGGTTCGACTACCCGGGCAAAGGAAGCCAGCGCCGCGTCGTGACGATCGGGGACCCGCAGGTCGCCGACGTCGTCCGGGCGCTCAAGCGCCGCCGCGGCGGCGGTCCGGAGCTGTTCGCGTACAAGGACGAGCGGGGGCACTGGGTGGACCTGCGCTCGTCGGACATCAACGACTACGTGCAGAGGGAATTGGGGCCGGAGTTTTCGGCCAAGGACTTCCGCACGTGGACCGCAACCATCCTCGCCGCGGTCGCATTGGCCGCTGAGGAGGACGTCGAGACCGAGAGGCAGAGGCAGAAGGCCGTCGTGCGGGTCGTGCGTCGCGTGGCCCTGGCTCTCGGCAACACGCCGGCTGTGGCTCGCGGCTCCTACGTCGAACCCCGGGTGATCGAACGCTACGAGTGCGGCGAGACGGTCGGCGGGGCCCTGGAGGTCGAGCAGGTCGAGGCGATGGTGGAGACCGTGCTCGGCAACGGCGACGGCTGCGATGGCGTGGACCGTGGCAGCGATCCGGCGGAAGGCCAAGGCGACGACGTGAGCTCGCTCGACGGCGTACCACGCACGCTCCTGGCCGAGATCGACGCCGCCGTCGTCGACCTCATCGAGCGCTCACCCCGGCGACGTGTCGGTGCGCGCAGGCGTAGGTAACCGCCCGTCAGCCCTCGACACGCGTGGCCAGGAGGCAGATGTCGTCACGGGCAGGGCTGTCCACCAGGGCATCGGTGACGCGCTCGCACAATTCGTGCGCCCCGCCCGTGAAGCCCTCGACGGCCTTGAGCAACAGTGCCAGGCCGTCTTGGCCTTCTCGCTCCTGCTGCTCGAGCAGGCCGTCGGTGTAGAGCAGGAGCGCGGTGCCCTCCTCCAGCGGCACCGGGCCCAGGTGGTCGCGTTCGTCCTCGGGTGGGGCCACGCCCAGCAACCGGCCGTGTCCGCCGGTCAGGAGGCGGGGTGCACCCGCGGGATCGATCACGATGGGGGGCGGGTGCCCGGCACTGACGAGCTCCAATGTCGAGGCGCCGAGGTCGACGACGGCCAGCACCAACGTTGCCGTATGGACGTCGCCGAGGTTCTGCAGCAGCACGTCGACCCTCCGCACCACCTCGTCGAGCGGCCAGTCTTCGACCACGTAGGCGCGAGTGCCCAGCCGGAGCTGGCCCATCACCGCCGCCTGACGGACGCCATGGCCCATCACGTCGCCGACCACCAGACCGACGCGGTGGCGGGCCAGCTCGATCACGTCGTACCAGTCGCCGCCCACCTCACTGCCGACCCCGGCCGGCAGGTAGCGCACCGCGACGTCGAGGTGCTCGAACGAGGGCACCGCTGCGGGCAGCAGGCTCCGCTGCAGGGCCACCGAGATGGCGCGCTCCCGGGCGGCCCGGGCGTGCGCCTCCCAGAAGCCGCGCTGGGCCATGTCGAACGTCGACAGGCTCTCGACGAAGAACTCCATGCACGCAGCCACGGTCTCACGCTCCGGCCGGCCGGCCAGGAGCTCACCGACCGCGTCGCTCTGGATGGCCGCGAGCTCGAGGAGGCCGATCTCCGCCTCCACGGCCGCGTGGCCCAGCTCGTAGGCCCGGCTGCGGCCGGACTCGTCACGGGTGTCGAGGTAGTGGCGCAGCGCCGCCCGGTATTCGTCGGCCAACCGCTCGCTCTCGGTCCTCATCGGCGGCCGTCCATCCGCGTGCGTCGTGGACAACGGTCACTCTCGCACACGGGCCACGGCGACGAGGGCGTCGTCGGTCGCCCGGGCGTGCTCGTCGAGGATGGTCCGGGCGATGCGATCGACGGGTTGACCGGTGGCCACCTCGGGCACGAAATGCTGGCTGACGCCGTCGGTCGCCATGATCACGAGGTCGTTGAGCCGCAGCTCGACAACCGAATCGCGGATGCGCGGCAGCCGGTAGCCGACCGTTCCTCCGAACAGCACTGCGCTGGCGGCGAGCGAGCCGTGACCCCTCTCGGTGCGTCGTACGAGGTAGGCCTCGACGTTGCCCACGCCGACCCATTGGAGCATGCCCGCGCCACACTGGATACGCGCCAGCGTGATGACGGCCCCGCGCGTGCGGGCCAGCCCGACGTGGCAGAGGCGCAGCAGGCTGGCGAGCGACTCGCTGCTGTTCGCGGCGATGATGTCGCGAGCGATCTCGGCGGCCTTTGCCGCTTCGGTGCCGTGCCCCAAGCCGTCGATGGCCGCCAGCAGCGCGCCGTCGCCGACCAGCATGCAGGCGGCCAGGTCGCCGGACTGCTCCTCGCCCGGGTGTGGGCGCCCCGACACCGCCCAGTCGACGCAGGCCAGGCTGGTCATCCGGGATCCCCGCGAGCGCCCACTACGGGCACCACTTTCGCATGACGACCGTGGTACCCACCCCGACCTCGGAGCGAACCTCGAAGTGGTCCATCAACCGACCGGCGCCAGGGAGGCCGAGCCCGAGGCCCGGCCCGGTGGAGAAGCCATCCTGCATGGCGCGTTCGATGTCGGGGATGCCCGGGCCCTCGTCGGTGGCGACCACCTCGATGGCGTGGCGCCCGTCGATCGACTTGGCGCTGATGGCGATCTCGCCCCGGCCGGCGTGGTTCATGATGTTGCGGGCGATCTCGGAGATGGCGGTGGCGATCAGCGTCGAGTCGGTGGGGGAGCAGCCCATCCGCACAGCCAGGTCGCGGCCCTCGCGGCGCGCCGTGACGATGTCGAGGTCGGCGGCGATGGAGACCCGCAAGGAGTCCGCCGACGGCATCGTCAATCCTTACCTGTACGAGCGTCGAGGAAGCGCAGGCCCTCCTCGAGGTCGAGCGCCGTGTAGACGTCCTCGAACGTCAGGCCGAGTTGGACCATGGCGAACGCCACCTCGGGCTGGACGCCGACAACCACGGTGTCCGCACCCCGCAGCCGGGTCATGAGGGCGATGGTGCGCAGCGACCGGGCCGCGAACGAGTCCATGAGGTCGAGCGCCGTGAGGTCGACGATGATGCCCCGCGCCCGGTACTGGCCCACCTGCCGGATGAGGTCGTCCCGCAGCCGCAACGCCTCGGTGTCGGTCATCGCCGACTGGACCGTGGCGATGAGGTACTCGCCCTGCCGCAGGATGGGGACGGCCATCTGAGTCAGCGCAGTTCGACGACAGGCTCGAGCGGCTCCCTGCGGGAGACCTCGTAGCCCAGCAGGCGCTCGGCCGCCTCGATGCCGCCCTGCAGGTCGCCGACGGCGTTGACCTTGGACAGGTCGACGCCGATGGTGACGAGGGTCAGCGCGATCTCGGCCGACAGCCCGGTGATGATCACGCTCGCACCCATCAGGCGCGAGGCGTCGACCGTCTGCACGATGTGGTTGGCCACGGTGGAGTCGATCTCGGGGACGCCGGTGATGTCGATGACGACCACCTTGGCCCGGTTCGTGCGGATGGCGCGCAGCAGCTGCTCGGTGAGCTGGCGGGCCCGCTGGCTGTCGAGGGCGCCGATGATGGGCAGGATCACAAGGCGTTCCCGTACCTGGAGCACGGGGGTGGACAGCTCGCGGATCGCCTCCTGCTGCTGGCGGATGATGCGCTCGCGCTCCTGGACGAAGCTGACGCCCACGGTGTTGGCGATGCGGTTGGCCGCCGGCTCATAGGCGTCGAGGACGCGGTTGAGCAGGTCGAAGTCCGTCTGGTACTTCTCGAACAGCGATCGGGCCAGCACATCGCGGAGCAGCAGCACGATGCCGAGAACCTCGTCGGTCTCGACGCCCCGGGGGATGATGCGCTCCGACAGGCTGCGCGCGTAGTTCTCGAGCGCCTCGACGCTGCCGGTCGCCAGCGCCTCGACGTAGTTGTCGTAGACGGAGGTCGCCTCGGAGAAGATCTCATCCGGCGTCATCGCTGTGAGCAGACCGGCGTCGGTGATGCGCCGGGCCCACTCCTCGCGCAGCTGAGCTCGGCTCTTGCGCAGGTGCGCGACCAGCTCGGGGAGGAGCGCCTCGATGCCCTCCGGCGTCGGTCCCGCCGACTCGGCTGCCCGTGGGTTACGTCGTGCCGGAACCCGCGCGGTCGGACGACTGCGCGTCGCCATGGATACCTCCCCGTCGCCACATACCTTGCGCTGTTGCTGCTGTGCAGCGGGTCGCTCGGCCCCGCCTCCACTGCGGCAGGCCTGGGGCCGTCGGGCGCACCTTATTCTGCGTCGTCCACGAACGACGACCAATGTGGGCGATGGGCGGCGTGGGACGACTCACGGCCGGCTCGTGGTGCCCTCCGGTGCCCGGCGGACAGGCGGCAGGTAGGTGCCCACCTCGGTACGCACCCACCAGGCGCCGCTCGCCCGGCGCTCGCCCCGCGTGGAGTAGCGGTAGCGGAACAGCCGGGCGCGCACGAACGCCGGTGGCTCGTCGGGGAACGGGTTGCCCCGTCGGCGGAGCAGGCGGAGGGTGGCCTTGTCGCCCTCCAGCAGCTTGTCCGCCAAGCGCGGTAGCCAGGGGTCGGCGTAGCGCGGCGACAGAGCGGCGAACCACATCAGCCAGTCCAACCGCAGGTGGTAGGGCGCGACCTGCGGTGGACGGCGGCGGGGATCGCCGGGCTTCCCCTTGAACTCGTAGGGCCGCCAGTCGGTGGCAGGTGTGATCGCGGCGTCGTCGGTGCCCTCGATCACGATCTCATGTCGCTCGCGGCTGATGGTGCCGAAGGCCCCGTAGGTGTTCGCGAGGTGGAGGCGGTTGAAGCTGAGGTTCATCGCCTGACGCGACGATGCCATGTTGCGCACGGGCCACCAGCTGAGGACCGCAAAGATCATGGCCAGCGCCAGGGCCAGGGTACCGAACCAGGCCGGCGGGTCGAGCAGCAGCGGCGGGGGCGAGGCCGGAAGCACCGTCTCGAGGATCCGGTTGTCGAGCGCGCTGAAGGCAAGTGTCATCGTCACCGCGTTCAGCCACGAGAAGTTTCCGCTGAGCACCAGCCAGCCCTGGGTGACGATCATGACCACGCCGGCCGCCGAGGCGTAGGGCTGGGGCGTGAACAGCAGGAACGGCACCAGCAGTTGGGTCACGTGGTTGGCGGCCACCTCCACCCGGTGGAGCGGCGCCGGCAGGCGGTGAAACCACCAGCTGAGCGGGTTCGGCATCGGCTGGGTCTCGTGGTGGTGGTCGAGGCAGGTCAGCCGCCGCCAGCAGCGGTCGCCCCGCAGCTTGATCAGGCCCGCCCCGAACTCGACGCGGAACAGCAGCCAACGGAGGAGGATGATCACCGGCAGGGGCGGGGCGACGTCCGCCGGGCCCAGGAAGATGGCCAGGAACCCGGCCTCGAGCAGCAGTGACTCCCAGCCGAAGCCGTAGAACGTCTGGCCGACGTTGACGATCGACAGGTAGAGCGCCCACAACACGAACCACACGAGCATCGACACGCCGACCGGGCCATGCTCCGGCACCCCGAGCACCACCAGCACCGCGAGGCCGACCCCCGTCCAAGCCACGATCCCGAGGAGACGGTCGCTGTAGCGGAGCGTGAACAGGCTGGGTGCCCGAGACCAGCCCGCCAACCGGACGTAGCGCGGGACCGGCAACAGGCCTCGTTCGCCCAGAAGGGGGCGGAACTGGTTGACGGCGACGGTGAACGCAACCAGGTAGATGACGCCGAGCCCCCGCTGTATCACCAGCCGGGCAAGGTAGTAGTCGGGTGCGGCGAGCCAGTCCATGCGGTCGCTCCCCCCAGGCGTGTGACCACCAGCTTCGCGCTGGACGGACCCTCAGACGGACAAACCGAACACCCGGCGCAGCGCGACCTGCGCCGCGAGGTGCCCGCCCATGCCGTGGACGCCGGGACCCGGGGGCGTGGCCGCCGAGCAGAGGAAGATGGTGGGGTCGGGCGTGGCATAGGGGACCCGGGCGACGACCGGCCGGAACAACATCTGGCGGCCCCGGAAGACGCCGCCGGCGATGTCGCCGTCGATCATGCTGCGGTTGTGGGCCTCGAGCTGTGGTGGGCCCCAGGCGGATCGGGCCAGCACCAGATCTCGGAAGCCCGGGGCGAACCGCTCGATCTGGTCCTCGATGGCGGTGCTGAGGTCGCCTCGCCAGCCGGGGGGCACATGGCCGTATGCCCACAGGACATGCCGACCCGCCGGGGCGCGCGAAGGGTCGACGATCGTCGGCTGCGCCACGATCAGGAACGGCGGATCCGGCGGCCGGCCCGAGGCGACGGCGGCCAAAGCCCCACCGATCTCGCCGAGCGAGGCACCGAGGTGGACGGTCGCCGCCCGGCGGCACTCCTCGGCCTTCCAGGGCACGGCGTCGGCCAAGGCGTAGTCCATCTTGAACACCGCCGGACCGTGCCGGTACCGGCCGAGCTTTGCTCGGTACCCGCGCGGCAGCCGGTCCCCGGCGATGGCGGCCAGGTGGCGGGGCATCACGTCGAACAGGTAGGCGCGGGCGGCGGGCAGCTGGTCGAGCGCCGTCACGAGCCTCCCGGTGTCGACCCCGCCGCCCAGAGAGTCGAGATACGAGATGAGCGAGTCGGCGATCGCCTGCGACCCGCCGCGCGCCACCGGCCATCCCACCTCGTGGGCTGCGAGCGCCAACATCAGCCCCACCGACGTCGTGAGCGGCGAGGTCGGCGGGACGATGGCGTGCCCGGCGATGCCCGCCAGCAGCATGCGGGTGCGGTCCTCGCGAAAGGCCCTGGCCGCCAGCTGGACGGGCCACACGGCCCGCAGCCCGAAATGCGCCAGCAGCACCGGGTGGCGAGGCAGGCCCATGGTGATCGGGCCGAGGACGTCGCCCGCCAGCTCCGACCAGCGGCCCAGGAAGGGCCCGACCAGCCTCCGCCAGGTGCGGTCGTCGCGGCCGAGGGAGGCCACGGTCTCGTCCACCGAACGGGCCAACACAGCGGCCGATCCGTCGAGGAGCGGGTGGGCGAGCGCGAGGTCGGGGTGCAGCCACTCGAGCCCGTGGTCGGCCAGCGGCAGCGCTGCCAGCGCCGGGGACCCCACGCCGAACGGGTGGACCGCCGAGCACACGTCGTGGCGGAACCCCGGCAGTGTGAGCTCCTCGGTGCGGGTGCCGCCGCCCGCCTTGTCGGCGGCCTCGAACACACGGACCTGCAACCCGGCCTGCGCCAGGGTGACGGCTGCGGTCAGCCCGTTGGGACCCGATCCCACGACGACGGCGTCGAGCATGTCCCACCTTTGCCGATCCGCCGGTGGTGCTTCGACCCCGCGGCCGTTCCGGGGCCGGTTTAGGAGCCGAGCGGACAGGGCGGTTCGTGCAGCCGACGCGGGGGAATTTGGCGGTCGACCACCAGCTCAACAGCTCGGGTCCCCGGCAGCGCTGACCACGGTGAGCCAAGAGGACGGGCCTATCCGCTCTGGCCCTTGGTGCGCTACTCGCGAGGATTGGGGCGCCAGAGCGGTTGCGGGCGTCAGGGCGTCGCGCCCGGGGCCCCGTCGTCGACGTGGACGGCGGCGTCTTCCGCGGGCGGCGTCACCCGCTCGGTGGCGACATCTCGGGTGGTCTCGTCGCCGCTGAACTCGTCGTCCGGCGCGAGGGGCCCCCGGTCATCGTCCCCGGCGGCCCCCACGCGCTCGCCGACCAGGTCCTTCTCGGTGTCAGGCACGCCGGCATCGTCGCCCGCCAGCTCCACCCCGGTGTCCGTCCCTTCGGCTCCGACGGGCCGCTCCCACGCCTCCGGTTCGGTGCGCTCGTCGCGCCCGGCGAACGACTCCCCGCCCAGCTGCTCCACTCCGGTGACGCCCTCGTCGTCGACCGCCAGCGGCTCCTCGGGCGGGTACTCGCCGCCGAGCAGCTCGTCGTCGAAGTCCTCGCCGCTCTGGTCAGGATCCATGTCCCCACGCGTACCCCGGCCGGCGACCGCCGAATCCGGGGGTCGGTCAGGCCTCGAGGTGCGGCTCCGGGAGCTGCCAGCGCTCGCCCCGGCCCTGGGGCGCCCGATCCGGAAGGGTGCCGAGCCTCTCCTCGATGCGCCGGAGCGACGCCTCCACCTTCTCGTCGCTGTCCTTCGACTCGGCGCTCCCCTTGTGGACGAACAGGGCCGCGAGCACCACGAACGAGAACAACTGGAGGAACTCCGACTGCCAGTTCTCCAGCGTCGACTGGGCGAACGCAGTGAAGAAGTCGCCGGCCTCGACGGGCTGGCCGTGCTCACGCTGGTCGTCGGTATAGACCTGCCACTCGCTTATGCCGTGGGCGATCCAGGTCCCGAAGAACAGGATCATCAGTCCGAGGCCCAGCCCGAACTCTCGCCAGATCGAGCGTCCCCTGGTGCGCTCGTTGAGGATGCTCTTGACGGTGGCGAACATCAGCAACCCCAGCGCGCCCAGCGCCAGCACGGTGGCCAGCGCCATCATCCAGGCTCCTGAGCTCATGGGCACCTCCTAGCCGCCAGCGAGATGCCTACCCCGGCGGCCCCCCGGGTGAGCCAACGGTCGCAACCGGCGCGCGGTTCGCTCGACTCGGCTCGTCAGGCCCGCGGGACCTCGCGGTGGGTGAAGCGACCGAGCGAAGCCGTGTAGCCCGCGTCCTCGAGGGCGGCGACCACGCGGTGGACGTGGTGCTTGTCGAGCGTCTCGATCGTCACCTCGATCTCGGCCGACTTGGCGGACATGTCCACGAACATGCGCTGGTGCAGGATCTCGACGATGTTGGCCCCGGCCCGCCCGAGGATCGTGGCGACGTCGCCCATGCTGCCGGGGACGTCGGGCACCTCGACGTGCAGGCGGGTCAGCCGGCCGCTGCGGATGAGGCCCCGCATGATGACCGACGCCAGCAGCCGCGGGTCGACGTTGCCGCCGGTGATCACCACGCCCACCTTCTTGCCGGCGAAGCGCTGCCGCTGCTCGACCAGGGCGGCGACGCCGGTGGCGCCCGCGCCCTCGGCCACGACCTTCTCGATCTCCAGCAGCAGGTTCATGCCCTGCTCGATGCTCTCCTCGCGGACCGTGATCACATCGTCGGCCAGAGCGGCGATGATGCGGCCGGTCAGCTCGCCGGCCCGGGGGACGGCGATGCCCTCGGCGATGGTCGCTCCGCCGCACGGCCAATCGGCGTGGTTGACGTAGGCGGCCATGGACGGATAGCGCTCGGTCTGGACACCGACGAGCTCGATGGACGGTGAGAGGCTCCGGGCGGCCACGGCCATGCCCGCGAACAGGCCGCCGCCGCCGACGGGCACCACCAGCGCGTCGAGATCGGGGTGGTCGGCCAGCATCTCCAGCACGCACGTCCCCTGCCCGGCGATGACCGCGGGGTCGTCGAAGGGGTGCACGTAGGTGCGGCCCTCGTCGCCGGCCAGGCGCAGGGCCTCGGCTTCGGCCTCCGCCAGCCCCTCGCCCCGGAGCACTACGGTCGCCCCCAGCTCGCGGGTGCGCTGCACCTTCACGAACGGTGTGTTGGTGGGCATGACGATGGTGGCGTCGATCCCGAGCCGGCTGGCGTGGTAGGCGACGGCCTGGGCGTGGTTACCGGCCGACATGGCGACGACGCCCTTGGCCCGCTCGCCGTCGTCGAGCTGGAGCAGCTTGTTGAGCGCACCCCGTTCCTTGAACGAAGCGATGAACTGCAAGTTCTCGAACTTCACCACGACGCGGCACCCGAGCACCCGGGACAGGGTCCGGGAGTGCGCGCTGGGGGTGCGCTCGATCGACCCGGCGAGGCGTTCGGCGGCGGCCACGACGTCGTCCACCGTCACCGGCAACCCGCGATCGGCCACCGGGTCGGGCTCCGCGTCCCCGCCCGTCACGTCGCGGCCCGCAGCATGCGCTTGCTCACCGTCATGTCGTCGAGCACCTCCGCCAGCGGCTCGACCCCGAGGCCGGGCCCGCTGGGCACGATCATGGTGCCACCCCGCGAGTCGAACGGTGGCGTGAGGTCGGTCGAGAAGTAGCGCGACGACGGTCCCAGGTCGGGTGGCAGGTTGCACCCGGGCAGCGCGGCGATGGCCAGGTTGACGGCGCGGCCGATGCCCGTCTCGAGCATGCCGCCGCAGCGCAGCGACACACCGGCGTCGCGGCAGCGCTGGTGGATCCGGCGGGCCTCGACCAGTCCGCCGACCCGCCCCGCCTTGAGGCTCACCGCTCCGCACGCCCCGAGCGCCAGCGCCGTGTCGAGGTCGGCCAGGGAGCCGATCGACTCGTCGAGGCACACGGGCACGTCGATCTGGCGGGCCAGGCGGGCGTGGCCCACGAGGTCGTCGGCCGCAAAGGGCTGCTCGATGGCCACGAGCCCCAGGTCGGGGCCAGCAAGCCGGCCGAGGGTCGCCATGTCCTCGGGGTTGTCGCTGCGGAAGCTGCCGTTGGCGTCCACCAGGAGCGCGACCTCGTCACCGACGTCGTCGCGCACGGCGCCCACCGGCTCGACGTCCCAGCCGGGACGGATCTTGATCTTGAAGGCCCGGTGGCCGTGGTCGCGCCAGCGGACGACGGCCTCGATCAGTCCGTCGACGGTCCTGGCGATGCCGACGGCGATGCCGGTCGGCACGACCGGGCGGGTCGCGCCGAGGAACGCTGCCACCGACCGGCCCTCGGCCCGCAGGCCGGCGTCGAGGGCGGCGCACTCGAGCGCGGCCTTGGCCATGTGGTGGCCCCGAACCTCACGCAGCGACCGGCCCTCGAGCAGGCGGGGGACCAGGTGGTGCTCCAGCACGTCCAGCGCGCCGGCGGAGTACTCCGGCCAATAGGTCGGCTCGGGTTCGGCCACGCACTCGCCCCAGCCGGCGGGGCCTTCGGCGGCCACGGCTCGCACCACCACGACCTCCCGGTGGCGGCGGGTACCGTGGGCGGTGACGAACGGCTCGGCGAGGGGCATCCGCACGATGCGCAGCTCGACGCCCTCGAGCACGACCTGCATCGTCACCTCCTCGTCAGCGGCTGGTGCCCGTCCCCATCATCGCTCGCCGGGATCGACCTCCCGCTGATGTTGCGGATCAGGCAGCGGGCGCTCAACCTCGACCCGTCGAAACCGTCCCCTCGGGATCGCGCTACCGGCGCCCACCGCCGGCGCCGGCCATACCGCGGCCGGGGAGCTGTTGTCGGGGTCCGGTAGCCTGGTCGGGTCATGGCGACCAGCTCGATGACCGCCCTCGCCCTCAAGGCCAACGACCCTTGCTGGTGCGGCAGCGGCCGCAAGTTCAAGCGCTGCCACAAGGCCAGCACCGACCACATCCGTCCAGGCCGCGTGGGCCCGCCCCGCGCGGTGCCGGCAGACATCCCGCGCCCGTCCTACGCCGAGACCGGTGTGCCGGTGCGGCGCGCCGAACCGCACGTGCGATCGCCCGAGGTGATCGAGCGCATGCGCCGGGCGGGCCGGGCCGCCGCCGAGGTGCTGCAGATCGTGGGCGCGGCGGTGGCGCCGGGCGTCACCACCGACGAGCTCGACGCCCTGTGCCACGAGGAGTGCATCCGGCGGGGCGGCTACCCCAGCCCGCTCAACTACGGCGCCTTCCCGAAGTCGCTCTGCACGTCGGTCAACGAGGTGATCTGCCACGGCATCCCCGACGACCGCGCGCTGATCGACGGGGACATCGTCAACCTCGACGTCACAATCTTCCTCGACGGCGTGCACGGTGACACCAACGCGACCTTCCCGGTCGGCACCATCGACGGGGCCTCGGCGAACCTGATCCGCGTGACGCGCGAGTGCCTGGACCGAGGCATCGGTGTCGTCTCGCCCGGCCGCCCGATCCGCGACATCGGCCGCGCCATCCAGGCGCACGCCGAGCGACACGGCTACGGGGTCGTGCGAGCGTTCGTCGGTCACGGCATCGGCGAGCAGTTCCACAGCGACCTGCAGATCCCGCACTACGACGACCCGCGGGCGACCACCGTCATCGAGCCCGGCATGACCTTCACCATCGAGCCGATGATCACCATGGGTGCGTGGCAGCACCAGCTCTGGAGCGACGGGTGGACGGCGGTCACCGTCGACCGGCGTCGCACCGCCCAGTTCGAGCACACACTCCTGGTCAACGACGACGGCGCAGAGATCCTGACCCGGCCCGGCTGACACCTGGGTCAGCGTTGCCTGCGGGGGCACTAGCCTGCCTGCGCTTGGGTCACGGTCCCCTGTTCTTCGACGTGGTGCTTCGCCAGCGGGCGTGCCGCGACTTCGCGCCCGATCCGGTGCCGGACGAGGACGTCGCCCGGATCCTCGACGCGGCCGTCCACGCCCCGAGCGCGGAGAATGCGCAGCCCTGGGTGTTCGTCGTCGTGCGGGACGCCGAGCAGCGGCGCCGCGTCGCGGAGCTGACCCGACGGCTCTGGGACGGGGGCGCCGGTGAGCACTCTCGCCCGCGCCTGGCTGCCGGCCTCTTCGCCGAGGTCGACGACTCGGTCCGAACCGGATTCGGTGGCGCTCCGGTGCTGGTCGTCGTGGCGGCCGACGGCCGCGACGCCGTCACCCGGCGCACGTTGGGCGCATCGATCTTCCCGGCGGTGCAGAACCTGCTGCTGGCGGCCAACGCCCTCGGCTACGGCTCCGCCCTCATGACGCTCGCGACCGTGGCCTCCGCCGAGCTGCGCAGCATCGTCGGGCTTCCCGAGGGGGTCGAACCCATGGCCGTGGTGCCGATCGGCCACCCGGCCCGCCGCCTCGGCGCCCCCAGGCGGACTCCCAGCGCCGACAAGACCTACGTGGATCGCTACATGCCGTGAACCCGCTTCCTGGCGCCCGATCAGGAGCTGAGCGGATAAGGGCAATTCGTGCAGCCCACGCGGGGGAATTTGGCGGTCGACCACCAACTCAACAGCTCGGGTCCCCGGCAGCGCTGACCACCGTGAGCCAAGAGGACGTGCCTATCCGCTCAGGCCCTTGGTTCTCCAGCAACCAGACCTGCGCCTGGAACGACGTCAGCGCACCGCCCGCCGCAGGTCCGGCGCCAGGTCGCCATGGCGGTCGACGGCGACACCCTCGCCGAGGCCCAGCCAGGCGGCCATCGCCGCCAGCTCGGCCGCGAGCTCGACGGCGACACGGTCGCGGTCGGCCACACCGTCCTCCACCCAGGCCGCCCTGACCCTGAGCGCCCCCGCTCGGCGGTCCGCCTTGAGATCCACCCGCGCGACCAGGGCGTCGTCGAGCAGGAACGGCAACACGTAGTACCCGTACACGCGCTTGGGAGCCGGCGTGTAGATCTCGATGCGGTAGGCGAAGTCCCACAGGCGTTCGGTCCGCTGGCGCTCCCAGACCAGCGAGTCGAACGGCGACAGCAGCGCCCGTGCCCGCAGCCGGCGGGGAAGGTGTGCCTCGGGGTGCAGGTAGGCGGGCTGTCGCCAGCCTTCCACCCGCACCGGCACCAGGGCCCCGTCGTCCGCCAGCTCCGCCAGCAGCGGGACCGCGGCCGGCACGTTGAGCCGGTAGTAGTCGGCGAGGTCGCGGGCGGTGCCGATGCCGTGGGCCCGGGCTGCGACCAACAGCAGCTGGCGCCGGGCGTCGGCCTCGTCGGGGGTGGGCGCGGCCAGCACGTCGGCCGGGATCCAACGCTCGGGGAGCAGGTAGGCCCGGGAGAAGCCGTTGCGACGGACGGCCGTGATCTGGCCGGTGTAGAAGAGGTGCTCGACGACCCGCTTGCCCTCGCCCCAGCCCCACCAGCTCTCGGTGCGGGGCGACGAGCGGTGGACGTCGAGGTCGCCGATGACAACCGGTCCCCGCTCGGCCACCTCGGCCAGCGCCGCCGTCACCAGCTCGGGATTGTCGCGGGCCACCCGGCGGACACCGCCCCAGGCATGCTCACCCGCCATGCGCCAGCGCAGCAGCCGATGGCGCTCGACCGGGTGCAGGGACGCCTCGTGGCCCCAGTACTCGAAGACCTCGCGGCTGCCCCACAGCCAGCGGCTGAGGGCGCCACGGTCGTACGCGCCGAGCCGGGCGAAGAAGACCAGCTCATGGCTGCGGGTGACCACGTTGACCGAGTCGAGCTGCACGGTCGCCAGCCGGTCGAGCACCCGTCGGAAGTGCCGCCGGTCGACCCGGCCCCCGGGACGAGGGTCGGTGAAGCCCTGGGCTGCCAGGGCCACCCGCCGGGCGTCACGCCGGCTCATGTCGATGGCTGCGGTCACCGGCGAGCACGTTATCGGGAGGCAGTGGTCGTTAGAGGCCCAGCGGATAAGGCGGTCCGAAGGGCATCCCCGCGCGGGAATTTGTTGCTGGGCTGCAGCTCAACAGCTGGGCCTCCCAGCAGCGCTGACCACCGTAAGCCGAGAGGACCTGCCTATCCGCCATTGCTCTCCGGGCTACGTTTGTTCGGGTCCCGATCCAGAGGAGGGGTGCCGATGGGCTACCGCGTGGTGGTGGATTTCGATCTGTGTGAGAGCAACGCCCGATGCATGGAAGCGGCGCCCGAGGTGTTCGAGGTCCGCGACGACGACTTCCTCTACGTGCTCGACGAGACACCGCCCGACGAGCTGCGCCCCAAGGTGGAAGAGGCTGTCCGTCGCTGCCCGAAGGCTGCGATCTCCATCGTCGATACGTGACCCGACGAAGATGAGCGCCCAGGCCATCGTGGTGGTCGGGGCGTCCCTGGCGGGGCTGCGGGCGGCCGAGGAGCTGCGGTGCGAGGGCTTCGACGGCACCGTCACCATCGTCGGCGACGAGGTGCATGCGCCGTACGACCGGCCCCCGCTCTCCAAGCAGGTGCTCGCGGGCCACTGGGAGGCCGATCGCCTGGCGCTCACGGTCGGCGTCGACGGCGGGATCGAGGCGCTCGACCTCGACTGGCGGCTGGGCACGCTGGCGAAGGGGTTGGACCTCGGCGCCCGCCACGTGGTCCTGGCCGATGGCGAGCGACTCGGCTTCCACGGCCTGGTCATCGCCACCGGCGCCACGCCGCGGCGCCTGCCCGGCAGCGAGGGCCTGGCCGGGGTGCACACGCTACGCACGTTGGACGACTGCCTGGCCGTGCGGGACGAGGTCGAGGCCGGCGCCCCGCGCGTCGTGGTGGTCGGTGCCGGCTTCATCGGCGCCGAGGTGGCCGCGACCTGCCGCACCCGAGGGCTCGACGTCACCATCCTCGAGGCCCTCCCGGTGCCGTTGGGGCAGGCGCTGGGGGAGGAGATGGGCGCAGTCCTGGCCGACGTGCACCGCGACCACGGCGTCGACGTGCGGCTGGGGACCGCGGTGGCGGGCCTCGACGCTGGCGACGACGGGCGGGTCGCGAGGGTCCGGTTGGCCGACGGCGGGGCGATCGATGCCGACCTGGTGGTGGTGGGGATCGGCGTCGTCCCCAACACCGGCTGGCTCGAGGGATCGGGGCTGACGCTGGACGACGGTGTGGTCTGCGACGCCACCACGCTGGCGGCCCCGGGGGTGGTGGGAGCCGGCGACGTGGCCCGGTGGCCCAGCCAGCGCTTCGGCGAGCTGATGCGGGTCGAGCACTGGGACAACGCCATCACCATGGGTGCCCATGCCGCTCGACGACTCCTGGCCTGGCTCGACTCCGAGGTCGCCGGCGGCGCCGGTTCCCGCGAGCCCGAGCCGTACGACCCGGTGCCGTGGTTCTGGTCCGATCAGTACGACCGCAAGATCCAGCTGGCGGGGCGCTCCGCCAGCGCCGACGAGGTGCGGGTCGTCGACGGGTCCACCGACGAGCGCCGGTTCGTCGCCCTGTACCGCCGCGGCGACCGCGTGGTCGGGGCGCTGGCGATGAACCGCCCCCGCGAGCTGCTCGTCTACCAGCGGCTGATCGAGCGCGGCGCCAGTTGGTCCGAGGCAGTAGCGGAGGCCGAGCCTGCCGACGAGGACCCGAGGCAATAGCGGACGCTGTCGCGGGCCCGAGGCAATAGCGAACGGGAACCGTCTGGCATTGCCTCCGGCTCACGTGACCGTTCGCTACTGCGTCGCAATCACCCCGGGGGCCGGGACACCAAGGCACCAGGCGACGGCGTCGCTGATGGGCTCCAACCCCCGGGTCTCATAGGCGTGACCCATGCCCGTCACCAGGTCGAGACGCCGGTGCCCGGGGGCGGCGTCGTGCAGTACCCGGGCCTCGCTCGTGGGCATGAACCGGTCGTCGCGGCCGTGCACCACCGCCAACGGAACGCTCAAGCGGGCGGCCAGTGCGTCCGGTGGGTCGGGCCAGGTCCAGCGGCGGTCGAGCCGGACCCCGCGCCGGTGGGCCAACCGCCGGCCGACCCGGGTGCGGGTGAGCGCCGCCGCCAACGCGGTGCGGGCCGTGGTCAGCCGCCACTGCGCGGGTGCGCTGACGGTCACCACACCCGCCAGCGCGGGATCGTCGACGGCGTAGCCCAACACCGCGATCGCGCCGAGCGACGCGCCCACCAACACCACCCGGGGCGCCAGGTCGCGGGCGGCGATGACGGCCGCAGCCACGTCCAGCCGTTCGAGATCGCCGAGGGTGCACAAGCCCTCGGACTCGCCGTGGCCCCGCATGTCGTAGGTGATCACGGCATGGCCCTCGGCCCGCAGCTCGTGGGCCATGGCGACCACCGTGGGGTGGTGGCGGTGACCGGTCAGGCCATGGACCAGGACGACGGCAGTCGCCGCGGGATCCCGGGTGAGCCAGGCGTCGGCGGCCAGGCTCAGCCCGTCCGCGGTGCGCAGGACCAGGGGCCGGACGTCCCGCGGCAAGGCCTCACGACCGCCAGTGGATCGTGATGCCGTGGTTGTGCATCGACCGCTTGAAGTACAGGGTCGACAGGCCGACGGCCGCGATCGTCAGTCCCCACGACGAGACGCTCTTGGCGAGCACATATGTCCCCACCGGCTGGGTGACGAGCAGCCAGACGCTGAGGGCGGCGTTGGTCAGTTGAACGAAGGCCCACAGCACGGTGATGCGGGCGAAGAAGCGCCGCACCGGCGGCGACCCGATGAAGGTGGCCGGCAGCGGGCAGAAGTCGCCGGCCAGGCGTTCGGCGATCGGGCGGCCGGCCGGCACCGAGGCCAGGAACACCCCGGCGATCAGCACGGTGGTGAGGGTTGGTTGCAGGAAGTAGACGAAGACGCTGCCCGATACCGCCGCCACCACGGTGCGGGTGGTGAGGCCGACGGCGCCGATCACCAGCAGTCCGGGGACCGGTCGCCCCATGAGCAGGCGTCGGGCGATGGCGGTGTACGACCAGACCAGGGCACCGATCAGTCCGCCCCACACGCCGACCAGCCACAACGCTGCGTAGAACACCAGCAACGGCACCAGCGTCGCCTCCACCAGGTTGGGAAGAGCGTGTCGTGCGAGTGCGCGCAGGCGCGGAATCTCAAGCGGCGGATGGTGCATGCGGTGATGGTTGATTCGCGTTCACGGCCGGTCCACAGCTAGTGACCACCACGATCACTCCGGCCGGGATCAGTGCCCGATGGTGGCGCACACGACCCATTCGAAGCAAGGCGTGTGCCCGGATCCCTCCGGTCCGAGGTCCCACTCCCTGTCCCGTTGGCGGCGCGGGTCTGCTACCGACTCGGTGCTACCCGTTCAGGTAGGCGGCGAACCGCGCCGATTCCCGCTCAGCCAGTCCCACGGTCACCCACATGCGCTCGATGTGTTGGCGGATCTGCTGGGCCCCCTGGGGGATGGGGTGGTCCGCCAGGAACGCCACGGCCTGCTCCGCCAGCGTCCGGTCTCTCACCGCCCGGATGCCGGACACCAGCCGGGGGATGCTGTTGGACGGGAACCGCTCGATGATCTCGGACCAACGTTCGGTGATGAACGCGAAGGCGGTGGATCCGTTGTCGCGGTTGGCCAGCGCTTCCCGCAGCAGGTAGGGCGCATCCTGGGTGCGGACGGCGCCCGACAGCGCCATGTCGAGCGTCCGCCGGAAGCAGGCGGGCTGCCGGAAGCGCGACAGCGCCAAGAGCAGGCGCTCGCGATCCTGGGGATTGTCCGACGCCCGGAAGCGCTCGACGAGGCGGTCGTGCAGGGCCTCGTCGCCGAGGGTGGCCGAGACGACGAGCGCCGCCGCCGCCAGGCTGGGATCGACGCTGCGGGGGTTTGCGAGGTACGTGTCGAGCAACTCGGCCGATCGCTCGCGGGCGGCGCCGTCGTCACCGAGCAGCGCCGCCGTCTGCAGGAGCAGGCCTCTCAGCGAGCGGGTGCGGTCGTCGTCACCCTCGGGACCGCCATCGGCACCGAGCCGGGCGCGCGCGGGTCCCACCAGCGTGGCCACCCGGGTGTGCAGCCGCTGGGCGGCGTCGTCCTCCACCAAGCGCTCGAGCTGACCCAAACCTCCGACGATGCGCTCCCATACCGACAGGTCGGCCTCGTCGACGAAGCGCTCGACCGTCTCCAAGAACGACGGGGCCGGCGTCGCCGCGGCCAGCAGCGACGCCCAGGCGTCGTCGACCAGCGTGTAGCGCTCGAGCGGCGTCAACTCGCCGAGGTGATCGAGCAGCGCGGTCAGCAGCGGCTCGACGTAGCGCACGCGGTAGAAGCCGTTGGCGCCGGCGTTGGCGTTGACCCACGAGGTGCCTGCCGGCCGCTCGATCTCGAGCGCATCGCCGTCGAGCAGCAGGCGGTCGACGGTGGCGGTGGCTTCGCCGCGGCTCTCCACGGCCACGGGGACGGACCAGTGCCCGTGCCCGCCAGTGCCGCCGTCGCCACCTTCGGATGTGGGCCCCCGGCCGTCACCCCGTGCATAGCGGAACCGACGCTGGGTCAGGCGCAGCGTGGCCGTGTCGCCGGAGCCGGCCTCGACGCTGACCTCCGGGAAACCGCCCTGGAAGATCCAGCTCTCGGCGATGCGCCGCACGGGCTCACCGGTCTCGGCCTCCAGCGCGTCCCACAGGTCCGACGTCTCGGTGTTGCCGTACTGGTGGCGGGCCATGTACCGGCGGATGCCCTCGCGGAAGCGGTCGGGCCCCAGGTGCTGCTCGAGCATGCGGACGACGGACGCACCCTTCTCGTAGGTGAGCACATCGAACATGCCGTCGGCGTCGGCCGGCGAGACGACCGGGTACTCGATCGGGCGGGTGGCCTCCAGGGCATCGGTGTCGAAGGCCGCAGTACGGGACAGGCCGAAGTCCACCCAGCGCTGCCAATCAGGGCGGAAGGCGTCGGTGCAGGTCATCTCCATGAAGGTGGCGAAGGCCTCGTTGAGCCAGATGCCGTTCCACCACTTCATGGTCACCAGGTCGCCGAACCACATGTGCGCGAGCTCGTGGGCGATGACGTCGACCACCGCCTGCAGCTCGGACTGCGTCGACGTGGCCGGGTCGACCAGCACGTAGCGCTCCCGGAACGTGACGCAGCCCAGGTTCTCCATCGCGCCGAAGGCGAAGTCGGGGATCGCAACGAGGTCGAGCTTGTCGCCCGGGTAGACGATGCCGAACCAGTCGCTGAGGTAGCGCAGGGCGAAGGCGCCGACGTCGAGGGCGTAGGCGGCGAGGTGCTCCTTGCCGATGGGACAGACGACTCGCAGTGGCTTGCCGTCGACGTCGACCGGGTCGGTGGCCACCAGCGGCCCCACCACGAACGCGACCAGGTAGGTGGACATCGGCATCGTGTCTGCGAACCGGATCGCCACCTTCTTCGTGCCATCCGCCGCCTCGCCGGCCGGGGTGCGCTCGAGCTCGGCAGCGTTGGAGATGGCGAGCAGGTCCTCGGGGACGACGAGGGTCACGCCGAAGACGGCCTTGGCGTCGGGCTCGTCCCAGCAGGGGAAGGCCCGGCGGGCGTCGGTGGCCTCCATCTGGGTGACGGCCAGGACCCGCTCGACGCCGTCGCTGTCGGTGAACGTCGACCGGTAGAACCCCCGCAGCTTGTCGTTGAGGACGCCCCGGAAGGTGACGTGCAGTGTCGCTTCGCCGACCGGGAGGGGGCGGTCGAAGCCGAGGGTGGCCCGCTCCGCCTCTTCGTCGAGGGTGACGCTCGCCGCCAGCCTGCCGCCCGCACCGGGCACCTCGGCGGTCGCCTCGTCGATCTCGAGTTGGGTGGCGTTGAGCACCACCTCGGCGGTCTCGGTCAGCACCTCGACGGCGATGCACTCGTGCCCCCGGAAGGTGGCGGCCTCCAGGTTGGGCTCGAGCGTGAGGTCGTAGCGGCGGGGAACGACCGTGCGGGGCAGCCGGTGGGGATTGGTGTCGGTCGGGACCGGTGCGGTGTCGGGCGTGAGGATCTCTGGCGACGGTGTCTGCTCGGGCACGGGACGCCACGCTACCCAGCGGCTGCGATGTCCCGCGTCCACCAGTGGGCCCATTGCGAGGGTCCGCTAGCCTCTTGCGCCGTGACTTTGGAGGGCACCCTCGACGTCGTCGGCATCGGCAACGCGCTCGTCGATGTCTTGACGCACGAAGACGATGCGTTCCTCGACGCCCACGGGCTGGTGAAGGGCGCGATGACGCTCATCGACACCGATCGCGCCGAGGAGCTGTACGCGGCGATGGGCCCCGGCATCGAGATGTCCGGCGGCTCGGTCGGGAACAGCATCGCGGGGGTGGCCAGCTTCGGCGGGCGGGCCGGCTATCTGGGCCGGGTGTTCGACGACCAGCTGGGCACCGTTTTCGCCCACGACCTGCGCGCACAAGGCGTCGTGTTCGAGTGTCCCGCGGCCGGTGAGGGCCCGCCCACCGGGCGCAGCCTCATCATCGTGACGCCCGACGCCCAGCGCACCATGAACACCTACCTGGGTGCTTCCGAGTTCTTCTGCCCCAACGACGTCGACGCCGACCTGGTGCGCAGCGCCCAGGTCACGTTTCTCGAGGGCTACCTGTTCGACCGACCCGAGTCGATGGACGCGTACTGGAAGGCGTCCGAGATCGCCACGGAGGCCGGACGCAAGGTCGCGCTCACGCTGTCCGACTCGTTCTGCGTGCAGCGGCACCACGCCGACTTCCTCCCGCTGGTGCGCGAGCGGGTCGACATCCTCTTCGCCAACGAGTCCGAGGCCTGCATCCTCTGGGGCTGCGACGACGTGGAGACCGCAATCGAGCGGGCCCGCACCGAGGTGGGCATCACGTGCCTGACACTGGGCGCCCGCGGCTCGGTGATCGTGGCCGGCGGCGAGACCCACGAGGTGCCGGCCCACCCCGTCGAGGTGGTCGACACCACCGGTGCCGGCGACCTCTACGCCGCCGGGTTCCTCTACGGCTACACCGCCGACCGGCCCCTGCCCGAGTGTGGCCGGCTGGCGTCGCTGGCGGCGTCCGAGGTGATCAGCCACATCGGCGCGCGGCCCGAGGTCCGCCTGGCGGACCTGGCCTGACCGACGACCGTCGGCTACCGACCGCGGACGAACTGGCGCCTGGTGGGGGCCACCTTGAGGATCACGCGCTCCGAGTGGACGGTGCCGGCGTAGTCGCCGCCCGTGTACTTCTGGGCGAGCTGGTCGATGTGGGCGCGGGCCTCGGGGCCCAGCACCGTCTCCACCACGTCGCCGCGCACCTCGACGTAGAAGTAGGGGTCGGCGCTGTCCCAGATCGCGACCGTGACGCGGGGATCACGCTGGATGTTGCGGAACTTTTGCCGATGCACCTCGGTGTTGAGCAGCAGGTGGTTGTCGTCGGCGTCGACCCAGAGTGGCTGCGTCATCGGCGTGCCGTCGGGCAGCAGGGTGGTCACGGCCGCGATGTTCTTGCCGGTGGCGAGCTTCCTGATCGCTTCGTCGAGCATGTGCCCACCCTACGAACTTGGGGAACCGACCGCGACGCTGCCCGCTCGGCGGTTCGTGACCAGCAGGACGATGCCGGCGGCGACCAGCGCCAGACCGGCGAGCGCGGCGCCACCGGGACGCTCGCCGAGGATGGCGATGCCGCACAGCGTGGCCGTGGCAGGCTCGGCCAGGGTGAGGGTGCCGGCCGCGGCCACACCGACGCCGGTCAGACCCCGCGTGAACAGCACGTATGCGACTGCGACGGTCACGATGCCGAGGTGGGCGACCATGAGTAGGCCGCCGGGCGACAACAGGCGACCGATCCCGCTGGCCAGCGCCACGGGCAGTAGCACCAGTCCGGCGGACCCGAAGATCCGGGCGGTCAGCGCATCGGGCGCGCTGCCACCGTCGAGGAGCAGCTTCGTGGCCAGCACGTAGATCGCGTAGGCGAGCCCCGCACCGAGGGCGAGCGCCAACCCGGTGGGATCGACGTCGTCGCGATCGCCGGCACCGACCAGCAGCAGGGTCCCGGCGACGGCCAGGGCAGTGGCGGCCAACCAGCGTCGTCTGCCGCGACCCGCGGGCGCTGCGAGCCGCCCACTAGCCCACGTCTACGGTGACGGGTGCCTTCCCCCGGACCGTCACCCGGATGTCGCCGGCCGGCGTCGGCCCGACCGCCGTCGCCCCGGGCGCGACGCCGCCCGGCACCTGCCGGTCCGGGCCGCGACCGACCTTGCCGTCGGCGCCGAAGGCGACGGTACGGACAACGCCGTCGCGCCCGACGGCGACATAGCGGGTCGATCCGTCGGGCTGCGGCACGCTGAGGCAGGTCGCACCCGCAACGTCCTCGGCCGTCAGGATCTGGGGAACCGGCTCGCACTCGACGGTGCCGCTCTGCCACGCTGGCCCGGTGGGGACGCCTGCGGTCGTGGCCTGGCCCGCGACGCCGGCTGACGCTGCCAACCCGGCCCGCGTTCTCACCGCGCGGTCCCGCGCCAGGTCTGCGGCCCTGTCCGCCGCCCTGGCATCCGCCACCCGCTGCCTCAGGTCGACGCCTGGTTCCTTGGGTGGGTCGGCCCGGGCGCCGCGACGCAGCTCGTCCACCTGAGCCTCGAGCATCTCGACCTTGGGGTGGTCCTCGGGCACGCCGCTGTCGATCATGGAGTCGATCTCACGCTCGACCTGGCGCTCCACTTCGGTCGGTGCCGGCTGTCGCCGGGAAGCACCGGCGACGCCCACGGCTGTCAGGCCGATCGACGTCACGACGGCCGCGCCCAACGCCACGCGGCGCGGGCCGCTGAGGCCATTCCGGCGGCTGGTCATCCGGTGCGGTCGGCTGCGTGGGCGCGTCATTGCATCCGCATGCCTAGGAGTGCCAACTGACGTCCGTCACCGTGTCTATGGACGATTGGTATGTGTGCGCGTGTGAGCGCAGCCACCAGATCATGAATTCCCAGGCGCGATGCGGCGTGTTGTTCGTGCCGGCACAACCACCCACTTGCCCGCACGCACCCGCTTGGCTCATGACCCCATAGAATAGGATCCCGTCATTGCGATTGTGGGTGGCCCACTCGTCGATCAGCTGCCATTGTCTCGCGTTCACCCCGTTGGTGGCGTAGATCTGGGGGATCGTCAACGAGGGATTGTGCTGCCAGGCAAGGTGCCAGACGCGCTCCTGACTCCAACCGTTGTTGCACGGACCGTTGGTGGCCGTCGTGGTGGGGCAGCCGTCCGCCGAGAAGTTGGCGTAGAGGGCGCGACGCGACGGATAGAGGAGGTCGTAACCCTGCATCCACGCCTCGGACTTGGAATAGGTCGACCACGATGGTTCCGCGTCCCAGGCGCCATACACCTGCGCCATCGGGTAGTAGCGATTGGACCAGGCTGCGACCTGGTGAACCATGGTCGCCCACGTCTTGCCGTGCCCGTGGAGCCACGCGACCGACCGGCCGTCTATCGTGCTGTTGCTCGTGCCCAGGCCGATCAACAGGCGGTAGGACGATGATTGGCGGCAGTACGCGTAGCCGCGGATGAAGTCCTTGGTCAGGTTGCCGATCTGGGCCGCCGAAAGGTTCGGAGCACCCCAAAGCGTCGCGCCATAGGTCGATCCGACTGCGGTTGGTGCGCCAAAGAACAGCGTCATGCGTCCGTTCTTGTCACCTTGGTTACAACCCAGTAGCACGGCCTTGTCGCTCGACGAACTACCGACGTAGTAACTGCGGGTTATGCGGCTCGCCGGTACATGATTGGCCGCCACTTGTTCGCTTGTCGCCATCGGGAGCAAGGCGACGACGACCACCATGAGGACCCAGAGAGCGGGGCGTCGCACGGTCGCGCAATCCTTGGCATCGGGCATCGGAGACTGTGGGCAAGGTGGGAATGTCGACCCGGTGCTGGCGAAGCTTTCCGCATGCCCCCGGAGGGGTCAAGGGGTCAATTCTGCGCCTGTGAGTTGCTGGCGACGCTGGGCGGGAACGCGTCGGCGGCGTTCACGACTCCTCCTCCACGGGGGGTAGGAACGGCAGCTTGAGATCGCCCAGCTTCACAAGGGTCGAGGCGATCCACCCCCCCATTGCGCTCAGGTGGTCGTCCAGGATCGTGCCGTCCTCCAGCGTCGCCTCGTCCAGTTCGTAGCTGCCCTCGTACGACACCTCGATGGCGTACTCGCGATCGTTGAGGTCGGGCGAGCACACCGTCTCGATCGTGGGCCCCGACCGCTCGAGGTGCTCCGACCCGATCGACGCACTCATCTCCGGCAGCGCCGCCAGCACCACGCTGGGGTCGGGCGACTCGGCCAGGCGCTGTAGGCGCAGTACCAGCTCGATCTCGATGCGGGGCGGGTCCGCGAACGGCTCGCCGATGTACCAGGACCGGTAGGCGGTCTGCGCCCATGTCGGCCAGTCGAGCGTGAGGTCTGCCTGGACCCGCGGCGGCAGGCCCTCGCCGGGCAGTCCGTACGACGTCTCCCAGGTCACGTCGCCGAGGAGCACGTCGACCTGGAAGCGTTCCTCGAACGCCTGCCGCTCGAGCAGGGCGCGCTCCAGCGAGTCGCGCAGGGCGCCGATGGCATCGGTGAAGACGTGGTCGAGCATGGCGACGGCAGGCTATCCACCACTTTGAGCATCAGCGGATAGGCACGTCCTCCTGGCTCACGGTGGTCAGCGCTCCTGAGACGCCCAGCTGTTGAGCTGCGGCTCAGCAACAAAATTCCCACGCGGGGGTGCCCTTCGGAGCGCCTATCCGCTGGGCCTCTATTCCGCTGGTGTACGGACGAGGGCTACTCCCGGACTCCTCGGCTCCCGGGCTGCATCCCGAGCTGCCAGCGCAGGAAGGCATGGACGTCGGCGGCCTCGTCAGCCTGCTTCGAGGTCGGCTTTCCCTGGCCGTGCCCGGCCCGGGCTTCGACCCGCACCAGCACGGGACGCCGGTCGCCGCACCCGGTCGCCCACTGCAGCGTGGCTGCGAACTTGCGGGCATGGGCGGGGTCGACGCGGCTGTCCTCCTCGCCGGTCAGCACCAGCGTCGCCGGATAGCACGTGCCCTCGACCACGTGGTGGTAGGGCGAGTAGGCCCACAGCCAGGCGAACTCGTCGGCCACATCGGGGTCGCCGTACTCGGGGGTCCACAGGCGGGCGATGAGGAAGCGGGGGAAGCGCACCATGTCGGCCAGCGGAACTGCGCACACGACCGCCCTGCACAGGTCGGGGCGCTGGGTCTCGCTGGCGGCAACCAGCAGCCCACCGTTGCTGCCGCCCCGGATCGCCAGCCGGTCCCGGGACGTCCGGCCGGCGCTCACCAGGTGGTCGGCCGCGGCCGCGAAGTCGTCGAACACCTGCTGCTTGTGCTCGCGCATGCCGGCGCGGTGCCAGTCCTCGCCCTCCTCGGCACCGCCGCGGATGCCGGCCACGGCGAAGACGCCGCCGTCGTCGGCGACCGCCACCGCGGCCGGGCTATAGCCGGGGCTCATGGTGGCGGCGAACCCGCCGTACCCCGTCAGCACGGTCGCCGTGTCCGGTCCCGGCTCGACATCGGTGCGGCGGACCGTGAACAGGGTGATCTGCGTGCCGTCGGTAGAGGGGTAGGTCTCGACCTCGGCCCGGTACCGGTCGGGATCGACCGGCGACGGCAGCTCGCTCCATCGCCGGAGTTCCTCGCCGGGGCGCCAACGCCACAGTGCCGACGGGCGGGTCCAGGAGGTGAAGGCGACGACCGCGGTGTCGCCCTCGCGATCGCCGGCTATGCCGGCCAATGACCCGGGCTCGGGCAGGGCGATCTCGACCGGCGACGGGCCGTCGACCGGCGCTCCCCGAGCCTCAGCGTCGACGAGAGCGAGCGGCAGGTGATGGAGCCGGGACACCGCCGCCCGGTTGGATGCCACCAGCAGCGAGCCCTCGGTCACCGCCACGCCCTGGACGACGTCGCCGGACTCCGGCACCAGGGTGCGCCAGTGGTCGGGCGTGGGGGAGCGCAGGGGCGCCGTGACGACCCGGCCTCGCGGGGCCTCGAGCGTCGTGTGCCCGACGAGATGGTCGCCCACCACGGTGAACGACGACAGCGCCTCGACATCCTCGATCACCGTCGTGCGCTCCCCGGTGGTCCGGTCGACGAGGTGGACGTCCACCCGGGTCCAGCCCAACGCCACCTCGATCACCAACCAGCGGCCGTCGCGCGACAGCTCGACCGACGGCCAGGCTGTCTTGTCGGGCAGGTCGCCCCAGACCAGCTCATCGTGACCCGGGTTGTCGCCCAGCACGTGCCACCAGACGGTGCGGTGGTAGTTGGCCTCGTCCTCGCCGACGGCCACCGGGTCGGGGTAGCGGGTGTAGGCGAAGGCACGGCCGTCGGGTGCCCACGCCACCGAGGCGGCGCGGGTGAAGGGGATCGTGTCGGCCAGCCGCTCACCGGTCGCCACGTCCAGGACGCCGAGCGTGCTGCGCTCGTCACCCCCGGCCGACATGCCGAAGGCCACCAGGCCGCCGTCGAGGGAGGGCGCGTACCAGTCGAGGGAGCTGGTCGCGTCGCCTGTCAGGCTGTGGGGATCGAGCAGGATCCGCGGGCCTGCCGCGCTGTCGAGGCTGCGGACGGCCAGTACCGCCTGCTCGCGGTCACCCCAGCGGTCGAGCGAGAACAGGAGGTGTCCCCGGATCGACGGCGCCGCGGCGGTGCCGGCCCCGAACAGCTCGACGAACCGGTGCCGCAGGCCGGCCCGCGTGGGAAGGGCGTCGAGGACGGCCCGGGTGTGGCGGTTCTGGTCCGCCACCCACGCCTGCGTGTCGGCTGCGTCGCCGTCCTCCAGCCAGCGATAGGGGTCGGCGACCTCGACGCCGTGAACGACCTCGACGATGTCGTCGCGCCGTGCGTCCTGCCGCGCGCCGGCCGCCGCTGGCCCGGCCGGCTCGGGTTCCGGCGCCGCCATGGGACCAGCAACCGGACGAGCTCAGCCGCGGCCGGTGTTGGGCTTGCGGCCGTGGTTGGCCTTCTTGCGGCGAGCCCTGATCTTGCGCTTGACGGTGCGCTTCGACATGGGCGGGCAGGTTACCGGCGCTCCTCGGGGGGCGATCAACCCCGCTGGCGAGGGCAACCCCTTGGCTAGTCCAGGAGATCGCCGAGGTCGGCGGCGTCGGGGATGACCGCGATGCGCAGCCCGGTCTGGTCCGCCAGCCGCTCCAGCACGTCGTCGTCGACGTCGCGGCGCCGCCCCCGCGGCCAGCGCTTGCGCTCGCCGGCGGCGCCGAACAGTGCCAGCGCCCGGCTGCCACCGGGATCGTGGCGGACCCGGTAGCGCACCCCCTGGTACCCGGCGGCGGCGAACGCAGCCGCCCAGCGTTGGGGCAGGTCGTACGGGGTCATCGTGGCCAGCTCGGCGGTCACGCCGAAGCCCCGGGCGGCGCGGACGGTGGTGTCGGCCGCGCTGCACTGGTCGGGCAACCCCAGCTGCCAGATGCTGAACCGCTTGGCCCAATCGGCGCTGACGATCGCCACCGGTCCCAGCACCTCGAGCAGCGCACCCATGTCGTCGTCGGCCAGGTAGCAGGTGCCCCGCGGCGGGGCGAGGTCGAAGCGCCCAGCGCCGTCGCTCGAGAACCACCAGGGCCCGTAGCCCGAGGTGGTGACGCGGAACAGCAAGGTGCCGCCGTGCACGTGCCACACCGGGAAGCCGGCCAGGTCGTCGGCGGCAGGCGGGAGTCGGAGGGCGAGGACCTGGCGGGTGCTGACGGGATGCTTGGCGTCTGCGGGCGCGTCGGAAGTCACGATGAGTGTTGACAGGCTTACGGGCCTGGCGACGAGACTACGACGCCGTCAGGCCCCGATCGCCCACCGTCCGGCGCGCTCGTCGGCCAGCGCCAGGACCGGGGCCAGATCGCCCCCCGAGCGCAGGTGCTCCACGATCGAGCGGTCGTCGAGCCCCGGTTGGGGTGCTGCGACGAAGGCGGCGACCATCCACTCGTCGTCGGGCGTCTGGGGGCGGAACCGCTCCAGCACCTGGGGCAGACCCCGCACCACCCGGTTGCGGTCGTCGAGCTGGAAGGCCGGGTACACCCACACGTCGTCGGCGGTGCGCAACGCCAGGATCGTCCGGCGCCTCCGCCGTTCCTCTATGGCTTGTCGGCTGACGCCGCCGAGCACCCGGGCCATGCCCGACGTGCTGTAGAACGGCCCCAGGTCGCGCCACGGCGACGGCGCCGGGACCGCCGCGAGCATCCGGGCGGCGAGCTCGTCGGGATCGCCGAGGTCGGCCGCCTTGTGTCCGTTGCGGCGCAACGTGTCGACCCGGCGGGCCAGCTCCTCGCTCACCCGCGACGAGACCCGATCCACGTAGGCGGAGTCGGACTTGGTGGCGGTGGTGCGCCCTTTCATGGGCTCCACGATAGCGGTGCAAGGTCGTCAAGGCAAGGTCGTCAAGGTGCGGCCCTGCGCGGCAGGGCACGCCCATCTCTCGACCTGAAGTCGAGGTCGAGGTTCCGGGTGAAGGACTGGTTGCCAGGAACCACTTCGGCGCCAGGAACGCGGTGACGCGGTCGATATCTCAGTCCCCGTGGCCCGCAGCCCAGGCGACCAGGTCGTCGGCCGGCAGGGTGTTGACGATCCGCTCGGGCTCGATGCCCGCGCGAGCCGCCTTGTCGCACCCGAAGGTCTGCCATTCCATCTGGCCCGGCGCGTGGGCGTCGGTGTCGATCGCGAAGCGGAGGCCCCAGTCGATGGCCTGCTCGAGCAGGTCGTCGGGCGGGTCCTGGCGCTCGGGCCGGCAGTTGACCTCGAGCGCGGTGTCGAACTGCTTGCAGGCGGCGAACACCATGTCGGCGTCGAACTGCGATGGCGGGCGGCCCCGCCCGACCAGCTTGCGCCCGGTGCAGTGGCCGAGGATGTCGACGTGGGGGCTGGTGATCGCCTGCACCATCCGGCGGGTCATCTCCGGGGCCTCCATCCGCAGCTTGGAGTGGACGCTCGCCACCACCACGTCGAGCCGGGCCAGCAGGTCGTCGGGCTGGTCGAGGGCCCCGTCCTCCAGGATGTCGACCTCGATGCCGGTGAGGATGCGGAACGGCGCCAGGCGCTCGTTCAGCTCGGCCACCTCGTCGAGTTGGGCCAGCAAACGCTCGGCCGTCAGCCCGTGGGCGACGGTCAGCCGCGGCGAGTGGTCGGTCAGCACCATGTACTCGTGGCCCAGGGCGATGGCCGTGCGGGCCATCTTCTCGATGGGGGCACCGCCATCCGACCACGTCGAGTGCGTGTGGCAGTCGCCCCGCAGCGCCTCCCGCACGTCGGCACCCTCGCCCACCGGGATGACAGTCTCCTCCTCGAGGTGGGCCAGGTACCCGGGCACCTCGCCGTCCAGTGCCTCGGTGATCACCTTGGCCGTCGTCGGCCCCACGCCCGGGAGCTCCGTGAGCTTGCCCGCGGCGTGCAGTCGGGCGATCTCGTCGTCGCCGCGGTCGAGTACCACGTCGCGGGCGCGGGCGAATGCCCTCACCTTGGTGGACTCGGCCAGCGCCCGGTCGAGCAGGTAGACGATGCGGTCGAGGGCGTCGGCCGGGTGGATGGGGGCGCCGGTCATGTCGGGATCAGTCGAGGTCGTCGAGCTCGTACTTGCCCGACAGGTCGAGGATCGTGAAACCCACCTCGACGTCGTCCTGGACGGTCATCTCCGCCGGGCTCACGGTTTCGGCCTTGCGCGGCTGCACCAGCAGCGACGCGATCGTGGTGCGGGCGATGGCGTCGGCGTGGCGGCTCAACACCGCGTCCACGCCGGCCGCCAGCTTGGTGCGGGCGTCGTGGGCCTCCGCCTGGGGTCCTGTGGTCGGCGGTGACCTCGACCCGCAGGCTCGCCTGGTCCGGCAGGGCGCGCGCCCCGCCCGTTCCCCGGACCACGATCTCCCGCTCCATGGGT
>Ga0256867_10000099_pt1 | contig 30587 bp, 23 predicted proteins | sample RVTome_15_FD_185939 | JGI IMG/M metagenome (GOLD analysis project Ga0256867, IMG submission 185939) | Soil microbial communities from uranium-contaminated site in the Upper Colorado River Basin, Wyoming, United States - RVT150D86 (HiSeq) ... | reverse complement strand
CCGGTGGCAGCCGTTTGGGGGCAGGGGCGGGCCGTACCGGGTGACACAGACGCACATCAAGTACTTCCCGGCGGTCATTCACGCGCAAACACCGATCACGGTGGCGCTTGAGCTGCACGGCACGATGCCGCCCGAGGAAATCGAGGCGCTCGCCATCGAGACCTACTGGATTGCAGAACGATATACGGATCGCAGGAATGCCCTGTGGCGGCCGGCGACGCGCGAGACGGCGGACCACAGCATCCCGTACTGCGTGATTGCGGCGCTCATCGACGGCGGCGTCACGGAGGCGAGCTTCGACGAGGCGCGCATCCGTGACCGTGTGATCGGGAGCCTGCTCGGGCGGACAACGATGCGGGAGAATCCGGCTTTCACCAAGGCGCACCCGGACGAATGGAGCTGCTGCATCGAGTTGACCGGGCGCAGCGGGAAGAAGCACACTGCGGAGGCCCGCTATTTCAAGGGGCACGCGAAGCGACCGTTGAGCGACCGGGAAATCGAGCAGAAATTCCTCGGGCTGGCGCGCACGGTGCTGCCGCCTGCCCGCATCGACGGGATACTGAAAAAGGCGTGGTCGCTGGAGAAGCTGCCGGACGTGGGCGAGCTGCTCGCGCTTTTCGACTACCGGTTGCGGCCCGGCGACGAGGTCACGGAGTGACGGCGCGTCGCCCGTGAAGCGTCAAACGTGAAACGGAAGAGGAGACGGGTTGATTGCTTCGGAAACCCTTGCTCCCACCACCCCGCCCGCTTGCGCGGGCACCCCGTCCGTCCCGCCGCGCTGCATCGCGTCGGTCGTTCGCCGGCTCGGACACATGGTCCTCGAAATCCCGGCTCACCCTCGGGCAGGAGGGGATCAATTTTTTACGCGCTCTTAGCGGTTTGCGAGCTCGAGCAGCGTTGCCGTGAGCACGCGCGCGCCGGCGGCAAGGTCCGCCGGCTTCGCGTTCTCGGCCTCGTTGTGGCTGATGCCGCGCTCGCACGGCACGAAGATCATCCCCGCCGGGCAGATCCGCGAAAGGTACATGGCGTCGTGGCTCGCGCCCGAGGGCATGCGCATGTTCGCGATGCCGAGCGCATTCGCGGCGCGGTTGATCTCGTCAACGACCCCCGGATCAAAAACACACGGATCATCGGCAAGCGTAGGCGTGATCTTCACTGAACAGCGTGTTGCCGCGCTGCGAACGGCCGGCTCGACGGCATCGCCCAACCTGCGGATCGTCGCCGGGTCCGGGTGTCGCAGGTCCACCGAGAAGAGAACGTGGCTGGCAACCGAGTTCGGGGAGTTGGGCGTAACGAGCATCCGGCCCACGGTAAAACGGTACGAGTCGTCCATGCCGCGTCCGAGATCGTGGAGCGCGCGGATGATCGCGACGGATTCTCCCAGCGCGTCGCGGCGCACCGCGAGCGGGGTCGTGCCGGCGTGGGCGGTCTCGCCGAAAACCTCGACGTTGAACCAGCGCAACCCCTGGATTCCGGTGACGACGCCGATCGTCTTGCCTTCCATCTCGAGGCGCGGGCCCTGCTCGATATGAGCCTCGACGTAGGCCGCGACCGGCGTGGCGAATGCTCGTGGGGCGGCCTCCGGAGTCGCGGCAAGGGTGTCGCGCAGGGCATCCCGCAACGTGATCCCCTCGTTGTCCTTCACGTCCAGAAAGTCTGCGAGCGGCCGTGCGCCGGTGAAGGCCGCCGAGCCCATGGTGCACGGCGCAAAGCGCCCGCCTTCCTCGTTGCTCCAGGCGACGAGCTCGATCGCGCGCCGCGTTTTCGTGCCCGCTGCCTCGATCGCCTCGAGGGCCTCCAGTCCGGCCAGCACTCCGAATATCCCGTCGAAACGCCCGCCTCGCGGCTGGCTGTCCATATGGCTGCCGGTCATGACGGGCGGCGCACCGGGCTCGAGACCCTCGCGCCGCAGGAAGAGGTTGCCGATCCCGTCGACCGATACCGACAAGCCAAGCGCCTTCGCCCACGCGATGAGGCACCTGCGCGCCGCGATATCCTCTTTCGAGAACGCAGCGCGATTGACGCCGTTGCCGGGAATGGCGCCGATCGCCGCCATCTCCATATGACGCCGCCACAGTCGCTCCTCGTCAACCCGCGCGACGGCATCTTGTGTCGCTTCTCTCATTTGAGATCCGTGAAACGTGAAACGTAAGACGTGAATCGTAACTGCGGTCACGGGTAGTGGAACGTTTTGCGCTGTTTAAATCTGTTGATCTGCGTGGATTTGCGCTCGTCCGCGGCCAACTCGAATGGGTTCTGCTCGGCGGTCTCGGCGTCTCGGCGGTTCAATGTACCTTTTGCAGTTACTTGCGAACGAGCAGACGCGCAAGCTCCGTCGCGTCGTCGAGCTTCTCGAGGCCAAGCATCGCGTCTCGCAGCTTCGCGACCTGCGCCTCGGGCAGCGCCTTTATCGCCAGCTTCTCGAACTTCTCGACGATCTCGGCGTCCGTCGCGAACTTCTTCTCGCTGCCGCGCGCCGCTTCCACCGTGCGCTTGAGCACGGTCCCGTCCGTCAAATGGGCCTCGACGTGGACGAGATGCCGGAACTTCGCGCCTTTCGCGGTGATTTCCGGATCGTGCACGACTTCGACCTTCTCGGAGAGTTTCATCCGCGCCGGGTCTGCCACCTTGTCCTCGGTGAACTGGTCGACGAAGCAGTCGCCCTCGAGAAGCCAGGTGGCGACGCAGTAGGGAAGGTTCAACTGTGCCGACGTCAGTCCTTGCGGGACGTATTTCCACCCGACATGGTTCACGGTGACCTGGGAGCCGTGAACCACGATCTTCTTCACATCGGTTGCGCCGAAGGGGCGTTCCCTCTGCATGTCGCGTATCGCGTCGAGCGTCGTATGGTTGGTGCCGACGCACGCGTAGAACTTGAGCGCGACGCCCATGGTCTGCCAGGTCGTTCCGAGCCCCGCGGTGAGCTCCTTCAGGTTGAAGTGGTCGCGCGACTGCGAGAGCGTCGTGCAGAAGCCGCCGTACTCGCTTTCCAGCACGTTGACGATGCCGGTGAAGCCGCTTGCCGCCAGGAGTGCTCCATAGAGCCCGCTCTGCGAGGAGCGCCCGGCGTGCATGCGCTTGACCATCGCGCCGAACTGCGCGGCCATCAGACCGGCCGCCTGCGTGCCGGCGATGCCGAGAGCGTGCACGGTTTTGTCCGCGTCGAGCTTGAGGCCGCGGGCGGCGCCTGCCGCGGCGGAGAAGACGCCGAGCGTCGCGCCGGAATGCCAGCCTGACGCGATATGCTCGGGCCCCATGCAAAGGCCCACGCGCGGCCCGATCTCGTAGCCGGCAACCGCGGCGGTCAGGAACTCCCTGCCGCTCATGCCGCCTTTCAGCTCGGCGATGGGAATGAGCGCCGGAAGCACCACCGCGCCCACGTGCAGTACGCCCGCGCGATGCACGTCGTCAAGCTCGAAGCCCTGCACCGCGGTGCCGTTCGCTAGCGCCGCATGCGGTGCGGAGAGCTTGTGCCCGGTGCCCCAGACGGAGCAGGCGCGGGTCGAGTCGAGGGAGATCAGGCTTTGCTGCAGAATCCGGCACCATTGCAGGTCCGCGCCATAGAGCGCGCAGCCGAGCGAGTCGAGCATGAGGAGCTTGATCCGGCTCTTCACCTCATCGGGGATCGCCTCGTAGCGCAGGCCGGAGACGAACTCCGCCATGCCGCGGGTATACGGGTTGTCGGTTGCCGCTTCGTGACTCATGTCGTGCCTTTTGACCGCCGAGACGCCGAGGCGCCGAGAAAACGGAACAAATAATACTTGGGAATCTCTGCGTCTCCGCGGTTCAATCAGCTTTTTGCAGCCTTGGCGGCGCTGGCTCCCGCGAGCCGGCCGAAGACCGCGCCGGAGACCAGGCCGGTCCCGCTCGGATAGTTGAAATAGAAAAGGCCCCCGACCATCTCTCCCGCGCAGTAGAGCCCGGGGATCGGATGGAAGTGAACGTTCAGGACCTGCCCCGTCTCCTTGGCGATGCGCAGCCCCCCGAAGGTGAAGGTAATGCCGCAAGTCGTTGCGTAGGCATCGAACGGCGGCGTATCGAGCGGCTGCGCCCAGTTCGATTTGGGCGGCTCGATGCCGACGGTGCTCTTGCCATCCTTGATGGTGTGATCAAACCGGGTCTCCTTGCGGACGGCGGCATTGTAGTCGCGCACGGTCTTCAGGAAGTTTTCCGCGTTGACGCCTTCGAGCTTCGGCGCCAGCTCTTCCAGGGTGTCTGCCGTCGCCTTGGTGACGAACTTGATGCGGTACTCGGAACGCAGGAGATTCCTGACCTTGGAGTCGAATACCTGCCATGCGAACTGGCCCGGCTGCTTCAGCACTTCGCCGCCGTACCTGGCGTAGGTGAAGGAGTGAAAATCGGCCCCCTCGTCGACGAAGCGCTTGCCATCGGCGTTGATGAGCAGGCCGAAGATGTAGCTGTGCTTCTGGAACTGGTCGCCGACATTGATATCGCCGAATTCGGGTGCATAGCGGTCCCAGCCCGTCGCGTGGCATCCGGACCAGTTGCCGCAGGGAGCCGCGCCGATCTCGAGCGCCATCCTGAGCCCGTCGCCGACGTTGAACCGGGTGCCGCGAACCTTCGCGAGCTCCCAGCCGGGACCCAGATAACGCGTGCGCCATTCAGGGTTCGCCTCGAAGCCGCCGCATGCAAGCACCACGGACCTGGCACGGAATTCGGCGACTTTGCCCGACTGCTGCGCGCGCACTCCCTCCACCCGCGCGCCGTCGTAGAGGAGCGACGTGGCGCGCGTATCGTAGAAGACGTCGATGCCGGCCTTTATTGCGGCCGCGTCGAGATACTGCACCAGGCCGGCGCCGCCGCCGGACACCTCGATCGGCATGTTGCCGAAGAACCTGCGCTTCCCGTTGACGACCGCGGACTGTCGTCCCCAGTTGGGAATGAAGCGCGCGCCCTTGGAGCGCAGCCACACCATGGTCTCGAGGCTCCCGTTGACCAGCAGCTCGGAGAGGTCGGGATCGGTGCGATAGCTGGTGAGCTGGTAGAGCTTGTCGAGGTATTCCTCGCGGGTGTTGGTGCCGAAGTCGCTCCCGGCGATCTCTTCTTCGGTGAGGTCGGTGACGCGCTTGAGATCGTCGACGGTCTCATAGGCGAAGCGCATGACGCCGCCGGCGAAGCGGCTGTTCCCGCCCGATTCGTCCACCGTCGCCGCCTCCAGCATGGCGACGCCCGCGCCCTGATCGCGCGCTGACAGCGCCGCGCACAACGCAGCGTTGCCCTTGCCTACCACGAGCACGTCGTATTGATTCATCGGTCTTCGATCGTGAAACGTGAATCGTATCCTCTTGCCCGCGGCTTCCGCGCGCGGCGGATCAGTCAACCCGGTGAATCGTCAGCGGCGAATGGTTATAGACGAGCCGGAAGCAAGTGATGGGACGGAGCGTGACGTAGCCACTGTCGGGACTCGGTGTCTATCCGGTACTAGGCGTGGGCGACACGCGTGCGTCGGCGGGGCCGTTGCCCCGGTGCGACCATGATTGCATTGAGCTCGCGCACATCGGGAAGTTCTTCAATACGCTGCGTCACGGCATAGAGCTTGGTGACCTGCTCCGGCTGCACCGCGCGCAGGCTGCAGTTGTCGAACTTTTCCTTGAGCAGCGCCGGGGGCAGGGGATCTTCGGAGGTGCGGCCAAAGGGGTGGTCCACTTTCGCGCCAAGCACCTTGCCGCCGCGAAGCGTGATTTTGATCTCCGCGCCGAAGTGGTTCTCGGCCGGGAACTGCGCCGTGGTGTAGGGCGCCGCGTGAACGCGCGGGAGGAGCTTTTTCACCGCGGGATCCTCGTACGTCCTGCCCTCGAAGTGCTCCATCGAGATGGTCCGGTCGAGCAGCGCACGGGCCACGCAGTACTGGACGCTGAACTTGGCGTCGAGGTCGCTCTTCGGCGCGGGGCGGTTGGTGTGCTCGAGCCGCCTCGCATGCGTCCACACGTCCACGCGCTCGATATCGTCGGCCGCGGGTCTGTGCTCGCGAGCGAGCTTGAGTATTGCGTCGAGCGCGGGATGGGTACTGCCGCAGCAGGGATACTGCTTGATCGCGATGCCGGGACTCACGATGTCGAGGGGATTGGCCCAGCGCTCGAGGATGCGCGCGGCGTCGTAGGTGCCCTCGCCGTTGAACACGTTCAAGAAGCCCTGCTTGTGCTCGAAGGCTTCCGCGCCCGCCGTGAAGCCGGCGCGCGCGAGCCGCGCTGCGTACAGGCCGTTGCGCGAGCAATGGCCGACGTGCAGGGGCTTCACCATCGTGCCGAAGTTGGCCTTGATACCCGAGGCGAAGGAAGCGGCAATGGCGAGCGCGGTTGCGGTGCGCTCCTCGTCGAGGCCCATCAGCTTCGCGCAGGCGGCGGCCGAGCCGAAGACACCCAGGGTGGCGGTGGGATGCCAGCCCTTCATGTAGTGGTGGAAATGCACGGCGAGCGCGATCTTGGTCTCGACTTCGAACCCGGTGACGTAGGCCGCCAGAAAGTCCCGGCCGCTGGCGCCCGATTCATCCGCAAGCGCGAAGAGCGCTGGCAGGATCGGCACTGAAGGATGCCCGCCGAACGTATTGTTGCAGTCGTCAAAGTCGAGCGCGTGCGCTGCCGTGCCGTTCACGAGCGCGGCGTCGAGGGCGCCGACACGCCGCTCCATGCCCAGCAACGCAGCGGGGCCCGCCGCGGGCGTGCCAAGCGCCTCGAGCGCGAGGCGGGGTGCCGGCTCGCGGCTGCCCGCGAGGGTTACGCCAAGGTAGTCGAGGACCCCGACCTTGGCCCAATGAATGGCCTCATCCGGCAGGTCGTCAAACGCCAGCGTCTTGATGCGTTTCGCGAGTTCCAGTGCGAGTGTCATTTGGATACCGTGGATCGTGCGTCAAACTGCTCGGGGCTGCTGCCCGCGCGAGGCCCTATTTTATACCCGCGGTTCCGCCGGCTCTCAGGCCCCACGGTCGGACTCCACGGGGTGAAGCGTGGTTTTCACGCCGGGCGGCGGGGTATGCGTAAATGATCCGAGCTTCAGGATGGCCGCCTTGCCGCCGAAGCGCTCCATGTAGCGGGCCTGATCGGCGCGCGCCTGCCGGTCGACCGCTTCGGGATCGAGCAGCCGGCGCAGCTCCTGCTCGTATTCGGCGAGCACGGAACGGTGCGCTGGTTCGGAAGCGAGGTCGCGGCGCTCGTAGGGATCGGCCTCGAGGTCGAAGAGCATGGGCGCGAGACCGACGTAGTGGATGTACTTGTAGCGGCCGCGCCGGATCATGAACGACCCGCAGATCGAGGCCGACGCGTGATACTCGGAGAAGGCGCTGCGGTTGCGCAGCGCGCCATTGGCAATGTCGATCAACGAAGCGCCGGGAAGATCGTCATCCTCAACCGCGGCCCGTGCACCGACTGCCTGGAGAATCGTCGGGAACGCATCGACGAGCGTGACCGGCGTGTCGACGCTGCGTCCCTTGGGCACGTCGGGTCCGGCCATGAGCATCGGGATGCCCGCAGACTCCTCGAACAGGGTGGACTTCTGCCAGAGTCCGCGCGTGCCGAGGTTCTCGCCGTGATCGCTTCCGTAGATCACGCGCGTCGATGAGGCGAGGCCGGCGCGCTCGATCGCGCCGAGCACCTTGCCCACGTTGTCGTCGAGGAAGCTGACGAGCCCGAAATAGGCGGCGATTGTCCTACACACCATGTCCGGACCCGTAAAGCCCTCGTCATACGGGCGGCCGCGGGCGAGCGCGTCGAGATAGGGATGGTGCGGACGCTCGGCCGCCGCATATCGATCGGGCATCGGGATCGTTTTCTCGTCGTACATGCGGAAAAATTTCTCCGGCGCGATGAACGGCGGATGCGGGCAGACGAAGCCGACGTAGAGTACCCAGGGTTTGTCGCGGTGCTTGGGAGCGATCTCCTCCAGCCATTTGGAGGCCTCGGCCGCAATGTTGCGGTCGTACTCGGTGTATTCGGATTCTCCGGGCCCGGCCTCCGGGCCCAGCTTGCGCGCGCCGGTGCGCACGATGACCTCATCGCGGATGAGTCCCGAAAGATCGCCGACGCCGTCGGCGATGTGCATCGGAATGATCTCCTCGTGAAACCCGTCGCGTGCGGGGTCCGCGCTGACGTAATGCAATTTTCCGATCGAGGTGACGCGGTGGCCCTGCGCCATCAATCGGTGCCCCCAGCTCGGCACGCTGCCGTCGTAGGCGATTGCGTTGTCCCAGAACCGGATCTGATGCACGTGGCGTCCGGTGGCGAAGCTCGCGCGCGCCGGAACGCAGATCGGGGAGCTCGTATAGGCCGACGTAAAACGCGTGCCTCGGGCCGCAAGCCGGTCGAGGTTGGGCGTCTTGACGATCGGGTGGCCGTAGCAGCCTGCGATCCGCGGGTTGTGCTGGTCCGAGAGGATGACGAGCAGGTTGGAGGGTTTCATCTTTGCATTTGGCTTGTTACAGAGGAGGCGGGCCGGGGGTCCGCCGAGATCATCGCATGCGGCGCCGTCCCGGAAAAGCGTGGCGCAGTATAATCGCCACTTGCCGTTTTGGCGGTCAAGGAGGGGGCGATGAGGAACATGACATGGGTGCGCCTGATTTCGGGCGGAATGCTGTGCGGTGCGGTTGCGGTGGCGCAGGCGGCCGCGTTCCCGGACAAGAACATCCTGATGGTGGTGGCGGGAAGTCCCGGAGGGGGCCTCGACACGGTGGGACGCGCGATGGACACCACGGTCCAGGAAACCAAGCTGATTCCCACCGGTTTCGTGATACGGAACATGGGCGGCGCGGGCGGAAACCTGGCGAAGAGCTACGTCCACCAGCGCAAGGGCGATCCCTATACGGCGTACATCGAGTCGAACCGGATCTACGTGAATCGCATCGTCGGGACGACCAAGCTCACGTATACGGATGTGACCCCGCTTGCGCGGCTCATCACGGAATACCTGGTATGGGCGGTGCGAGCGGATTCTCCCTACAAGTCGGCCAAGGACGTACTGGACAAGGTGAAGGCCGATCCGGGCTCGGTGGTGTTTGGCGTCGGCACCGTTCCCAGCAACGACCAGATGAACATCCTGCGCCCGGCGCTCGCCTACGGCGCGGACCCGAAGAGAATCAAGCTGGTGTCGTTCAAGAGCGGCGGCGATCTGATGATTCAGCTGCTGGGGGGGCACGTGCCGGTCATCTCCACGGGCCTGTCCGAGGCGATCGAGCAGGTCAAGGCCGGAAAGGTGCGGCTGCTGGCGATTTCAGCGCCGCAATCGGTTCCCGGCGACGCAGCCAACGTTCCAACGTGGCAGTCGATGGGAATCAAGGTGAGCATTCTTCACTGGCGTGGCCTGTTCGCCCCGCCGGGGATTCCCGCGTCGACCGTCCAGTATTGGGATCGGACGCTGGCGAAGATGGTGAAGACCGATTCCTGGAAGAAGGCGCTCGACCGCTTTGGATGGTACGACGCCTACGCCGGCTCCGCGCAGTTCCGAAAAGACCTCGCGCAGGAGGAAAAGGCCTACGCGCAGATACTCACGCAGCTCGGCATGGCCAAGGGCCTCAAGAAGTGATGAGTGACGAGTAACGAGTGATGAGGGGCGCGCTGCCCCTCATCTTTTTGTCCTGGCGGAAGAGAGTGGGAGTCGAACCCACAAAGGACCGCCAGCGGCCCCCACCGGGTTTGAAGTCCGGCCGCCCCACCGGGGGCGATTCCCTTCCGTGCTGCTCGACAAGCGATTTTCGCCGCCGATCGACGCCGATAAACGCCGATGATTAGGTTTCGTTCGGGCAATGGCGCGACAGACGACGGCCACATTTTACACCGCGTCAAGATCGCGACTGGCCGAGGCAAAGTCTGCATCACCCATCACTGATCACGAATTGATTTGCCGCAGCGCGCCGGCGACGGCGAGCTCGGCTTCTTTTACCGCATCCGTGAGCAGTCCGGAATAACCGGATCGGACTGCGCCGGCAGCCCACACGCCCGCCAGCGCCGTGCGCAGAGACTCGTCAGTGACCACGGCGCCGTCGGCATCGCGCGCGACCTCGCGGGGGAGGAACCCGCTATTGGGCTCGAGCCCCACGTAGGCGAAGAATCCGGTGCAGGGAATCTCCGCTTCGGCGCCGTCCGTCGTTTGTTTCACGCGGACTTTCTCGACGCCCTGGTTTCCCGTGATCGCTTCCGCAACCGTGCTCCAGTGGACCACGATACGATCGCTCGCACCCACCTGTTCCACGAAGTGCGGCCGCGCGCGAAACCGCGTGCCGCGATGCACGAGGTGCACCTTGCGGCAGAAGCGCGCCAGCACCAGCGCTTCCTGCAGGGCCGAATCGCCGCCGCCCACGACGACGACCTCCTCGCCCTGAAACATGGGGCCGTCGCAGTCGGCGCATTGAGATACCCCGCGGTGATCGAACTCGACTTCACCCGGGATGTCCAGCCGCTTGAGGCGCGCGCCGGAGGCGACGACAACGGCGCGCGTCGCGAGCGTCGCAGCTTCCGTGCGCACCCGCAAGCCAGCGCCATCCGCGTCAATTCCCACCACGCGCTCGTTGATGCTGCTCACGCCCAGCCCGGCGTTCTCCTGCATCAGGCTCGAGGCGAGCTCCACACCGGAAGCATGCTCGGCCACGGGGGAGCCCTCGAGCTCGTTGATGTTGATCACCAGCCCCCCGAACAGCTCCGCCTCGCACGACGCGACGCTGTGGCCTCTCCGCGCAGCGCGGTTCGCCGCGGTGAGGCCCGTGATTCCCTCTCCGATCACGATCAGATCGAACGTTCGCCCAGCCATCGCTTCATCGCCTCGGCGGCTTGAGCGGCTCGGCCGCTCCCAGCACCGCCGCGTAATCCTTACGCATCTTGCGCTGGTCGCCCACGCGCTGAGTGATCGCGAGGGTGTCGAGGAACTCCAGGATCTCGATGGCAAGGCCCCGCCCTACGCCGATTGCGTCGCGGTACTGCGCGGCGGTGAAGGTGCCCCCGGGGCTGCGCTGAGCGAGCGCCGTTGCGGTGGCGGCAAGCGAGGCGACGGTGCTCCTCAGATAGAACCGGTCGGGCTTGACGCGCATCACCTCGCCGGTTCGGCTTTTGCGATGCAGGAAGTCCTTGAGCACCGGTTCCTTGAGCTTGAGCTTGACGGCCAGCTCGGAGATGACGGGCGGGTTCGCGCCCCCGGCCTGCAACGCCGGCTGCAGCACCTGCCACATCCTCTCGTCCTCGGGGTTCGCGGTGGCATCGTGCCCGGGCAGGCGAACGGCGCTGCCGTTGATCTGCAGCCGGCGCTCGTCGGCCAGGCCGCGGGCGATGACCTGGAAGACCTCCACGGGCAGCCTGGGAGCGAGTTGATCGCGCAACGCGGAAAGCTCGATTCCCACGGCCTGGGGCTGGCTGCGGTGAAAGTCCCGCACGGTCTCGGGAATGCGCGAACGCAGCCCGTCGTACACGGCAGCGGCAATACCGATCCGCGCATCCTTGCCGAGCGCCATGATGCCGCAGGCGGCATAGAGCTCAACCGCCCGGTCCGGCTTCAAGTTGAACGCGCGCTCGAAGTGCGCGAGGTTGACTCCCTGCTCCCGGCACTTGAGCAGTTCGGGCAGCGCAACCTCGGCGGGGCCCGATGCGAGGGCGGCAAGCTCGCCCGCGCGCGCGGCCGCCGCGCGCCGTCCGGCACGCGCGAAAGGGTCGATGATCACGCCGCCGCCCAGGGTGCGTCGAGCCGATTGATCACGCAGGATGAAGCGGTCGCCGTGGAGCGCGCCGACCGGCTTGTCGAGCGTGAGCTGGGCGATGCCCGAAGCTCCCGGTGCAATGGCTCCGCCCCGCGAGATCGACACACGTGCCGTGACATCCGCCGTCGCGAGATGAACGTGAACCGGCGTCCAGTGCTCGAGCGCGCGCTCCTCGCTTGCCAGCACCGTGACGCGCGCGTCGATGCGTTGCGTGGGCGCATGAATCGCTTCGTGGAGAATCCAGTCGCCGCGGGCCACCGTCTCGAGATCGGCACCCGTGAGGTTCAGGGCGCAGCGCTCACCGGCCCGCGCGCGTTCGGCGGTGGCGCCGCGCATCTGAATGCCACGCACGCGCACCTGGGAGCCTTTGGGCGAGACGACGAGCCGGTCGCCCGGCACCACCGTGCCGTTGAAAACCGTGCCCGTGACCACGGTTCCGCTGCCTGCCACCGTGAACGCGCGGTCGGTGGCGAGCCTGAAGTACTGGCCCTCCGCCGAGCGGGCTGACTCGGCATCTGCTGCAGCGATGAGGGCGTCTCGCAGCTCATCGATACCGGTCCCCGAGACGGCCGATACCGCCATCACCGGCGCGCCTTCAAGTCGCGTGCCGGCCAGCAGCGCCTTGATGCCGGCGGTGGCCTGCGCAACACGTTCCGCCGCGACGCGGTCCACCTTGGTGAGAGCGACGAGTCCCCGCCGAATGTCGAGGAGATCGAGAATGTTGAGGTGCTCGATCGTCTGCGGCATCACCCCGTCATCGGCAGCGACGACGAGGAGCGCGAAGTCAATGCCGCAAACTCCGGCCAGCATGTTGCGGATGAAACGCTCGTGCCCCGGGACGTCCACAAAGCCGATCACGGCGCCGCTCGGCAGCGGCCAGTAGGCGAAGCCCAGATCGATGGAAATGCCGCGGGCCTTCTCCTCGGGCAGGCGGTCGGTATCGACGCCCGTCAGCGTCCTGACGAGGAGCGTCTTGCCGTGGTCGATGTGTCCCGCTGTCGCGACGATCATTGCGTAAACCCCAATTCAGCCACAGAGAACACAGAGAACACAGAGTACACACAGGGGAGCAAGAGTTCTGGTTTTCATGAAGGGGTGTGTGTTTCGTCTTCTCTGTGATCTCTGTGCTCTCTGTGGCTAAAGATTCTGGATCTTCAGCTGGGCGAGCTGGGCGAGGAACTCGCCTTCATGGTCCAGGCAGCGAAGATCCATGATGAAGGCGCCTTCGCGCACGCGGCCAATTACCGGAACGGGCAGCGCGCGAAACGCCGCCGCGATCTGCGCCGCTGCCCCGCCGCGCCGCTTTCCCGGCACGCTCACCGCGATGCCGCTGCTTGCAATAAGGTCCACAGGCAGCGACCCGCTGCCGATCTGGCTCTTCACCTCGACGATGGCGCAGGAGGCCGTGTCTCCCAGCGCCGACTGCATGGCAGGCAGCACGCGCTGCGCCTGGGCCTCGACATCGCGCAGGGGGCGGGTGAGCCAATGAAGCGTCGGAAGGGCATCGCGCAGCCGCGCCGGATCGGAGTAGAGCTGGAGGATGGCTTCAAGGGCGGCCAGCGTCATCTTGTCGACCCGAAGCGCGCGCTTCATCGGGTTGCGGCGCATGCGCTCGACGAGTTCGCCTCGCCCCACGACGAGCCCCGCCTGAGGGCCGCCGAGCAGCTTGTCCCCGCTGAACGTGACGACGTCCGCGCCGGCCTCGAGCGCATCGCGCGGCGTGGGCTCGTGCGGAAGGCCGTAGTCCTCGAGGTCGACCAGCATGCCGCTGCCCAGATCCACGATGAAGGGCAGCTTGTGCTTTCGGGCAAGCGACGCGAGATCGGCCTCTGCGACCGACGCGGTGAAGCCCTGTATCGCGTAGTTGCTGGTGTGCACCTTCATGAGCGCCGCGGTCCGCGGCGAGATCACGGCGGCGTAGTCCTTAAGGTGCGTGCGGTTGGTTGTCCCCACCTCGCGCAGCCTGCATCCGGCGCGCGCCATGATGTCGGGAATGCGAAACGCGCCGCCGATCTCGATCAGCTCGCCGCGCGAGACCGGAACTTCCTTACGAGGCGCGAGGGTATTGAGCGCGAGATAGACCGCGGCAGCATTGTTGTTGACGACCAGGGCCGCTTCCGCGCCCGTCAGCTTCGTCAGCCAGCGTTCGATGTGCCGGTCGCGCTCCCCGCGCTCCCCGCCGCCGAGGTCGAACTCGAGGTTGACCGGCCGCGTCATCGCGCGCACGACCGCTTCGGCAGCCGCCTGCGGCATCACGGCGCGCCCGAGATTGGTGTGGAGCACCGTGCCGGTCAGATTGAAGACAGGCCGCAGCGATGGCCGTGTTTCCTCAACGAGCCGCGCCGCGCAGGCGCGCACGAACGTCTCGTCATCGAAGTGCGCGCCGTCGCCAGGGCCGACGCCGCGGCGCGAAAGCGCCGAGCGCAGCGCCGTGAGCTCTGCGCGCGCCGCTTCGGTTACGAGGGGGCGGCCGTAACGCGCAACGAGCCCGCCGACTGCTTCGAGCCTGAGCAGCCGGTCCAGCGACGGGATCGCGCGACGCGCGGACGGTGCGGCCTTCATGGCGGCAAGGCGCGCAGCGCTGCGTTGTAGGGATCGGCCGCGATCATGGTGTTCCAGGGGAGGGGCTCTGGCGACGAAGGCCTTGAAGTTTAGCCCAACTTCAGGCGCCGTGCTATTCTCCAACCGCGCTTTGCGCCGGGGCTGCCGCGCGGAGCGCCTGCGGGCACCGAGGGAGGAGAAAACAATGAGCGCCTCGACGAAATGCGCAGCGATCGTCGCCGCTTTCCTGGCCTGCGCTGGCGCCTACGCGCAGGAACCCGGGCCGGCGCAGGGCTACCCGGTCAAACCGATCCGCTTCATCTGTCCCTACAACCCCGGCGGCGCGGGCGATCTCTTCACGCGCACGATTGCCCGGAAGCTCTCGGAATATCTGGGTCAAAGCGTCGTGGTCGACAACCGCGCCGGCGCGAACGGTGGCATCGGCACGGCACTGGTGGCGAAAGCCACGCCCGACGGCTACACGATCCTGATGGGCAACAGCGGCCCATTGACCGTCAATCCCAATCTCTACCGGAAGGTGCCGTACGATCCGGTGCGGGATTTTCAGCCGATCAGCCAGGGAACGGTCTACTGGTATGTGCTGGTCGTGCTCACCTCAAGCGCGTTCAAGACGCTTGATGAACTGATTGCCGGGTTGAAGTCGAAGCAGGGGGCGCTCACCTACGGGTCGACCGGAATCGGCGGCGGCAATCACCTCGCGGGCGAACTCTTCAACCTGATGACGGGAACGAAGGCGATCCACGTGCCCTACACCGGAAGCGCCGTGGCACTTGCCTCCCTGCTTGGCGGGCAGACCAATTACATGTTCGACACCGTGGTGACGGCGGTGCCGCACGTGAAAGCCGGACGGCTGCGGGCGTTCGCCGTGACGGCAGTGAAACGCGCGCCCGCGCTTCCTGACGTTCCTACACTTGATCAGCTGGGCCTCAAGGGTTACGAGATCACGCAGTGGCAGGCGGTGGTCGCCCCGGCCGGCACGCCTGCGCCGATTGTGGACACGCTCCACCGGGCGGTGGTGCGGGCGCTCTCGTCGCCGGACGTGATCGAGCGCATCGGCCCGCCGGCGGGAAACGACCTCGTCGGGAATACGCCCGAAGAGTTTGCAGAGGTTATCAAGCGCGACCTCGCCAAGTACGCGAAGATCATCAAAGAGGCGGGGATTACCGTCCAGTGATTTCTTAACCGCCAAGGCGCCAAGATCGCCAAGAAGACCCAGAAACACAGACTGAACTGCGGAGACGCGGAGCGAAGCAGCATCGAATTTGAACCGCCAGGACGCCAAGGCACCAAGAAAGACAAGACAGTAATTGAACCGCCAAGCGCGCCAAGAAGAGTACGATCGTAGCCACGGAGAATATAGAAGTCTCCGCGCCGCAAGCATCCCGCCCCAGCCTATCTCCAGTAAAACGCCCATGCGACCGGCGCCGTTGACCGGTGGATGCCCTTTTATTCGTCCGCGGCGTTGCGGTCCCGCCTCGCCGCGGCTGGCGCGTTTCGTCCAGTATGGGACGGGAGCGCAACCCAGGTCAAAGGCAGAGCTGCACGCAGGGCAGCGGCGCGCCGTGGCGAGGCGCCGCATACCGCCCCCGCAACCCGCGGGCGAGTCCGCTGTGGCAGTGCGCGCAGCGCCACGCAAAGGAACTGCGCGAAGCGGGCCGGTTTCAGCGCGTGGTGGAAGAACGCGCGATTGAGCGCTTCATCGAGTGCGGTGACCCGCATCACGGCTTTGCCCGCATCTATTGCGACGCCTGTGGACACGACTATCTGCTCGCGTTCTCCTGCAAGACGCGGTACTTCTGCCCAAGCTGCCATCAGAAGCGCGTGCTCCTATTCGGGGAGTGGGTCGAGGAAACCGTTCTCGCGCCCGTGCCTCACCGGCAGTACGTCTTCACCCTGCCGCGGCTCGTGCGCCACTTCTTTGCCAAGTGCCGCGAGTGGCTGGGGGAACTCTGCCGCATCGCGGAACGACTGCTTTCACGCGCGTACGCCGAGGCGTTGCCAGGAGGCAAGCCCGCACTGATCGTGTTTGTTCAGACCTTCGGCGACTTGGTCAACTTTAATCCCCATCTGCACGTGCTTGCCGCCGATGGGGCATTTCTTCCGAACGGTCGCTTTGTCGTGCTGCCGCGGGTGCCGGCAAGCCTTCTTGCCGAGGGCTTTCGGCGTGCGGTGCTCGATTTTCTGGGGAAGAACAATGTGCTGTCGGAGGAGCTTCGCACCCGCATGCTTGCCTGGCGCCACGGGGGCTTCTCGGCGCACAACGAGGTGAGCGTGGCGGCCGAGGATGCCGAGGGGCGCAAGAAGCTCGCGGGCTACATGCTCCGCGCTCCGATGTCATTGCAAAAGATGGCCTACGACGCGGCCAGCGGCACAGTGATCTATCGTTCCAAGATGCACGCCGGCTTGAAGCGCAATTTCCAGGTGATGAGCGGAGCAGCGTGGCTGGAGCTTCTTTGCCGTCACATCCCGGATCGGTACGAACATCTCGTGCGCTACGTGGGATGGTACTCGAACCGCGCCCGGGGCGCGCGTGCGAAGAAAGCCCGCCTGCCAGCCGGCGTCACCCTGTCCTCGCCGGGCGAGGCGCCGGCGAGTGATTTTGCGGCTCGCGCGAAAGCCGCCTGGGCGCGGCTGATCCACAAGGTCTACGAGGCCGATCCGCTGGAGTGCCCCCAGTGCAAGGGGCCGATGCGCGTCATCGCCTTGAATTGCATCGCGCCGGACCGGATGCTGGCCGTGTGAGGCAACCGGCGTTGCAGATCCGCCGATCCGCGCGCAAAATCCCCGCCTGTGGGCCCTCTGCTCGACCCGAATCGGCGCGGAACCGCCGCAACCGGCAAAAGACGTCAAACGAGGCGGATCGATTTTCCGATCCGCCTATCCGTCTCTACCTGGCGGTAGGGCGGAATAAAGTGGAGACCTATGACTGAAGGATCCGAACGTCACCAGGCGAGGGCACAGCGGGTTTTCATGTCCTACAGCCGGGCCGATCGGCAGCGCGTGGCGGGGCTCGTTTCTCTCTTGGAGGCGCTGGAACACGATATCTTCATGGACCAGCGGTCCATCCTGCCCGGCAAGCGTTGGAAGGAAAAGCTGGAGGAAGAACTCCACGCAGCCGATGTGCTTCTGGTGTTCTGGACCCGACATGCCGCACGATCGGACTGGGTGCGGCGGGAGTATGAGAGCTTTGACACGCAGTTTCCCAACCGCCCCTTGGTGCCGGTGCTAGGAGATACGACGCCTCTCCCCGAGAGGCTCAAGGCCCGCCAACATTCCGACTTCGTTCCAATGATCAACGAACTTCTAGCCACAGTGCGCGACTTGGAGGAGAAGGGTGTCGGCAAACGCAAAATCCGTGCGGCCATCCTCAAACGCCTTCAAGAAGAGGGAATCGAACTATCCCGTGACAAGCGCAATCGTCTCTTCGGGCTGTTCGGGATCGTCGGGTTAACCACGGCGCCGCTCCATTTCCTACGTCGTGGGCGTGATCTCCTGGCCGACACGGCTTTGACCCTTCCGACCGCCTATTACTACACCGCTGGGGCCGCGGCCGCAGCGGGATTCATCACATGCCATGCCTTGCCTGGGGGCGTTACGCCGGCCGGTATTCTGGCGCCGGATCTCTTCCCGGTCGCCGTTACCGCCGATCAGTCGGGAAACGACGCCTGCGACTCCCGGGGCATGATTTGCGTTTCAATGTCTCGCAGCAGTGTTTTTGACGTGAACAAGAACTTTTTTGGATACTCGACACCCACCTGTAGTGCAAAGGTGACCCGAGTGCCTTCCTGCCAGCGGGACTTTAAGACGGACTTTGCCTTAAAGGGCGTCGTCCTGCGGCGGTCTCCGAAAGCGGCTAAAGGGGTCCGGGAGTTCTCCGGGTTGGATTATTTCTGCCTAAGTAGCGACAAAGGAAAGCAAGGTCTCTACGAGTTCGCGAACTGCGTAAAACCATAACCAGCCTCGCTGCACAAGTGCCTCTGCTCGACCCGAATCGGCGCGGAACCGCGGCAACCGGCAAAAGACGTCAAACGAGCCGGATCGATCATCCTATCCGTCAAAGGTCATCCGGCGCGATCTTGCCAAGTACGCCAAGATCATCAAGGAGGCGGGGATTACCGTTCAGTAACAGTGAGTGTTCACCGCCAAGAACGCCAAGAGAAGCAGGAGTACTTGAACCGCCGAGACGCCGAGTTCGATTCGCGATTCACGGAACTCGAATAACCGCCGAGGACCCAGACGATGACGATACACAAGGTTGACTGCGACGCCGGGGAGAGAATCCAGGACAAGATCGCTGGTGCCAGGTCGGGCGACACCATCCTGGTGAGCGGCACGTGCCGGGAGACCATCAACATTCCCTCGGAGGTGATTCGCATCACCCTCGACGGTCAAGGTAAAGCGGTGATCGAGGGGCCCGCAAAAGGCGACGGATTCTTCATTCGCGGCAAGGACGTCACGATCAAGGGCTTCACGATCAGCGCGGGACGCGACGGAATCCATCTTTCCGGAGCGGCCGGGGGCGCGGCGGCTACCATCGAGGGCAACGTCATCCGCAAGACGGGGCGGCACGGCATCCACATGGATCACAGCGGCGTCAGCCGCATTGCCGGCAACACGATCGAGGACGTGCCCGGGTTCGGCATCGATGTGGGCGAGAGCTCGGTGGCGCGGATCGGCTACCTGCTGCGCCCGCTGGGGCGCTCAGCGAACACCATACGCCGTTGCGGCCAGCACGGGGTCGCGGTGACCCGCGCCTCGAGCGCCCGTATCGTGGGAAACATGATCGAGGCGAACGGGGGCAGCGGGGTCTTCGTGAGCAGGAACTCGCAGGCGGACGTCTTCGGAAACTCGATATCGGGCAACGGGGGAAACGGCATCACCGCGAGCCAGAATTCCGGCGTGAACCTCGGCAACGAGGACAGGATGTTCGACCTCGGCCCGAACGAGACCGACGCGGCTTCAAGGAATGCGGGCTTCGGGGTGAGCGGGTCGGTGGGCGGCTATGCGGACGGACCGATGGGAACCCTCGATGGGATTCGCGGGGCGAAGGACATCGACAAGACCTGCGTCGACCGCCTGACCTAGCCCTGGCGCATGCCCGCGGTGCTCCTATGCCCGATCTTCTCGGCGTGCTCGGCGTCTCGGCGGTTCGATTCTGCTTCGGAACCAATCAAGAAGCGGCGGTTACCTCGACTTGCACATCCGGCGTCGCAACTGCGACGCTCCCATAGAGCGGTCAGCGCCCCTTGAAGCGGTCGATGAGCAGGTTTCCCTGCTGCTGTGTGACGCCCTTCAGCTGAAAGCGCAGCCGCACCGTGTTGAATACGGTCACGTCACGTCGCACCGGATTGTTCCGGTCCATCGCGCCTTCGATCTCGACATTCACCGCCTGGAGCGGAAGCTGCTCGTCGCGCGCGATGACCTGAACCAGCTCCACCCCGCATGCAGCGATGCCGGCGAGGAAGAACTCGGCGGGCGTAACGGCCTCGCCCGGGCACCCGTTTTGCACGGGCCCGTCGACGATGAAATGATGATTGCGGGTATTGCAGAGCACCCGGCCGAACGTGTCCGTCGAGCGCGCCTGAACCGTGTAGCCGCGGATTTCACCCTGCGCCATTGCGCCGCCGGCCGAGATCGTGTCTATTCGAACAGCCGCTCGGGCAGCGGCAGACCTGCGAGATCCTCCGGCGTAAGCCGTCGGTCGGGCTCGATCTCGAAGCGCTCGAGCAGGTGGACGAGCTGCCTCACGTGCTGTGCCGAATGCCAAGTGCAGCGCTCGAACAGCAGGTGCATCGTCTGCGTTCCGAAATACGTGTTGAGTTTCTGCTGGCAGGTGCGATCGGCAAGCCCGTCCCACCACTGCTGAAGACGCCCGATCACCTCGTCGCCGTAGGCCACGAACTCGGGGCCATTGACGAAGGTGCCATCTTTCGGGGGGATATTGGCGAGGTCCTTGCCGAAATCGACGCCGTCGACCACCGTCTCCAGGTAGGCCTCGGCGATGCGGAATACATGGTGTCCGAGGAGCCGGATGGAGCGATCGCGATTCTCGATGACGCGGTTGCTCAGGCGCTCTCGCGGAAGCTGGCGCAGATAGCGCTGCGCGGCGCGAAGTACGGTTATCCACTTCTCGATCAGCTTCTCGGGAGGCAGCGGCGTGTGTCCGGTGCCGGCCAGGCCGACGAATTCCGCCACATCCTCGAGATTCTGGCCGAAAACGAACTGCTCGCCTTTCGCCACGACGGGCAGGTTGCGCACGCCGTAGGCGAGCAGCCGCTCGCGCCCTCCCGCGTCGTTCAGCACGTCGACTATCGCGAAGTCGATGCCCTTTTTCGAAAGAAACTCTTTCGCTCGGAGGCAGCTGCTTCACCCGGGCTGGGTGAAGAGCGTGAAACGCTCGTCAGTTTCCATGGTGTGACAGGGGCTGGTGGATGGAAGGTTTGAAGCCTAGCGCCCGTCTGAGCAGTGCGTCAAGGCGAAAAACCCATGGCGGATGGCGAAGGGAACCCTGCGAGACGGTTTTTCAATCCGCTTTCATCCTTCATCCTTCCGCCTTCATCCTTCAGCTGGGAAGGGCTCGGTTCCCTGCGGGCACTCACGCAGCCGGTCGTCATCGGCCTTGCGCCGCTCCGCGGCCTCGATAATGCCACCGCCCAGGCAGACCTGGCTTTCGTAGACGACGACCGACTGGCCGGGCGTAATCGCCCATTGCGGCTCGGCGAAATCGATCGTGCATTGTTCGGCGGTCACGCTGTCGATCGAACAAGGCGCGTCTTTCTGGCGATAGCGCGTTTTCGCGCTGTAGACCCAGTGGCAATGGGGCGCTACCCCGCTCACCCAGGTCAAATTGCTCGCGCGGAGGCGGCTGTGGTAGAGCGCGGGGTGCTCCCGGCCCTGCACGACGATGAGGCGGTTGCGCTCGAGATCCTTGGCGGCGACGTACCACGGCTCGCCATCGCCGTCGCGGCTGCCGCCAATGCCGAGGCCCTGGCGCTGCCCGATCGTGTAGTACATCAGGCCTTCGTGCCGGCCGAGGGCACGACCCTCGAGCGTGCGTATCTCTCCCGGTTGCGGCGGAAGATAGCGGCCCAGGAACTCGCGGAACGGGCGCTCGCCGATGAAGCAGATACCGGTCGAATCCTTCTTGTCGTGCACGGGCAGTCCCTCGGCGCGCGCGAGCTCGCGCACGTCGCGCTTGTGGAGGGCGCCCAGAGGAAAGAGCGTCCGCGCAAGCTGCTCCTGCGTCAGCCGATAGAGAAAATAGCTCTGGTCCTTGGTCCCGTCCTCGGCCTTGAGCAGCTGGAAAACGCCCTCGCTTGACCGGATCTGCGCATAGTGTCCGGTGGCAATGTAGTCTGCGCCGAGATCGAGGGCGTGATCCAGGAACGCCCGGAACTTGATCTCGGCGTTGCACAGCACGTCGGGATTGGGCGTGCGGCCCGCGCGGTACTCGCGGAGGAAATCCTCGAAGACCCGTTTCTTGTACTGTGACGAGAAGTTGACGACGTCGATCTCGATGCCGAGCCGATCCGCCACCGCCACGCAATCGACGAGGTCCTCGCGCGATGAGCAATACTCGTCGGTATCGTCGTCCTCCCAGTTCTTCATGAAGAGGCCGGATACCCGATAGCCCTGACGCTTGAGCAGCAGGGCAGCGACGGATGAATCGACGCCGCCCGACATCCCGACGATGATGCGTTTTCCTGCCATGATCGTGTTCGCAGATTGTACAGGATGCAACCCGGTCGGCGCCGGATGAACCTGTCGCTCGGGTCCACGGGCCCTGAAAATAAAAAGGGCGGGGTCGTGACCCCGCCCTTGGTGGACTGGCGCGCGCCGATTCGGATCAAGCGTGCGTTCGCATTGTCCTCGTCAGCGCGCTGCCTTCCGGCCCTTACTTCGTCGCGGCCGGGCACTTCACCTTCTTGCCACCGACCATCACTTCTTCGCCGGCCTTCTTGCCCTTGCAGGCCTTGGCGACTGCCGGATCGACCTTCTCGGCTGCGACAACCGGAGCGCTCGCCATCAACGCGAAAGTCCCGGCCATGACTACTGCGAGTAGCTGCTTCATGAATCCTCCGTTAATCCTGTTTGTTGCCGGCGGCGAAACCACCGGGCGCTCATTCGAGCGGCAAAAGCGTAGGCGAAAGACATTCGTCTGGCAACGATTTTGGGAGTGGTGATCGAAAAATTTCTGGAATGCGCCGCGGTTGTCACCGCGCGGCGACACGCCACCTTACAGCAAGCTTACAAAAACCCGTGGGAGCCGAACGTGCGCTTGCCGCGAGGCGGACTGCGGCGGCTAAACGCTCGGCAATCGCGCAGGGCTCAGGCGGCTACGCTCTCGCGCAGGTCACTGGGAAGCCGGTCGTAGGCCGGCAGCGTGAGGAATTCGACGTAGTCGTCGCTCGCCGTGATCTCCTCGAAGAGCCGGGCGGCTTCCTCGTAGCGTCCGGCTCTCCAGGACTCTTCGCCAAGCAGCTTCCGTACTTTTGCGAGCTCCTCGGGCAGGAGCTTCCGGAAAAGCTCGCTGGTGACCTTGCGCCCATCGTCGAGCACGCCCTTGGGGCTGCGGATCCACTGCCAGATCTGCGAGCGCGAAATTTCGGCGGTGGCGGCGTCCTCCATCAGGTTGAAGACGGGCACGCAGCCGTTGCCCGCGAGCCACGCGCCGATGTACTGGATGCCGACGCTGATATTGTTGCGCAGCCCTTGCTCGGTAATCGGTTTCTCCGGCTTGAAGTGGAGCAGGTCTTTTGCCCTGACCTCTACGTCATCGCGCTTGCGGTGGAGCTGGTTCGGCGTGGGCATATGCCGGTCGAACACGTCCCTGGCGACCGCGATGAGCCCGGGATGCGCGACCCAGGTGCCATCGCAACCGTCGGTCGCCTCGCGCACCTTGTCTGCGCGAACCTTTTCCAGGGCCGCGGCGTTCGCCACCGGGTCGTCCTTGATCGGGATCTGCGCTGCCATCCCGCCCATGGCAAACGCGTTGCGCCGATGACAGGTCCTGATGAGAAGCAGCGCGTACGCGCGCATGAAGGGAGCCGTCATCGTGACCTCACCGCGATCGGCGAGGCAGAAATGCGGGTGCGAGCGGAATTTCTTGATGCAGCTGAAGATGTAATCCCAGCGCCCGATGTTGAGCCCCGCCGAGTGCTCGCGCAACTCGTAGAGGATCTCGTCCATTTCGAACGCGGCGACGATCGTTTCAATGAGAACGGTTGCCTTGATCGTGCCCAGGGGAATGCCGAGCTCGCGCTGCGCCGTGACAAAGACGTCGTTCCACAACCTGGCCTCGAGGTGGCTCTCGAGCTTGGGGAGGTAGAAATAGGGCCCGCTGGCGCGCGCAAGCGCGGGTTTCGCGCTGTGGAAAAAGTGGACTCCGAAATCGAAGAGTGCGCCGGACACCGGCTCGCCGTCGATCAGGACATGCTTCTCGACGAGGTGCCACCCGCGCGGGCGCACCATGAGCGTTGCGATCCTGTCATCCAGGCGATAGTCCTTGCCGTCGGGGCTCACGAAGGAGATCGTGCGGCTCACGGCATCCCGCAGGTTGATCTGGCCTGCGATCATGTTGTCCCACGTCGGCGCGTTCGCGTCCTCGAAATCGGCCATGAACACGCTCGCGCCGGAGTTGAGCGCGTTGATCACCATCTTGCGGTCGGTCGGCCCGGTGATCTCCACGCGCCGGTCCTGCAGGTCGCGGGGAACGGGAGCGACCGTCCAATCGGACTCACGGACAACCCGCGTGTCCGGCAGGAAATCGGGCAGCCTGCCCGCGTCGAACTCGGCTTGCCGCACGCGCCGCGCCGCGAGGAGCTCCCGGCGCCGCCCTTCGAACTTGCGCGCGAGCTTCGCGACAAATGCGAGGGCTTGGGGCGTGAGAATCTCTTCGTAAACCGGTTTCATCCGGCCCAGGATATCGACGCCTGCGGGGAGTGCATTACGTCGGCTCATGTCGTGGTGTCCTCGTGTCATTGTTGGAATGGGGTCGAGTACACACGCCGCTCGATTTCATATCGTGGGAGCGCCGCACTCGGCTGATGCTGCGTTGCATTATTGTGAATCTGATAGGTAAGGCAACCAGTTGTCAAGTAGAAATTTTCTAGCTCGTGCATAAGCACAAATACTGGCTGAAGAGATTTCAAAATTCCTATCGCAGGCGGGCATTTAGCGCGTTCGCGCTGCAGCCGCCGGCGCGTAAGGAGGGGGCGCGAGCGGGGGGCGCGAGCGCGCCTCACAGAAGGCGGATTCTCGTGCAACCGGAGCGCCCGGAAGGCTTACCCTGTGAGCGTCGCGCAGCCCGGCCGGAGGGCGGCGGGCCGAGGCAGGGCATTTGATATAATTCGCCCCTTTCCGGATGGCCCCATCAGCGTCACGACCGCGCCGCGCGCCGTCCGATGAATCCCTTCATCCGCTGAAGACAGGAACCGGTAACGGCAGTCACGATCCTGCACCGAGACCCGGTCCAGAAGCCTCTGCCTGGCCGCCCCGGCTTCCGGATGACCTGATGACCCGATTCGAACGGAGAAAGATGCGTCATGACTGAAAAACTCGACCTGCTGAAAATCGCCCAGGAAGAACAGACCGGGGATCTCTTCAAGCTGCTCGACAGCATCTACAAGCGCTCGAAGGTCCAGCCGCGCGGTATTTCCGACGCCATCATCTGGGAAGGCGGGAATGCGTCGGGGGACGTCAAGCCCGTCGCGCACGCATTGACCGACATGTTCGCGCTCAACGGCACGCTGATGGCACTCGATGTGCTGGGCCTGCCGTTCCTCGGTGTGCCGATGATGGCGCAGTTCCGGCACGACACCAAGCTCAAGTCGCTTGAGTGGTTTGGCAAGCTCGACTACACGGCGATCAAGTGGTCGACCGCCGGCGACTTCATGGTCAAGGAGAACGGCAGGAAAGTCGTGGTCTTCGGCAAATCGGCGAACGCGCCGCTGCGCACGGCGGCTGGCGTCTACTGCAACGTCCGGCCCTACGGCACGATCACCAATGTGCGTTTCATGCCCGGCCTGCCCTATTCGCAGGATGGCAAGAAATTCCGCGTGGATCGCGATTCGGGCAACATCCACTCCGAGATGAACACCCCGGGCGTGCGCATGGCGTATGCCGTGCGCCTGTTTCTGAAGATGGTGAACGAAACGGGGCAGATCGGGCGCGTCGCGACGAAGCCGACGCAGGCCCAGGAGGACGCCGTCAACGCGGGCATCCTGCGCTGGCTGCTCCAGGGCACGAAGTTCGAGCTCAAGCGGCGCTACTCGGTCGACGCCTACGCCGAGCACAAGGCGAACGTCGATGCGATCGTCGCCCTGCTGCCCAAGGACTTCAAGGCCGGGATGGAAAGTTGGGGCGGGGAAATCAATGAGCACATCTCCGACACCAATTTCGGCATTCTGCTGCATGACATGTACCAGCAGCGCAAGGTTCTCGTGTATGCAACCGATCTCGACGGGGACCGCCTGACGGACCTGATGGCCGATGCGCCCGACGTGCTGCGCGGGTGGGGGCAGAAGATTCTCGACCAGGTCAAAGCCGGTGCCGACATGAACCGGCTGTGGAAAGAGATGGGCTTCACCATGACCAACGGCAAGGACATGACGAGCGTCATGTACCGCATGCAGGGCGAGCCCATCTTCGAGCAGACGCTGGGTTCAGCCGACGCGATGCTGCTGCGGCTGCTTGCCGGGGACGAGACGGTCGGCGGCGAGAAGCAGCCCTACGATCCGCGGATTCATTTCGTCCTGATCAACGAGGCCTACAAGGCGGCCAATCCGGGCAACGAGCGACTCGCAGGCTGGCTCGACACGCAGCTTGAGATTTTCGACAGGATCTACAACGGCAAACGACCGCGCTACCTGGAGGGCTATCAAAAGCTCAAGGCGGCGATCAAACCCTGGGGTACCGCGTAACCGCGTCTTTCCCGACGCGGCCATGCGCCAAACCATCCGGCCGCAACACCGGCAGCAGCAGGCGTTGTCGGAAGGTCTGGTGCCTTGGGGCGGAGTACTACACCGGCGGCGATAGCGCCCCCAATGGACAAAGCCCACGCTAACCGAAGTTGCGTGGGCTTTTCTGTGTATGGCTCAGCTCGCCGGCCTGGCCGGCGCGGGTGGTCAGGAAGCGGCCTGGATGTTCGAGGCCTGCTTGCCTTTCGGGCCCTGCGTTACTTCAAACGACACCTTCTGGCCTTCCTTGAGCGTCTTGAAACCGCTCATCTGGATTGCCGAGAAGTGTGCGAACAGATCTTCGCTGCCGTCGTCCGGGGTGATGAACCCGTAACCCTTGGCATCGTTGAACCACTTCACCGTCCCTGTTGCCATACACCTACCTCTGCCGAGAATTGGCGGGCATGCGCCCGCACGCTGTTTGAGTTTCAAGAGCGCGTACGGGCGAAACCGGTAAGCGACAGCGCTTGAAGCCAAACACCTAGTCGCTTTCTAGGACATTTGCCCATGGAAGTCAAGTAACCCCCCCGGGGCGGCGTGAATTCGCCACTTGAAAAATTCCGGATAATGGTGAAAATACCAATCGAAGCACGGAATTATGCTCGGTTGTAGCCATGGCGATTCGACAGCGGGAAGACACGGTTCTTGAGGCGAAAAAGAGCAAGGTCAAGGCACCGCCGATGTTCAAGGTGCTGCTCTTGAACGACGACTACACGCCCATGGATTTTGTCGTCATCGTGCTGCAGAAATTCTTCGCGCTGAGCCGCGAAAAGGCGACGCAGATCATGTTGAAGGTGCATCGCGACGGCATCGGGGTGTGCGGGGTCTACCCGCGCGATGTCGCCGCGACCAAGGTGGAACAGGTAAAATCGTACGCCAAGCAGCACCAGCATCCGTTACAGTGTGTGATGGAAGAGACATGACATGATTGCGCAGGAACTGGAAGTCAGCCTTCACATGGCCTTCATGGAGGCCCGGCAGAAGCGCCACGAGTTCATCACCGTGGAGCATCTGCTGCTCGCGCTGCTCGACAATCCGTCGGCATCCGAGGTCCTGCGCGCGTGCGCCGCGGACATCGAGGACCTGCGCAAGCAACTCGCCGAGTTCGTGACCGAGCACACCCCGATCCTGGCCGGCGAGGAGGCGGACACGCAGCCAACCCTGGGATTCCAGCGCGTGATCCAGCGTGCCATCCTGCACGTCCAGTCCTCGGGCAAGAAGGAAGTGACCGGCGCCAACGTGCTGGTCGCCATCTTCGGTGAAAAGGATTCCCACGCGGTCTACTTCCTGCACCAGAAGGGCGTGACGAGGCTCGATGTCGTCAACTTCATCTCGCACGGCATCACCAAGGTGCCGCAGGCAAGCCCGCAGAAGGGCGAGCACGAGGCCGAGACGGAGCAGGAGGGCACGCCCGGCGGCGCGCTCGAGAATTACACGCTCAATCTGAACTCGATGGCGCTCGCCGGCAAGATCGATCCCCTGATCGGCCGCGAGCGCGAGCTCGAGCGCGTGATCCAGACATTGTGCCGGCGGCGCAAGAACAACCCGTTGCTGGTCGGCGAAGCCGGGGTCGGCAAGACCGCCATCGCCGAAGGCCTTGCGCGCCGCATCGTCGAAGCCAACGTACCGGAGGTGCTCAAGCGCTGCCACGTCTACGCGCTCGACATGGGTGCGCTCCTTGCGGGCACGAAGTACCGGGGCGACTTCGAGCAGCGCCTGAAGGCGGTGCTGAAGCAGCTCGTCGACAACCCGAACGCGATACTCTTCATCGATGAGATCCACACGTTGATCGGGGCGGGTGCTGCGTCGGGCGGCACGCTCGATGCATCGAATCTCCTCAAGCCCGCGCTGCAGACCGGCCAGCTGAAATGCATCGGCGCCACGACCTACCAGGAATTCCGCGGCGTCTTCGAGAAGGACCACGCGCTCTCGCGCCGCTTCCAGAAGATCGACGTCGTGGAGCCCTCCGTGCCCGAGACGATCCTGATTCTCAAGGGCCTCAAGTCGCGCTTCGAGCAGCACCACGGCGTGAAGTACATGCCCGCGGCGCTGACGGCGGCGGTGGAGCTCTCGGCGCGCTTCATCAACGACCGGCACCTGCCGGACAAGGCGATCGATGTCATTGACGAGGCCGGCGCCGCGCAGAAGATCCTTCCGCGCACGAAGCAGAAGCGCATCATCGGCAAGCACGAGATCGAGGAGATCATCGCCAAGATCACGCGCGTGCCGGTGCAGGCCGTGTCGGCGGACGATCGCAATGCCCTCAAGAACCTCGACCGCGATCTCAAGGCCGTGGTCTTCGGCCAGGACAAGGCGATCGACGCACTGGCGGCCGCAATCAAGATGGCGCGCAGCGGTCTGGGCAACCCCCAGAAGCCGATCGGCTGCTTTCTCTTCTCGGGCCCGACCGGTGTCGGCAAGACGGAAGTCGCGCGCCAGCTCGCCTACGTCATGGGCGTCGAGCTGATCCGCTTCGACATGTCGGAGTACATGGAGCGGCACGCCGTCTCGCGTCTCATCGGCGCGCCGCCGGGCTACATCGGTTTCGACCAGGGCGGGCTCTTGACCGAGGCGGTCACGAAGCACCCGTACTCGGTGCTGCTCATGGACGAGATCGAGAAAGCGCACCCGGACATCTACAACATCCTGCTGCAGGTGATGGATCATGGGACGCTCACCGACAACAACGGGCGCAAGGCCGATTTTCGGAACGTGGCCATCGTCATGACCACCAATGCCGGCGCGCAGGAGCTCTCGAAGTCCTCGATGGGGTTTACCCCGAGCACCCAGGCCGGCGACGAGATGGCCGAGATCCGGCGTCTCTTCACGCCGGAGTTCCGCAACCGGCTGGATGCCATCATCTCGTTCAACGCGCTCGACGCGGACATCATCCTGCGCGTGGTGGACAAGTTCCTCCTTCAGCTCGAGCAGCAGCTCGAGGAGAAGAAGGTGGAGCCGGCGTTCACCGATGCCCTGCGCCAGTATCTCGCCAAAAAGGGCTTCGATCCCCAGATGGGGGCGCGTCCGATGGCGAGACTCATCCAGGACACCATCCGCTCGGCTTTGGCGGACGAGCTCCTCTTCGGCCGGCTCGCCCATGGCGGCAAGGTGACCGTCGACATCGACGCCGACGAAAAGGTCCGGCTCACCTTCGCGGAGGAGCCCGCCGGCGTGACCTGATCCCGCGCGGCCCTCGCGCGAAGAAACCTGAACGCCCCGGTGGCTGCAAGGACCGGGGCGTTTTCCTTTCCGTTTTTGATCTGGATCATTTCCGGGGGGACATCGAAGCCTCTCGCGCACTTGACGCTCATCGCGCGGAATCGGACACTTCGAGGGTCTCGTCGCACGGTGGAGCCGATCAAGACGGCGCTAGCACTCGGGGCGAGAACCGACAAAGGAAGGGGGATACCATGAGACCAGTCGCAATCGGTGCGGGGTGCGCGGTCCTGCTGCTGTGGGGCGGGCTCGTCGCGCACGCGCAGGACAGCACTTACGCCCGCAACCTCGCCGCAACCTGTTTCACCTGCCACGGCACGGACGGAAGAAGTGTCAACGGCATACCGCCCAGCCTTGCCGGCCAGAACAAGGCGTACCTACTGCAGCAGATGAAGGCGCTCAGGGCAGGACAGCGTCCCGCCACCATAATGCACCAGCAGGCGAAGGGCTACACGGATGAGGAGCTCGAGCTCATCGCCGGCTACTTCGCAAGTGTCAAACCCGGCCCGGCCGCAGCTGCTCCAGCCGCGCGCGGCGGCTATTGAGGAGGACGCCATGTCGCTTACCAGAAGGGAGTTCGTGAAGTGGATGGCCGCCTCGACGGGGGTCGCGGCGGTCGCAGGATGCGCCGACATGGGCGTGGGCGGCGCGGGACGCGTGGTCGTGATCGGAGGCGGGTTCGGGGGCGCGACCTGCGCCCGCTACGTCAAGGTCTGGGCGCCCGACATCGATGTCACTCTGGTCGAGCGCAATTCCACGTTTGTGTCGTGCCCGATCAGCAATCTCGTGCTCGGTGGCAACACCACGATGGACAGCATCACGATGAGCTACGAGGGCCTGAAAAGGCGCGGCGTCCGCGTGGTGAGGGACGAGGTGGTGGCAATCGAGACCACTGCCCGCCAGGTGCGACTTGCCAGCGGCGGGACGCTCCCCTACGACCGGCTGGTCGTGTCGCCCGGGATCGATTTCATGCTCGACAAGGTTCCCGGATTGAGGAGCGCGGAGGCGCAAATGCGGGTCCCGCACGCGTGGAAGGCGGGCGAGCAGACGGTTGTGCTGCGCAAGCAGCTGGAGGCGATGCGCGATGGCGGCGTCTATGTATTCCACGTTCCGCTTTCGCCCTACCGCTGCCCGCCGGGACCGTACGAGCGCGTGTGCCAGAT
>Ga0256867_10000098_pt1 | contig 30638 bp, 34 predicted proteins | sample RVTome_15_FD_185939 | JGI IMG/M metagenome (GOLD analysis project Ga0256867, IMG submission 185939) | Soil microbial communities from uranium-contaminated site in the Upper Colorado River Basin, Wyoming, United States - RVT150D86 (HiSeq) ... | reverse complement strand
GCTGGGACCGCTGATCCGGCCCGAGCACTGGGACCGGGTCAAGGGCTACGTCGACGCCGGCGTCGAGGAGGGCGCCCGATTGCTGGTCGGCGGCGACCGGCCGGACGACCTCCCCGACGGGAACTACCTCGAGGCGACGGTCTTCATGGACGTGACGCCCAAGATGCGGATCTTCCAGGAGGAGATCTTCGGCCCGGTGGTTGTGGTCACGCCGTTCCGGGACGAGGAGGACGCCGTGAGGCTGGGGAACGGCGTGCGGTACGGGCTGACCGGGTACGTGTGGACCGGGGACGTCCAGCGGGGACACCGGGTGGCCCAGGCGCTGGATGCCGGGATGGTGTGGATCAACTCACAGAACGTGCGGGACCTGCGGATCCCGTTCGGCGGGGTGAAGGACTCGGGCATCGGGCGCGAGGGCGGCCGGTACAGCCTCGACTTCTACAGCGACACGGAGACGATCCACGTGGCCCTGGGCGAGCATCACATCCCTCGCCTGGGCGCGGACTGACATCGAGGAGGCAGCGGTGAGCGCGAGGATAGGAGCCGACTACGTCGAGGCGCTGAACGCCTCGGAGCGGGACATCAGGATTCACGGGGAGCGGGTCACCACCGGCCTGGCCGACCACCCGGCGTTCCGGAACGTCGTCCGGGCCTACGCGGCGCTGTACGACCTCCAGCACGACCCCGAGCTCCGGGACGTGCTGACCTACAAGTCGCCCACCTCAGGCGACCCGGTCGGTACCTCGTTCCTCCAGCCGGAGACGCTCGACGACCTCGACAAGCGTGGCCGGATGATGAAGACGTGGGCCGACCGGTCGTTCGGCAACCTCGGCCGGACCGGCGACTACCTGAACAGCGCCATCATGGCCATGGCCTCGGCCGCCGACTGGTTCGGCCAGGTCGATCCGCGGTTCGCCGACAACGTCCGGAACTACTACGAGCACGTCCGCGAGCACGACCTGCTCCTCACCCACACGCTGATCAACCCGCAGGCCAACCGGGCCGCCGGGCCCGGGAGCCAGACCGATCCCTTCCAGGCCGCGGCCATCGCCGAGGAGCGGGACGACGGCGTGGTGATCCGGGGCGCCCGGATGCTGGCCACCATCGGGCCGATCGCCGACGAGATCATCGTGTTCCCCTCGACCGTGCTCCAGGCCCGGCCCGAAGACGAGCCCTACGCGTACGCCTTCGCCATCCCCTGCGACACCCCGGGCCTCCGGTTCCTGTGCCGGGAGTCGCTGGACCAGGGCCGCAGCCGCTTCGACCACCCGCTGGGCTCGCGGTTCGACGAGATGGACGCCGTGGCCATCTTCGATGACGTCCTGGTGCCGTTCGAGCGGTGCTTCATGCTCCGCCATCCCGAGCTCCTCACGCGCGGACGCATGTACACCGAGACGGGGGCACTTACGCATATGACCCACCAGGTGGTGACCCGCGACCTGGCCAAGGCGGAGTTCATCCTGGGGCTGATCTCGGTGATCTCGGAGTCGATCGGGATCGAGGGATTCGAGCACGTCCAGAACAAGCTGACCGAGGTGATCATGGCCCGGGAGCTGATGGCGTCCTCTCTCCGGGCGGCCGAGGCCGACGCGGCTCCGAACGACTGGGGGATCATGTCGCCTGCGTGGTGGCCGCTGAACGTGGCCCGGAACTGGTTCCCCCGAACCTACCCCCGGCTCCGGGAGATCGCCTGGCAGCTCGCCGCCAGCGGGCTGTTCGGGCTTCCCACCGAGGCCGACGCCACCGGAGACAGCCACGAGGACGTGGAGCGGTACCTCCAGTCCGCCACCCAGGACGGTGTCGATCGCGTGAAGCTGTTCCGGCTGGCCTGGGACGCCACGGTCTCGTCGTTCGGCGGCCGGCAGGAGGTGTACGAGTTCTTCTTCTTCGGCGACCCGGTGCGGATGGCCCAGGCGGTGGTGGGCACGTACGATCGGGCGCCGTACACGGAACGGGTCCGGGCCTTCCTCGACGAGGACGGCCCCATCGCAGCCCGCTGAGCGAGGAGGAGGCAAGGGGATGGGCCAGGTCATCCAGGCGGCGAAGATCACCCACGTCCCGTCGATCTACCTGTCGGAGCAGCCCGGACCGACCCAGGGGATCCGACAGCAGGCCATCGACGGCCTCAAGGAGCTGGGACGACGAGCCGCGGAGCGGGGCTGCGACACATTCCTGGTCCTCGACGTGCACTGGGCCGTGACGATCGGGTTCCACCTGAACGCGAACGAGCGGCACGCCGGCGAGTACACCAGCCACGAGCTTCCCCACTTCATCAACGGGCTGGCCTACGAGTACCCCGGCGACCCCGAGCTGGCCAAGCTGATCGGCGAGCACGGCGAGGCCGACGGGCTCCACATGCGGGTCCACCAGTACCCGGGCCTGGCCCTCGAGTACGGGACGTTGATCCCGATGCGACACATGAACCCCGAGGGGACGATGCGGGTGCTCCCGGTGGCCTGCAACGAGAACGCCACCATGGAGGAGCAGGCCGCGTTTGGGAAGGCCATCCGGCGGGCCGTCGAGACCAGCGACCGGAAGGTGTCGGTGCTGGCCAGCGGGTCCATGTCCCACGAGTTCGCCCCGAACAAGGTGGCCGACCAGAAGCGGAACGAGATCACCGACGAGTTCAACCGCCAGGTCGACCTCCGGGTGGTGGAGCTGTGGGAGCAGGGCCGGACGGAGGAGTTCCTGTCGATGTTCCCCAGCTACGCCGAGCGGTGCTACGGGGAGCAGCGGATGGCCGACACCGCCATGCTGTTCGGGGTCCTCGGCTGGGACGAGTACCGGGGGAAAGCCGAGACCATCACCCCGTACTTCCCCAGCACGGGGACCGGCCAGATCAACATCGAGTTCCCGGTCGGCTAGGGCCCCTCGAGCACCTCGTAGTGCGCGACGGTGGGCTCACGCTCCAGCAGGTAGTCGTCGTCCTCGGGGTAGTACACGGCCCGCTCCGGATCGTCCCCGGCGAACGCCCGGACCGCCTCCATCGACTCCCACAGGGTGAGGAGAAGGAACTAGGCCACGTCCCCCTCGATGCGCCGGAGCGCGTTGACGCCGAGGTTGCCCGTCGTCTCGGCGTACTCCTTCAGCCCGGTGGCCCGGAGGTAGTCGTGATAGGCGTCCGCCTTCTCCGCGGGGGTCCGGCCCCGCCAGATCCTGGCGATCACGCTCTGCTCAGCCCTCCGGCTGCTGGGCGATCTCGATCGTGTTCCCCTCGCTGTCCTTGATGAACACGACCTTGTATCCCCCGGCCTCGTAGAGCCCCCCGCCCTTGTGCATCTGGGTGAAGGGCTCGAAGTCGTACTCCTCGAACGTGACCCCTCGGCCGCGGAGGTCCTCCATCAGCTTCTCGATGTCCGTGACCTGGAAGTGGGCCTGGGTGTTCTGCGCCGTTCCGGCTGACCCTGTCGGGTAGACCAGGAGCCACGTGCCGTCGCCGCATTCGTACCACAACCCCATCTCCTGGTCGATCGACGGGGTCATGCCCAGCTTCTCTTGGTACCAGGCTTTGGCCCGAACCAGATCGGACGCGGGCAGCACCGGATAGACCGGAGACGATCCCAACATCGTTCTCCCTCCCTACAGGACGCCGGATTCCTTCAGCGCGATCTCGATCCGAGACGTCTCGTCGTCGTTCGCCTCCACCAGCGGCAGGCGGGGCGGACCGACGGGCTGGCCGATCAAAGCCATGGCCTTCTTCAGCGGTATCGGGTTCGACGTGATGAACAGCGCATCGAACACCGGCATCAGCTCGTAGTGGATCTTTCGGGCGGAAGCCATGTCCCCACCTTCGAGCTGTTCGATCATCTGCCGGATCCGCTCCCCCACCACGTGGCCGGCCACGGAAACCACGCCCACGGCACCGAGGCACACGTAGCCGAACGTGGCCCAGTCGTCGCCCGAGTACGCCTCGAACCCGTCGGGTGCCTCCCGGACCAGGTGGGCGATGGCATCGAAGTCCCCGGTCGAGTCCTTCACCGCCACGATGTTCTCGACCTCGGCCATCCGCAGGAGGGTGTCGTGCTCGATCCGGAGGCCGGTCCGGCCGGGGATGTTGTAGGCCAGGATCGGCAGGCTGGTGGCTCGGGCGATCCGCGTGAAGTGCTCGACCAGGCCTCGCTGGGGCGGCTTGTTGTAGTACGGGGTGACGATCAGGAGGCCGTCGGCGCCGGCCTTCTCCGCCTTCTCGCTGAGGTGGATCGAGTGCGCGGTGTCGTACGTGCCGGTGCCGGCGATCACCGTGGCCCGGTCCCCCACGGCCTCGGCCACGGCCCGCCACATCGTGACCTTCTCCTGGTCGGTGAGGGTGGCGGACTCGCCGGTGGATCCGGTAACCACCAGCCCGTCGTTGCCGTGGTCCACCAGCCACCCTGCCAGCTCCTGGGCTCGATCGACGTCGAGCGAGAGATCGTCAGTGAACGGGGTGACCATCGCGGTCACGACTCGGCCGAACGTGGCCATGGTGCCTCCTCCCAGCGCTCGTTCTTCAGATGATAGTCCCTGGTCACTGCTTGAACCTGGCCGCCTCCTCAGAGCCGCCGGTGGCGTCCCCGGCGCTGTAGGAGTGGGCGCCGGCCCCCGCAAGCTTGCCCCCGTCGACGATCAGGTACTCCTCGCGGATGGGGCGGCCCTCGAACCAGCACTCCAGGATCTCCCGCGTGCCGGCGGCGTAGCGCGCCTGAGCCGAGAGCGAGGACCCGGAGATGTGCGGGGTCATGCCGTGGTGGGGCATGGTCCGCCAGGGGTGATCCTTCGGGGCCGGCTGGGGGAACCAGACATCACCCGCATAGCCCGCCAGCTGTCCGCTCTCCAGCGCCCGAGCCACGGCGTCCCGGTCGCAGATCTTCCCCCGAGCCGTATTCACCAGGTAGGCGCCGCGCTTCATCCTGCCGAACATCTCGTCGTCGAAGAGGTGCTCCGTCTCTGGGTGGAGCGGAGCGTTGATCGTCACCACGTCGCAGACGGGAACCATCGATGCCGCGTCGGGATGGAAGGTGACCCCGAGATCGCGCTCGACCTCCTCCGGCAGGCGATGGCGATCGGTGTAGTGCAGCTCGACGTCGAACGGCTTGATGCGCTTGAGCACGGCGGTGCCGATCCGTCCGGCTCCGACGGTGCCTACGGCCATGCCCTCCAGGTCGTAGGAGCGCGCCACGCAATCGGCGATGTTCCAGCCTCCCTTCACCACCCACTGGTAGGACGGGATGTAGTTCCGCACCAGCGACAGGATGGCCATGACCACATGCTCGGAGACACTGATGCTGTTGCTGTACGTCACCTCGGTCACGGTGAGGGCGTGATCGATGGCCGCCTGGAGATCGACGTGGTCGGAGCCGATCCCCGCGGTGATGGACAGCTTCAGGTTCGGCGCCTTGGCGATCCGCTCCGCGGTGAGGTACGCGGGCCAGAACGGCTGCGAGATGACCACCTCTGCGTCCGCCAGCTCGCGCTCGAGCACGGAGTCGGGGCCGTCCTTGTCGGAGGTGACCACGAGCGTATGGCCCTGCCCCTCCAGGAACGGCCGCAGGCCCAGCTCGCCGGAGACGCTGCCCAGGAGCTCGCCGGGGGTGAAGTCCACGGCTTTCGGGCTCGGCATAGTCTGGCCGCCGGGATACCGCTCTAGCGTGGGGATGTCGTCCCGGGCGTAGGACTCGGGGTATCCGTCCACGGGGTCGTCGTAGAGGACGCAAACGATCTTGGCCATGGCTCTCCCTCCATCCGGGTGACCAGCCCGAACGGTAGCACGGGGGGTCACGCGGTCGAAAAGAGTGACAAAAACGCCCGGGGGGCTTGCGCGTGGGAAGGCCCCCGGTGTACAAAGCGCATGGAACCGCTGGAGCCTTCGGGCTCTGGCGGTTCCATTTATGCAGGCCGCAGCTCGACCCGGGTCACGCCTTCCCGATAGTGGATCACCCAGACGGAACCAGGAGCGATGGCCAGGTCGATCGGGTTCTGACCATCCGCCAGCTCGACGGCGGCGTCTACCGTGGCCGTGCTGGGATCGAACCGCACGATGCCCACTCGGCCCCTGAGGTCGTCGATCCGCCGCCCACGGCCCCAGACTCCTCCTTCCCCCACTTCGGCCAGGTAGTCCAGCGACCCCGAAGGCAGGAGTTCGAGGTCACCGGAGGCCGGATCCATCCGCGCCAAGAGACTCCCTTCGGACGCCCTCCACGTGTTCGCCCAGATGACGTCATCGTCGGTCGTGAACGAGGTGGCTCCGCCGGGCACCTGCAGGCGTGTCAGCACGGAACCGGTCTCGGGATCGATGTAAAGGAGCACCCCTCTGCTGATCTCCACCCACACGTGTCCAGAGACCGTGAGCAACTCGTGGGCCCACCCGGCCATCAGATCGGTGCGGATACCAACCGCCAGCGTTGGCAGCTCGAGGCGGACCAGGTCGACGGAAGACCCGGCGAAGACCGTGACCCAGACTCCGTGCTCGTCGATCTCGACGTCGCCAGCGAAGCGGCCGCCGAGGGGGACGATGTCCGCCACCTCGTTCGCGGCAGCATCGATGCGCAGGAGCCCGGCCTGGTCTCCATCGTCGAGGTAGCCGGCGATCCAGAGGCTCCCGTTGGCCACGTCCATGCCGCCTCCCCCGGTCTCCCAGGTGGGGACGCTCGGGACGGGGATCTCGGCCAGGATCTCGGCGGTGTTCGGATCGATCCGGTAGATGGTTCCGGCCCCGGTCCCATCGTTTGCGGAGGCCGCCACCCAGATGCTGCCCTCGCCGTAGACGATCGAGCGCGGCCACTCGATCGGGAGGGTGACGTCGACCACGGGATCGACCGGCGCGGGTGGTGATTCCGCGGGACGGACACGCCGCTCGACCGCCTGGTCGCCGCCGAGGAACGCCCGAGCCACCAGCACCGCGCCGCCCGCCGCGAGCACCAGGGCCACGGCTCCGGCGGCCACCCGTCGCGCCGTGCTCCCCTCGGGCATCGGCCGCGGCTCGCGGGTCTCGATGTCCGACCACAGGTCCGGCCCCCGGACCCGATCCATCGCTCGGAACTTCGATTCGAGATCAGGCATCGTCGCCTCCCAGCAGGTCGCGGAGCCGCCGCCGGCCACGGCTCAGATGGACCCGGACCGCCGCCGGCGTGGAGCCGATGATCGCGGCCACCTCTCGGACCGGGTACCCGGCGCCGTGGTGGAGGACCACCGAGGCCCGCTGCTTCGACGGCAGCCGCCCCAGCGCCTCGATCAGCTCCACGGTCTCCGTGTTCATCCCGTACCGCTCCTCCCGAGCTGGGAGGCCCTGCCGGGCCCGCCTTGCCTTCAGCTCCCCGCGTGCGATCCGGAACGCAGCCCGCCACACCCACCGATCCGGCTCCCGGACCTCGTCGCCCCGGCGCAGCGCCTGGGCGAATGCCTCGGCCACGGCGTCGGAGGCCACCTCGGGGTCTCCAGCGAAGGCCAGGACCGCCCGCCACAGGCGGTCCCCGTGCTCCCGGTACACCCGCTCCAGGCGGGCGGCCGGCTTCACCGTCGCCTCCCGCACTCCACCCCTATAGGACGTCGCCGAGCCCGAAAGGTGAACTCAATCAGGGGAGGATTCCAGCGCGGCGGCCTCCTCCTCAGATCTGGCCAGAGGCCGGAACAGCCACCACGACAGGGCCGGGCCGACGGCCATCACCCAGAAGGCACTGGGCCACGAGGTGGCCTCCACGAGCCACCCAAACGCCGGCGAGACCAGGGCTGCCGTGGCAAACAGGGCGGTCTGCTGGAGGGCGATCGACGTGCCACTGCGTCCAGGTTCGGCGTACTCGGCCGCGGCGTTGAACGACAGCCCATTCCACGCGAAGGCCATCCCGCCGGCGGCGACCAGCGCCGGGATCAGCAGGCCCAGCGGCGCCGAGAACAGCGCCGGCGTCACCACCCACGCCGCGGTGATTACCACCGAGACCCGACGGAGCGGCACGACCCGTCGGCCCAGCCGGTCGGACCACCGGCCGATCAGTATCCGGAGGACGATCCCGAGCACCTGGGTCCCGGCCAGGACCGCACCCGCGGCGACGTTCTGCACGCCCCGCTCGTCGTGAAGGAAGAGCACCACGAACCCGATCACCGCGGCCTGGAGCGCCACCAGGGGCGCGCTGCCCACCGCCAACCGGTAGACCCGCCGGTCCCGGAGCGGACCCCGGCCCGGGGGAACCGACGACTCGGGCTCCCGCAGCCAGACGGCGCACGCCGCCGCGGCGACCGCGCAGCCGATCCCGAGGGCCAGCACACCCGCGCGCGGCTCGGTGGCCGCTACCAGCGCCGGGAGCGTGAGCGCCGCCAGCGCTCCCCCAAGGGGAACGGCGGCCTGGCGAAGGCCGAAGGCCATCCCTCGCTCCGCGAAGTCGAACCACCCCATCACCACCCTGCCGCTGGCCACGTTGGCGACCGCGCCGAGGAGGCCGGCCATCGCGAACATGACCGTCAGAAGGAGCCGGCCCCCGGCCGCTCCCACGGCCAGCGCTACACCCGTCCCGATCAGCCCGACGGAGAGGGCGATCCGCTCCCCCACCCGGTCGGTGACCACGCCCCAGGGGATCAGCGTGAGCGTGGCCCCGAGCCACACAGCCCCCAACAGCGTCCCGAACCCCGACAGCGACAGCCCGTACTCGGCTCGAAGGGCGGGACCGATGGCGGGAAGTCCCTGGACCAATGCGGCGAACGCCGCCTGGGCCGCGATACCCAGGCCCAGGACGACCCAGCGGTACTGCGCGCTCACCGCGCGGCGGCGTCGACCGCTCGGGCCCGGAGGGCCCGCTCGATCCGGTCCCGGCCCTCGAGAAGCTGACGGCGGATCGGCCCGGGCACGTCCTCGCGAGCGAGGTACCCGTTCGTGGCCTCGATCGTGGACTCGGCCACGACCCACCTCGGGTAGAGCTGCTCCCCGAACTCCAGGACGAACTCGAGGTCGCGCTCCTCCCACACCGAGGGAAGCGCCTCGAAGTACCGCTCCGCGTACGGCGTCAGGAGCTCTTCCTGGCCGCGCTGCTGGAACCCCCGCATGGCCGCGCCGAGCATGGCCTCGGACAACGTGCGGTCCTCGAGGATCGTCCGCCACGCCTCGGCCTTGGCCTCCAGCGTGGGCCGGGCCGCTCGGGCCGCGATGGCCTGGCGCTGCCCCCTGTCGGTGGGGTCGCGTTCCAGCTCCGCGTCCACCAGCGTCTCCGCGTCCTCGACCCCAGAGCTGGCCAGCGAGGTCACCGCGAGCCACCGGAGGTCCGTGTCCACCGCCAGCCCGTCGAACGACACGGATCCGTCCAGGAGCCCCCGCACCGTGCGGAGGTGCGACTCCGAGTGGGCAGCGTCGATGAACGCCCGGGCCCAGGCGAGCTGGTGGTCGCTCCCCGGCTCGGCCCGCTCCAGCTGGGTCAGCGCGGTCACCGCCAGCGCCTCTCGGACGGTGTCCCGGTTCGCAGGATCCCCGTAGAGGGCGATGGCGATGCCGGCCTGAGCCAGGGCCCGCTCCAGCGTGCCCACCTCGGACTCCTCCCCGCCGTGGCGAAGCGCCAGGTCCACGTAGTCGCGCGCGGCCAGCTCGGCGTCCCTGGTCATGTCCCAGCAGGCCGTCCAGCACACCGAGCGGGCCAGCGTGTCCTCCAGGTCGCCCAGCCGTTCCACCACCGCCCGGAACGACCGCTCGTCGAACCGAACCTTGGCGAACGTGAGGTCGTCGTCGTTCACCAGCGCCAGCGCGGCCACCGGCTCGCCGGCGAGATCGCCCACCTCGGTCCGCTCACCCACCACGTCGAGCTCCGAGCGAGCCCGCCGGACCAGGCGGCCGTCCCGGTCGTCGTACAACCCCACGGCCACACGGTGCGACCGGAGGGTCGGCCCGGCCGCCGGCGCCTCCTGACGGATGGCGAACGACGCGTATCGGTCGCCGTCCACGACCGGGTCCGGCCGGAGCGTGTTCACCCCCGCCGTCTCCAGCCACTCCTTCGACCAGGCATCGAGGTCCCGGCCCGAGGCCTCCTCCAGGGCCCGCAGGAAGTCCGCCAGCTCGGTGTTACCGAACCCGTGCCGGACGAAATACGACTTCATGGCCTCCAGGGTCCGGTCCAGGCCGACCCACGCCACCAGCTGCTTCAGCACCGACGCGCCCTTCGCGTAGGTGATCCCGTCGAAGTTCAGGTGGACGGAGATGAGGTCCGGGATCTCGGCCACGATCGGGTGCGTGGTGGGAAGCTGGTCCTGCTGGAGCGCCCAGGTCTTCTCGGCGTTGGCGAAGATCGTCCAGCCCTCCGTGAACCGCGTGGCCTCGACCTGCGACAGCACCCCCACGTACGACGCGAAGCTCTCGTTCAGCCACAGGTCGTCCCACCACCGCATCGTCACCAGGTCGCCGAACCACATGTGGGCCATCTCGTGGAGGATCGTGCTGGCCCGCATCTCCCTCTGGGCCCGGGTCACCCTGGACCGGAAGATGTAGTGCTCGTTGAACGTCACGCAGCCGGGGTTCTCCATGGCCCCGGCCGCGTACTCGGGCACCACCACCTGGTCGTACTTGCCGAACGGGTACGGGTGGCCGAACGCCTCCTCGAACCAGTCGAACCCCTGACGGGTGATCTCCAGCCACTCCTCGGCCTCGAGGTGCTCGGCCAGGCTCTGCCGGCAGAAAACGCCGAGGTCTATATCGCGGTGGCGCTCCCGCACCGCATGGAAGGGCCCGGCTGTCACCGCCGTCACGTACGTGGAGATCGGCGGGGTCGTGGCGAACGTCCACCTGGCCCGGCCGTTGCCCTCAGGGACCCCCTCGGCCCGGCTGTTCGAGATGACCTCCCATCCCGCCGGAACCGTGGCCGAGAACCGGAACGTGCCCTTGATGTCCGGCTGGTCGAAGCACGGGTACCAGCGGTGGGCGTCGAACGGCTCGGAGTCTGTGTGTACGTACACGGTCCCGTCCACGGGGTCGACGAAACGGTTCAGGCCCTTCCCGGTGTTCGAGTACGGGCCCGTGGTGACCAGGCGGACCTCGTTCCGATCGGCCAGGTCCTCCAGGCGGACCCGCAGCCCGTCGTGGGCATCCACTGAACGGCCGTTCAGCTCGGCCGAAACCACCTCGACCTCCGCGCAGTCGAGGAATGTGTCGGCCCCGGGCTCGGCGGACCGGAACCTGATCACGGTCTCGGCCCGGAACCGATCCTCGCCGGCCAGGTCCAGGTGGACCGCGTAATCGGGCTCGGTGATCAGCCCGGCTCGCCGCCGGGCCTCCTCGCGGGTGAGGTTGCTCCTGGGCACGGGCGCCAGCCTACCAAGGCGGGAGCGGCCCCAAGCTGCGGTTTTCCCCGGGAGCCGGCCCGGCCGTACGATACGGACGACCAAGGAAGGAGACCCATGACGTTCCAGCGGTTCGCGGGAGCCGGCGCATACGCGGTGGCAGCCGGAGGGGTCGCCTACGCCGTCTCGTTCGTGGTGGCCGTGAAGACTGACTCCGGGGCCGCCGAGACGACCGCCGCGATCCTGCTCCTGGGCGGCGGGATCCTGGGGACCTCGGTCCTGGCCGGGCTGTACCAGCGGGTCCGCGAGGCCGAACCCGGCTTCGCCCTGTGGGGCCTGCTTCTAGGCACGGTCGGGACGGTGGGCTCGGCCATCCACGGCGGGTTCGACCTGGCTCTGCGGGTCCATCCGGCCCTCGACATCCCGGGGATCCCCAACGAGGTCGACCCCCGAGGCCTGCTCACGTTCGGCGTCACCGGCCTCGGCGTGCTGGTCCTATCGTGGGTAATCCGGCACGGGTCGGGGCTTCCTGCCGGCCTGGGCGGTCTGGGGATGGCGCTCGGCGTCCTCCTGGTCGGGATCTACGTGGCCCGGCTGTTCATCCTCGACACGAACAACCTGTTCCTCCTGGGGCTGGCGGGGCTGACGGGCGCCGTGGTCCACCCGATCTGGTTCGTATGGCTGGGGCGGTCCCTCCGCCGCGGAGCAGAGCAGGTATCATCCTCCTCCCCTCGGGGTACGTAGGCCCCGGGAGCCCGGTCTGGAGATCGATGGCATGAAGGTCCTGGTGGTCACGAACGACTTCCCGCCCCGTGTCGGGGGCGTGAACGGCTACGTGGCCGAGCTGATGCGACGGTTCCCCCCAGGCGACGTGACCGTGTTCGCCGCGGACTGGGCCGGGGCGTCCGCGTTCGATGCTCGGTACCCGCAGCGGGTGGTCCGGTGGCCGGCCCGGGGGATGTACCCCACTGCACCGGTCCGGGACCGGGTCGAGGAGCTGGTGCGCGAGATGGAAGCCGACATCGTGCTGTTCGGCGCCGCGGCTCCGCTGGCCCTCATGGGGAGGTCGATCCAGCGGCGAACCGGGGTCCCGTACGCCACGTTCACCCACGGCGTCGAGGTGTGGGCCGGCCAGGTGCCGGTGACCCGGGGACTGCTCGGCTCGGTGACGCGCGGCGCGGCGCTGACCATGGGCGTGTCGGAGTGGGCCGTGGAGCAGCTCCGGCAGGTGGTCGGCCCCGAGCCGTGGATCGAGCTCCTGCCACCCGGCGTCGATCGGACCCGGTTCCACCCCGGCGTGCCGGACGCCGAGTTGCGGGAACGCCACGGCCTCGACGACCATCCAGTGATCTCGTGCGTGGCCCGACTGACGCTTCGGAAGGGCCAGGACAAGGTGATCCGAGCGATGCCGTGGATCCTCCGGGAGGTTTCCGATGCCCGATTCCTCGTGGTCGGCTCGGGACCGGATCGCGAGCGGCTCGAGGCGCTGGCCCACCGGAAGAAGGTGGCCGACCGGGTGGTGTTCGCCGGCCAGGTGCCGTACGAGGTCCTCCCCCAGTACTTCCGGGCCGGCGACGTGTTCGCAATGCCGTGCCGGACCCGCAAGCTCGGGCTCGAGGTCGAAGCGTTCGGTCTGGCCTTCATCGAGGCCTCTGCCGTGGGCCGACCGTGTGTGGCCGGCGACTCCGGCGGGGCCCCCGAGGCCGTAGTCCACGGGGAGACCGGCCTGGTAGTCGACGGCAACGAGGTCGACGAGGTGGCCGAGGCGATCGTGAACCTCCTCGGCGAGCCGGATCGAGCGGCGAAGCTCGGCGCCAGGGGCGCCGACCGGGTCCACCGGGACTTCACGTGGGAGGCCCTATCGGCCCGGCTCCGAGGTCTCCTGGTCGACGCGCTGACGTGACGCTCCCCGTCAACCCGCCGCTCGAACCGATGCTGGCCAAGCTCGAGCCCGAGATTCCCCGCGGCGACGGGTGGCGCTACGAGCCGAAGTGGGACGGGTTCCGGGGCATCGTGTTCCGCGACGGGAAGGACCTCAGGATCGGGAGCCGGGGCCGGAAGACGCTGGAGCGGTACTTCCCGGAGCTGGTCAAGGCGTTCCTCGAGATCCTCCCGCGCCGGTGCGTGGTCGACGGGGAGATCGTGGTGGCCGGCGACGCCGCGCTCGACTTCGAGGTGCTCCAGCAGAGGATCCACCCGGCCGACTCGCGGGTGAGGCGACTGGCCAAGGAGACGCCGTCGTCCTACGTGGCGTTCGACCTGCTGGCCGAGGGCTCCAAGGACCTTCGGAAGGAGCCGCTTGCGAAGCGGTGGGACCGGCTGGCCCAGATCGTCGAGCCGAAGCCGACCGCACGGACCATGAGGTCGATCCTGGCCCACAAGACGGCCGTGGTCCTCACGCCCCAGACCGAGGACCCGGACGAGGCCACTCGCTGGTTCGACGAGCTCGAGGACTCCGGCCTCGACGGGGTGATCGCCAAGCGCGAGGACCTCACCTACCAGCCGGGGAAGCGGGCCATGGTCAAGGTGAAGCACGCTCGCACGATCGAATGCGTGGTCGGCGGCTACCGGATCCACAAGTCGGGCGAGGGCGTGGGGTCACTGCTGCTCGGGCTGTACGACGAGGACGGAGCGCTCCACAACGTCGGGGCGTGCGGTGCGTTCTCGACGAACACGAGGAAGGAGCTGATCGCGAAGCTCAAGCCGCTCGAGGGCGGTGAGGGGTTCCCCGGGGGCACGATCCTCGGCGGCCCCAGCCGGTGGCGCCAGCAGGAGAAGGACTGGATCCCGCTCGAGCCGACGCTGGTGTGCGAGGTGGCGTACGACCACTTCCAGGGCGGCCGCCGCTTCCGCCACCTGGCGCAGTTCCTCCGCTGGCGCCCCGACCGCAACCCGAAGGACTGCACCTTCGCCCAACTCGATCCCAGCCACGGGTAACGACCGAACGACGAAGCGTGACGGTTAGCCGAGCATGCCGAGCCAGACAAAGTAGGCGCCCACGCCCACGAACAGCAATCCCATGAGGGGTGTCACGGTGGACCAGAACGACCTTGACTTGAAGAATGGCAACGCTCTGTAGAGAAACGGGATTGCTCGAGAGGCCGACTCGTGGAACCCTGCAATGCCTTCCGCCACCTGACGAAAGCGAACGATCACAAGAACGCCTGCTAGAGCGGTAAGAACACCGGCGATCGCGGTCATACCCTGGAGGGAAAGATAGCCGCGCAGACTCAGCTGCGCTTGCGAGCGCGGCTGGGAGACACGCGGGTCGGTTCACCGGGCATCTTGGGGTGGTGGACGGGCCAGGGGGCGTCCTCGACGCCCTCGGCCTCGTCTCGCTCGGACCACTCCAGCAACGTCTCCAGCGACCCGGCGTGGTCGTCGATCCCCTCGAGCGCGTCCCCGCGCTCCGCCACCAGCGCGGGCACCGTGTCGAGACGGAACTCCTTCGGGGCGACGTCCTCGACCTCATCCCACCTGATGGGGAACGACACCCGGGCGTCCTCGACCGGGCGGATAGAGTACGCTGAGGCCACCGTGCGGTCCCGGGCGTTCTGGTTGTAGTCCACGAACACTCCCCTCCGTTCCTCCTTCCACCACGCCGTGGTGGCCAGGTCCGTCCGCCGCTCCACCTCCCGGGCGAACGCCAGCGCCGCCCGGCGGACGTCGGGGAACTCCCACCTCGGCTCGATCCGCACCAGGACGTGGATCCCCCGCTTCCCGCTGGTCTTGGGGAAGCCGCGCAGCCCGAGCTCCTCGAGGAGGTCCCGGCACACCAGCGCCACCTTCCGCACGCTGGCGAAGGGGATACGCGGCGTCGGGTCGAGGTCGATCCGCAGCTCGTCGGGGTGATCCACGTCCGTCTTCCGGACCGGCCACGGGTGGAGCTCCAGCGAAGCCAGGTTGGCCATCCAGATCAGGTGAGCCACGTCGGCCATGACCAGCTCCTCGGCTTCCCGCCCGCTGGGGAACGTGATGCGAGCCGTCTGGAGCCACGCCGGGCGAGACTTCGGCACCCGCTTCTGGTAGAACGCCTCGCCGCGGATCCCGTCGGGGAACCGCCGCATCACCGTGGGGCGGCCCCGGGCGCCGTTGACCACGGCCTCGCCGACGTCGAGGAAATACTGCACCACATCAATCTTCGTGTGGCCGGCCTTCGGGAACAGCACCTTGTTCGGGTTGCTGATCCGGACCTCCCTCCCGGCCACCTCGAGGGTCGTGGCATCCTTGCTCAGGAGGCCTCCCGGAAGGCCGTGAGCGAGCGCCGCTGTGGGAGGAAGTCGGCCGCGGTCACGGCCACAACCCTACCCGCGAGCGCTACCTGGTGGGTGCCGGGGTACCCTCGAGATGAAGGAGGTTCCGCACGCCCCGCACTCCGCTCACGCGGCGGACCCGCTGCTCGATCTCGTCGATCTCCTCGGTCCGGCCGACGGCGCCGCGGAGGACCACCACGCCCTCCTCGGCGTTCACGTTGATCCGGCCGGCGAGCCCCCGGAGCGCCTCGCTCTCCACCTTGTGGGCCAGCACCGCGTCGTTCTCCGGGAGGGTTTCCTGCCCGGCGTATCTGGCCGCCTGCCACGAGCTGTAGGCGTCGCTGCCGACGGCCCGGCCGGTGCGACCCATCCGCCGTCCGACGCCCCGGGCTCGAGCGGCCACCCAGTCGCGGGTCACGTGACGCCGGCGCTTGCCGCTCACCGGGTCGAGGAAGAACGCCGCGGCCGCGCCGGTGGCACCCGCCACCACGATCCACAGACGGCTCCGCTTCGAGGGCTCCTCCCCGGCGATCCAGTACCCCACCCGCCGGCGGGCTCCCTTGGTCCGCCCGGCGACATCGTGGCCGACGGTCGCGGCCCTCTGTCCGGCCGCCCGGCCCAGCCGGCCGGTCCGACTGGCGATCCCTCTGGCTCGATCCTCCGCCTTCGTAATCAGCTCGGTCCTGTTCATGATGCCACCTCCCAAGGGTCTTCTACTGAGAGATACCCACCGGACCGGGGCGGGAATCCGGCCGGAGCGGTCAGCGAGGCTGGGCCGGGTGCTCCACGACCGCGATGACCCGGGAGGCCATGAACCGCCCCGTCCGGATGGCCCGGCCGCTCCTGGTGACCTCGGCCACCTCGACCACCCCACGGGCGGTGGAGACCTCCACCCGCCGGCCCGACTTGGTGGCCTCGATCTCGAAGCGCTGGAAGCTCCCACCGGTGTCGACGGTCACCTCGACCCGATCGCCCTTCATGGCTTCATCCTAGGGCCCAAGGACCTCCGGCACCCACCCGGCCGCGGGGCTTCCGCACCCACCTGGGTTTGGTCCATACTCTTCTCGGGCACCATCTCGACGACGAACGGAAGGGGGCACCGTGAAGAAGTTCCTGATCCTCCTGGGGATCATCGGCTTGGTCATCGCCGTGGCGATGTACATGCGGAGCCGCCAGGGCGAGCTCGAGTACTGAGGTCCCCGGGAACGCGAAAAAGGCCCCCGCCAAAGGCGGGGGCCTTGCTTTTTTCCGGGGGTCTAGCCTCCGGCCCAGCAGTCGGCGGCCTGCTCGTTCGAGCCGTCGATGATGTCGTCGGGGTCGGCCTCGTAACGGTCGTGGCCGAGGTTGCCCTTCAGCTTGTCGACCTCTCCGTCCGTGGCCACCAGGCAGTCGCCCTCGCTGGCGCCGATCAGCACGTCGCGCCCGGGCCCGCCCACCAGCAGATCCTTGCCGATCTCACCGTTGAGCCGGTCGTTACCCTCCTCGCCGAAGACCTTGTCGTTGCCCTGCCAGGCGTGGAACTCGTCGTCGCCGGGTCCGCCGTAGAGCCGGTCCATGCCGTTCCCGCCCATGATCACGTCGTTGCCGCCGCGACCGTACACAACGTCGTTGCCCTCGTCGGGGCAGATCACGTCCCGCTTCTTGGTCCCCTTGATCAGGTCGGGCCCGTCGCCGCCGACCTTCGTGCAGGGCGGGTAGCCGGGGGCCGGGGGCTGGCCGACCGTGGGCGCGAACGCCTCGGGCATGCCCACCAGGAGCAAGCCGACGATGCCGGCGGTGAGGGTCAGGGCGCGCACGGAACGCATGTCATGGTGAACTTCGGCATCGGTGGGGCACGACCTTAGCGCGAATCGGGCGTTCCGTCCAAAACCGGCGAGGACAGGCTTAGGCGTAGTGCTCGACGATGAGCCGCTCGTCGACCTCTGCCGGCAGGGGGATCTCGGCCCTCTCCGGCCATCGGGCCAGCCGGCCCCGGACGCCGTCCGGGTCCCGCTCCAGGTACGGGGGCGGGTCTGGCTGTAGCTCCAGGGCCTCGCGGACGCCGATCATGGCCCGGCCCCGGTCGGAGAGCTCCAGCTCCTGGCCGGGTCGGACCCCCGCGCTGGGCACGTTCACCCGCCGGCCGTCCACGCGGACGTGGCCGTGGGAGACGAGCTGGCGTGCTTGGCGGAGCGAGAGCGACCAGCCCATCCGGTGGGTGATCGCGTCGAGCCGGGTCTCCAGGAGCCGCAGGAGATCCTCGCCGGTGACGCCCTTCTTCCGGCTGGCCTGGGCGAAGTACCGGCGGAACTGACGCTCCCCGATCCCGTACATGGCCCGGAGCTTCTGCTTCTCCAGCAGCCGGAGGTGGTACTCGGTCTCCCGGCGCCGGGCCCGGCCATGCTCGCCGGGTGGGTACGGCCGCTTGTTCACCGGGCAGTTGGGGCGGCCGCAGATGGCCACGCCCAGCCGGCGACACATCCGGTGCCTGGGTCCGATCTTGTTCACGGCCGTACAGACTACCCGGCCTGAGGCCCTCCTGACGACCCCGCGGCTACCCCCGGTGTTCGTGGTGGCCCTGGTCGGCCTGGCCCGGGACCGATTCGTCGTCCGGGACCTGGATCAGTCGGCCGCCCCGATCGGGGCAAGGGGCCCCTAGAGGGCCGGCCATGACCTGGCCGGGAGGCGGGAGGAACTGGACGAAGCCGTACCGGTCGCAGGCGAGGCAGCCCAGCTGGGCGGCGTGCCCAACCTCGAGCCAGGGGCCGGGGGCGTGCCCGGCGTCGCGGGCCAGCCGCTCGACCTCGGCCTTCAGCTCGTCCCTGGTGGTCACTGATCCAGGATACTGGGCCGGCTGGGAATGCCCTCGGCCGGGAACCGGTTGACCCCGCCCAGGAGGGACCCGTGGACCCGCAGCGAATCATCCGGACCTACCTCATCATCACCGCGCTGTTCACGCTGTCCGCGTCCCTGATCTGGGGCATCAACACGCTGTTCCTCCTCGACGCCGGACTCTCGATCTTCGAGGTCTTCGTGGCCAACGCCGCCTTCACCGCGGCCATGGCACTGTTCGAGGTGCCCACCGGAGTCGTGGCCGACACCAGGGGCCGACGGATCTCGTTCCTGCTGAGCGCTTCGGTCTTGGCCGTGGGGACCCTAGCGTACGTGGGCGTGGCGGCCATCGGAGGCGGCGTGGTCATGTTCTCGCTGGCCGGGGTGATCCTGGGGCTGGGGTACACGTTCTACTCCGGGGCTGTCGAGGCGTGGCTCGTGGATGCGCTCCGATCCACGGACCACCCCGGGGAGCTGGACCGGGTGTTCGCCCGGAGCCAGAGCGTCTTTTGGGCCGCCACGCTGATCGGGACGGTCGGCGGCGGCGCCCTGGGCCAGCTCGACCTGGCCATCCCCTACGTGGTCCGGGCGGCCCTGCTGATCGCGGCGTTCGTGGTGGGGTTCGTCCTCATGAACGACCTCGGCTTCTCGCCGAGGGCGCTGCGGATGCGAGGGGTCGTCGGCGAGATGCGGAAGGTGGGCCGGGCCGGGCTCACGTTCGGCTGGCGCAACCCATCGGTCCGCCTCCTGGTCCTGGAGGCCTTCGTGGTCTCGGGCTTCTTCTTCTGGGCCTGGTACGCGTGGCAGCCGTACTTCCTCGACCTGCTGGGGAGGAACCTGGTGTGGGTCTCGGGGGTGATCGCGGCGCTGTTCTCGCTGGCCGGCATCCTCGGCAACTCGCTGGTGGGCCGGGTGGCCGTACCGGGCCGGCGCCGGACCTCGATCCTGATCGCGGGGAGCGCGCTGACCACGGTCGTCATGGTGACCGTGGGCGCGGTTCAGCTCTTCTGGGTCGCCGTCCCCGCGTTCCTGCTCGGGGCGGTCTTCTTCGGAATCATGGCGCCGGTCCGACAGACCTTCCTGCACTCGATCATCCCCACTTCGGAGCGGGCCACCCTGGTCTCCTTCGACTCCCTCCTGGGCAGCCTGGGAAGCGTCGGCGGCCAGACCGGGCTCGGCTACCTTGCCCAGGTGCGGTCCGTGGCCGACGGCTTCGTCGTCGGCGGGCTGGCCACGTTTGTGGCCGTGCCGCTGTACGCGCTGCTCCGTCGGCGGGGGGAGCCAACCGACCGCATCGCCGAGACCGAGGAGCACGAACCGGCCCCCGTGGGGTAGCCTGCTGCCGTGCCGGCAAGGCAAGCGCGGCTGGCCCTGCGGATCGACTCGCTGATCGACCTGGGGCTCGCGGCCCTGCTCCTCTTGGCCCCGTGGACCTCCCTCTACGACGCGCTGGGGCTTCCCGCCGCGAACCCGCCGATCTTCGCCGTGATCGCCGGCGTGCTGCTACTGGGGTTCGCGTACCTGCTCTGGGTGGCCCCCGACTACGCCGTCCTGGGACGACGGGTCGCGGAGACGGCCGCCATCGTCAACGCGCTTATCACCGCTGTGGTGGTGCTGTGGCTCGTCACCGGCCCGGTGGGTGTGATGCCGCTGGGGGTGGCCGTGTCTCTCCTGGTCGCCGGGGCCAAGGGTGTCATGGCGGCGGCCCAGGCCCGGCTCGCCTCCGCTCCCTGACCGCCCGGGGCGTTACCGGCCCCGGACGGGGCGAGTCCGCTCCGGGTCACTCGGGCCTACCGGGAAGCCCTGAGCGTCCGTCTCGTCGATGCGACGGGGGCCCATCCCCTCGAGCAGCCCTCGGGCCTCCCGGGCCTCATCAACGCTGTCTACCGAGATCGCCACGGTTGACCCTGCCTCCGCCTGGAGGGGCCGGCGGTCCTCCCCTCGCCGCTCCGGCCGCACGAAGCCGCCGGCGGTGAACCCCGCCGTGGCCCCGGCGAACGTCCCGATCACCGCCCCGAGCACCAACCGCGCTCCAAGGGCGAGCCCTCCGGGCCACGGGACGAGACCGAGCAGGAGCCCGCCGATCGCCCCGAGCACTGCGCCGAGTGGGACCCACCGCACCAGGCCCTTGCTCATGCTCTTGGTGAAGGGGCCCACGCTGCCGGGACCGGCCACGGTGGACTCGACCTCGTCGGCCATCTCACCCCGGATGGCCCCTCGGCGGTCGGCCGGCCCGCCCGGACGAGCGTCGAACCCGGCCCGCCGGATCGCCTCCACGGCCCGCCGCGCCTCCTCCGGGCCTTCGAACGTGGCCACCATCCGGCTTCCCCGGGGCATCGCGCCGCCGCCTCCCCGATGGATCTCCTGACTCATGCCGCGTACTTACCCTGGGACGGCCCGAGGTATCCGGAGATGCACCGAGCGGTTTGCCGGGTTCGACGGAAGGGTAAGCCGTGGTCCCAGCTCGGGAGTGGGCCCGGCGCGCGACCAAGGAGGGTAGCGGGATGGCTCGATGCCCCGTGTGTCAGTCCGTACGGATCGTCCTGGTGCTCAGCCCTACCCGGCGGTCGTTCTGCACCGATTGTGGGGCCCGGTGGCTCCAGGATGGGAGCGAGCAGCGCAGAGTCCAACGCTCCGAGGACCCCTCGGTAACCGCGGCCCCTCCCGCCTAGAGATCGAGCAGCGCGCCGCCGGTCGCTTCGTCATGCACACGCCTGAGCTCCGCGTCGAACCGCAGCACGAAGAGCTCCAGTGTGGCCCCGACGTGCCCCTCGAACAAGTGCCCGCCCACGGCCGACCCGTCGCGCTTCCCCAGCGTCACGTGGGCGTGAACCCTCGGACCCTCCTCCATGACGGAGAGGTTCCCCAGGAACGCCAGGACCTCGGTCTCCTCCTCGATCCGAAACCGGTCGTACTCCCTCCGGTCCGGGTCCAGGAAGCCGAGCTCGGCATCGGTGAAGGCCCCGATCCCCTGCAGCCGGGCCGCCCGGATCCCGTGGTCCCGGGCGAACGAGGTAAGGAGGTCGACCACGGCCTCGCCGCGCTCGAACCGGATGATCTCCGTGCGGGGATCTAGGTTCCGGTGCCTCAGGCCACGCTCTCCCAGGCCGCGACCTTCGGATGGTCCTTGTCGACCGGGCCGACCTGCGCAGCACCGCCCGGCGAGGTGAACCCGGCGATGTCCTCGCTGAAGAACTCGGCGTTGATCGGGGTGAACTCCTTCCACTCCGCGGGAACGTCGTCCTCGGCGAAGATGGCCGTTACCGGGCAGACCGGCTCGCACGCGGCGCAGTCCACGCACTCGTCGGGCTGGATGTACAGCATCCGCCCGCCCTCGTAGATGCAGTCCACCGGACACTCGTCCACGCAGGCCCGGTCCTTCACGTCGATGCAGGGCTCGGTGATCGTGTAGGTCACGTGATTCCCTCCTTCAGGCGGGGGCCTCGAACGCGGCCACCACGGGATGGTCGGCCTCCACCGGGCCCACCTGCGCCGCCCCACCGGGCGACGTGTAGCCGGCGATCTCCTCGGTGAAGAACTCCGCGTTTATCGCCGTGTACTGCTTCCACTCCGCGGGGACGTCGTCCTCGTAGAAGATGGCCGTCACCGGGCAGACCGGCTCGCACGCGGCGCAGTCCACGCACTCGTCGGGCTGGATGTACAGCATCCGCCCGCCCTCGTAGATGCAGTCCACCGGACACTCGTCCACGCAGGCCCGGTCCTTCACGTCGATGCAGGGCTCGGCGATCGTGTAGGTCATGGCTAGTCCTCGAATTTCCCCCGTTTCGACGGTGCCAACCGTGCATATCGAGTCTACCCCCGCCAGGGGCCGGGCGCGAGCGGGTCAGCGCTCGACGGCGGGGTCGGGGGCGGCGGCCATGATCGTGCCCAGTAGAGACGAGGCCGCCTCCTGTGCCGGGACCGGGTAAACCACCACGAGGTCGGCCCCCGCGTCCCGCCAGGCCCCCAGCCGATCCAGCGCGGCGTCCCGATCACCCCACACGCACAGGGCTCGGGCCATCTCGTCCGGGCTCGGCGCGATCCCGTCGGCCTCGAGCTGGCGGCGGTAGTAAGGGGTCCCGGCGTATATCTCGGCGGCCTCCCGGAGGGCCGCCAGGGCGTGCTCCTGATCGTGGCCCAGGCACGCCCGGACGTACACGGCCACGGTCACCTCCCCGGGGTCTCGACCGCCGTCCTCCGCCCCCCGGGCCAGCTCACCTCTCGCCCGGGCCACCCGTTCGGGAGAGCACCAGTTCAGCAGGACGCCGTCGGCGGCTCGCCCGGCGAGCTCGACCATCCTCGGGCCGAGGGCCGCGAGGTAGAGGCGAGCGTGCCGGTCGATGCCGGCGGCCACCTCGCCGAGGCGCTCGGCAGTGACGGCCACCCTGGCCTCGGGACCGCTCCCTACACCGAGGATCGCCCTCCCCCCAGACACGCGGCCCAGGGTCAGGGCGGCGGACACGAGCTCGGCCGGGCGACGAGCCGACAAGGTGACGACTCCGGTGGCCAGGCCGATCCGGGCGGTCCGCTGGGCCAGCGAAGCCAGCAGCGTGAACGGCTCCCACACCCCGTGGTCCGGCACCCACACGGACCGGTAGCCGGTCTCCTCGGCCAGGGAAACCGCTCCGGCCAGGTCGTCGAAGGGCAGCGGCTCCCGGACCCACCGACCCGAGTCCGGGCGGGTGGTGCTGCCGGCCAGGGCCACGGCTGTGGCGGATCGGTTGTCAGCGGCCATCCGCGCGTGTCATCGTCGCACACCCATGAACCAGGTCCATTTCCGGACGGCCGACGGGCTGGAGCTCGAGGGGGAACTCCGTCCCGCCGACGGCACCCCCCGAGGCACGGCCGTGCTGTGCCACGCCCACCCCAGGCACGGCGGCAGCAAGGACCATCCGATCCTGTGGGCCATCCGGAACGACCTCGCGGCCAACCGCGGTCTGACGGTGCTGGCCTTCAACTTCCGGGGCATCATGGGCTCCGAGGGGACCTACGGCGGCGGGGAAGCCGAGCTCCTCGACGCGGCCGCGGCCGTCGACAGGATCCGGCAGGAATCCCCCGGGCCCACCCTGATGGTGGGGTGGTCGTTCGGAGCATGGGTGGCCCTCCGACACGCTATCTCCGACCGGCGGGTGGCCGCCCTGGCCCTCCTGGGCCTCCCAGCGGGGCCCGCGTTCCAGTCCGAGCGCCGGCCGCTCCCCTCCCTCGCGGAGCTCGAGTCCCTCGCGATCCCGGTCCTGTTCGTCGCGGGGCAGCGCGACGAGTTCTGCCCGCTCCCGGACCTACGGAGCCTGGCCGGGTGGGTCCCCGGGGGCGAGGTCGTTGTGGTGCCCGATACCGACCACTTCTTCGGCCGCCGGGAGCGCGAGGTGGCCGAGCTCGTGGGCGACTGGGTGGACTCGGCGCTTCAGACGTCGTAGCTCTGCGGGAGGTTTCGCCGATCCCCGCGCGTGGCCTGCCTCCACCGGTGCCGGACCAGGAAGTACCCGAGCAGCGCGATGCCCACCACGAACAGGACCAGGCCCAGGGCCACCCCCGCGGCGATCTCCAGCACCCCGCCCAGCGAGCCCGTGATGGCCGCGGCCACAAGGATGATGACGATGAGGAGGATCACGGGTACACCTTACCCATCGTGGGGATCATCGTCGGGACCAGCGGATGGCAGTACGCCGACTGGAAGGGCCGCTTCTACCCGCCGGGGCTCGCCCAGAGGGACTGGCTGACCCACTTCTCCGAGCGGTTCCCGGCCGTCGAGATCAACAACACCTTCTACATGCTTCCCCGGGAGGAGGTCTTCGTCCGGTGGCGGGAGCGGTCCGCCGACCACTTCGCCTTCGCCGTGAAGGCCAGCCGGTACATCACCCACATCCGGCGGCTCCGCGACTGCAGGGAGCCGGTGCGGCGCCTGTGGGCGAGCGCCCGCCGCCTGGGGAGGAAGCTCGGCCCGGTGCTGTTCCAGCTGCCGCCGAACCTCCCCGCCGATCCCGACCGGCTCCGGTCGTTCCTCCGTCTGCTGCCGGGGGGGATGCGGGCGGCCTTCGAGTTCCGGCACCGGTCGTGGGACACCGATGAGGTCCACCAGGCCCTGGACCGGGCCGGATGCGCCACCGTGCTCGCTGACCGGCCCGGCGCTCGCGTCCCTGCCCTGGTAACGGGCGGCTGGTCCTACGTTCGCTTCCACCAGGGCCGGCGTACCTCGCCCGGCTACCCCAGGGAGAAGCTGCGTCGATGGGCGGATCGCCTGGCGGACATCGAGGCCGGCGAGACCTGGGTGTTCTTCAATAACGACACGGGTGGGGCGGCCCTCCGCGACGCGGCCGCGCTCACCGACCTGCTCGTTGCGCGGGGCGCTCCGGTGCGGGGGCCGGGGGACCGGGACCGTTCCCGGAGATGACGGCCGGCAGGGAGACCCGGAAGCTGGCCCCGCCGCCGACGCGGTCCTCGACCCAGGCGCGGCCGCCGTGGAGCTCTGCGAACCGAGCGACGAGCGACAGCCCGATACCCGTGCCGGGGGCGTGCGTGGGAGCCCGAGGGCCTCGTTCGAACGGCCGGAACACCACCTCCTTGAGGTCGTCGGGGACCCCTGCACCCTCGTCCTCCACCACGAGGAGGACCCCTCTTTCGTGGCGATGGATCCCCACCCGGACGACCGTGCCCGGCGGGGTGTGTTTGGCCGCGTTCACCAGTAGGTTCTCCAGTATCCGCTCCACCTTCGGGCCGTCGATCTCGGCTATCAGCGGCTCCACGTCGAGCTCCACCGCTCGGCCACGGACATCGGTCTCCTCCATGACCCGACGTGCCAGGGACTCCATGTCGATCGGCTGGCGCTGAGGCTCGAGGATCCCCCGCTCCATGCGGTCCACATCGAGAAGATCGCCCAGGAGCCGCTGAAGCTTCTGCGCGTTGGCGGCCAGCCGGTCCAGCAGCTCCCGGCGCTCCTCCTCCGGCAGGTCGAGCTCGTCCTGCTTAAGCGTGAGCGCGTACCCCAACACCGCCGACAGTGGAGTCCGGAGCTCGTGGGAGACCGCCGAGAGGAACGCGTTCTTCATGTCGTCGACCTGCCGGAGCCGCTCCGCGGCCTGGCGCTCCCGATCGTAGGCGGAGCGAAGGGTCTCCTCCGCCCGCTTCCGCGCGGTGATGTCGCCGAACGTCACAACCGCACCGATAAGCCCGGCATCCTCCCGGAGCGGGGTGCTCGTGTACTCGACCGGGAACGAGGAACCGTCGCGCCGCCAGAAGACCTCGTCGTCCACGCGGCGGGTGACCCCGTCCCGGAACGCCTGGTAGATGGGGCACTCGTCCAGGAAGTAGGGCGAGCCGTCGGGATGAGAGTGGTGGAGGACGTCATGGCCCATCCGTCCGACGAGCTCCTCGGCCGACCACCCCAGCATCTCGGTGGCAGCCGGGTTGATGAACGTGATCCTCCCCCCCATGTCGAGCCCGAAGATGCCCTCCCCCGCCGAGTCGAGGATCAGCCGGTTCTGGAGGGCCAGCCGACCGAGAGCCTCCTCGGCTTGCCTGCGCTTGGTGACGTCGGTGAGGACTCCCTGCCAGCCGAGGGGGCGACCGACGTCGTCGCGGAGGAGCACGCCCTCGTCCCGGACCCACACCACGTTCCCGTCCTTGGCGATCATCCGGTACTCGGTGCGGAACTCGCCGGTCTCCTCGGAGCGGCGGGACTCCTCCAGCACCCGCTCGCGGTCCTCGGGATGAAGGATCCTGACCCAAAGCTCGGGATCGGCGAGCCGCTCCTGTGGTGTGTAGCCGAGCATGGTCTCGTAGTAGGGGCTCACGTACCGGGCGGTGGCGACCTCGTCGGTCTCGTTGATGTAGATCACTGCGGGGATCTGCTCCACTAGCGTGCGGTACCGCTCCTCTGCCTCCGTCAGCCCGCCCTGGGCCCGGCGGTGCCGGAGAGCGGCGCCGAGGCTGTTCGCCATGGCCTCCAGGAAGTGCGCGTCGTCTGGGGTGAACCGGCGGGAGTCCCGCGTGTGTCCGGCCAGGACGCCGTACGGCCCATCTGGCCCGGGGATCACCACCGTCACCCCGGATTGGATCCCCAGCCGAACCAGGTTCGGTGAAGGTGTGAACCGGTCCTCGTTAGCCTGATCGACCAGGACCACCGGGTCGGACTCCCGCAGGGTGTAGCCCGCCTGAGAGTCCAGCGGCACCGGGAGCCACGGGCCGTCGTGGGGCCATCCCTTCGCCGCCTGGACCACGAGATGGTCCCCCTCGAGCTCCAGGGCCGTGGCCACCTCCACGTCCAACCCTCGGGCCGCGAGGGCCACGGCCTCATCCAGCAGCGTGGGAACGTCGGCACCCGACAGCGCCAGCTGGCCGAACTCGGCCACCGCGGCCTGCTGCCGACTCCTGGTCTCGACGACCCGCAGCATGTGATCGAACTCCCGGGCCACGTTGACCAGGTCGTCGCGGCCGGGCGGCCCCTCGGCCTCTGGGAGCCGCACGTCCGTCTCGCCGGCCGCCACCCGCTTGGCCGCCCGGGCCAGCCGGCCGGCGCGCCGGAACACGAACGCGTACAGGATCAAGCCCAGAGCAAGCACCCCACCCGCCCCAGCCACGGCCAGGCTCAGGGTCAGCTCGCGCTCCGCTCGGAGCAGGGCGTGCTCGAAGGGTTCGTCGGACACCGCGATCTCGATCCAGGCAGGGAATGTGTGCGTGCCGACCGGGTACGTGTGGACGACAACCGGCATCTCGGAGGCGGCGGCGTCCGGATCCGCGGAGCTCGCCCACAACACCCGGCCCTCACCGATCTGCCGGTACACGCGGGCCGACACGATCGTGGCCGAGGCCTGACGAAGATCGTCGAGGTAGGTACGCATCTGGAGGGGGTCCGGCCGGCCGGCACGGTAGCTCGAGGCCACCAGGTGGACGACCAGCCGCTCCTGCGAGGCGTACGCCCGGCTGTAGCTCTCCTGAACGCTCCGGAAGAGGAACGAGCCCACCATGATGGCGGCCACCACCGCGACGGCGGCGGTGGGGATGGCCAGCTTGACGAGGAGGGGCAGGCTTCGTTCGACCCGCCGCAGGAACGCGCGCAGGCCGCGATACACCCATCGGTCAGCTCGACCGTCCATACCGATACACACCCCTCAGCTCGGTAATCGGCACCTAGGAGAGGCGCTTGAGAGTCCTGGGGGACGGCCGTCCTCCCGACGCGGCGCGGACTCCGGGGGCCGGTTCCCTACGCCCTAATCATCATCCGACGTCGCCAGGCCCCGGATCTCCTCCACGACCTCGGCGTTCGCCAGCGTGGTGACGTCCCCGAGCGCCCGGCCGTGGGCCACGTCGCGGAGGAGCCGTCGCATGATCTTCCCGGAGCGCGTCTTGGGGAGGTCCTCGGTCAGGATGATGGCGTGGGGCCGGGCGATCTTCCCGATCTTCCGGGCCACGTGCTCGCGGAGCTCGGCTATCACAGCCTCATCCCCCTGCCGGTCACCCTTGAGGGTGACGAACGCCACGATGGCCTCCCCGACGTCCGGGTCGGGCCGGGAAACCACGGCCGCCTCGGCCACCGAGTTGTGGTCCACCAGGGCCGACTCGATCTCGTACGTGGACAGTCGGTGCCCGGCCACGTTCATCACGTCGTCGATCCGGCCCAGGAGCCAGAAATAGCCGTCCTCGTCCCGCTTGGCGCCATCGCCTGTGAGGTACACGTCCGCGCCGAACCGGGAGAAGTACTGGTTCACGTAGCGATCCGGGTCGCCGTAGATCGTCCGGAACTGCGCCGGCCACGGCTTGCGGAGCACCAGTGAGCCGCCGGTGTTCGGCGGCACCGACATCCCTTGCTCGTTCAGGACGTCGGCCTCGATGCCCGGGAACGGCCGGGTGGCGGAGCCGGGCTTCATACGGGTGATCCCGGGGAGCGAGGTGATCAGGATCATGCCGGTCTCCGTCTGCCACCACGTGTCGACGATCGGGCACCGCTCCCCGCCGATGTTCGCGTAGTACCACATCCACGCCTCGGGGTTGATCGGCTCGCCGACGGTGCCGAGCAGTCGCAGGGACGAGAGGTCGTGCTTGGCTGGGTAGTCGGTTCCCCACTTCATGAACGAGCGGATCGCCGTGGGCGCCGTGTACAGGATCGTGGCCCGGCGCCGCTCCACGATCGACCACCATCGATCCTTGTCGGGGAAGTCGGGCGCGCCCTCGTACATGATCCCGGTGGTGGCGTTCGCCAGCGGCCCGTAAACGATGTACGAGTGGCCGGTCACCCAGCCGACGTCGGCCGCGCACCAGTACACGTCGGTCTCGGGGTGGAGGTCGAAGATCATCCGGTGGGTGGCCGAGACGCCGGTGAGGTACCCGCCCGTCGTATGGGCGATGCCCTTCGGCTTACCGGTGGTCCCGCTCGTGTACAGGAGGTACAGGAGGTCCTCGGCGTCCATGGGCTCGGGTAGACACGACGCCGGGTCGTCGCTCTGGTCCTTCATCAGATCGGTGTACAGGAGGTCCCGGCCCTCGGTCCACGGCACGTCCGCCCCCGTGCGAGGGGCCACCACCACGTGCTTCACGGTGGGAGATCGCTCCAGGGCCTCGTCCGCGTTGCGCTTCAGCGGGACGCGCTGGCCGCGCCGCCACCCCTCGTCCTGGGTTATCAGAACCTCGCACCGCATGTCGTTCAGCCGGTCGGCCAGGGCCTCGGCAGCGAACCCGCCGAAGACCACGGTGTGGGGGGCTCCCAGCCGCGCGCACGCGAGCATCGCCACGGGCAGCGATGGGACCATCCCCATGTAGATGCCGACCGGGGTGCCCTTCCGCACGCCGAGGGAGCGAAGCCCGTTCGCCATGCGCACCACGGCCGACCTGAGGTCGGCGTACGTGATCGTCTCGGCGTCGCCCTCTGGCTCGCCCTCCCAGTGGTAGGCGACCCGGTCTCCCAGGCCGGCCTCGACGTGCCGGTCGACGCAGTTGTGGCAGACGTTGAGCTTCCCGCCATCGAACCACTTGACCCACGGTGGGTTCCAGTCCAGGACCCGGTCCCACGGCTCGAACCAGTCCAGCAGCTCGGCCTGTCGGGCCCAGAATCCCTCGAGGTCGGCGGCGGCCTCCCGGTAGACGTCCTCTGTCCTGACGATGGCGCTCTCGCAGAACGCCGGGGACGGCTCGACGACCCGGCGCTCCTCGAGCAGCGCGGCGATGTCCTGCGTTTCCCCGCTCACTCCCACCCCCCGGTCGACGAACGAGCCATCAGCCTACCTTCGGGGCCCCCGCGGCGCGAAGGCCGAACGTTACCGCAGGATGGCCGGCACGTCCTCGAGGAGACGGTCCGCGCCGATGGCCACCAGGTAGCCGGCGAGCAGCAGGAGCCCGGTGAACAGGTGGAGCTTGATGTTCGACCCCATGCCCGAGAACATCAGGGCGTACGGATCATCGTAGTCCCCGCGCAGGGCTCTGGTGACCTTGATGGCGATGGGTATCGTGGCCAGGGCGATCAGAGTCGGCCGCGGGAGGATCCCGGCCACGGCGCCCACGGCTATGAGCGCGTACGTGAGGCCCACGCTCCACGCGTATACCCCGATCACCGTGTCCCTCGACCATCGCACCGGCAACGTTCGCTTCCCCGCGGCAGCGTCCCCGGCCCGGTCCGGGATCTCGTTCACGTACAGCACGAGCGCGATGAGGATGGCCACCGGGACCGACAGGTACACCGCCTCGAACGAGAACCGCTGGGCCTGCACCAAGTACGCCCCGAGCAGCATGATCGGCCCGAACCCGAGGGCCACCGCGATCTCGCCCAGCCCGCGGTGGACCAGCCGGAGCGGCGGCGCCGTGTAGAACACGCTGATGACCACCCCGGCGGCTCCCAGCCAGAACAGCGGCCAGAAGTCCGTCCGCGCCGCCAGGTACAGCCCTATCCCGATCCCGGCCAGGTAGAAGGACGCCGAGAGCAGCGCGATCGTCCGGAGCCGCACCAGCCCGTAGTGGACCACGCGGGACCCCCCACTGAACTGGGTCGGGGTCGTGTTCGCCGCGTCCGCCCCCGAGATCGTGTCGAAGACGTCGTTGGCGATGTTCAGGCCGAGGTGCACGAACGAGCCGGCCAGGAGGGTCAGCCCGGCCAGGAACAGGCTCCACCGGCCCGACGCGGCTGCCGCGGCCACCCCCAGCAAGATAGGGATGATGGTGGCGGTGAGGAACGGAGCCCGGGTCGTGCGCAGGGCCAGCCAGCCGAAGGAGAGCTTCGGGCGGACCTCACCGCCTCGCTCCCGGCCCAACCCGCGCAGGTACCGGTGGGCCTGGGGAACGGTGAGCTCCGAGTACTGGAAGAACGGGACCTTCTTCTCGTCCCAGGTGTGGAACCGCTCTGGCGCGAGCTCCAGACCACGGTCCGTCCGC
>Ga0256867_10000097_pt1 | contig 30645 bp, 19 predicted proteins | sample RVTome_15_FD_185939 | JGI IMG/M metagenome (GOLD analysis project Ga0256867, IMG submission 185939) | Soil microbial communities from uranium-contaminated site in the Upper Colorado River Basin, Wyoming, United States - RVT150D86 (HiSeq) ... | reverse complement strand
CGAGCCGGTATCGGAGCGAGCAGCGGTCCGCCTCCGAGTGCTCGATGGCGTTGTTGAGCATTTCGGTGAAAGCGTAATGGGCGATTGCCTCGATGTTCGGCCTCAACGCGCGCCGCAGGTTCAGGCCCGCGGCCAGTTCGTCCCAGACGCGCCCCTCGTCGAGCCCCCGCGTCCGCAGCGTGCGCGAGAGGATAGCGGGCGCGGGAGCCCGGCTGGCCAGCATGTAAAGCGCACCTCGCGTCGCTCCGGAGCGGGCTACTTTCCCGGCCGCAACCAGACTGCGAATGTGCATATTGAGCGCCTGGCGGCTCACGCCGAGATGCGATCGCAACTGGGCACCGCTCGCCGAATGCCGCCGGGCGAGGTAGGCGAGGATCCTGCTCTTGGGGTCCACGCCTGACACCCTCTCAGATTGTCAACTTATTGTCAACTTTTGTAAGTTATTAATGTCAATTACACGCGAACGCTCGCGCCGTCTGTCAAGCGATTGTCAACTTGGCGCGGCGATGATTGTCAACGCGTCCCGCGCAATCGCGGGCTGCGTGATTCGGCGGAGACCTGCGGATGAGAGCCTGACCGATCTGCGGCCAGGTCCCACGCCGGTGAAAGGGGACGGGCCAGGGGAGGTCCCGCGAGCTGAATTACTGCGTACTTTCGGCCCCGAGTCTCGGCTGCGGGGCCTTCTGGTCGGCCTCGTTGATCCAGCCGCCGCCCATCGACTTGTAGATATTGACGAGGGCGTTGAAGACCTCGCCCTGCGTCTGGGTGTACTGGAGCTCGGTGTTGAAGAGGCTTCGCTCCGCATCGAGCACTTCGAGATAGCTGGTGGCGCCGCCCTCAAAGCGCATGCGGGAGAGCCGCGCATAGTCGCGAAGCGCCCCCACCTGCCGGCCCTGCGCGCCCAGGCGCTCGCGCGACTTGCGGTTGTCGATGAGCGCGTCGTCCACCTCGCGGAACGCGTTCTGTATGGTGCGCTCGTATTCCACGAGCAGCTGGCGCTGCTGCGCCTCGGAAGCTGCCACGAGCCCCTCGATGAGCCCGAACGTGAAGATGGGGCCGATGATGCTGCCACCATAGCTCCACTGCCGCGACGGTCCCGAGAACAGATTGTCGAGATCGCTGCTCGCGTAACCGAAGAGCCCCGTGAGCGAGATCGTGGGGTAATAGAGCGCGCGCGCCGCGCCGATGTTCGCGTTCGCGGCAATGAGGTTCTGCTCCGCCTGCCGGACGTCGGGCCGCCGCGCGAGAAGATCAGAAGGTACTCCGGCAGGCACGGCGATCTCGTGCAGCTCGTCGATCCTCTTGCCGCGCACGATGGGACCGGGATTGCGGCCAACGAGAATCGAGAGCGCATTCTCGGTCTGCGCGATGGCGCGCTCGATCGCCGGGATGGCGGCAACCGCCGACTCGTACTCGGAGCGTATCTGGGCCACCTCGACCTGGGAGACGACCCCGCCCCTGAAGCGCAGCTCGAATAAATCGAGTGCGCCACGCCGCGTCTCGGCCGTGCGCCTTGCGATCTCCAGCTGCTTGTCGAAGTCGCGCAGCGCGATGTAGCCGGTCGCGACGCTCGATACCAGCGACAGAACAACGCCGCGACGGGCTTCTTCGGTCGCCATCAGCTGGGCCTCGGCGGCCTCGGACAGCCGCCGGATGCGCCCGAAGAGATCGATTTCCCAGGACGCGGTGAGGACCGCGCTGTAGGTGGTTTGTGGATTGGATGTCCCGGATGGCACCGGCGTTGCCAGACGCTCGCTCACCCGGTCGCGCGAGCCGCCCGCGCCGTAGCCGATCTGCGGGTAGAACTGGGAGCGCGTCGTCGTAAGACGCCCGGCGAACTCCTCGACGCGCGCCGCGGCGATGCGCAGGTCCTTGCTGTTCGTGAGTCCTTCATCGATCAGCCCATCGAGCACCGGATCCTGGAACTGCTTCCACCAGGCGGTGTTGGCGAGATCCTGGACTTCCTTTTCCTCGAAACGGAACGCCGTCGGCGTGTCGACCTCGGGGCGGACGTAGTCCGGCCCGACGGTGCAGCCCGCCAGCGCGGCAAGCAATGCAAACGCCGATAAACGCAGATACACGCTGATCGGCTTTTTCACCGAACGAGCTTCCTCATTTCCATGCACCGACGTCATCAACATTTACTTAGACGTTGTTGCATGAATCTCCCCTCACCCTAGCCCTCTCCCCAGGGGGAGAGGGGATTCTTGAAATGAGCTTCAATCATCGTAATCCACGAATCGTGTCTGGTTTCTCTCCGCGTCTTCGCGGTTCGATATTGAAGTAGATTTCTTGGCGATCTTGGCGTCTTCGCGGTTCAATCTGCAATTCGATCTATCGCGTTTATCGGCGGTTTCATTCGGTCTTGCGTGGGGCGTGCGGAGCGGCGGCTGGAGCCGCGCCGCCCGCCGGCTGTGCCTTCGCTTTGCCGCCGCTGAACTTCGCGCTCAGCGATTCCAGCATCCAGAAGAACAGCGGGGTGAAGAAGATCGCGATGAAGGTCGAGGCGAGAATCCCGCCGATTACCCCGGTGCCGATCGCGCGCAGGCTGTTTGCCCCAGGGCCGGTCGCGATCGCGAGCGGCACGCAGCCAAGGCCGAACGCCAGCGAGGTCATCACGATTGCGCGCAGCCGCAGCCCGGCGCCTTCGATCGCTGCTTCACGGGCGTGCATGCCGTGCCGCACGCGCTCAATGGCGAACTCGGAGATGAGAATGGCGTTCTTGGCGGAGAGGCCAACCAATGTCACGAGCCCGACCTGGAAATAGACGTCGTTCTGCAGGCCCAGCGCCCAGGTGAGCAGCAGGGCGCCGAGAATTGCGATGGGAACGGTCAGCACGACCCCGACGGGAATCGTCCACTTCTCGAACTGCGCGGCGAGCAGCAGGAATACCACGATGAGGCCGAAGATGAAGGCAGACGACGACGTGCTCCCGGACTCCTTTTCCTGCAGGGCCTGGCCCGCCCAGGCAAAAGAAAAGTCGGAGGGAAGCGTCTCGCGCGCGACGGCTTCCATGGCGGCGATCGCCTGGCCGGAGCTGTAGCCCGGAGCGGGATTGCCCGTGACCTTGACCGCCGGAAAACCGTTGAAGCGTGTGACAAGCTTGGGCGAGGCAACATAGCGTGTCGTGATGAGAGAGGACAATGGCACGTTGGCGCCGCTCTTTGAGCGCACGTAGACCTTGTCGAAATCCTCCGGCTTCACGCGGTACTCGGCATCGGCCTGGAGGATGACCCACCACACGCGGCTGAACTGCGCGAACTGGCCGGCGATCTGCGAGCCGAAGAGGGCCTGCATGGTGTTGAAGACATCGGCAACGTGCACACCCAGCACCTCGGCCTTGTTGCGGTCGAGGTCCACGAAAAGCTGCTGGCTCGCGGCGCGGAACGTCGTGTTGACTCCCACCAGCTCGGGGCGCTGCCGTGCTTTCTCGAGGAAGGCCTGGATGGCCTGCTGCGTGACCCGCGGGTCGCCCGAGCTCCGGTTCTGGATGTAGAACTCGAATCCACCGGTTGTGCCCAGCCCCGGAATCGACGGCGGATTGATGGCGAAAGCAAATCCTTCCCGCAGGGCGAAGAACTGCGCGTTCAGGCGCTTCAGCATGGCGAACGAAAGGAGCGAAGGGTCGGTGCGCTCCTCGAACGGCTTCATCGAGGGGAAGAGGATCGCCGCATTGTTCGTGAACTGGCCGTCGATGAGGCTGTAGCCGTTGACGGTGGCGACATCCTGCACCGCCGGGTCCGCCGCGACGATCTTCTCGATCTTTTCAGTGAACCTGCTGACAACATCGAGGCTCGCGGTGTCGGGCGCCTGCACCACGACAAAGAAGTAACCTTGGTCCTCGTCCGGCACGAAGCTCGAGGGAAGAATACGGAACATGAGCAGGATTGCGCCTATCATGGCGCCGAAGATCAGGAGTGATATCGGCCAGAGCCGGATCACGCGAGCGACTCCGCCCACGTAGCCCTGCCGCAGGCGCTCGAAGGTGTTCTCGAACCAGCGGAAGAACCCCTTCTTCTCGCCGTGATGGGCCTTGATGATGATCGCTGCCAGGGCAGGCGAAAGGGTGAGCGCCATGATTCCCGAGATCACCATCGAGAACGAGATCGTCATCGCGAACTGCTTGTAGAGCGTGCCGGTCACGCCCCCGAGAAACGCGACCGGAAGGAACACGGCCACGAGCACGAGCACGATGGAAATCAGAGCGCCTGCGATCTCCGCCATCGCGCGTTTCGAGGCTTCCAGCGCGGAGAGTCCATGCTTCGTCATGTTCACTTCGACGTTCTCGACCACCACGATCGCGTCGTCCACCACGAGACCGATCGCGAGAATCATGCCGAAGAGGGTCAGCATGTTGATCGAGAATCCCAGCAGATGCATCCCGATGAAGGCTCCGATGATGGAAACCGGTACCGCCAGGATCGGGATGAGGGTGGCGCGCAGCGATTGCAGGAACAGGAACACGACGAGCACCACGAGCACCACGGCCTCGAAGAAGGTGTGCACCACCTTGTCGATCGAGTTGAGCGTGAAGAGGCTCGTGTCGAGCGTGATCTTGTAGTCGAGCCCCGTGGGGAACTTCTGCTTCATCTCCTCGAGCCGCGCGCGCACCGCCCTGGCGGTGTCGACGGCGTTGGCGCCGGGCTGCTGGTAGACGGCGATGGTGGTCGCGGTCTTGCCGTTCATGCGGCTCGAGATGGAGTAGTCGCGCTTGGCGAGCTCGACCCGGCCGATGTCTCTTACCCGGACGATGGCGGTGCCTTCCTTCGCCGCCCGCACGATGATGTTCTCGAACTCTTCGGGCTTCGTGAGGAGGCCCTGCGCCGTCACGACGAACTGCTGCTGCACACCGGGGATCGCGGGACGGGCGCCGAGCTGTCCGATGCCGAAGGTCTGGTTCTGGCCTTGCACCGCGTCGGCAACCTCCTTCACGGTAATGCCGAGTTGGGCCATCCGGTCAGGCTGCAGCCAGACCCGCATCGCGATATCGGGCAAGCCCAGCACCGAAGCCCGGTTCGCGCCCGGCACGCGCTTCAGCTCGTCGAGCACATAGAGATTGGTGTAGTTGTCGATGTAGGTCGCGTCGTAGCGCTCATCGGGCGAGAAGATCGAGATGATCATCATGATGCTCGATGACTTCTTGTCGACGGTTACGCCCTGCTGCGAGACCACCTGCGGCAGCTGCGGGAGCGCCTGGCTCACGCGGTTCTGCACGTTGACCTGATTGATGTCCGGGTTGCTGCCCGGCTTGAAGAGGACGCTGATCGAGACGTTGCCGCTGGAGGAGCTGGTGGAGTAGAAGTAGAGCAGGTTGTCGATGCCGTTGATCTGGGTCTCGATCGGGGCGGCGACCGTGTTCGCGATCACTTCTGCGGTGGCGCCCGGGTAGCGCGCCTCGACCTTCACTTCGGGCGGCGCCAGTTCCGGATACTGCTCGATGGGCGTGACGGACATGGCGACCGCACCCGCGAGCACGATGAGGATCGAGATGACCGCCGAGAGGATCGGGCGGTCAATGAAGAAATGCGTGAACATGCGCCGCCTTTACTTCTTCGCTGGCGCCTCGCCGGATTTGCCCGCCTTCGCCGTGGCCTTGCCCGGCGCGCCGGCTGCGCCCGGTTCGACGATCTTGACGGGGCGGCCGGAAACGACTTTCAGCACACCCTCGGCGATCACCCGGTCGCCGGCCCTCAACCCGGTCATGATTACGATGTCCTTGGTCCCGTAATAGTCACCGACCACTACCGGCCGCACTTCGGCCGTGCCGTCTTCCTTCACCACGTACACGAGATGCCCGTTCGAGCCCTGCTGGACCGCGAGTTGCGGTACCACGATCGCGTCGGGCCGCACGGCGCCTTTCACCCGGGCGGTGACGAACATGCCCGGGCGCAGTTGCTGCTTCGGGTTGGGCAGGACCGCGCGCACGAGGAAGGCGCCCGTATCCTGGCTGAATGAAGGATCCGCAAAACTGATCTTGCCCTGGTGAGGGTAGAGCACCCCGTCGATCATCACCAGCTCGACATCGTAGTTCTGGTTTTCCGGTTGAACCAGCTGGCCCTTGCTGGCGAGGTCGCGCCACTTCGCGACCTGGTTCTGCGACACGCTGAAATTGACCCAGATCGGGTCGACCGCCGCGACATAAGTGAGCTTCGCGGAGTCCGAAAGCGAGTTGAGGTACGCGCCTTCGCGCTGGAGCGAGCGGCTGGCCAGCCCCGTGACCGGCGAGACAATCGTCGTGTAGCCGAGGTTGAGCTCTGTTTCGGTCACCTTGGCTTGAGCCGAAAACACCGCCGCTTTCGAGGCGTCGAACTCACCCTGCGCCTTGTCGAGATCCGATTGCGGCAAGGCGTTCTGCTGCGCGAGCGGCCTGATCCGCTTCAGGTTGGCCGCCGCCGTCGCGTGCCGCGCCTGCTGTGCCTGAAGCTCGCCCTTCGCGGCTTCGAGCTGCGCCTGGAACGGCTTGGGATCGACCTGGAACAGAAGCTGTCCCGCCTTGACGAGCTCGCCTTCCCGGTACGCAATCTTGTCGAGGAAGCCCGATACCCGGGCGACGATGTCGACCTGGCGTGAGCTCTCCGTTTGCGCGACGAATGAAATGTCGAGCGGAATCGTCTGGGGCTTCACGGTCACCACGGTAACCTGGGGCGCGGGCCGCTGCGGGGGCGCGGCCTTCTCCTCGCAGGCGCCCAGGGCGGAGACGGCGAGGAGAGCGGCGATCACACGAACGTGCATCTTGGGGTCTCCCTAGTGAAGGGCATGCGGACTTCGCTTGCAGACAGGGAGGGAATTGTAAGGGGTATTGGAGCGCGCGTGCCACCGCGCGCAATGCGCGCTCACCGGTAAGATACGCTCCTACGGTCGGCCCACCGGTATCCATTGCCCAATGTTTGTTCGAAGGCGTCCGAGTTCTTCAACTGGTACTACGCGGCCGCCTTTGGCAATGGACTGAACCCCTGCGCGGGGAAGCCGAGTAAACTTTCCTTCACGATTCACGCGTTGCGATCGACTTTCAGTGCCGTCCGATCCTCAATCGATCCCTTCCCCAGTGCCGTTGAAACGGCGCGGGGTGTTGCGGATTCTGCTCTGGACGCTCGCGTCGCTTCTCGCTCTGCTGGGGCTGCTCGTCTTGTTGTTCCTGCTGGGCATTCCACTTCCCGGGGATCGCCTGCGCGCGCCGCTCGAGGATCTGCTGAGTGAGGCTTTTGGCGTCCCGACGCGCATCGAGGGGCCGTTGCGATTGCGGACGGGTCTTGTCGCAAGCGTCGAAGCGGGCGCGCTGACGCTGGCCGACACGGTGAACCCTGGCGCACCGCCGCTCGTGCGGGCGACCGAAGTGAGCGTCCGGATCGACGTTGCCGCGCTGTCGCGTCGATCGATCATCCTCGATGAGATATCGAGCGAGCTGGTGGAGCTCAGACTTGAGCGCGCGGCTGACGGGCGCGGCAACTGGGAACCGCTCCTCGCCACCTCAGGCGATCCCGCACCCGTCGTTTTTGCCGGGATCGGCAACCTGCGGATTGAGAAATTGCAGGGGAGTTACCGTGCCAAGCCTGAAGTCGGGCCCGCGCGCTGGGAATTGACGGGCTTGGAAAGCTCGCTCATCGGCAGCAGTCCAGTGACAGCCCGGGGAAAACTGTCGATTGCGGGACGGACGCTTACGCTTGACGTCAGCAGCGCATCACTCGCCGAGCTTCTCGAAGGAAACAACCAGCCGATTCCATTGAAGGCGACGGTCGAAGCAGCCGATGCGCGCATGGAGTTGAGCGGAAACTACGCGCCGGCGACGGCAGCGCTCGAGACCACCGTTCACCTTGCAGCAAACAATGCCGACGCGGTGCTCGCTGCGTCGGGAGTGAAAGCACGCGAGGCAGGCTCTCTCGATGCGTGGGGCGAAGTGCGCGTTGACGCTCGCGAGGCGGCGATCGACAGGCTTGCGCTCAAGCTGGGCAAGACTTCCCTCTCCGGCGACGTCCGAGTTAACTGGGCGCGGGCGCGCCCGTTGATTGCGCTTGATTTCACGGCGCAGCTCGTTGATGAAACGCCGTTCCTCGCCGCCGCCGAGCCTGCATCAGACAAGACGCCCATGGTGGGCATGGCCGAGGCCGTTCACGAGATCGCCACCCGCATCGACCTCGACGCGAAAATCTCTGTGGCGGAATTCATCGGCATGGCGGCTGGCTGGCGCGCCGCGCGGGTGGAATCACGCATTGATGACCGCGTGCTCGTCCTGCACGCGAGCGGTGACGTCCTGGGCATGAAGGCCAAGGCCATACTGGATTATTCTGCGCGCGATCCGAAGCGGACACTGAGCTGGCATCTTGAGGGCGGACGCTTTTCGACTGAAAAGCTTCCGGGTGGCACGCGCCCGGGAGAGGTCGCGGGCACGCTTGGTGGCCTGCGTGGTAACCTGCAGGCCGCCGGGGCCGACGCGCAGGAACTCGTGAGGTCGGCCCGCCTCAATCTTGCCGCACGCGATCTGCGATTCTCGTGGTCGCATCGCGGCGAGCGTCCCCAGGAGTTGCACCTCACTTCCGCGCGTGTCGAGATCGAGAGCGGGCGCTCGGCGCGGGCCCAGGTGCACGGCAGATTTGGCGGGCGGCCCTGCACCATGGCGGTCGCCGGCGGCACGCTCGAGTCGCTGATCGTTGGAACGCGCTGGCCCCTCCAGCTCGATGCATCATGCCGTGGCGCCAACTTTGCCTCGCGAGGCCATGTCGTCATGAAGGGCCGGGAAACGACAGCGGAACTCAAGTTCGACGCGAGCGCCAACCCGATTGGACCGCTCGCCGGGGCGCTGGGACTTGCGACGGAAGCGCCTCATGCCTTTTCGGCGAGCGGCGAACTCGCGCTTACGGAAGCGCTGGTAAGCGTCAAGCTCGATCGGTTTCGCCTCGGTCGCACCGCTGGCAGCGGGAACGCTTCCCTGGCCCGTGACGGAAAGATGGCGCACCGCGTTGAGCTTGCATTCAAGACCGTGGACATCGCCGAGCTGGCAACGCTTGCCCCCCACGGCGAGAGAAAGGCGCCAGTCGATCTGCTCGCGAGCGAAGTGCTGCCGGCAAACGTGCACCTGCCGGATCTTGATCTCGAGCTCAAGGCCGCTACGGTGCGCAAAGGGGCCCAGACATTTCAGAGCGTGCATCTGAGTGCCGCGCCGCGCGAGGGCCACCTTCGCAAGGCGCCCTTTGCCTTTCAATGGCGCGGCTCAAACGTAGCGGGTGAGCTTTCCGCGGATTTCCGCAGCGCGCGCCCGACGGTCGAATTGAGCAACTCCGTGCAGAGTACCGACCTCGGCGCGGCGCTCGCCCGTGTCGGGGACAAGGCGTTTGCGCTTCGCGCGGGGAGCATCAAAGCCAGCGCGCGGGCTGCTGGAATGAAACTGGGTGAGCTCCTGGGGAGCGCTACCGCAGACGTGGACGTCGAGCAGGGGCGCTTCGCTAACGTAAAGCAGTTCATCCCCGGCCTCACGGGTGATGCCGAGTTTTCCGCGAAGCTTGCGGTAGCGGCCGGGCAGCCCGTCAAGCTTTCCGCGAATGGAAGCGCAGCGAAACTGCCGTTCGACTTGACCGTTGAGACTGCGCCCTTGACGGAGCTTGCGCGAGGAAAGGACCGACTCCCGGGGACGCTGCACGCATCGCTCGGCGAGACCCGGCTGGTAGCATCGGGGCACCTGACGCTGGAAGGTGCCGGGGAAGCAAGACTCACACTCTCGGGTGAGCGTCTCGACCGGCTGGGGCGGTTCGCGGGCGTGCAGCTTGCGGAGGTCGGCCCGTACACGATGGCCGCAGATCTCGCCGTCGCGCCCAGGTCGATACGCGCCTCCGGCATCGATGCCAAATTCGGAAAGAGCCAGGTGCTGGGCGCGGTCAGCATGGAGCGGGCAGGACCCCGGCCCGCCTTTGCTGCCAAGCTTCGTGCTCCAGTGCTGCATGTCGAGGACCTCGGTCTGCATCTCTTTCTGGGCACGGGCGGGAAACCGAAGGCCGGCGGCTCAAGCGCGCCGGCTGAAGACGCAGGCACCGCGAAAAAAATCACAGGCGTTGAAAAAGCGCTCCGTGCATTCGACGCAAAGGCGACATTGGACATCGATGCTCTCTACGGCGACGGCCGGCGCTATGCCAGCACGCAGAGCCGTATGATGCTTCAGGCAGGCAAACTGACTGCCTCGATGCAGGATTCGCAGGTGAGTGGGGGCAAGGCCCAGGCGAACCTCGACCTCGATGTGAGCGGAACTCTTCCGCGGCTTCGTTTGCGCCTCCGTGCGGAGCAATTCGAATACGGGGCGCTTGCGGAAGCCCTCAAGCCCAACACGCCGCTGGAGGGTACCGTTGAGCTCACGGCCAACCTGGCCCTGGAGGAGCTGATGGAGCCGCTCCTGGGAAACGCGAACGGGCATGTCGATCTCGCGGTGTATCCGCGCGACCTCCAAATCGGCGCTGCCGACTATTGGGGAACGGGGCTTCTCCACATAATGCAGCGATCGCTCGATAGCGGATCGGAATCGCGGTTGAATTGCGCCGTTGCCATTTTCGATGTCAGGAACGGCATCGCCCGCAGCGAAGCGTTCTTCGCTGACACCACCCGCGTGCGCATCATCGGCGAACTCGAGGTGGATCTGGTCACGCGCAAGCTCTCCGGGCGGCTCTCGCCGAATGCCAAGAATCCGCGCCTCTTCACCGTCTCGCCCTCTGTCGGGATCGGAGGAACGATGGAGTCGCCGCGGGTCCAATTGACCCCCGACTCGCTCGTCACCGCGCCGCTGCGCCTTTTCTTTCCGATTCATGCCTTCGCGTTCGACTGGCTCAATGCAACCGGTGTCCCGGCCGATGGAAGCGCCGGCTGCCGGCAGGCCTTCGAGCGCGCCCGCAGCGCGAAGAAGGCACCGCCAAGCGCCCCGAGCAATCCGGGACCGTCCTGACCGCAAGCGCCTGCTGCGTTCTCCCGAATGCGGGCGGTCATCCGATGGCCGGTCGCGAGCGTAATATGAGGCGGGCATCGAGCGACAAACGTGTTGAAGGGCGATGAGGGGAGACCGGACATGACAAAACCATCCGTGCGGCGGGACGGCGAGTTCGTTCCGCTGACCCGCGAGCAGTTCCGCGAGCGGTTTTTCGCGAAGTTCTACGATCCTGCCTTCGACAAGGTGCGAAGCGAGCTCGAGAAGGTGTTCGAGGTGGCATGGGACGGCTACCACGTTTATCGCAAGTCGCCGCGCTACAAGGCGGCAGGAGCGGGCTTCGCCGATCCCGCGTATGAATTGGCGGTGGAATGGCTCGCGACGCGCGCGAAGATCGAGGCCGCCGAGAAGCGCCAGAAAGACCCCAAGTCTCCAACCCGCATCCTTGTGGTCAACGGATCCACGCGCAGCGAGCATACCTGTCCGGGCGAGATCTCCAAGACACGGCGCCTCGCGCAGCACGCGCAAGAAGCGATCCAGTCGCTGCCGGGCCACGAAGTGGACTTCCTCGACCTCTCGACGCTGGCCGATGAGCCCTGGAAGGTGATCCACCCTTGCAAGGCGTGCGTGTCGACGGCGCAGCCGCTTTGCCACTGGCCGTGCACCTGCTATCCCAACCACGCGCTCGGCCAGACCAACGACTGGATGGCCGAGATCTACGAGCGCTGGGTCGCGGCGCACGGCGTCATGATCCTCTGCCCGGTGCACTGGTACCAGGCGCCGGCCAGCCTGAAGCTCATGATCGACCGCCTGGTGTGCGCCGATGGCGGCAATCCCGATCCTACTTCGACCCACGGCAAGGACCCGGCCATGGCCAAGGAGCTGGAGTTGAAGGGCTGGAATTATCCCAAGCACCTTGCGGGCCGCGCGTTCTCCATCGTCGCCCACGGGGATGCCGCGGGTCCGGAGAACCTGCGCCGCATGCTGACCGACTGGCTGACCGACATGGAGCTGGTTCCCGCCGGTCCTACTGCGCTCATCGACACCTGGGTAGGGTGGTATCAGCCTTACGCGACGAGCCACGACGATCTGGACAAGGACGAGGATCTCTTCGCAGAAATCAGAAACGCGGCCCTTGCGCTCGCGAACATGGTCAGGCTGATCCGCAGCGGGCAGTATCGCGCGCCGGATGAGGCGCTGCAGGATCCACGTGAGAAGTAAGTGACGAACAACGGGACTGACCTACCGTTCAACCTTCAAGGCGAGGAACTTCGTACGGGCCGTCCGGCTTTGCTCAAAGCTTGAACAGTATGGATTGAAAGTGCTAACTTTCCCGCAAGAACGGCAGTGGACGTCCAATATATGAACAGCAGGACGGGACGAGAGTGAAGTGAACAACGAGACGGAGAGTCAACGTATGGGCCATACCCTGGCGCAGTTTTCGACGCAATGCCACGAGATCCTCAAAGCGGAGCCGGGCCCGGCAGGGCGCAGGAAAGTGTGCGCGCTGCTGCAGGAGGTTCTGAAGGACGAGAGCTTCGTCGCGAAGAACCTGGATGACACGACACCGGAGCGGAAGATTATCTATCAGGATGCGGAGCTCGGTTTCTGCATCCTCGCGCATAGCTACAAGGGCGCCAAAGAGAGTGCCCCGCATGACCACGGACCTTCATGGGCGATCTATGGCCAGGCGCGCGGCGAGACCGAGATGTCCGACTACCAGCTCCTGGAGCCCGCGACGGCCGAGAAGCCCGGCACGGTGCGCAAGGTGAAGACCTACAAGCTCACCCCGGGCGCCGCGCACGTCTACAACGAGGGCGAACTCCATTCGCCGAAGCGCGCCGGGCCGACGCAGCTGATCCGCATCGAGGGCGTGAACATGGAGACCGTCAAGCGCTTCAAGTTCCAGGCGGTTTGACGGCAGGCGAAGCGTCGTCCTTCGCCGGCGGGACAGCCGCCGGCGGGAGTCCCCCGCCCGCTCGTGGCGCGTGGGTGTCCGAAACCGGAATGACCGGCAGCGGACCGGTGCGCACGTTGTGGCGGTGGCGCCTGCGCACGAGCTCCATCGTTGCCGCCACGAACAGCCCGAAGATCAGGATCACCGTGTAGATGGAGAAATCAAGCCACAGCAGCAGGGCGTAGACGGCGAGCATCACCAGGATGCTCAGGTTCTCGTTGAAGTTCTGCACGGCGATGGAGTGGCCCGCGCCCATCAGGATGTGCCCGCGGTGCTGCAGGAGCGCATTCATCGGCACGACGAAGAAGCCGGCCAGCGCGCCGATGAAGATCATGAGCGGTATGGCGAGCGGGAGCGTGCGGACGAACACCATCGCGATGACGACGATTCCCATCGCGATCCCAACGGCGACGATGTCGGCCGCGCGGTTGAGCGGGATGAACCGCGCGGCGATGACGGCGCCCACAGCGATGCCGAGCGCCGTGATGCCCTGGAGCACGGTGGCCTGCGACAGCGTGTAGCCGAGCGCCACCTCCGCCCATTTCAGCACGATGAACTGCAGTGTCGCTCCCGCTCCCCAGAAGAGCGTGGTGGTGGCGAGAGAAATCTGTCCCAGCTTGTCCCTCCAGAGAAGCCGCACGCAGTGGGCGAACTCGTGCACGAGGAAGAGCGGGTTCTTGCTTGGCACGCGGTGATCGACTCCCGTATTCGGGATGTAGAGATTGAAGATCGCCGCGATGGCGTAGACCACGGCGATGACCAGCATCGCCGCCTCGGCGGGCGAGTCGACTCCCGTGTCGATGAACGGAAAGTCGAACCCCAGCAGTCGCGACGATACGGCCTTGGTCACGAGCACGCCGCCAAGGAGCGTGCCGAGGATGATCGAGCCGACCGTCAGGCCCTCGATCCAGCCGTTCGCGATGACGAGCTTCTGGTGCGGGAGATACTCGGTGAGGATGCCGTATTTCGCGGGCGAGTAGGCCGCGGCCCCGAGACCTACGACGCCGTACGCAAGGAGCACCGCAACGTATTGCGGGACCCCGGGCGGCGTCAGCCAGTCATAGAGAAAGAGCAGCAGGCATCCCGTGATCTTCACGAGATTGGTGATGAACATCACGCGGCCCTTCGCCATCGAGTCTGCGAAGGCGCCGACGAAGGCCGCGAACAGAACGTAGGACACCGTGAAGAAGAACTTGAGGAGCGGCGTCATCCATTCGGGCGCGGTGAGCTGGATGAGCAGCGCGATCGCAGCAACGAGCAGCGCGTTGTCGGCGAGCGACGAGAAGAACTGCGCCGCCATGATGATGTAGAAACCGACCGGCATGCGCGGCGCGGGGAGGAGCTACGCGCTCCCCAAAGTCAGAAGGCAGAAGTCAGAAGTCAGAAAGCAAAGCGCAAAGTGCGGAGTACGGAGTGCAGAATGCAAGAGAAGCTGGTTGGGAGGTTTACGCATTCATCGTTCTGCCTTCTGCCTTCTGACTTCTGACTTCTGACTTCTGACTTCTGCTTTGGGGTGTGGCGCTTTATACCATAATTCCCTGAATCCAAGGCTATTATTGTCCGCCGCGGTCGCGGTTAGCGGCGTCATCCCGTAACTGGCGCTCCTGTTCGGCGAATGATGGGGCCCGCGCTTCGCGCGCAGCTTCAGCGGCGCTCGTTGGGTCATCGACGAAGCGGCCCTGGTAGCCGGCGGGAGCGCCGGCTGTCTGGCTCATGTACACCTCGATTCGAAGCCGCTTGTTGATGCGCACCACGGTGTTCTCGATCCACCTGATGTCGAGCAATGCGGCGCCAGCGAGCAGCGCCGCAAGCGCCCAGTTCACAAGCGCGGCGCCCGCGATCAGGCTTATCACTGCCGCCACGGAGCCCAGGCAGTAGAGGAGCGCCCCCCGGCGATCTTCGAGGTAGGCGCGATGCGCGCCCAGGGGAAAAAGAAGCAGCAGGGCGTAGGCTGTGCGCCGCCGCTTGAGCAGGCGCGCGAGCCGGATGTTGGCGCTCTGCAGGCCCCCGCCGGCGAGATTTTTCTGTTTCCAGGATGGATTCAAGGCAGTAGGCCGTAACGCAGCCGCCGATCAACGCGGAAAAGCGGTTTTGCGGCCCTTGTAGGCTGATATCGAGAAATGTGGTTGAATACTAACCGATTTCCGGGAAGGCGACGCGCTGGGCGGCATCCGGTTTTACGCGGCACCATTCACCACTCACCATTCACCATTCGCCGGGTCAATATGGCCGACCGCCGCCTGCAGGTTTTCTACACCGTTGCCCGCCACCTGAGCTTCACGAAGGCGGCCGAGCAGCTGTTCATGACGCAGCCGGCGGTCACGTTTCAGATCAAGCAGCTCGAGGAGCAGTTCAACACACGGCTCTTCGAGCGCAGTCACGGCAAGATTGCGCTGACCTCCGCGGGGCAGATGGTCATGAGTTACGCCGAGCGCATTCTCGGCCTGTCGGAGGAAATGGAAACACGCGTCGCCGATCTCACCGGCGCCATGGGCGGGCCGCTGCTGCTCGGCGCGAGCCTGACCATAGCCGAGTACATCCTGCCCCGCATCCTGGGGGAGTTCAAGGCGAAGCACCCGCAGGTGCACGCGCACATGACGGTCGGCAACTCCGAGATGATCGAGACGCGCGTGGCGGACCACACGCTCGACCTGGGGCTCATCGAAACGCCAGCGCATCTTCCGGGACTGCTGACGGAAATGGTTTGCGAGGATGAGCTGGTGGTAATCTGCGCGCCGGATCACGATTTTGCGAAGCTGCAAAGCGTCAAGCCCCATCAGCTTCTCGACGAGCCGTACGTCAGCCGTGAGACGGGTTCCGGCACGCGCGAATTTGCCGACCAGTACCTGCGCCGCTGCCAGGTCATGCCCGAGGATCTGAACGTGGTCATGGAGCTCGGGAGCCTCGAGGCGATCAAGGGCGTCGTCGAGACGGGCCTGGGCATTTCCATCGTGTCGCGTGCAACGGCGTCGAAGGAGCGCCATCTCGGGACGCTTGCGGTAGTCCCGCTGGAGCCGCGGCTCATCCGCACCATGTCCTTCGTTCACCCTAAGGAGAAATTCCGCTCGCGACTGCTCAACACCTTCGTCGAATTCGCAACGGTCAGGATGAAAGCGCTGAGCGGCTCCGCATGAAACGCTTCCTCGTCATTCAGCACAGTTATTCCGAATTTCTCGGCGGCGTGGAAACGCAGCTCGAGAGCCGCGGTATCGGCTTCAGCTATGTGCGTCCGTTCACCGGCCAGGCCCTGCCGGCGAGCGCGCTTCAGTACGATGCCCTGTGGCTCCTCGGTGGCGCACATCCAGTGTGCGATGCGGAGCGCTCGCCTTGGATGGCGGACGAGCTGCGCCTGGTGGCGGCCTTCCGCCGTGCCAGGCGCCCGGTGGTCGGGCTGGGATTCGGGGGCCTGGTTGTTGCCGTCTCCGCCGGTGGAACGGCTCACGCCACGCCCGCGCAGCGCGCCTGTTTCACGACGGCGCACCGGCCGGCCAGCGCCGCCGGCGATCCGATCGCGGAGGCGCTCGTAGGCCGCCGATTGCTGATCATGGTCAACGGGCGGGTGGATCTTCCCCCGGGCGTGGTCCCGATCCTGGTGGACGACCAGGGCGACTGGATTGCGGTGAGGCCCGACCCGCTCACCTATGGTCTCCTGTTCCGCCCGGAGGTGAAACCGGGCATGCTCGAGGACATGGTGATGGAGGAAGGCCGCGAAACGCCGGACCATATCGGCGAGCTGATCGCCGGCCTGCGCGCCGATCGCGAAGCCCTCCAGCGCAACCAGGACGTCACGGTCGCGGCGCTCGTTACGGCGCTGGACCTGATGCAGGAGCGAAAGAAGCCCCCGGTATTTGCTCTCAATCCCGTAAATCGCGAATCGTGAAACGTTTGGAGCTCATTTCAAGAGTTCCCTCTCCCCCTTTGGGGAGAGGGCTAGGGTGAGGGGGCACGCGCGATGCTCGAGAGATTCCTGTGATAGGCGAACATTTGCACCCCTCACCCCGACCCTCTCCCCGTCAAGACGGGGAGAGGGGGATTCATGAGATCACTTCTAGGCTCTGAAGCTGCTGGCACGCCACGAGGGATTGATGATTTGCGAGAGGAGGAGATGAAAAGGGACGAGCAAAAACTGCTGGCGATATTCGAGTGCCTTGCACCGGAGCAGCAGGACAAGCTGATCGAGTTCGCCGAGTTTCTCGCGGTCAACGAGGCGGGCGATGACGAACCGGTCGCCGCACAGCCTCGCGTCGTGCCGCGGCCGGCGCAGGAGACGGTGACGATGGCGATCCGCCGGCTCGTGACCACGTACCCCATGCTGGATCGCCGCAGGTTGATGGCGGAGGCCTCGCAGTTCCTGGCCGAGCACGCGCTGCATGGGCGCGCTGCGCACGAGGTCATCGACGAGCTCGAGATCGTCTTTGCGCGCCACTTCGAGCACCACAAGGGCGCCGGATGACCCCGCGTGTCAACGCGTTTGCCTGCATGCGCGTTGAGCGATAGAACCACAAAAAAAGACTCGCCAAAACCCGAGATTCCTGAGCCACGGAACCACACGGAATGACACGGACGGGATTTTTCCCCGGAAACGAGATTGTTGCTGACGAAGTTTCCGTGTGTTTCCGTGGCTATATTGCTTTGGAGACATGCGTCTGATGTATCGCTCGACTTTCGCGACGATCAATCTCGGCGCCCTGAGGCACAACCTCGAGGTCGCGCGCCGGTATGCTCCGCGCTCGAAGGCCTTTGCGGTCGTGAAGGCGAACGCGTACGGGCATGGGCTCATGCGCGCGGTGGGCGCCCTGTCGCAGGCGGCCGAGGGCTTCGCGCTGCTTGATCTCGATGAGGCGATAGGGCTCCGTGCGGCCGGCTACCGGCAGCGCATCCTGCTGCTCGAGGGGTTCTTCTCGCCGACGGAATTTGCGCTGTTCAGCGAGCATCGCGTGAGCGCGGTGGTGCATGCGCGGGAGCAGTTGCGGATGCTGCGGCAGCTGCCGAAGGACGCGGCGCTTGACGTCTTTCTCAAGATCAATACGGGCATGAACCGGCTCGGCTTCACCGCCGCGGAGTTCCCGGACGCGCTGCGCGCCGTGCAGACCAATCCAGGTGTCTCGCAGATCACGCTCATGACGCACTTTGCGGATGCCGATGGCACGAGCGGCGTCGAGTGGCAGACAGGGGTGTTCGACCGCCTGGCGGACGGCCTCGGGCTCGAGCGCACTCTCGCCAACTCCGCGGCGATCTTCCGCTTCCCCGAGACTCACGCGGAGTGGGTGCGGCCGGGAATCATGCTCTACGGCTGCTCCCCGTTTGCCGAGCAGGCGGGTTCCGAGCTGGGGCTCGTGCCCGTCATGACGCTGGAGAGCCGCGTGATCGCGGTGCAGCAGCTGCGGCGAGGAGACGTCGTGGGCTACGGCAGCCTGTTCGTCGCGGATCGTGACATGCGCATCGGCGTGGTGACGTGCGGCTATGCGGACGGGTATCCGCGGCATGCGCCCACCGGCACACCGATCATGGTCGAAGGGCGCATGACGCGCACTGTGGGCCGCGTGTCGATGGACATGCTGTGCGCCGACCTGAGCGATGTGCCGGAAGCGCTCGTGGGATCGCGCGTGGTGTTGTGGGGCGAAGGCGTGCCCGTGGAGCGGGTCGCCGAGGCCGCAGGGACGGTGGGCTACGAGTTGCTTTGCGGGATGGCGGCGCGCATTCCCGTTCGCGAGCGCGAATAACATCCGTGAAACGTGAAACGCCAAACGTGAAACGTGCTCCGCCCTTTTGGGGTATATGTGCTGGCTGGAAGCGCGTGGCTTACGTTTTACGTTTCACGTTTTACGTTTCACGAGAGAGTGCAGCCGGAGCTCCATAGAAATGGCGAAGGCGAAAACCGTTTACGCGTGCACGGAGTGCGGCGGCCAGGTCCTCAAGTGGCAGGGGCAGTGCCCCCATTGCCAGGGCTGGAACACGCTGGTCGAGTCGGTGGCGGAGGCCTCACCCTCGGCAAACCGCTTCGGGCTGTCTGCCGAGCCGGGCAAGCTGCAGCGCCTGGCCGAGGTAGAGGCCCGCGAGGCCTCGCGCGTTGCAACCGGGATCGAGGAGTTCGACCGGGTGCTCGGTGGCGGGCTGGTGGCGGGCGGGGTCGTGCTTCTCGGTGGCGATCCCGGGATCGGCAAGTCGACGCTGCTGCTGCAGTCGCTCGCCGCGCTCGGCCGCGCGCGCCGGGTGCTCTACGTGACGGGCGAGGAATCCTCGCAGCAGGTCGCGTTGAGGGCGCGGCGGCTGGGCGTCGAGGCGGGGCACGTGCACATTCTTCCCGAGATCCATCTCGAGAAGATCCAGGCTGTGATCAGCGCGGAGAAGCCTGAAGTCGCGGTGATCGATTCCATTCAGACGCTCTATTCCGGGCAGCTCCAATCGGCGCCGGGGTCGGTCGCGCAGGTGCGCGAATGCGCGGCACAGTTGACCCGCGTGGCGAAGGGCACGGGGACGACGATTGTCCTGGTGGGACACGTGACCAAGGAGGGGGCCCTCGCGGGCCCGCGCGTGCTGGAGCACATGGTCGACACGGTGCTCTATTTCGAGGGCGACACGCATTCGAGCTTTCGCCTCATCCGCGCCTTCAAGAACCGCTACGGCGCGGTGAACGAGCTCGGCGTCTTTGCCATGACCGAGCGGGGACTGAAGGGCGTATCCAATCCATCGGCGCTCTTCCTTTCACAGCACGATAGCGAGGTTGCAGGCTCGTGCGTCATGGTGACGCAGGAGGGCACGCGTCCCATGCTGGTCGAGATCCAGGCCCTCGTGGATGCCGCGCACGCGCCCAACCCGCGGCGCTTGAGCGTCGGGCTCGAGCAGAACCGGCTCGCGCTGCTGCTTGCGGTTCTCCATCGCCATGCCGGCATCGCGTGCTATGACCAGGACGTTTTCGTGAACGCGGTGGGCGGCGTCCGGATCACGGAGCCGGCGGCGGATCTCGCCGTGCTGCTTGCGATTGTGTCCTCGCTCAAGAACACGCCGTTGCCGGCCAAGCTCGTCGTCTTCGGCGAGGTGGGGCTGGCGGGCGAAGTGCGCCCCGTGCAACGCGGTCAGGAACGGCTGCGCGAGGCCGCAAAGCTGGGGTTCACCCAGGCGCTCGTTCCGCACGCCAACAAGCCGAGACAACCGATCGCCGGGCTCGAAGTGATGCCGGTACGCCGCGTCGAGGAGGCCGTCATCAAGCTACGCGAGCTCGTCTCCGGTTAAGGCCCTCCGGGAGTTCACATTGCGAGAAAGTGGATTCCCTTGGAGGGCCTGCGGCGCGTTCCGGTGTCCGGTGCAATCCGGTAAAATGACATTCCTTCTCCGCAAAAAACTTCAGAATCGTTTCCGCAGGAGCAATCATGAAGGTGCTGGTGACCGTCAAGCGCGTCATTGACCCCTACGTCAAGGTGCGCGTCAAGGCCGATGGCAGCGGCGTTGAGACCGCGAACGTCAAGATGTCGATCAATCCCTTCTGCGAGATCGCGTGCGAGCAGGCGGTGCGCATGAAGGAGGCCGGCGTCGTTTCCGAGATCGTCGCGGTTTCCATCGGCACGACGCAGTCGCAGGAGACGCTGCGCACGGCCATGGCCATGGGCGCCGACCGGGGGATCCTCGTCGAGACCGACGTGGAGGTGCAGCCGCTTGCGGTGGCGAAGGTAATGAAGGCGATCGTTGAGAAGGAGAATCCGCGCCTTGTCATCATGGGCAAACAGGCGATCGACGACGACTCGAACCAGTCCGGGCAGATGGTTGCGGCGCTGCTCGGGTGGCCCCAGGCGGCGTTCATCTCGACCATTGCGATCAACGGGGACAACGCCGATTGCACGCGGGAGATCGACGGCGGGCTCGAGAAATTGACGATCAAGCTCCCTGCCGTCGTGACAGCGGACCTGCGGTTGAACGAGCCGCGTTACGTGACGCTGCCCAACATCATGAAGGCCAAGAAAAAGCCGCTGGAAGTGATCAAGCCCGACGCACTGGGCGTGGACGTTGCGCCGCGGCTCGCGACGCTCAAGATCGAGGAGCCGTCCAAGCGCGGCGCCGGCGTGCAGGTCGCCGATGTGGCGGAGCTGGTGGCGAAGCTGAAGAACGAAGCCAAGGTTATTTAACTGCGTGATCGGTTATGAGTGACGGGTGATGAGTGGCTCGTCCCTTGAACCTTAAACGCGAGATCTGAAACGGAATTCAAGATGTCAGTCCTGGTAATCGCTGAACACGACGGAAAACAGTTGAAGCCCGGCACCGCGAATGCCATTGCCGCGGCGGGCGAGATGGGCGATGACGTACACGTGCTGGTGGCGGGACATGAGTGCAAAGACGCAGCCCAGGCGGCGGCCAAGGTGGACGGCGTAAAAAAGGTGCTGCATTGCGATTCGGAGCTCTATGCCGGCTTCCTTGCGGAAAATCTCGCTGCCCTCATCGTGCCTCTTGCCGAAAAGTACACGCATGTCGTCGCGCCGGCGACGGGCTTCGGCAAGAACCTCATGCCGCGGGTGGCGGCGGTGCTCGACGTGCAGCAGATCTCGGATATCAGTGCGGTGAAGTCTCCGGACACGTTCGTGCGGCCCATCTACGCCGGCAACGTCCTTGCCACCGTGCAGTCGAAGGACAAGATCAAGGTCGTTACCGTGCGCGCGACGGGATTCGATCCGGCGGGCGAGTCATCGTCTGCCGCGACAGTGGAGACGCTCGCGCCGGGACCGGATGCGGGCCTGTCGAAATTCAACGGGCAGGAGCTGACGAAGTCGGCCCGGCCCGAGCTCACCGCGGCCCGGATCATCGTCTCCGGCGGGCGCGGCATGGGGAGCTCCGAGAACTTCAAGATCCTCGAGGCGCTGGCCGACAAACTGGGCGCGGCAGTGGGCGCATCCCGCGCCGCCGTCGACTCGGGCTTCGTGCCCAACGACTACCAGGTCGGCCAGACCGGCAAAATCGTGGCGCCGGAGCTCTACGTCGCGGTCGGCATCTCGGGCGCGATCCAGCACCTCGCGGGCATGAAGGACAGCAAGGTCATCGTCGCCATCAACAAGGACCCGGAAGCGCCGATCTTCGCCGTCGCCAACTACTGGCTCGTGGAAGACCTCTTCAAAGCAGTGCCGGAGCTTACCAAAGCGCTCTAGAGGCGTGAGTGGTGAGTAGAAGTCAATTTAAGAATCCCCTCTCCCCCGTGGGGGAGAGGGATCGGGTGAGGGGACCTGCCGGCACCGTTGCCCCTCACCCCCACCCTCTCCCCGCTGCAGCGGGGAGAGGGAGCGTTACGACTGACAAAGTTAGGGCATGTCGACGTACGCAGCGCCGCTGAAGGACATGCTCTTCGCGATCCGCGACATCGCGGGTCTCTCCGAGGTGACCGCGTTGCCGGGCTGCGAGGAGGTCAATGCGGAGCTCGTCGGCCAGGTCCTGGGCGAAGCGGGCAAGTTCGCGCGAGAAGTGCTCGATCCCCTCAATCGGCAGGGAGACCGGGAGGGCGCCCGGCTCGTCGATGGAGCGGTGAGCGCGCCGCCCGGCTTCAAGGAAGCCTACCGGCAGTTCGTTGCCGCCGGCTGGAACGGCCTCGGGGGCAGGACGCAGTATGGAGGGCAGGGCCTTCCGCACATCGTGGCGATGCCGGTGCAGGAGATATGGAACGGCGCCTGCCTGTCGTTCTGCATCGCGCCGATGCTGACAGCGGGCGTTCTCGAAGCGCTCGGTGTCCATGGCTCGGCGGAACAGCACAAAGTCTACTTTCCGCGGCTCACGTCGGGAGAGTGGTCCGGGACGATGAACCTCACCGAGCCCCAGGCGGGCTCGGACCTCTCGGCGGTGCGCACCCGCGCCGTGCCGGAGGGGGAACACTATCGAATCCAGGGCACGAAGATCTTCATCACCTGGGGCGAGCACGATATGACGGACAACATCGTGCATCTCGTTCTCGCGCGCACGCCCGATGCGCCGGAGGGCGTCAAGGGTATCTCGCTTTTCATCGTTCCCAAGTTCGTGCCGAAGGGCGACGGCACGCCCGGCGAGCGCAATGACATCCGCTGCGTCTCGATCGAGCACAAGATGGGCATCCGCGCGACGCCCACCTGCGTGCTCGCGTACGGGGACAGCACAGGCGCGATCGGCCACCTCGTCGGCGAGAAGCACCGCGGGCTCCAGTACATGTTCACCATGATGAATCACGCGCGGCTTTGCGTCGGCCTTGAGGGCGTCGCCCTCGCCGAGCGGGCTTACCAACATGCGCTGGAGTATGCGAAAACGCGCGTGCAGGGCCGCGAGATCGGGCAGCGAAGCGGGGATCGCGTCACCATCATCCACCATCCGGATGTTCGCCGGATGCTGCTGTCGATGAAGGCCCAGGTCGAGGCCATGCGTGCGCTGGCATACACGACCGCCGCGCTCCTCGACAAGTCGAAGCATCACCCCGATCCCGCCGAAAAGCGGCGCAGCCAGGCGCTGCTCGACCTGCTGACCCCGGTGGTGAAGGGCTGGTGCACCGAGCAGGCCGTGGAGATCGCCTCGACGGGCGTGCAGGTTCACGGCGGCATGGGCTTTATCGAGGAGACGGGAGCCGCGCAGTACCTGAGGGACACACGCATCACGACGATCTACGAGGGCACGACGGGGATCCAGGCGAACGACCTCGTCGGGCGAAAGGTGGGCGCGGAGAAGGGGGCAACGGCGCTCGCGCTGATCGGCGTCATGCGCAAGATTTCCGCGCAATTGGACGCAGTGGAAGGGACGCCACCTTCCCTGCGCGGAAATCTTACTGAAGCCATCGACAGCCTCGAGAAGGCCACACGGTGGATCGTGGATACCTTCCCGGGGGACCCGAAGGCCGTGGCAGCGTCCGCCGTTCCGTACCTCAAGCTCTTTGGCACGGTGGCGGGCGGCTGGGTGATGGCCCGCGCCGCACTGATTGCGAGCGCACAGCTCCAGCAGCCGGACGCCGACCGCGAGTTTCTGGAAGCGAAGCTGGCTACGGCACGCTTCTACGCGGAGCACGAGCTGCCGAAGGCGGGCGCGTTCGCGCGCGAGGTGACGCACGGCGCCGCGAGCGTGCTCGCGTTCGAGCCGTCAAAGTTCTAGAAACGAACCGCCAGGACGCCAGGCACGCCAAGAATTCTCAGTTCGACATTGAACCGCCGAGACGCCGAGACCGCCGAGAGATAGAACCGTCACCAACGTCGAAAAAGGAGCTGACGTTGAATTCTCCCCCCGTGTTGCAGAACGCGCTGAAGGAGCGTTTGAAGAAAGGCGAGCTCGCGTTGACGCTGATGGTGCGCCACGCGCGGACGGTCGACATCGCGCTTGCCGCGAAGCTGTGCGGCTTCGACGGGCTGTTCTTCGATCTTCAGCACAGCGTGATTCCGGAGCACGAGGTCTCGCAGATGTCGGTGGCGGCCATGAACGTGGGCGTGGCACCCATTGTTCGCGTGCCCGAGAAGGATTACACCGCGGCGCTGAGGCTGCTCGACAACGGTGCGCTCGGAATCATCATGCCGGAGGTCACCACGGCGGAAGATGCGCGGAACTCGGTGGCAGCGTGCAAGTTCCCTCCAATCGGCAACCGCGGCGCGTTCGGCAGCTGGCCGCACTTCGGCTATCGATCAGTACCAGCCGCAGAGGCGCGCAAGGTGATCAACGAGGCGACGCTTCTCGTCCTCATGCTCGAGAGCAAGGCGGCAGTCGAAAACGTTGAGGCCATTGCGGCCGTGCCGGGCGTGGATGTCATCCACATTGGCACCAACGACCTCTCGACCGATCTCGGGCATCCGGGCGAGCTGACGCACCCGGGCGTCCTTGCAGCGATCGAGCGCGTGGTGAAAGCCTGCCGCGCGAACGGGAAGCACGCGGGCGTGGGCGGCTTGACGGGCGGCGACGTAATGAGAATGCTCGGGCCGGTGGTCAAGCTCGGCGCACGGTTCATCACGGCGGGAACGGAGTGGAACCTCATGCTCTCCGCGGGCCAGGAGCGCGTCAAGGCGCTTCGCGCCCTTCAGTCAGGAGCGTGAATGGTGAATAGTGAATGGTGAGTGGACTGAACCGCAGAGACGCGGAGCGAAGCCAGAACCGACATTGAACCGCCGAGACGCCGAGACCGCAGAGAGCGTTCGTTAACATTGAACCGCCAAGACGCCAAGCACGCCAAGAGTTTTTTCGCAGTTTACGGCTTAGTGTGATCTGCGAAGACGCTGACACGAGCGGGAACTAGACTTGAACGGAGACCTATCTGACATTCATCCTTCATCCTTCATCCTTCAATCACCGGCGTACTCGTCCTTCATGAACTGCGGCTTGATCAGGTTCTCGAAGGAATAGAGCCGCTCCCACTGTTTCTGGGTAACAAGCCCTCGCTCGACGACCACTACCTGATGGATCGTCTTGCCCGATTCGTGCGCCTCGCGCGCGATCTCGGCGGCCTTCTTGTAGCCGATGGCCGGGTTGAGCAGGGTGACGATCGACGTGCTGTTCATGACCATGTCGCGTGTGCGCTCCGCGTTCGCCGTGATGCCGTCGACACACCGTTCGCGCAATGAAGTTACCGCGTTTTCCATCGAGAAGATGGAAAAGACCAGCGCAAACGCGATGACCGGTTCCATCACGTTGAGCTGAAGCTGCCCGGCGGAGGCGGCGAGCGTGACGGTCAGATCAAGGCCAATCACGAGGAAGGCCGTCTGGTTGACGACCTCGGGAATCACGGGATTCACCTTTCCGGGCATGATGGACGAGCCCGGCTGAAGCCGCGGCAGGTTGATCTCGTTCAGTCCGCAGCGCGGCCCGGAGGAAAGCAGGCGCAGATCGTTGCAGATCTTCGTGAGCTTGACGGCCGTGCGCTTGAGCACCCCCGAGAGCTGCACGAATACGCCGGTGTCCGATGTGGCCTCGACGAGATCGCTTGCCAGCTTGAAGTCGATCCCAGTGATCTTTCCAAGGTGTTTCGTTGCAAGCTGCGGATAGCCTTCGGGCGCATTGACCGAGGTGCCGATCGCGGTAGCGCCCAGGTTTACCTCGGTGAGCAGCGCGATGGACTCCTGGATGCGCTGGATCTCCTCGCCGATGGTGGTGCCGAACCCGTGAAGCTCGTCGCCGAGCGACATCGGAACCGCGTCCTGGAGATGCGTGCGGCCCATCTTGAGCACTTTCGAAAATTCCTGGCCCTTGGCGAAAAAGGACTGCTGAAGCGCCCCGAGCGCCTCTATGTAACTCCTGAGCCGCAGGATCAGCGCAACGCGCAGTGACGTCGGGTAGACGTCGTTGGTCGACTGGGAAAGATTGACGTGATCGTTCGGGCTGATGTGCTCGTACTCGCCCTTGCGGCGCCCGAGACTCTCGAGCGCGATGTTCGCGATCACCTCGTTGGCGTTCATGTTGGTCGACGTGCCGGCGCCGCCCTGGATGAAGTCGATCACGAACTGGTCCAGGAACTCGCCCGCGATCAGCCGGTCGCATGCCTTCATGATGGCGTTGGCCACCGCGGGGTCGAGCAGGCCGCAGTCGCGGTTGGCCATCGCGCAGGCCTTCTTGACGTACGCGAGCGCCGTGACGAGATACGGCTCGGCCGAAATCGAGACGCCTGTGATGAAGAAGTTTTCCTTGCCGCGCAGCGTCTGCACGCCGTAATGGACGTCGTCAGGGAGCTCGCGCGGGCCGAGAAAATCTGTTTCGATGCGCATGGGGTGTCCTTTCCGGTGTGTGGAAGGCAGGATAGCGCCCTTTCAGCGTGGGGATGATGGCGGCGCGCAAGGAGCTGCGGAAAAGAGGCGTATCGCGCGCCGGGCGGCGGCCTGCGGCTACAAAAAAAGGCGGCCCGTCATGGGCCGCCTTCTCAAATCCCAACCGTGTGCGAGCGCAGCCGCTCGCGCGTTCTACGCCGGGCGCATCCTCCCCGGTTGGGCTTTCTCCGGAGGGCCTTCGCCCGGCCCGGCGAACCTCTGGCGCGCCTTGCCGGCCGCGACGTCCGCGTACCAGCGCTCATGATGGTGCTTCGCCCATTCTTCGTCGACGTAGCCCCAGCGCATGGCGGCGTAGGCACCCTTCACCCCGATCGTGCCGAGATAGATGTGGACGAGCGCCAGGGCGATTGCCACGTAAGTCGCGATCATGTGAATCGTGTTGGAGAGCTGCATTGCCGCGCGGCCTTGCCCCATGTTCGGGAAAGCCAGGATCAAGCCGGTTACGAGAAGGATCGTGGAGAGGATGACCAGCACGACCCAGAAGACCAGCTTCTCGCCCGCGTTGAAGCGGTGCGAGGGATACTCGTGGCCCCTGAAGTAACCGAAGATATTCAGGAACCACTTGAAGTCTTCGAGCCCGATCCCGTTATCGCGAATAAAGCGGACGAACAACCAGGGTATCGCGATGATGAGGAGCGGTCCCGTGAAGTTGTGCAGGACCTTCGAGATCGAGGCAAGCCATGCGAACAAAGTGTATCCGAGCACCGGAAGGAGCACGCTCTTGCCGAGCGAGAGGATAAGCCCCGTGATCGCCAGGATTACCCACGCGATCGCCAGCAGCCAGTGCGCGTACCGGTCCGCCGTCTCGAAGCGCCGGATCAGGCGCCCGCCCGACGGGTCCTTCGCGCCCATTGTTCCCCGGAGGAGATAGAACAGCGTCAGCCCGAGCACGCCCACGGCAACGAGGATGCCGCCCCAGAAAATGATCGGCTCACGCGCCTGGCGCCAGGTTTCCCCGGCGCTTTGCACCAGCACGCCCGTCTCGATCCCCTGCGTCGTGGTGAAGCCGGGCGCACCTGAACGCACTTCGCGCCACACGGGCGCGTTGTTAAGTGGCTGCGTCTGCTGGCGTTGGGCCTGCGCGTCCGCCGAACTGTCCTGCGCCTGTTGTGCGAATGTCGGCACCGAGACCGCCAGCGCGGCCGCAGCGGCCAGCACCAGCAGCAGATGTCTGAGCTTATCCATGTGATCCCCTCCAGCTTTTTTTGCATTGGCGATACGTAAGCTCATTCTACAGACCTTGATGCGGCCGGTCGCGGCGCCCGGTTCGAATTTCACGGACCTGTACTTTCGCATTCCGGAAAACCGCGGGATTTCCGCGGCGCACAATACCCGTGCGCGTAAAAGTCCCGGCTTGCCGGAAGAGAATTAGAGCCAACAATTCAGCAGGTTCAGAGCGCGCTCGGGCGCGTCGACATACCGCCTCCCGCCTCACGCGCTAGGCGGATTCTGGTGCGGTGCGCTTTGCTTCGGCGGCAGGAGGGTCTCCTCATTGAGGTCGGGCTCCCCGCAGAGGCGCAGGATTTCCGCGCGGGCGCGTTCACGCGCTTCGATCGCGGCATTCCAGTCGGCGCCTCGCGGCACGATGGGCGCACAGAAGGTCACGCTGATCATCGTGCGACGAAAAAGCCACTGCCCCTCGCGCAGCGCCGAGCGCGTTCCTCGCAGCACGACTGGCAAGAGTGGGGTCCCCGCCTGGGCGGCGATCACGAAGGCGCCCATGCGAAACGGGAGCAGCCCGGGCATGCGGCGGAACGTGCCTTCCGGGAATACGATCAGGGATCTCCCGCCACGCAACGACTCGGCGAACTTGCCCGCGTCCTCGATTCCGCGCTGCACATCGAAGCGCTCGACGAACTGCGCCCCGAGCCGTTGAAGAAAAATCCGCGGGATCCAGTGATCGAGGAGCTCGCGTTTCGCAACAAAGGACGCGGGCCGGTCGAGGGCCGCGACGACAACGACTCCGTCGAGATAGCTCGCGTGGTTCGGGGTCAGCATCACGGCGCTCTCGCGTGGCACCTGATCGCGCCCCCGCACCGTGAGGCGCATGCCCGAGAGAGCGAGAAAAAGTCGCGACATGCGACGGCTGACTGCCCAGCACCAGCCTGTGCGCGGAAGGACCGCACAGACTGTCCACGTCACGAGGCCCAGCACGCCGAGCAGCAGCATCACGTAGCCGCCGTAGAGCATATCGGCTCCGGCGCGCAGGCTCCGGCGCATCTGGGGAAGGATGGATGACCACGACAGGCGCAGGATCTGCCACCAGACGGCGCGCGTACCCGGCTTGCCGCCCTGCTCGTAGAGCTCGCGGCTCGCGGCGCGCCGAAGCTTGCCGCTGGAAGTCTTCAGCACAGACTGCGGGGGGGCGAGGACGACCTCGTCGACGGGCATGCCAAGGAGCGTGTCTGCAAGCTCGTTGATGCGCGCGATCAGACGCTCGCGCTCGGCCGGATCGCTTACGCGCGTCTCGGCGAGCACGATGATGCGCTCAGTCTCCGAGCGCTTGTCCCGGCTGCCGAAGACCGCCACGCAGCCCTTGCGGATGCCGTCCAGATTGCCCACCGCCTCCTCGAGCTCGTAGGGGTAGATGTTGCGCCCGGCACGGATGATGAGATCCTTCTCCCGACCGCTGATGTAGAGCTCGCCCTCGGCGACGTAGCCGTAGTCGCCCGTGTCGAGCCAGCTGCCGTGCAGCAGCGCGCGTGTCTGCTCGGGATCGCGATAGTAGCCGCTCGTCGACGACGGCCCGGAGAACTGAATCCGGCCTTCCTGGCGCTCGCCGAGCTCGAGGTCGTTGCCATCGACCACGCGTACCTGGTGTCCCGGGAACGGGTGCCCGCACGCGACAAACGTGAGCGCGTCCGCATGCGTGTCGGGCACCGGGATCGCGCGGCCGCTGCGGGAGAACGCCGTGCGGTCGACACGGTCGAGCCTGGGTCCGCGTCCCGCCGGCGTGAATGCCACACCGAGCGTGGCTTCGGCAAGCCCATAGACCGGAGTCATCGCCTCGGGCCTGAAACCATAGCGCGCGAAGCGTTTGGTGAAGGCGGACATCGTCTCGGGCGACACCGGCTCGGCACCGTTGAAGGCCGAGCGCCAGCTCGAGAGATCAAGCCCTTCGAGCTGCGCATCGTCAGCGCGGCGCAGGCATAGCTCGTAGCAGAAGTTGGGCCCCCCTGAAAGCGTGCCGCGATGGCGATGAATCGTCCACAGCCAGCGATCCGGCCGCGCGAGAAAGGTGAGCGGCGACATCAGGGGCAGCTTGAATCCGTAGGTGAGGCTCCCCATCCAGGCACCGATCAGGCCCATGTCGTGGTAGAGCGGGAGCCAGCTCACGAAGACATCGTTCGGCGTGACGCGGAGCGCGCGCGCCATGGCGCGGAGATTCGTCAGCAGGTTCGCGTGCGTCACGATCACGCCCTTCGGGCTGCCCGTGCTGCCGGAGGTGTACTGCAGCAGCGCGGTTTCCTGGGGCGTCGCACGATGAACGGGGCCGGCCGAGCCCGCCCGTCCGAGTTCCGCCGGCGTCACCACGTGCTTCAGCGAGGCGACCTGGGATTTCATGAGCAGAGCGATGGCCTTTGCCCGTTGCACGGTGACGAGAATCTCGACCTGGGCGTTTGAAAGAATGGCCGTGTGCCTGCGCAGGTGGTCCTCGATCTGCGACGGTCGCGCCGGAGGATACACGGGCACCGGGACGCCGCCCGCCATGAGCACGCCCATGAAACTGTAAAAGTAATCGAGACAGGTCGGCAGCATGATCGCGACGCTCGATCCGGGCTGCAGCCCGCGCTCCATGAGGCCGGCAGCGACCCCACGGGCCGCGCGGTCGAGCATCGAGTAGGTCATGGTCTGCTCGTTTCCGTCCTCATCCTGCAGCACGACGTGGGGACGTTCCGGGTGGCGGCCGACGTGCCACTCGAGGACCTCGAGCAGGGTGCCCGCGCTCTCCGGCGTCTCGGATTCGCCGGCGAGGGCCTCGACGCGCTCCGGGCGCGGGCCGCGCGAGACCGGGCTCGCGGCATCGATCGCGCGCAGCAGGTCGCGCGATGTCTCGGCGCTCG
>Ga0256867_10000095_pt1 | contig 31125 bp, 34 predicted proteins | sample RVTome_15_FD_185939 | JGI IMG/M metagenome (GOLD analysis project Ga0256867, IMG submission 185939) | Soil microbial communities from uranium-contaminated site in the Upper Colorado River Basin, Wyoming, United States - RVT150D86 (HiSeq) ... | reverse complement strand
GCCGCTCGAGCAGAGCCCGGCTGTTGATTTTCTGCGCGGACTTGGGGGCACCCTCGGGAAACCTACGGCGATTCTCATCGTGTCGGCCCACTGGGATACGGCGCGCCCCGCCGTGAGTGCCGCGGAAAAACCCGAGACCATCTACGACTTTTACGGGTTTCCGCGCCAGCTCTACCAGTTGCGCTACCCCGCGCCCGGCGCCCCGCAGCTTGCGCGGCGTGTCGCGAAGTTGCTCGCGGAAAACGGTATGGAGACGGACATCGATCCGGAGCGCGGCTTCGACCACGGCGCGTGGACGCCGCTCTACCATATGTACCCTGATGCCGACGTGCCGGCCACGCAGCTCTCGATCCAGTGGCAGGAGGGCCCCGCGCACCACATGCGCCTGGGCGAGGCGCTGCGGCCGCTGCGCGACGAAGGGGTGCTGATACTCACCTCCGGCGGCGCCACGCACAATCTACGCGAGCTGAGCTTCCACCGCGGCGACATCGTGCCGCAGCGCTGGACCGTGGAATTCAATGAGTGGCTGGCCGATGCCGTGTTGGCGCGACGCAACGACGACTTGATCGGCTATCGCGACAAGGCACCCTTCGCCGTGCTCAATCACCCGACCGACGAGCACCTCATTCCGCTCTTCGTCGCGCTCGGCGCGGGCGACGCGGGCGGCACGACGAAGCGCCTGCATTCAAGCATCGCGTCCGGCGTCATCAGCATGGACGCCTACGCCTTTCACTGACGATGAAGGCGCGAATAATTCGAGCGTGACCTTATTTGTCACTCACGCACGCGCATCGGGCCGCGAGCGTAAAGACACCGCGTGCTCGCCTCAGGCAAGACTTGATCCACAGCGTCACTGGACGGAAACTGTGGCTTGTCGCTTATAATCCTGTAACCACTGCAAAGAGGAGGAGGATCATGAGGACATTACGCACGGGCGTACTCGCCTTGGCCGCAGCCGGGCTCCTGCTCGCGACGCATGCCGGGATGGCTGCGGAACCGCTGAAGATTCGCATCGCCTGGGTGGTGACGCCGGCGCAGCTCACGCCGTTCCTGTTCTCGAAGAAGGAGATCCTCAGGCATTACGGCAAGAGCTACACAGTCGATCCGATCCGCTTTCGCGGCAGCGCGCCGCAGATCACGGCGCTGGCGGCCGGAGAGCTCGACATCGCGGCGTTTGCCTATTCCGCCTTCGCGCTGGCAATCCAGAACGCCGGGATGAAGGACCTCAAGGCCATCGCCGACGTGTTTCAGGACGGCGTCGGCGACCACTACTCGGTCGAGTACATGGTCCGCCGCGACAGCCCAATCAAAGCGGTCCCGGACCTCAAGGGCAAGCGCCTCGCCAGCAACGTCATCGGCGGAGCCGTCGACATGGCGATGCGCAAGCAGCTGCGCGACCATGGCCTGGAGGACAAACGCGATTACACCGTGACCGAGATCCGCTTCCCGAACATGGGCCCCGCGCTCATGGAGGAAAAAGTAGACCTGGTCGGCATCCTGGTGCCGTTCGCCCCGGGCGTCAAACAAAAGGGCGCGCGAGTCCTGTTCACGATGAAGGATGCGATGGGACCGTCGCAGATGATCTTCTGGGCGGCGCGGCAGCCTTTCCTCGACAAGAACAGGGCGGCGCTCATGGATTTCTTCGAGGACCACCAGCGCGCCCTGCGCTGGTTTCTCGATCCGAAGAACCGCAAGGAGGCGCTGCAGATCATCGCCGATTTCACCAAGCGCAAGGCTGGCGCTTACGATTCCTGGGTGTTTACCAGGAATGACTTCTATCGCGACCCGAAGGGCAGGGTGAACGTCAAGGCACTCACCCAGAACGTCAAGACGCAACGCGAGCTGGGCTTTCTCAAGATCGACATCGACGTGCCGGCCCACGTCGACAACTCATTCGTCGAGGAAGCCGCCAGGCGGCTGAAATAGGCGATGGCTCAGCCGCATCGCGCGGCGGGCGGCGGCGGCATCCGCGTCGCCGACGTGAGCCACACCTACCGCCCGCCCCGCGGCCGCGCTGTCCTCGCGCTCGACGAGGTTTCGCTGGAGGTCGGTGACTGCGAGTTCCTTGCGCTCCTGGGGCCCAGCGGCTGCGGGAAATCGACGATGCTCTATCTCATCGGCGGTTTCCTGCCGGTCGAGAGCGGCAGGATCGAGGTTCGGGGCAAGCCCGTCACCGCGCCCGGCCCGGACCGTGGCGTGGTGTTCCAGCATTTCGCTCTTTTCCCGTGGAAGACCGTGCGCGAGAACGTGCTCTACGGGCTCGAGAAGCAGCGCCTGCCGAGGGCCGAGCGGATGGAGCGCGCCATGGGCTTCATCCAGAAGGTGAACCTGACCGGGTTCGAGGATTCGTACCCGGCGCAGCTCTCGGGCGGCATGAAGCAGCGGGTCGCCATCGCGCGCACGCTGGCAATGGATCCGGCCATCCTGCTGATGGACGAGCCCTTTGGCGCGCTCGACGCCCAGACCCGCCGCCTGATGCAGGAAGAGCTGCTGGCCATCCTCGAACGCGACACGAAAACGGTGGTGTTCGTCACCCATGACGTGCAGGAAGCCGTGCTGCTTGCCGACCGCGTCGCAGTCATGAGCGCCCGGCCGGGACGCATCAAGGAAATCGTGGATGTCGCCGACGTCGGGGGCGCGGCGGACGCGATCCGCGATCACCGCTTCGTCGAAAAGGTGGACTACCTCTGGAACTCGGTACGCGGCGAGGCGCTGGCCGCTCAACATGAGGAGGCAAGGTGACCGCCGTGCTGTGGCGTTATACGCCGCTCATCCTCATCGCCGCCGCGTGGGAGATTGCCCCGCGCAGCGGCATGCTGGATGCCGCGCTGCTGCCGCCGTTCTCGCAGGTGATGGGCGCGCTGGGGCGGCTCGTCGTCGATCCGGGGCTCTATGTGAACGCCGCCGCTTCGCTCATGCGCGAGATCGCCGGACTGGGCCTCGCGGTCATCGTGGGAATCGCGCTCGGCATCGTCATGGCGTGGTTTGCGCCGGTGCGCATCGTCGTCAACCCGCTCGTGCGCTGCATCTATCCCATGCCGAAATCGGCGCTGATACCGGTGATGATCATGTGGCTCGGGCTCGGGCACCTGGCGAAGATCGGCCTGATTTTCCTGGGCTGCCTGCTGCCGGTGATCATTTCTTCCTACAACGCGGCGCGCGGCGTGGAGACCGTGCTCATCTGGTCGGCGCAGAATGCCGGCGCGTCGCGGCGCGAGATCCTGACCGAGATCGTGCTGCCGGCCTCGATGCCCGAGATCCTGGCGGGCGTTCGCACCGCGCTCGCGCTCTCCTTTGTCCTGCTGGTGAGCTCGGAATTTCTGATGGCGCGCGAGGGGCTTGGCTACATGATCGCCTTTCTCGGCGAGGGCGGCATCTACGATGCCATGTTTGCCACGGTGCTGCTGGTATCGGGCATTGGCTTCGCGGCCGACCGCGCCTATCTCGCCTTCATGCGTCGTGTACTGGCGTGGAGGGAGTAGGGGGCAGGAGCGATGGCGCTGCGCGCGAGTACATCATTGCGTGGCGTGTTCCTGCGCGCCCTGGCGGCAAGCGGCTCGGTCATCGCGCTTCTGATCGGCTGGGAGATCCTGGCGCGCTCCGGCACGGTATCTGCCTTCCTGCTGCCGCAATTCACTGTGGTGGCGGGTCGCATCGTCGAGGACACGCTCTCGGGGACGCTTCCCACGCAGTTGGGGCTGACGCTCTGGCGGGCGCTTGCGGGCTTCGCGCTCGCCGGCGTGCTCGGCGTCGGCATCGGCGTAATGATGGCGCGCAACAAGGCCACCGCCTGGTTTTTTGATCCCATTGTCTCGATCGGCTTCCCGGCGCCGAAGATCGCGTTTCTGCCCGTATTCATCCTGTGGTTCGGGCTGTTCGACCTCTCGAAGATCCTGATGACCGCCTTCGCCGCCATCTTCCCGGTCATCGTCGCGACCGCGGCCGGCACCCAGGGCGTCGACAAGTACATCGTCTGGTCGGCGCGCAACGCCGGCGCGAGCGAGCGCAACCTCCTTCACGAGATCATCCTGCCGGCGGCGCTGCCCCAGATCATGACCGGGCTGCAGGTGGCGCTGCCGATCTCCCTCATCGTAACCATCGTCAGCGAGATGGTGATGGGCGGCGAGGGACTGGGTGGCGCGATGATGGGCGCGGCACGGTTCGCCGATTCGGTCGGGGTGTTCGCCGGCATCGTGCAGATCGCGATTGCCGGCTATTTCCTCATCAAGGTGATCGAGCTGGTGCGGGGCCGGTTGCTCGTCTGGCACCAGGAGACGCAGCAGATTTCGACGTTCTAGGTAAACGGGGTCAGGCTCGCCTGCCGTTACGCCATCGGCTTGAGATCGCCGAGGAGAGTGGGGATCAATTCGGTGACGGTCGGGTGTATGTGCACCGCTTTCTGGATCACGGTATAGGAAGCGCCCGCGTACATCACGTCGAGAATCGAGTGAATCGCCTCATCGGCTTCGATCCCGAGGAGCGCCGCCCCCAGGATGTGTTGCGTCTGCGCGTCCACCGCTATCTTCATGAAGCCCTGGGTTTCGCCGCGCTCGCGCGCGCGGCCGACCCGGCTCATCATCATCTTGCCCGCCAGCACCTTCCGGCCTGAGGCCTTCGCATCGCGCTCCGTCATGCCGGCCCGCCCCAACGGCGGATCGATGTAGAGCGCGTAGGCGGGGATGCGGTCGCTCACCCGGCGCTCGCCCCCGTCGAGCAGGTTGGCGGCGACGATCTCGTAATCGTTGTACGAGGTGTGCGTGAAGGCGCCCCGGCCATTGGCATCCCCGAGCGCCCAGATCCCGGGGACGTTCGTGCGCAGCTCGTCGTCCACCACGATGTAGCCGCGCGCATCGGTCTTCACGCCGGCCTTGTCCAACCCGAGGTCATCGGTGTTGGGCACGCGGCCCGTGGCGAGCAGCAGATGCGAGCCTGCGACCTGCGGCGGCCCACCTTCGCAGCTCAGGCCAGCGGCGACGCCGCTTCCGTGCTTTGATACCGTGATGCATTTTGCGTTGAGCCTGATCTCGATGCCCTCGCCCTCGAGGATCTTCTGGATCGCGGCCGAAACGTCCTCGTCCTCACGCGCGATGAGCCGCGGTCCCATCTCCACGACCGTCACCCGGCTGCCGAAGCGGCGGTACATCTGGGCGAATTCCAGTCCGATATAGCTGCCGCCGATGATGACGAGGTGCTCGGGGAGAAAATCGACGTCCATCATGCTGGAATTGGTGAGGTATCCGGCTTGCGCGATTCCGGGGATGTCGGGCACGGACGCACGCCCACCGACGTTGAGAAAGATCTGTTCCGCCTCCAGCAGGCTCCCGTTCACGCGCACGGTGCGGGGTCCCTCGAGGCGCGCGTGACCCTCGAGCACGGTGAGGTTGGGCGTGCCTCTCAGCCACTTGGTCACGCCCTCGTTCGATTGCCGCACCACAGCATCCTTGCGCGCCTTCACTCGCATCATATCGACGGTGACGCGCCCGTCGATTTTGACGCCGTAGTCGGCGCCGTTGCGCGCAACATGCGCCGCGCGCGCGCTCGCGATCAGCGTCTTGGTCGGGATGCAGCCGACGTTGACGCAGGTTCCGCCGAAGAGCTTGCGCTCGATGATCGCGGTTTTCCGGCCCGCATTCGCGAGGCGGACCGCAAGCGAGGGACCGGATTGTCCGGTGCCGATGACGATCGCGTCGTATTTTTCGGTCATATGCCCCCCTCATTCACAAGAAAGGCCGGGCTCGCCCCTCTGCTCAGAAGTCATTAAAAAAATCCCCTCTCTCCCTGTGGGGGAGAGGGAGTGTTCTCGAGGCTACGACACTTTCAGGCAACGCTCAAAGACCCTTCCACTTGAGGATGATCGCCACGGCGGCCGGCACGCCGAAGATGAGCGCGAATATGGGCAGCTCCTCGGCGACCGAGTAGCCGGCCCTGGCAACGCCCACCCACATGTTCGCGCCTGCGATGACGAACCACGCCGCCACGAACAAGCCGGTCGCGAGGGTGCTGGCGGCGGGATAGTTCGCGGAGAAGAGCCTGCCCAGCAGAAACGCCGCGGCCAGGAGCAGGAACCCGGCGAGGAGAAAAAGTCCGGTGCGCATGTGTCTCCTCTCTATTGCCCGACGCGATGATTCCGCCGGCCGTGACCTACGGCCCTCAACGGTCGGCGGCCAAAAAACGCGTAAACGGGGTCAAATTGAGCGGGCCCGGTTTTGCCGGACGTAACCGTCACTTGTTGCCACGGTCGGGAAACATTCTCCCTCTGAGCACTGAGAACCAAATACCGCAAATGATCAGAGTTCCAATGCCGTACAGGAACGGCACGGCATTGTAGATCGCTACAGGGCCTGCCTCCAATACAAGCTCGGCGACCAAGAGAACGGTCATCACGGCGAGCAGCGGAAGCGGCCAGTGCCTCCAAAGCACGAAGGACAGCACGACTCCTGCCACCAATGCGACAATGGATGCGAGGGCCAAGGGTATGGCCACCAGAAAACCCAGTACTCCAGCCGCGCCAGTATCCATTGGAATGGCGCTCATGACGCCGATGATCAGGGCGCTCGCCCCGCACAGCAGGAAGCATCCATACGCGAGATCGTACTGGGTCCGGTCTCTGCTCACCGCCTCTTCCACATAACCGCGCGATCACCACATGACGCTGCCGAGCCGCGCTCACCTCTTATAGCACCAATTTCGCGCCCCAAATCGACGTTCCAAGCCTGAAAACCGCCTCGATTTCGAACTTGTCCACCACCAATTCAACGCGTTGCGGCGGTCCGACCCGGCAATATGCCGGTTTTCGTTTCTGGTCCGAATAACGCTTTTGAAACCCGCGCAATGGGGCCGCTATTAACCCTGAAAGTACACGACGCATTGCACACTGCTGCACGCGCCGGTGCGCGAACGGTCGAATGCTCGCTCGACCTCGAGCGTTCGACGACCGCGGTCCAGGTGAGCATCGCGGGATGGATCTGGCAAGGCCAGCGATTCCCGTGGCTGGAAGCGTGCAGAGACCGGACCATTTACCACTGGACTGGCGAGACCTTTCAGCCGGTGGCGCGCTTCACGACGTCCCTGGTGAAGCTGGTGCCGACGGAGTGGGGCCCGCCGACGTTCGAAATCGATGGCATCAAGATGTTGCCCACGGCGCAAGTCTCGCCCTACGCGGATGCCGAACGCAAAGTGGCCCTGATTCGACCCCGTGGCAAGGTGATCCTGGACACCTGCGGCGGCCTCGGCTACTTCGCCGCCTGGTGTTTGCAGGGCCAGGCCCGGCAGGTGCTTTCTTACGAGAAGAATCCCGACGTGATCTGGCTGCGCAGCCTCAATCCCTGGTCGCCCGGGACGGTTGGTGGATTGACGTTGACCCAGGGCGACATTGCCGAGAGAATGGCCACGCTGCCCAGTGCGTCCGTCGATGCGATCCTCCATGACCCGCCGCGACTGGGCACCGCCGGGGAACTGTACTCGCAGGTCTTTTATGGCCACCTGGCACGGGTGCTCAGGCGGAACGGGAGGCTGTTCCACTATACCGGCGCACCGAACAAGCTCACCAGCGGACGCGACGTGCCCAACGAAGTGGCGCAGCGCTTGCGGCGCGCCGGGTTTGTCGCGGAATTGAATGGCGATGGGGTGCTGGCCGTCAAGCAAGGATGACTGTGACAACCGATTCTGCCGCTCCTGGCCCTAAGGCCATTCTCGATTCGCTGCTCCTCCCGATCCCGGGTGTTGAAGGAGGGGAGATGTCGGGTTCCGCGGCCTATTTCGTCATCTTCCTGGCTTCGATCGAGTTCGTGAGAGCCGGCAGGAAGAGATAGTCGCAACGCCAGACGCGTGATGAACGCCGGCGCGCGCGGCTGAGCCGCAGGCCCCGCTGAACGGCCTCGCGCCGCGATGCGCGGCCATCCCGATCGGGCGATTCATGGATTTCGACGTCATTGTCCTGGGCGCCGGTGCCGCCGGCATGATGTGCGCCGCCGTTGCCGGCCAGCGCGGCCGGCGCGTGCTGCTGGTCGAGCACGCCGCCAAGCTCGGCGAGAAGATTCGCATCTCGGGCGGCGGACGATGCAACTTCACCAACCTGCTCAGCCGGCCCGAGGCCTTCCTCTCGGGCAATCCCGATTTCTGTCGCTCGGCGCTCGCGCGCTACACGCCGCGCGACTTCATTACCCTGGTCGAGCGCCACGGCATCCGCTACCACGAGAAGACCCTCGGGCAGTTATTCTGCGACAACAGCGCAGTGCAGGTCATCGCGATGCTCAGGGGCGAGTGCGATGCGGCGGGCGTGCACTGGGCGCTGCCGGCGAAGGTGGAGCGCGTGGCCCGGCACCCGGGCGGCGACGCACCGGGTTTCGAGGTCGCGACGACGCACGGGATCTTCCGCGCCCATGCGCTGGTGGTGGCGACAGGCGGCCTGTCGATCCCGAAGCTTGGCGCGACCCCGCTCGGCTACCGCATCGCCGAGCAATTCGGCCTGCCGGTGGTGGCGCCCAGGCCCGCGCTGGTGCCGCTCGCGGCTGCGCCGGAGTGGTTGGCGCGGTTCGGGGAGCTCTCCGGGGCATCGTTCGAGGCGATTGCCTCGTGCGCCGAAGCGCCGCCCGGTTCGGAGTGGCCGCCGTTTCGCGAGGCCGTGCTGATTACGCACCGCGGCCTGTCGGGACCGGCGATCCTGCAGGTTTCGTCTTACTGGCAGCTCGGGGGCGGGCGCGGCCCGGTGGTACTCGACCTGCTGCCCGGGCGCGACGCCGGCGCATGGCTGGCGGCCCATCGCCGCGACCCCCGGGGGCTCGGCGCGCTGCTCGCGGACATCCTGCCGCGCCGCTTCGCGCAAAGCTTCGCACAGGCGCTTGGCTGGACGCAGCCGCTCGCGCAGCTCTCGAACGCGACCGTGGAGGCGGCCGCGCAGACGCTCAAGGGTTGGCGTATTCAACCATCGGGCACGCTGGGCTACGCCAAGGCCGAGGTGACGCTGGGCGGCGTCGATACCGATGCGCTCTCGCAACAGACCCTGGAAGCGCGCAGCGTGCCGGGCCTGTACTTCATCGGCGAGGTGGTCGATGTCACCGGCTGGCTCGGCGGCTACAATTTCCAGTGGGCGTGGTCGTCGGGCTACGCGGCGGGCACGGCCGCGTAGCCGGCCGCCGCTTCACTCGAGTGCGCTTCGGCACGGTGCCCGGAGCGGGGCGGGAGACCTCAGGTCACCGTCTTATCATCACCGGGGGGCGGGTTCGATCGGTTGCACCTTCATCGGTGTCTTGAGCAACCGCGGTGGCGTCGGCGTGACCGTGGGCGATGTCGGGCCGGCACTCCGCATTCACCGTAAGGTCGGTGACGACCGGATCGGGCAGCGCGGCCGAGGCGCTGGCGGCGTGAAGCAGGCCGAGCGCCAGCGATAGGGCAGAGGAATAAAAAAATCCCTTTGACATGACTCCCGCCGCCAGTTGAGGTCGGACCAACTTGGGTCTCAGGTCTTGCAGGATATTGCGCCCGGATAAGCTCGTAATCGAATCTTGAAACGCCACTTTCAATATCGAAGCTGACGCTTCAAGAGCCAAGCACTCCACCGCAGGATCGTCGGAGCGTCGCTTGAAGCAGCGATTTTGCCGGCAGAGCTGGCCGTCTAAGGCGCCCCACAGGCAATAATTGACGCGGTTATCGATTCCGATCAACGGCTTGAGTTGGTCCGACCCGTCTATAACGTTTATAACCGTTCTTGCCCAAGGTTTCGAATGAGCGAAATCACCGAGTTACTCGCGCAGCACGGACTGGCGCTCGTCTTTGCGAACGTCGTCCTCACCCAGCTCGGCGTGCCGCTGCCCGCGCTGCCGTTGCTCGCGGTCGCCGGCGCGCTCGTCGCGCAGGGAGAGCTCGCGCTTGCGCCGCTCCTCGCGGTGACGGTCGCAGCATCACTCGTCGGCGACACGCTGTGGTACCTCGCGGGGCGGCGCCACGGCTACTCGATCCTGCGCACGCTGTGCCGGATCGCGATCGAGCCTGATTCGTGCGTCAAGCAGACGGAGAACGCGTTCCTGCGCTGGGGCCCTGCATCCCTCATGGTGGCGAAATACGTCCCGGGGCTCGCGACGATTGCGCCCCCTCTGGCGGGAACGATGGGGCTGGCATTCTGGCGATTCACGCTGTTCAGCGCGGTGGCCGCGGTGCTTTGGGCCGCGGCACCCATCGCGCTGGGGGCGTGGTTCCACGCGGAGATCGACTGGGCGCTGCAGCAGCTCGGCGACATGGGCGCCCGCGCGGTGGCGCTCGTTCTGGTTGCGCTCGCCATGTATCTCGGGGTCAAGCTCGCCCAGCGCTATCTTCTCATCCGGTTTCTGCGCTCGGTGAGAGTCACGGTCGAGCAGCTGAAGGAAATGCTTCAACGGGAGGTCCGTCCCGTGATCCTCGATGCGCGCTCCGCGCTCGCGCGCCAGCTCGATCCGCGCGTCATTCCAGGGGCGATTGCGGTGGATATCGATGATCCCGCTCTCGCGCTGCCCCCGCTCGCCGACGATCGAGAGATTGTCGTCTATTGCAGTTGACCGAACGAGGCCAGCGCGGCGCGTGTCGCCCGCTTCCTGATCAGCAAAGGCTACAAACGCGTTCGCCCGCTCGAAGGCGGGCTGGACGCGTGGACGGCTAACGGAGGGGCGGTCGAAGGTCCAGTTTCCGCGCGCGCCGCAATCGATAGGCTCTGATGAGCAGCGCGACGCCCGCCCAGGCGCCAAACGCGACCAGCGGGTAGGCCAATGCGCGGGGGAAAAAGGCGAACAGGATGGCCAAGGCGCACAGCAGCAACCCGGCGCTCAACGTAAACCGCGACTCGATAGGCCCCAGTACCCGGCGGTTGGTGAACGCGGCGCCAATGGCACGTCCGATCCGCACCGCCCCGGCCGCAGCGCGGCTGGCGCTGCCGCTGCCGCTCGCAGCGGCGATACGGCGGTGGCGCGGCGCGCCGGGCGCGCGCACCCTGCGCCTGTCGTCGAGGACGATTTCCGTCGAGTTGGCGAGGTCCCGCAGATACATGCGCTCCATTTCCGCGGCGAACGGCTCGTCTTCCACCACGGCATCGAGCTCGCAGTTCCCCAGCCAGCTCGCGATGTTGAGGTTGGTCGAGCCGACGCGCGCCCAGCGTCCATCCGCGACGGCGGTCTTGGCATGCAGCATCGTTCCGTTCCACTCGAAGACGCGCACTCCCGCTTCGAGCAGCGGGCGGTAGCCCGTGCGCGATAACGGGCGGAGCAGGGGAATGTCGGTCGCGTTCGGCACGAGAAGGCGCACGTCGACGCCGTCCTGCGCAGCCGCGCGCAATGCCTGCACGTACAAAGTTACGCCGGCGTAGTAGGCGTCGGTCAGCCACAGCCTGGTGCGCGCGAGCGCGGCGACGAGCTGATCGAGGCGCAGCATGCCGGCGGTCGCCGGCTCGGTCGCGACGATGCGCATGCGCATGTCGCCGGCGGGAGCCGGCGTGCGGGGAGATCCATGCTCCGGAATGGGATCACCGATCGTCGCCCAGTTGCGCGCGAATGCGCGATCGATCTCGGCAATGGCGCAGCCGTGAATCTCCACGCCCGTGTCGCGCCACGCCTCGATCCCGCGCGGCGGGTCTCCGATCCACGTGCTTGCCACGCATAGCCCGCTGATGAAGGCGACTTCGCAATCGACCTCGAGCAGCTTCCGATGATCGCGCGAGAGCCAGCCGAACGGACTGTCGAGCTGCGGCGGGTTGTAACAGCGGACTTCCACGCCGCCGGCGCGAAGCGAATTCCAGAAGCCTCCCGACGCCTTGCCAAAGGATCCCATCCAGTCATAGATCAGCCTTACGGACACGCCTTGGCGCGCCTTGGCGATCAGGGCATCGGCGAACTCCTGGCCGGTCTCGTCGTCCTGGATGAAGTAGGTCTCGAAATGGATGTGCTGGCGTGCCGCCTTGATTGCGTCGAGCCAGGCGGGGTAGTTCTCGCCCGCATCCCTTAGCAGACGCACGCGGTTGCCCCCGGTCAGCGGCGCACCGGCGGCTCGTGAGAAAGCCTGGTTCGCGAGCTCGCGCAGCTGCGGCAGCGCCGCGCGCTCGTCGCGTTCCGGGTGTGCCGATGCCCCCATGACTTTTCTCAGATTCCCCAGCTTAACTCATTGAACCAAAGCTTGTTTCAATGGGATCAGACTCCAAAGTCTGTCTGGTGAATAATGCCGATCTGATTCGCTAACCGACAGTCCGTCAATTTACGCCATGACATTAGACCTCATCATCAAAAACGCAAGGATTCCGAATGCTGCGCGCGATGACGCTTCGACCTTCGATATTGGCGTGCGGGACGGCATCATCGTCGCGATAGAGCCCAGGGTGTCGGCGGAAGCTCCGGAGCACGATGCGGGCGGCAAACTCGTGTCACCGGGTCTCATAGAAAGCCATTTTCACCTCGACAAGGCCATGATTGTGGATCGTGTCCCCGTGCAGCCCAACCGTATGGTCCGCGATCACATCAAGCGCACAGCGTCGATCAAGCATACGTTCACGCCGGATGATATCTACGCGCGCGCGAAAGCAACCCTCGAGCAGTGCCTCCTGCATGGCGTTACGCACATGCGCACGCAGGTCGAGGTCGATCCCAATGTGGGGCTGCATGGCTTCGAAGCCATCCAACAACTTGGAAAGGACTATGCCTGGGCAATCGATCTCCAGCCGTGCGTGTTCTTGCAGGAAGGATGGACGGATGTTCCCGGCGCGGATGAGAACCTGGTGAAGTGCCTGGAGCGCGGTGCCCCGGTGGTGGGAGGCGGAATCCGCTATGACAAGGACGGGCTGGGCCAGATTCGTCGTGTTTTCGAACTGGCGCAAATCTATGGCGTTGATGTGGACTTCCATCTCGATGGGGGATACGAGGTCGACCAACTCGATTACCCGGTGGTGTGCGAGATCACGGACAAGACTCACTGGCAGGGACGGGTCGCATTCGGGCATGGCTCCAAATTCTCCTGCATGCCGGTGAAGCAGCAGGCTGCCGTTGGCAAGCGGCTCGCGGAATCGGGAGTGTCGCTGGCGGTGCTGCCCGCCACGGACCTGTTCAACAGTGGACGGCACATGGAGCACAGCGTGATGCGAGGCGTAACAGACGCCAATACCCTGATCGAGCACGGCGCGAACTGCACGATATCCACGAACAATGTGCTCAATCCCTTTACGCCGTACGGGGATTGCTCTCTCGCTCGCATCGCCAATCTGTATGCAAACGTGGTTCAGAGGTATGGTCTGAAGGACCTTGGTGTCTGTTTCGAGATGATTACCGATCGAGCGGCAAAGCTGATGCGCGTCAGTGATTACGGCATCGAAGTCGGTAAAGCTGCCGACCTGGTGGTGTGGGGCGAAGAGCGAACGGCAGATGTGATCGCCAGGTGTGCGCTGCCGCTTGCGGGATTCAAACGAGGCCGGCGTATATTCGCGCGGCAGGCTCCGACACTGTTCCGTCCTTGAAAACGCTTATTGAGTCAGGGCTCTTATGTCTCGACATCTACGACTTGCCGCAGCACAGCTGGGACCGCTGCACCTCTCTGACACACGGACATCGGCCACCAAACGCCTGGTGAGCTTGCTGCGTCAGGCGCACGGCATGGGAGCGAAGTTCGTCGTCTTTCCGGAACTCGCTTTTACTACCTTCTTTCCACGCTACTGGTACGAAAAGCAGGAAGAGGTGGATCGACAGTTCTTCGAATCGACCATGCCGTCTGCCGAGACGCAACCGCTGTTCGATGAAGCCAAGAAACTGGGGGTGGGCTTCTATATAGGATATGCCGAGTTGGCGCGAGAGGATGGCCGTGAACGTCGTTTCAACAGCGCAATCCTGGTGAGGCCCGACGGCTCGATCGCAGGCAAGTACCGCAAGATCCACCTTCCCGGCCACGCCGAACATAAACCCGAGGCGGCGTTCCAGCACCTGGAGAAGAGGTATTTCGAAGTCGGAAACCTGGGATTCCGTGTCTGGCGATTCATGGACACGATTACCGGCATGCTGATTTGCAATGACCGTCGCTGGCCCGAAGCGTTCCGGGTTCTTGCGCTGCAAGGCGCAGAAATTGTTGCGCTTGGCTTCAACACGCCGACCGAGAACCTGCACTATCCGGAGCCGCCGGGCCTTCGGGTGCACCACCATCTCATCATGGCGCAGTCGATGGCCTTCCAGAATGCCACCTGGCTGGTCGAGACGGCCAAATGCGGTGCAGAAGACGGCTATCGCATGTTCGGACACTCGCTGATCGTGGCGCCCACCGGTGAGATCGCCGCAAAATCGCTCACCGAGGACGACGAGGTGATCTGCTTCAATGCGGACATCGATATGGCCAGCGATCTCAAACGTACGATGTTTGACTTTGCGGCGCACCGCCGCCCGGAGCATTACCGGCTGATTGTCGAGCGAACCGGTGCTGAGGTGACTCCGGCGGAGGGCCCGTGAAGTTCTGAGCCGCGAACGCGCGCATTCTTTTCAGGCCCGACCCGCTTAATTACCTCACCGATTGCCTCGAGACTGTAATAGCCAGGAAAAAGGATATCGACATCTTTGGTGCCTGGATGTCTTTCCTGATGTCGCAAGTACGGGCCCCATCCGCCCAGGAGAATTGTCTGTGGAGTCTCTTGGGCGAGAACATCAATACTTTCCCTGAGAATGGCACGCGCACCATCAAAGATGGTTCGCATGTCGCCCAACGTTCGGCTTCAGGCGCGCGCCGCTCGCGGCGCGTCGCGCTGCAAGCCGTTGTTAGGTGGCAAGTATCACCAGCGATACTCCGCCACGTTCGTACGGATCTTTGTTCGTGTGATGGGCTCAAGCTGAGGACGCTTTGGATGTCGTGTAAGTAACTGTCGAACATTATCGGTGACGGAACCGTGTCAGGTATTCCCGCCGCTGATGATTTCCCGAAACAAATTCTGCCAGTTGCCAGTCTCGCCGCCATCAACGGCTTTCTTTATCCGCGCCAAGTCTGTCGCTAGAACAATGCAGCCTACACGCCCATCCTTCTTGCCTTTCACCCTTTCAAGTATTCGGCGGCACATTTCCTGGTGGTCGCCTTTCTCATATCTCAACTTGGTCAAGCGGGCGAATTGATCGTCAGTCATGACCATAAGACTCGGCAATGCACTCTGCGGCGGCCCGTTGGTGACCATCTCCATCTTGGTGCCACTGAAGCTCAGGTCCAGATTTCCCTCTGCGTCCTTCGGGACGATGGTCTGGATATGCGCGATTCCGTGAAGCCTGCGATGGACATACGTTGAAGGCATACCCATGGAAATGCTGCCATCGAACCATTCGTGCGGAAACTGATAGACCAAGGCCTTCCACACGAGGTTGCCCAAGATATCGACAATGTGTTTCTGCCCCTCGGGCTCGTCACCCTCGATTTCCTTCACCGTCTTTCCATGCATGAGTCCATTTCGCATCTTGTCCAGACTCTTGAACATTGCGTCATCGCATTCCTTGTCCACGGTGGTCAACAACGCTTGAATTGCCTGTTTCTGATACCGCTTGTGGACAGGGTGAGTGTTGCAAGATTCGCAGAACAGTGGCGAGTTGCAATGGGGGCAATTGCTCGGCACCTTCTCTTCCCCCTTTTGAAACTCAGCGAGGATTTCTAGCGCAAACCAGAAGTACTGAAATTGATCGCCGGGCACCGTCGCGTTGATGCCTAAGCGATACCAACGCATCGCACGCCGAATTGCGGGGGGGATCTGGAATTCGGAAAGGCGTTCGATGGCCTTGGTAGTGCGTTCGTCCAAGAACGGCTGGGGGTCCTCGTTGTCAATCGCGTCACCCCAGAAGCGTATGTCCCGCATTCCGCTGTCGGGCGTGCAGTCCACAATCTGCCGGATCCGATGGCGCGAGAAGGCTGATCCGCTTACAAACGCGAGCATGTTGAGACAGTCCGCCAATCGCGCTTCTGCGATTTCCTGTGCCTCTTCCAGATCCGGCGCATCGAAGTAGAGGTGCAAGGCCAAAAGAAACGGAGTGGAGTAGTCCGAGCGCGGAATATTCTTGATGAGTGCGCGATATAGCCCTTGGGGATGCCTGACTTGCAAGCGCAGATCGTCTGCCACCACCGAACATTCAGACCTAATCTCGTAGTTCGCAACGACTTGCACGCCGTCCTCCCACGCAATCTACGTGTGCCTGTTCGAGTAACGCACTACTCAGACCGATCTTCCCCTAACGTCCGGCATTAGGCCCGCGCCGCTCTTGGCGCGTCGTTCGCCTACCGGAGACTCGCTCTCAAACCGCTTCTAGGACCGCTCAACCAATTCCAATCTACACAACATGGACATGACTTGCGATTCGCGACTACGCCTGCTGATTCCTTGAATACGTGACCCTTCTCACACTGGAATTCCATGCCCCTAATTAGTCCAGCATAGCGACTGACCATCGTGATCCCGGTTCCTTTCAATTGCCTTTTCATCCATTCGCTGTTTCGAACTGCCGGTGTTCGCAGCGGCCCCGGCCGTACCCCCGCTTTCTTTGCTGCGTCCAAACCCTTCTGTACCAATTGCCATTCCATTTTTTCGACTTCAACTCCTCCTCGATACGGTATATCTGGGAAATGCGTTACTCCCCAAAACGCCCTTTCGGCCCAGTACGGATCAGGGACAGCAATGTATGTCTTGAGCTCCCATTTGTGACCAGTCTCTTTGACGATCCGGCCCGCGTACTTCTCACGCAAGCTATTGTGCTGGGCCAGCCGTTTCTCGGGGTCAAGGGTAGTTACTCCGATCTTGTAAAGATCCGGATCGGACGGATGCACTAGGACATATAGGTAACCTGACTTCATTGCTTCAACCTGTTTGCTGTCCCCTGCTCGCTGTGCCACCTAACTTCCAATAATTGGCGAAAGCGCCAGATACCATGATGAATTGCTTATCTGGACGCGTGTATATTCGTGTCCGTCCGATCTCGGGCTCTGGCCTTGATCTAATAATCGAATCATCGCAGGCCAAGGCTCCGCGCGCCCCTCCTGCATCACGCCGCATCCCGGAGATTACTGAAGGGCGTTTCGGCCGGATACTTCCGCGCTTATGGGAGTGCGCGGTTATGCGTACATCCTAGTCCCGCCGTTGCCGGGCGCGCAATACGGGGAGGGCGGGAAGCGGAGACTAACGAGCGGTTTGTCGGCCATGGCTGACAGGGGGCGTAGGGGAATCCCTGACAGGGATGACGGCGGCGCCCCAAGGCAGAAGGCAGAAGTCAGAAAGCAGAAGTGGGTGAAACCAGTAATCCGTGATGCGAAATGCGCAATGCGCGATGGCTGGTGCAAAGTCACCTCCGCTTTCGGCCGGCAGTGAAGATTTGACCCTCGCGCGGAATTGCCTGGTTGACTTGCCTGGAATAACGTAGCTGACGCCCCGACACATGATGGTGACATTGGAGCGGGCCGCTGTGGCCGGACCGGAGAGGCGAGATTTCGCGTTGACCACGCGGAGGTGAAGCAGCTGGGAGGATGGACATGGCAGGAGCAACCGAGTGTGGAGGCTTGAGCCCGTGGCGCGATAGCACCGAGCTTGATGACGGGCAGGCGCGGGAGCACGCGGCACGGCTTGAGCTGCGCGCCGGGGCGGAGAGCGTGTCATTTTTCGCCGTATAGGAGCCGGGATTTTTCGGCGTAATGGCGCCAGTGAAATGGCGTCGAATCGGGCATCCCGGTCGTTGTTAAGAATGCGTGTTTTTCGATCCGCCTGCAACTTTCGCCTTGCCGAGCTGCGGGGTTTGCTTGGGCGCGCGATAGCAAGCGCCGTCGAGCACCAGGCAGTAGGCGTTGTGTCGTAGGCGGTCGAGCGTGGCCGAGGCGAGCAGGCGGTTCGCGGGGAAGGCTTGGTCCCACTCGGCGAAGTCGAGGTTGCTGGTGACGACGGTCGCGGTCTGCTCGTAGCGCTCGGCGATGAGATCATGCAGGTCCTCGTCGGCGGGCGGGCGCGTGACCGGAATTGACGCAAGCAGCGCGCTGCTCAAGATAACCCGCGAGCTTGCGGATAAAAACGGGCTGGGCGAACTGATCGAGCTGCGGGCGGGACATTGCCGGGCGCTTCCATTTCCTGACGCTTCATTCGATGCAGTCCTGGCGGCGACGACTGTCAGGCGCCGGCGTCTGACCCACGATAGGTATTTTGACCAGGCATTGCCTGAGAAACTCGCCACCTGAAACCAAGTCAGGCAGCAGCAACAGCATCAATGACGTCGAGAACCTTCAGCGCGAGCTACGCTTCGCGCTGGGAATTCTTCGCCCCTTGACGTGCCGGGGCCTCATAGGTGTTATGCCGCGCCGCGCGCATCGTCGGAGCCATACTTCGCACAGAGCACCTCGTGAAGTTCTCGCATCGGCTTGTGCTCCGGCTGAGTGACAACTGATTCGATATCGAAGCCCAGGCAGATCTCGATGTCCTTCTGCGAGAGGTAGTTCTCGTGGATCAGAACCTCACGGATCTGATCCGCGGGATCGGGATACGCGCGCTCATCGGGGTCGTGGTCCTCGATCAGGAACTCCCGGTAGCAGTGCTCGATGACCGGCCTCGAGTGCGTCTGGATTTCATCCACCACGCGCAGGATCTCGCGGATCTTGGTGTCCAGCGCCGCCTGGGTGCTGAAGAAGATGTTGCCGTTAGGGTGGGCGGTGTCGTTGCGGTCGTCGACCAGCTTGGCGTAGGTGCCGATCTTGCCGTTGTCGCAGGCGATGAGCTTGAGGAAGCGCAGGATACTGCGCTCGTTCACTGTGCTGAACACGAAGGGCGAGGTCGCTTCGAGGAGGCTCTTCTCGATGTCCTTGCCGAAGCCGATCAGGCCCATCGTGAAATCCTTCGACTCCGTCTGCTTGATCTGCCAGATGTTGAAGTAGACGAAGCTCATCGTGAGCATGTGGTAGGCGAGGAACGCGAACTGGTACTTGCCGTGGGTGTAGTTGGTCTCGAAGGCGTCCCAGAGGAACTCGATGTACTCCTGCTCCTTCGGGCTCTTGAAGGAGAGCGGGAGGTAGTTGCCCAGTTCGGCGGCTTCTTCCATGGCTCACGCCTCCTCCGGGGCCGACTCGTTCTCTCCCCAGACGCGGGCGAGGGTGGCCTGGATCTTCTTCTCGAAGCGAGTAATCAGCTCGCGGTTGGCGGCGACGAGGGCTTGCTCGGCTTCGATCGCAGCGACGATGGTGCGCTGAGTGGCGAGCGGTGGAAGGTGAATCCTCATCTGTTTCAGGTGCATCGGCCCGAAGTGCCTAATGCTCGAACCCGTGGCAAACGCTTCGCCCTGGTCAAGAAATTCTGGGCTGCCAAGAAAGGTCTCCAGATACTTCGCGTCTATGCGTACATCCTAGTCCCGCCGTTGGCGGGCGCGCAATACGGGGAGGGCGGGAAGGGCAGACTAATGAGCGGTTTGTCGGCCATGGCTGACAGGGGGCGTAGGGGATTTCCTGACAGGGCTGAGGGATGAGGGCGAAGCGGAAGGATGACGGCGGAAGGACATTGTCAACGGGGTCAGCGTGCGCTATCCCGCTCTTCCTACTGTTTGGAGTTTTAGGTAGCCAGTTCTCAGGATGACAACACGCCGCGTTAATGCCGTGTCGGATCCGGCGCCGGTGGAAAATAAGAAAAAGGAAGGCGGAAGACGGCAGCAAGTTAAAGGCCAAATAGACCAGGCTGTCCCTTTATGCCACTTCATTGCTTTGGCCTTAACCGCGCGGCATTGGCGATTCGCTCGGCGAGCCGCTCCAACGCATCACGGGCAGACCTGGTAAACGATTCCTCCACTAATTCGTTGGCCTTGTCACATGCGCCACCTGAATCGCCATCGACGGTCTTGCTGCCAGTAACCTGCGTGTCGAACACGTTTTTCCCCTCAGAATTCTTGGCTGACACCGACATGCTCATATCAGTGGTTGATGTGCACGTCCCCGACCAAAATCCCAAGGAGCAGCTTAACCGAACTGACAGATCCTCCAAACGAACGAGAATCGCTGCTCTTGTGCCGTCGGACTGCATTTCATTGAGACTCGGCAATGTCTTTGCTTCTCTTGTCTCCTGCAAAGTGGCGTCGAACATTTTCCTAAGCCCGTTCACAAGAGAGTCTCCCGCATCGAGTGGGTAGGTGTGAGCACTACACACGTGAGACACCGGACGAATCTCTCTACTCACGTTCCGTAGGCTATCGTCATACACCACCACGAACTTGCCGGGCACCTTGCTCTCATACGACGAATAGACGTTTATGGCTCCTGGCGCGACGGGTTTCACCTGGTACGCGCAGCCCGTCATAACCATGACACAAACTAAAGCGATTCCCCTTTTCATGGTTTCCCTCCCAATTCGATCGATCCCAAGCTCGTCGAAAATTACGGGTTCTGGCCGTTGGTTTGTACGCGAGCACTGGCCAAGCCGGCGTTCCTCCGCCGTATCTCCACTTTCTGACATCCCGGAGTCAATCGAAACGGCCTCTCGGCCGGACACTTCCGCGCTTATGGGGTGCGCGGTTATGCGTACATCCTAGTCCTGCCGTTTGCGGGCGCGCAATACGGGGAGGGGGTGACGCGCGGATTACGGGGCGTTCTGTCGGCTAGGCCTGACGGGAGGTGTAGGGGAATTCCCTACAACCCGGGCCCGGTGACCGGCGGGCCCCGAACGATGAAGGATGAAGGCGGAAGGATGAAGGATGACCGGGAAAGGCAAGGATGAAGGCGGAAGGATGAAGGATGACCTGCTGCTGCGCGTGAAGGATGAAGGCGGCAGGATGAATGATGAATGGCGGCCGCGCTTCGCGCAAAAAGCGAAGGCACGAAGGACACGGAGGATACTCCCCTGAAGCCGTCCGAAAGTGCGCTTCGGTACGGTGCCGGGAGCGAGGCGGGAGACCTCAGGCCCCCGTCTTGTCATCACCGGGCGGCGGCTGCTGCACCTCTTGAGGTGGGTTTTCGCCTGTTCCGGTTTTTCGCAATCGCTTCTCTTCCTTCTTGCGCTTCTTGGCGAGGTCTCTCTGCCGCTTCGCAAACGCATAGTTAGGCTTGGCCATTTGGTATCGCTTCCAGTTCGTTTAAGGAAGAAGCCCACAGGGTAAAGCATTTCGCCGCTCAATGCTTCCGGCGGTTCCTGGGGGACAGACTACCAAGGATAATTCAACCCGTCACGTATCACCCAACACGGGTTTTGTGTAGTGGTCCTTCGTGTCCTTGGTGTCCTTTGTGTCTGTGCTTTCACCGCGTTTACCGATTCGTCGCCTGCGCCAGGCGCGAGGCGTTGTCCTTCGTGTCGAACATGTTGATCTGCTCCCGGTTCTCCGCCGCCTTTGCCATGCGCGCGCGGATCTCGGTCGCCATCTTGTCGTTCCTCTGCACCGCCGGGCGCGCCTGCATCGCGGCGAACCAGCGCATGAAATTCGGATATCCCGCCTTGTCGATACCGCGGTCGGCGTGTCCCTTGGTCCAGGGGTAGATCGCCATGTCGGCGATGGTGTACTCGTCGCATCCGATCCACGGGGATTCGCGCAGCCGGTTGTCGAGCACGCGATACAAGCGCACCGACTCGTTGTTGTAGCGGTCCTTCGCGTACTGGATGTTGTCCTTGGCGTAGTTGTTGAAGTGGTTGGCCTGTCCGAACATCGGGCCGATGTGGCCCATCTGGAACATGAGCCACTGCAGCGTGTCGTAGCGCTTGCGCGGGTCCTTCGGGATGAACTTGCCGGTCTTCTCGCCGAGATACCACAGGATCGCGCCCGATTCCATCATCGTGTAGCGCCCGCCGCCCGGACCGTCGGTGTCGATGATGGCCGGGATCTTGTTGTTGGGGGAGAGCTTCAGGTACTCCGGCGAGAACTGCTCGCCCAGGCGGATCTGCACGTCGAAGTGCTTCCACTCGAGGCCGGTCTCCTCGAGCATGATCATGATCTTCTGGCCGTTGGGCGTGGGGGATGAATGGAGCTCGATCACGGCAATCTCCTGTGGTGAAACAAGGGGAATTCTACCGGCGCGGACGGCAGCTGTGCACCCCCCAAGACGGCGGCAGCCGGCTGCGCTCTTCGGTTCCGGTGCTTTCCGACCGCCGAGTCCGCCTGTTGCCCCGGAGAAGGGCCAGGCCAGCGCATGGTGTGCTGAGCGCCCGCAGGCCATCAGGAGCGGCGTGTGTTAGCCTCACTGATCCCAGTGCGCACGACTGCATTGGACGCCGCGGAATACGCGCGATCAGGGAGATCACCATGGCTGCCGGCCTGACAAACAGGAATATCAACCTGCCCTGCATCGGCTGGATGGTGTTGAACGATGCCGTCGTCGCGGGTGCCGTCGTCTACGGATAGACGGACCGCTCATCGCCCGTCACGGCGCCCGGCCAATGGAAGAGATGAGCAGCCTGCTGGCGCAGCACGGACTTTCCCTGGTCTTTGCCAACGTCCTGCTCGCGCAACTGGGCGTGCCGCTGCCTGCGGTGCCGGTGCTGGTCGTCGCCGGCGCCTTCGTTGCGCAGGGCGAACTTGCGCTCGCGCCGCTGCTGGCGGCGGCGATTGTCGCATCGCTGCTCGGCGATACGCCGTGGTATCTCGCCGGCCGGCGCCATGGCTACGCCGTCCTGAGGACGCTGTGCCGGATCGCGATCGAGCCCGATTCGTGCGTCAAACAGACTGAGAACGCGTATCTGCGCTGGGGCGCGGCTGCGCTCATCATCGCGAAGTTCATCCCGGGTTTCGCCACGGTCGCGCCGCCGCTCGCGGGAACGATGAAGATCGCGTTCGCGCGATTCGCGTTCCTGAGCGCCGTGGGCGCGTTGCTCTGGGCCGCCCTGCCGATCACGCTCGGCGCGTTGTTTCACACCGAAGTCGACTGGACGCTGCAGCAACTGGAGAAGATGGGGGTGAGGGCTGTCGCTCCGATTCTTGCCGTGCTCGCGATCTACATCGGGTTGAAGGCTACCCAGCGCTACCTGCTCATTCGTTTTCTGCGCTCGGTCAGAGTGTCGGTTAAGGAGTTGCGGGAGATGCTGCGGCGTGAGGAGCCGCCCGTGATCCTCGATGCGCGCTCGGTGCTCGCGCGCAGGCTTGATCCCCGCGCCCTACCGGGCGCGATCGCGGTGGAGATCGACAATCCGGCGCAGGCGCTGCCGCCGCTGCCCGAGGATCGCGACATCGTGGTCTACTGTACCTGACCCAACGAAGCGAGCGCGGCGCGTGTCGCCCGCCAGCTGATGAAAAAGGGATTCCGCCGGGTGCGGCCGCTCGAGGGGGGGCTTGAAGCCTGGATCGAGGCCGGCGGCGCGACCGAAAACTTTGATGACCGCGAGCCCGTTGCAACCACCAGGACGCCCAAAGGCTGAGAACCCCGGCAGTCCGCTGAAGCAAAAGCTTTCCGTGTGGTTCCGTGGCCGGCATCTTGCGCCCTGCGCTCTGTGCCTGGGCTTTACACGCAAAGCCCGAACCTTCACCACCCATCACCCATCACCGATCACGCATCACGCATAAGAGGCCGCCATGGACACGCTCGAGCAAGCCGCCATTTTCCTGCTGACAGCCGTGCTGCTGGTGCCGCTGTTCCAGCGCCTCAAGCTCGGCGCGGTGCTCGGGTATCTTGTCGCGGGGATGATCATCGGACCGTGGGGCATCGGGGTCGTCTCGGACGCCAAGGTGACGCTCCACTTCGCGGAGTTCGGGATCGTGCTGCTGCTCTTTCTCATCGGGCTCGAGCTTGACCCGGCGCGCTTGTGGGCGCTCCGGCGTGCCGTCTTCGGTCTCGGCGGCGTGCAGGTGGGCGTTACGGGAGTGGTGCTGGCGCTGGCCGGGCTTGCCTTCGGCTTGCGCTGGGAGGCTGCCGTGGTTGCTGGCGCAGGGCTCGCCCTCTCCTCGACGGCGCTCGTCATGGCATCCCTCTCGGAGAAGGGCGAGCTCGGAACCCCGCACGGGCGCGATACCTTCGCGGTGCTGCTGTTCCAGGATCTCGCGATCATCCCGATGCTCGCGCTGCTCCCCCTGCTCGCGACGGTGCCCGGCCCGGCGGAGTCCGGCTGGATCCAGGCCGGTAAAGGCATCCTGGCGATCGTGGGAGTCATCGCCATCGGCCGTGTCGCCGTGCGGCCCGTGCTCAAGTTCATCGCGAGCCACAGCAGCCGCGATGTGTTCACCGCCGCGGCGCTGCTGCTCGTCATCGGCGCAGCGCTCATCATGTTCCACCTCGGGTTGTCGATGTCGCTCGGCGCCTTTCTCGCGGGCGTGCTGCTTGCGGACTCGGAGTTTCGCCATGAGCTGGAGGCGGAAATCGAGCCATTCAAGGGCCTGCTGATGGGGCTCTTCTTCATGGCGGTCGGGATGAGCGCCAACCTTGCGCTGTTCCTGGCCGGGCCGCTCCTGGTGATAGGAATCGCGCTCGGGCTCATGCTCGTCAAGGCGGTCCTGATGTACGGGCTCGCGCGCGCCTTTGCCGCGCCCGAGGAGCGCGCGCGCCGGGTCTCTGTCGCGCTCGCGCAGGGCGGCGAGTTTGCCTTCGTTCTCTTCGCCGCCGCGGGCGGTCTTGGGCCGCTGGAGCCGGAGGTCTCACAGCTGCTGGTGCTGGTCGTGACGGTTTCGATGCTGCTTGCGCCCCTCGCCATCGCGGGCTGCGAGCGCTGGGTGCGGCGCTGGCTCGAGCGGACCCGGGAGCCCGAGTACGACGTGATCGACGCGCCGGGGAACCCGGTCATCATCGCGGGCTACGGCCGCTACGGGCAGATCGTCTCGCGCGTGCTGCGCATGGGCGGCATTCCGTTCACTGCTCTCGAGATCAGCTACCAGCAGGTCGATTTCGTGCGCCGCTTCGGCAACAAGATCTATTACGGCGATGCATCGCGGCTCGAACTGCTGCACGCGGCCAGGGCGGGCGAGGCGAAGCTCTTCGTGCTCGCAATCGACGACGTCGAGGCTTCGGTCAGGACCGCCGCGGTCGTGCGCCGCCATTTCCCCCGGTTGACGATCCTTGCCCGCGCCCGGAACCGGGTCCACTACTTCCACCTGCGCGACCTGGGCGTGCGCTTCATCTACCGCGAAACCTTCCCCTCGTCGCTCGACGTCGCGCACCAGGCGCTGCTGCAGCTTGGATTCGGTGTCGCAGCCGCTGAGCGCGCCACGACCTTCTTCAAGCAGCACGATGAGGCCCAGCTCGAGAAGCAGTACGCCGTCCACGACGACGAGGCGAAGCTGATCCAGACGGCACGCGACGCGGCGGAGCAGTTGCGCGAGCTGTTCGAGGCGGATGCGGTGGGGCCGGCGGCAGGCTTTCCCCGACGCGGGTCGCCAGTCGTAAGTCGTGAAACGTGAACCGTGGCATGGTAAATTGTTGGCCCCGATGTCAAGACGATGGAGAAAGGAATACCCATGCAGGACACAGTGAAAATTCCAGACAGGCTCGCCGAAACGAGCGTGCCCATCCACGATCTCCTGGCTCGGCGCTGGAGCCCGCGCGCGTACGACGCGTCGAAACCGGTGTCTCGGCAGCATCTTCGGACGCTGCTTGAAGCGGGGCGCTGGGCGCCTTCGTGCAACGGCGATGAGCCGTGGCGCTACCTCATCTGGGAGCGCGCGCGCGACCCGGAGGGATTCCAGAAGGCCTTCGAGTGCCTGTCGGAGAACAACAAGAAGTGGGTGAAGAACGTGCCGCTCCTGATGCTCTCGTGCGCGGGAAGCATTTTCCAGGCGACCGGCAAGCCCAACCGCTATACCCAGCACGACACCGGCGCGGCGAGCCTCTCGATGGCGCTGCAGGCGGTGGAACTCGGCCTCATCATTCACCAGATGGGCGGGTTCGACGCGGAAAAGGCCCGCGCCGCGTTCAACGTGCCGGCCGAGTACACGCCCATGGCGATGGTCGCTGTCGGCTACCAGGCCGCGTCGCCCGACATACTCGATGACGAGACCAAGGCGAAGGAGCTGCGCCCGCGTGCACGGAAACCGCTGGCGGAGCGTTTCTTCGAAGGCGGGTGGGGCAAGGGCGTGCAGTTCTGATCCCGGCCATGGGCACGCGAGGCCACGCCTGCCGGGAGCGTGCGCGCGATATTCGACGAGAAAGGGACCGCCGGCCTCGAAGCGCTGCCGCACGTCGGGCGCGGCATTGCGGCCGCCATTGCCGAGATGCTGATCACGGGGCACTGGAGCCAGCTCGAGCGGCTGCGCGGCACGGTGGATGCGGTGCAGCTCTTCCGGACCGTGCCCGGCATCGGCCCCGGGCTTGCCGAGCGCATCCACGACGAGCTGCACCTCGATACCCTCGAGGCGCTCGAGGTGGCCGCGCACGACGGACGCCTCGAGGCTGTGGCGGGCGTGGGGCCGCGGCGCGCGGCGGCGATCCGTGCTGCGCTCGAGAACATGCTGCGGCGGAGGCGGGTGCGCGCGCCCATCGCGCCGGAGCCGGCGAACGGTCCCGGCGTCGCTTTGCTGCTCGAGATTGACCACGAATACCGCGAGCGGGCGGAAGCCGGGAAGCTTCCCACCATCGCGCCGCGGCGTCTCAATCCGGAGAGCAAATCATGGCTGCCGGTGCTGCACGCGCAGCGCGGCGGATGGCACTTCACGGCCCTGTACTCCAATACCGCGCAGGCGCACCGGCTCGGAAAGGTGCGGGACTGGGTCGTGATCTATTTCTACGACCACGACCATGTCGAAGGGCAGCATACCGTCGTGACTGAAACGCGCGGTCCGCTCGCGGGCCGGCGGGTCGTTCGCGGGCGCGAGCCCGAGTGCAAGGCGCACTACGCGGCGCTGGTTTCCTGAGCCGCTCTTGAATTCCGTGAAACGTGAAACGCGTCTCGTTGGCGACCCAATCAATTCCACGAAGCCTAAAGGGTGACGAGATTCGTTCTTCTTGGTGGACTTGGTTTATCCGCGTTCATTCGCGGCCAGACCCGTTTCACGTTTTACGTTTTACGAGAATCTAGCCCCACTGCAACGTCAGGGTACCGTCGGTCTCGAGCCCGACGCGTGTGCCAAACTGCGCTCCTTCGCGCGCCAGCCGGCGCTGCAGCCATGCGGCGTCGTCGCGGGACGCACGGTTTACGCGAAAGCCGTGAATTCGCATGGGTATCAACCCGCAGCTCAGGAGCTTGCCGGTTGCCGGGTCGATCGCGGGCAGAAACATGAGGGAGAGCTCGGGACGGAACGACGCGTGCCCCGGGATGCCTTCGTAGTCATTCAGGAAATCGCCGCAGCCGTACAGGATCAGCCTGCCGCGGTAGACCTCGATTCCCAGCGGGTGGTGCGATGAGTGGCCGTGAACGATATTGATGCCGCCTGCATCGATCAAGCGATGGGCGAATTCACGGTGCCCGCCCGGAATGCTGTAGCCCCAGTTTCCGCCCCAATGGATCGATGCCACGGCGACGTCGCCCGTCCGCTTCGACGCGGCCACGTGGCGCGAGATCGCATCCGCGGTGAGGGAGGAAAGATCGGCGAGATAGTTCACGCCCGGGCGGTCTTCGCGTGTGGCCCATTCGGCTGGAACGCCGGCGCTCGCATGGCCGAACGCGAACACCAGCACGCGCCGGCCCGCGTCAAGCTCGACGATGGCCTGCGCCGCGGCTTCGTCTTCGTCGACCCCAGCGCCGGCGGTGCGGATGCCCGCCGCTCTGAGCATGGCGAGCGTCTCCTTGAGACCCGGGTAGCCCCAGTCGAGCACGTGATTGTTGGCGAGCACACAGCAGTCGATGCGTGCCGCAGTCAGGCAGGGGACGTTGTCCGGATGCATGCGGTAGTTGATGCCCTTGCCCGGCCAGGCGTCCTCGGCGACGGTCACGGCGGTCTCGAGATTGATGATCCGCGCATGGGGTCCCGCGCGCTCGAGCTCGGAGAGCGCATCGCCCCAGATGTAGGCAAAATCGACGGGCCTGCGAATCGGCCCGCACGCCACCTCGGCCAGCGCAACGTAGCCTTCCGCCGAGCGCATGTACGGCTCGAAGAGATGCGGCTCGCACGGATGTGGCAGGATCTGGTCAATACCGCGGCCGGTCATCACATCGCCGCAGAGGAACAGCGTCATCGGCGGAAGCGGCTCGCCGGGCATCGCCTAATCTTCCAGCAGGAGTCTCACCGCGAGCATGAGCGCCATGCCGGCCACAAAAGCAAGAAAGTGAACCACGTTGGACTTGACCGATGCGTGGGACTTGACCTCGGGGATGAGATCGGATGCTCCGATATAAATGAAATTGCCCGCCGCGAACGGCAGGAGGAACGATACGTCGAGGCGGAATGAAGCGCCATAGGCGACGAGCCCGCCCACGAGAAAGGTCAGCGCCGAGAGCACGTTATAGAAGAGCGCCTGCCGCCGCTGCCAGCCGCCATGCACGAGAACGCCGAAATCGCCGAGCTCCTGGGGGATTTCGTGCGCCGCGGCCGCGAGCCAGGTGACGATTCCGAGGCGGACGTCGATGAGAAATGCGCCTGCTACCGCCATTCCCCCGAGAAAGTTGTGCAGGCCGTCTCCGACGAGAATCAGGTACGTAAGCGGCTTCCTGGCTTCGAGGCCCCTGCGGTGACAGTGACGCCAATGCAGGAACTGCTCGAGCCCGAAGAACACGGTAAAGCCCGTGAGTATCCAGCTGTAGACGGCGATGTCGTCCAGGCCGGCGGCGAACGCACCCGGAATCATGTGGAAGAACGCGCCGCCGAGCAGCGACCCCGCGGCAAAAGCGACCAGCGGCAGGAGGATGCGCCTGAGCGTCCGCTCCTCGAGCAGTAACGTCACGCTTCCGACGAGCGCGATGGCGCTCATGAGAAGCCCGCTTGCGACTATCCAGAGAAGCAGCGGGTCCAGAATGTTCCCCCCTTGCACCGCCGATCAGACGGGCGGCGGTCGCCCCGCGATCCGTGCGCCGTCGATTGCGGCGCGCTCATGGAAACGCGGGGATCGTGGGTTCGGTGCCCTCCACGTGAGCCTCCGGATCGAGTTTCCTGATGGTCGCGGTGATCTCGTCGACGCGATCCCGCGGCACATCGATCATCATCAGCAATTGACCGTCTTCGATTGCTTGCTCGAAGCGCTTTAGGCGGGTATTGCCGATGTTCATTCCGACCCTGCCGGAGAGCCATGCACCGATTCCCGCGCCGGCAAGGGCGCTTCCGAAGATGATTCCGCCGGCAATGACGGGGCCCGCGGGAGGCAGGGACACGGCAACCAGACCGCCGAGCGTGCCGACGCCGCCGAGCGCGAGGCCGCGCTGGGTCGCGGGCCCGAATGGTGAGGATACGCGTGCGGGCGGCCTTGTGTGAATGCTGGCGGCGCACGCCGGAAGGGAGTTTGCGCCAGATCAACAATTTGCTACGGTGTCACTCCAGTGCGGGCACTGCCGCTTCGCGAGCGGCACGTCCCACGCTGCGCAGTTTGAGGCATCGACGATCTGCACCGGCAGCATGATCTCGCGCGGGACGCGCTCGCCGCGCAGGTGGCGGAGCGCAGCTTCGGTGGCGATGCACGCGATCTTCATCGCGTCGAAATCCGCGCTGGCGAGCATCCTCCCCGCCTTGATTGCGGCGATGGCGTCGGGCAGGGCATTCACGCCCACGACAGGCGCCGGCCTGCCTGCGGCTTCGAGGATCTCGATCGCCGCCAATGCCATGAGATCGTTGGCCGCGAGGACGGCGTCGATGCGGGGCAGGGCGGGCAGGAGCTCCTGCATCAGAGCGAGGACCGGCTCGCGCTGGTAGTTTCCGGGACGCGACGCGACCACCTGCACGTCCGGCCAGCGGCTGAGCGTGTCGTGAAAGCCTCGCATCCTTTCGCGGTTCGTTACCGCGCCTGCGATGCCTTCGATGATGACGAGGTTTCCGCGCCCGCCGATGTGCCGGAAAAGGTAATCCGCAAGCTCGCATCCCAGCCGATAATCGTCCGAGCCGACGAACGCGACAAAATCGCCTTCGATCAGCTGGTTGAGAAAGTTGACGACCGGGATGCGCGCCGCATTGAGCTTCGCGATCGACGCATTCATCGCTGTATCGTGCACGGGAACGAAAACGACCGCGTCGGGACGCTCGGCGATAGCGCGATCGACGAGCGCGATCTGCTCGTCGATGTCGTCCGGCTTTTCCGGCACGTAATGCGCGACCTGTGCCCCGTGGCGCTCGGCGGCGCGCTCGGCACCGATCCGCGCCGCTGCGTACGCGGGATTCGTGCGGTTCTTCGTGAATACCGCGATGACCGGACGCTCGCGGCCCGCTCTCTGTGTTGCGCTCACGTGTGTCGCTCAAAAAAACAATGCCCGCCGGCTGGCGGGCATTCGTAACGCAGGTACCCGGCTCCGGGCACCGGGTGACCGTTTACACCACCAGGTTCGTTTGCGCGGTGGTGCCGGACGGAACCGCGTCCTCGACTCTCTCGTTCAGGAAATTGAACTCGAGCTTGGTGCCGACCGGGTCGTGCAGGAACACCTGGTAGCCCGCATCGGGAATGTTCTGCTCCTCGAACGCAACGCCGAGCTTCTTCAGGCGCTCGCGGAAATCGGCCGCGCCCGCGGCCTTGAACGCGATGTGATCGACACTGCCGCTGTGCCGGTCGGACTTCGCAACGTAGCCCTCGGGGAAGCGCGCCGAGATGTGCAGAATGGGATCGTCGCCGTCATAGAGCCAGGCTCCGCCGAACTGGAAGTTCGGGCGGAAGCCCTTCTTCCACCCGAGGAGGTCCCCATAGAACTTCTCGATCGCGGGCAGATCGTTCTCGGAGCAGCGGATGTTGAGGTGCAGAAAGCCTTTGAACTTCATCGAGATCTCCTGTTGCGTCGTTCGGTTGGGCGCGGAGCGCAGGGTTTCATGCCTTCGGAGCAAGGATTTTGCCTCGGCGCCGCACGCTGCGCAATGTCTGGGACCGGGTCCGCTGCCGTGCGGCTCAATCTCCTATGGCGCGGCGCCCACGACCTTTTCAGGGTCGAGCCCGGTCCAGCCGCCGCCAAGCGCCTTGACGAGATCGGCCACCGCGGTCCGCTGCGCGGCAAGCGCATCGGCGCGGTTGAGCTCCGCTTGAAGGTAATTGCGCTCGGCGTCGATGATGTCGAGCTGGGAGAGGAGCCCGCTCGTGTAGCGGATCCGCGAGAGCCGCAGTGCCTCCGCGAGCGCGATGGCGCGCGTGCCCTCGGAGTCGTAGACCTCCCGTGCGCGCATTTGGGTGCTCAACGCCTGGCGCACTTCGCGGAAGGCC
>Ga0256867_10000094_pt1 | contig 31216 bp, 33 predicted proteins | sample RVTome_15_FD_185939 | JGI IMG/M metagenome (GOLD analysis project Ga0256867, IMG submission 185939) | Soil microbial communities from uranium-contaminated site in the Upper Colorado River Basin, Wyoming, United States - RVT150D86 (HiSeq) ... | reverse complement strand
CCACCAGGTCGAGGTCGTCGCTGGTGATTCCGGCTCGGTGCAGGGCCTTCTCCGACGCCGGCACCGGCCCGATGCCCATCATGTCAGGATGGACTCCGGCTGCCCCCGTCGCCACGATTCGCGCCATCGGCTCCAGACCATGTCTCTCCAACCCGGTGTCGGTCGCCAGAAGCAGGGCTGCCGCTCCGTCGTTCATCGGAGACGCGTTGCCTGCGGTGACGCTGCCCCCTTCCCTGAAGACCGGTGCCAGCTTGGCCAGCTTCTCGATCGAGGTGTCGGGGCGGGGCCCCTCATCCTGGCTTATCGTCACCATCGAGCGCCGGCGCACGTCTCCCGGTGCCTCGATCGGCTCGATCTCCTCACCGAAACGGCCGGCCTCGATGGCCTCCAGCGCACGTCGATGACTCTGCAGGGCGAAAGCGTCCTGATCTTCCCGGCTGACTTCGTATTTGTCGGCCACGACCTCGGCCGTCATCCCCAGGGTTATCGGCGGGTAGAGACGCTCCATCTCCGGGTTGACCAACCGCCAGCCGAGGACGGTGTCGGCCGATTCGGGCAATCCGACGGCGAACCCGCTCTCCGCTTTGGTGACGACGTAGGGAGCCCGGCTCATCGACTCCGACCCTCCAGCGACCATGACGTCGCCCCAGCCGGCGTGGAGAGCGTGAGTGGCCGAGACCACCGCCTGCATCCCGGAGCCACAGAGCCGGTTGACGGTTGCCCCCGGGATCTCGATGGGGAGGCCCGCCAGCAACCCCGCCATGCGAGCCACGTTGCGGTTGTCCTCGCCCGCCTGATTGGCCGCACCCCACTGGAGGTCCTCGATGGCCATGGGGTCGAGGTCGGGGTTGCGAACCATCAAGCTGCGGATGGCGTGTGCGGCGAGATCGTCGGGCCTCACCAAGGCGAGCTGGCCCCCGATCCTCCCCATCGGGGTCCGCGCGGCGTCGACGATGTATACCTCACTCATCGGCCCAATCTTGGTCGATCGGTCACGTTCACGACGCCCCACACCCCGTTCTGTGCGGATCTGTGACGCCCCACGCGCGGTAAACCCGCACGGAACGGAAGTGGAAGCGTTGGGTTGGTACGGTTTCGTGGTCATGGAACCACCCGACCAACTCCACTTCACCGAGTCCGAGGAGGCCAACAGGCTCCTCGCCACCGATGGTTTGGCCGTGCTCCTCGGGATGCTCCTCGACCAGCAATTCCCCATGGAGAGGGCCTTCTTCGGGCCACAACTCCTCAAGGAGCGGTTGGGCGAGGATCTCGACGAGGAGCGACTGGCAGCCTGGGATCCCGACGAGCTGGCCCAAGCATTCCGGGGCCCGCCGGCGGTGCATCGGTATTGGTCGGCGATGGCGAAACGCACCCAGGCGCTGTGCCAGGTCCTCGTCGACGAGTACGAACACAGGGCCGAGAACCTCTGGGAGACCGCGGAAAGCGGTGCGGAGTTGCTCAAGCGTCTCAAGGCACTGCCTGGTTTCGGTGACGGCAAGTCGCGCATCTTCGTCGGGCTGCTCGGCAAGCGGCTCGGTGTGCGCCCCGAGGGGTGGGAGCAGGTGGCCGCCGACTGGCCCAGCATCGCCGACGTGGCGACCTTCGACGATGTCGCCGTGCTTCGCCATCAGAAGCGTGCTATGAAAGAGGCGAAAAAGGACTGAAGTCCCCTCAATCTCCCGACGATCCGTGCCGATACCAGATCTTCAGAGAGGGACGACGTTGGAAGGACAAATGCATCTTTCGGGCCAGCTCTCGGACTGGAGCATCAACGATCTGCTCCAGATCATGCAGGTCACCAAGAAGACCGGTTCCCTCGACATCGAAGGCGAGCGGAGAGGCCGTGTTCACTTCGTCGACGGTTCGGTGACGGGTGCCGAGCTCTCCGGCGCCAAGGGAAATTATCAGGCTTCCGGCCGTGGGGCCATCGCCGACATCCTGTTCGTCCTCTCCACCCTCGACTCGGGGACGTTCGCGGTGGGGGATGCCGAGGGGCCGGACCGCGACGGGTTGGCCGTCGAGGACCTGATGGGAGAGGTAGCCACACTCCGAGCTCTCGAATCCGAAGTCATCGACGCAGGTCTCATCGAGGCCACCGGTGTCCGTCTCCTGTCCCAAGTCGACGAGCCGATCACAATGCAGCCCGCGGACTGGGAGGTGATCACCTCCCTGGTCCAGCCTTTCACCTTCGATCATCTCGAAGCACGTCTCGGCCGTGGCGGTGCGGTGCGGATCCTCCACGCACTGCACCGTCTCGGTGTGGCCGAGGCCATCGCGGGGGACGACGAGTCGGAGTGGCTCGACCAGCTCGCCGGAGGGCTCGCCGCCGAGTCATCTGAACCAACCTGGCTCGAGGAGATGCCCGCCGAGGGCGCCGCCAAGCACCTCGCCGACAAATGGACGGCCGAGCCGGTTCCCACCGAGGACGTCCAGGTCGGAGCCGAGGAGCCCGAGCCGGTCCCAGTTGCCGAGCTCGAGCCAGAGCCCGAACCGGAGCCCGAGGTGGAGGCGGACATCGTCCGTGAGCGGGTGTCGGTTGGGGTAAGGGGGGTGTCGGCCGACGCCTCGACCACCCTCACCGACGGCGTATACGACGAGATCAGACGTTTGCGCAGCAAGGTCGCCGAGAAGTAGTCGTTAGCCTCGCTCGCCATGCTCGAGCGGAGCCCCTGGAAACGCGATCGCCCCCTCTTCATCGGGCTTGCCGGCGGGTCGGGGTCGGGGAAGACGACCATCGCCGAAGAGGTCCTCGACCGGTTGGACCGTCGGGTGGCGCTCCTCCACCACGACGCCTACTACCGAAACATGGTGGAGTTGACTTTCGAAGAGCGCACCAGGGTGAACTACGACCATCCCAACTCACTGGAGACGGAGTTGCTGGTCGAGCATCTGGAGATGCTCCGGTCGGGTCTCGCCGTCGAGCACCCTGTCTATGACTTCTCCAACCACCTGCGCTCCGAGCAGACGGTCCGCGTCGATCCGGCGCGAGTGGTGGTCGTGGAGGGGATCCTCGTGCTCTCCGACCCCGAATTGCGCTCCGAGCTCGATCTCAAGATCTACGTCGACACCGATCCAGATGTCCGGTTTGCTCGCCGTCTGCAGCGAGACCTCACCGAGAGGGGACGGTCGGTCGAATCGGTCATCACCCAATACTTCGCCACGGTCCGCCCGATGCATCTGGAGTTCGTCGAGCCGTCTCGTCGCTACGCCGACCTGATCATCCCCGAGGGCTACAACCCAGCTGCGGTCGGCACGGTGATCGAGCTGATCAGGTCGCGGCTCAACTGAGGCTGCGAGTGATCACACTCCCCGACGAGGGCTCGGACAGGATCACTCGATGAGCCACAACTCCTCCTGTCGGCCGTCCAAGAACTCGATCCCTTCTGCTCCGAGGAAGGCGTCCTCCTCGAGCATCAGGCGCACGGTCTGGCCGTCCCACTCGTCGACGTCGATCTCAACGGCCAGCTCGATCGACCAAGCGGTGCTGACCCCGATCGGGTAGTCCCCTTCCCCGGATATCTTCTCCTGGTTGTCCCAGAGCCCGATGGTGGAGCCTGCGGCGTGCCCGTGGAGCCCGATGGGGTGGGTGTAGACGACCGGCCTGATCCCTTCCGCCTGTGCCTTGGTGATCGTCGACGAGAGAGCATCGTTTCCCGTCACTTCGGGGACCATCTCTCCGATGAGGATGTCCTGGAGCCGGTTGGCATGCCGCATCCCGGCGGTCAGGGAAGCGGGGGCGCCGGCCTCACCCTCATTGAGGACATAGGCGTGCTGTTGTTGATCGGTGTGATACCCGTGCCGCACGATCCCGAAGTCGATGTGCACCAGGTCGGCGCGCTCGATGACCCGGTCCTCGTGCACGTCGGCCGGTGACGACGACCCGGTGCCTCGACGCTGCACCGTCACCCCTGGGTGGAACCAGCTGCCCAGCCCGGAGTCGTGAGACGTCTGTGCCAGCCACCAGGCCACGTCCTCGGTGCTGGTGGTGCCGGGGACGATCACCTCGTCGGAGAGCGCCCGCTGCAGGAGCTGGTGGGCGAGGCGACACCCTTCCTTCATGATCGGGACCTCTGAGTCGAGACGGGTCTCCAGCCAACCGACGGCAACACGCTCGGCCGACTCGAGATGATGTTCGTCGAGGGCTCGCACCAAGGCGACGTGCTCGGTGGAGCTGAGCCCGTCGGCTAGCGGGAACTCATCGGAGATGTCGATGCCGATGGGCCCCATGACCCCTGACATGTAATCGGCCAGCGCCTGCCACTGGTCGGGTTGAGCGCTTGGGTCCCACACCGAGGGGAACGGGCCGACCGGATATCGGGAGATGGCTGCTCGCTCTTCGCCGTAGTCCCTGAAGACGAGGAGGGTCCTCCTGCGCGCCGTCCCCAGCCATGTGGAGGGCAGCATCGTGGCCGCCACGGGATCCTCGTTGTACTCCCGGGCGTCGATCACCCACCCCTCCAGCCCCGAGCGTCTCATGAGGACCGGGACGAGCTCGTTGAGTCTCCTCTCGAGAAGACGATCCCGTTCTGCTGCGACGGAGCGGAGATCCACTGGAGCGAAGCTAACACCAGTCCTTAGAATCCCGATCGTGACAGAGAGGTCGACAATCGCGGTCGTGGGCGTCGGTGCCATGGGCGAGGCCCTCGTATCGGGTCTCCTTGGCGCCGGTTGGGAAGCGGGAGAGCTCGCCCTTTGCGTCCGACGCATGGAGAGGGGCGATGAGCTCGCCCACAAGACGGGGTGTGCCGTGTTCCTCGACCCGGTCGAGGCCATCAGGGGGAGGGATGTCGTCGTGGTTGCCGTCAAGCCCCGCGACGTGGTCGACCTGCTCAAGACCTTGGCCGGTCACGTCGCCGAGGATCAAGTCGTCCTCTCGCTGGCCGCCGGGGTGACCACTGAGACCTATGAGGCGCAACTTGGTGCGATACCAGTCGTCAGGGCGATGCCCAACACCCCGGCATTGGTCCGGGAGGGGGTAACCGGGATCGCTCCCGGGGGTCATGCCGGCCCCGATCACCTCGATGCTGCACAAGAGGTCTTGGGCGCGGTGGGTGCTGTTCGTGTCATGGAGGAGTCGCTGCTCGACGCGGTGACCGCGGTCTCGGGCACTGGTCCCGCCTATGTGTTCCTGCTCGCCGAGGCGCTCACCGAGGCGGCCATGCGCGAAGGTCTACCCAGAGACGTTGCGGAGAACTTCGTCCATCAGACCATCAGGGGAGCCGGCCATCTCCTCACCGACACTGGGAAGAGCCCGGCCCGGCTTCGCTACGAAGTGACTTCACCCGGGGGGACCACCGCCGCCGCCATGCATGTTCTCGAGGAGAAGGGTTTCAGGGCGGTCGTCGAAGATGCCGTGCGAGCCGCGGCGATCAGGGCTCGCGAGCTGGGGGGCGGCGCCTGAGCCTGTTCTCGAGGGTCACCATGGCGGTGACCGGTGCGTCACCCGTCGAGAAGTTGGTGACTTCTACCAGACCGGGTCGCGCCCTCGCCCGCCGCTTCGTCGCCGGTGACACCCTCGAGGAAGCCGTCGCCGTGGCCCGGCGTCTCAACGCCGAGGGCTTCCTCGTCTCGCTCGACCTGTTGGGTGAGCAGGTCCACGACGTCGATTCGGCGCTGGCCGCCACCGAGGAATACCTCGAGTGTCTCGATCGCGTCAAGGTCGATGGGCTCGACGCCAACATCTCGGTGAAACCGACCCAGCTGGGCCTGGCGATCGACGAGTCGCTGGCGATGACCGCGATCGAGCGTCTCGGCGCCCGTGCCGCCGAGGCGGGAACAACGGTCACCATCGACATGGAGGACTCCAGGTACACCGAGGCCACCCTGAGGCTCTTCGAGAAGGGCCAGGCCGGCGAGGGGAACTTGGGGGTGGCGATCCAGGCGTGTCTGCACCGCACGCCATCCGACCTGCGCAGGGTGATCCCGCTCGGCGGCCACCTCAGGTTGTGCAAGGGGGCTTACGTCGAGCCGCCTGAGATTGCCCTCACCTCCGGCGAAGAAGTGGACCAGGCGTTCGCCTCCCAGCTCCGGACCTTGATGGCCTCTCCGTCGACCACGCCGGCGATCGCCACCCACGACACCGCCCTGGTGGACCTGACCCGCCGGCTCGCCCAGGACAGGAAGGGGCCCTTCGAGTTCCAGATGCTCTACGGGGTCAGATCGGAGCTGCAACGCCAGCTCGTGGCCGAGGGATTCCCCCTGAGGATCTACCTTCCATTCGGCTCCCAGTGGTACCCATACCTGACACGTCGGCTTGCCGAGCGGCCGGCCAATGCCCTCTTCTTCGCCAGGGCCGTCCTCCAGAGATGACTCGCCGACTCTCTCGGCCCAACGACGATCGATCACAGGATGCTCTGGGGGAGCGTTTCGTGGCGACCGAACCCGAACGATCGAGGTGCGTCAACTCGTAGAGTTCGAGTCATACGATGCTGCTCATTGAGCAACCTTCAATCTGACTTCGAGAAGCTCATCGGGCCCGATCGCCGCCGTATGCGCAGACCCCGAGGGCTCGCCGCCGTGATCGCCGTGATCGCCGGGCTCATCGGGGTGGGGCTGATTGCGCTCTGGCCGACGGAGACGCCCGAGCTCGATCTGTCACAGATCGGGTTCGCCGACGAGGTGGTTCGCGCCGAGGTGACCATCGCCACTGCGGGACCATGCTCCTATGCCGCTGAGGTGACGTGTCTCCTCTACGAGTTCGTCGTCATCGATGAGCCGGTGGGAGAGAGTGTCATCCTGGAGTTTCCCGACGAACCTGGGCAGCCTCGATTGTCGGAAGGTGAGGATGTGTTCCTCGCCGTGGTCACCTTTGACGACGGGAGTGTCGACTTTCAGTATGCGGATCGAGATCGCCGACCGCTTCTGGTCGTCCTCGGCCTGGTCTTCGCAGCCGCGGTAATCGGTCTGGGACGTCTCCGGGGTGTCGCCGCCCTGGTCGGGTTGGCTCTTAGCGTGGCCATCCTCCTCTGGTTCATTCTCCCCGCAATCGTCGCTGGAGAAGACGCCGTTCTGGTCGCAATGGTCGGCGGGGGCGCCATCGCCCTGGTCTCGCTCTACCTCGCCCATGGGTACAACCCGCTGACCCACGTCGCCGCGCTTGGGGCCTTCTCCGCCCTGGTCCTCACCACCGGGCTGTCCTGGCTGGTGATCGCGGTCGCCGACTTCTCGGGAGTGGTCACCGAGGAGGCATTCCTGCTTCTCTCCATCCCCGATCTCGACCTGGGCGGGCTTCTTCTCGCCGGCGTGGTCCTGGGCGCAATCGGTGCCCTGGACGACGTGACCGTCACCCAGGCCTCTGCCGTGTGGGAGGTCCACTCCGCCAATCCGTCACTCGCCCCAGGCGACCTCTATGAATCCGGCCTCCGTGTCGGCCGGGATCACATCGTTTCGACGGTGAACACCCTTCTCCTGGCCTATGCCGGGGCTTCCCTGCCCCTGCTCATCTTCTTCTCACTTGCCGACCAGTCACTGGGTCTCATCGCCAGCTCCGAAGTGGTGGCAGTCGAGATCGTGCGGACGTTGGTGGGCTCCACCGGGTTGGTGGCGGCGGTGCCGATAACCACGTGGCTCAGCTCCCGGACGGTGAAGCGGGCGAAAGGCGGATCGATCGGTTCGCCGGCCCGGGTCTCCCCCTAGGAGAAAGGAGACCCGGAGCGGCGGGTCCGGTGCGAGCTGGTGGCGCCCCAGGTGAGTCGTCCGATGTCTTGCATCAGACGACACACCGGAGTTCGAAGGAAGGGCTATGCAGCTTGGTCGACCCTGGGGTGCCGCTCCACCTCGGCGAGAAACTCGCCAAGGTGGATGAGACCCTTGCCGATCGTCTGTCGCAGCCCGTGACGCGGTCGTTCCAGCGGCTCCGGATGATTGGAATGACGACGGAGGTACTCGTCGTGGAGAGATCCGGCCGTGTTGAGAAAGTCGCTAAGCATGCTGTCGCTCCGGGGAGGTCCCCAGGTAGGAGTCGAGAAAGCCGGCGGCGTCCGCCAAGGACTGTTCTCGCATCGAATAGCTGTGTCTGCTCTTCGTCTTGTCCGCCGGCACGTGCACCCGGATCAGCCCGGCACCTCGAAGCTGATTGATGTGGTGATGGACCGTCGATTTGGTGAGGCCCAACATCTCGGACAGCTCGTCGAGCGACGCCGAGCCTTCACTGAGGCGGCGCATGATGCGAAGCCGCTTGTCGTCACTGAGTGCCTTGTAGATGCGGACCAGCCAGGAGGGGGGAGCCTCTGGGTCGGCGTCGACGAACTCGTCGGCGACGCCGTAGTAGACGATGAGTGTCTCGCGGTGCCCGTTGATCAGCGACAGCGGCCGGGTGACCATGGACGGGATGAGAACGACCCGGGTGACTCCGATAGGGATCTCGAAATCGAGACCGACGGTCACCTCTTCGACCACCGTCTTGGCGTCTCCTCGGGTGGGTGCGGCACGCCGGGCGGCGGCGGCCCGGCTGATCGCTGCGCCGAATTCAGGCTCGAACTCGGCGAACACCTCGGCCCGGAAACGCTGCAAAGCCGAGGCGTAGCGTGACGGAAGGCCTTCGGTGCGCACCAGCCATGTGATGAACTCGTTCATCGCCGCCTTTTCGGGCTTGTCGCCGAGCAGCCTGGTTATCGCCTCAGCGTCTCCGCCGACCACCTCTTCGATGAGAGAGCTGTCCGCGTTGTCCGAAGCATATCCCACGATCCAACGCCGCAACCGCTCCTCGTCGATTCCGCCGAGCCAGTCATAGACCCGGGTTGGGTCGTGGGGGTGCGGTGCGGACAGCATGAGACTGGCCAATCCCAGCCAGGCGAATGCATAGGGCCCCCCAAGGTCGGCGAGCTCGGTACCGAGTTCTTCGCTGGTCAGCTCGGTCACTTTGTCGTGCCAGTCCTGACCGAGGTCGAGCGCGCTGTTCGACTTGGGGTTGAGGACCGACCAGATCGTCATCCCCACCTCGAAGGTGACATTTCCTTCGATCTCGATGGGTATGTGACGGGGTGCGGAGGTGAGGTCGCGCACCCGGTCGGTGGGGATGATCATTCGGCCACTTTCGTCTGACAAATTCATGTTCGATGAATCTCGAATGGAGTATCGATGATCGACAGTCATCTGTCAAGAGCCCCTTTCGATATATGTCGAATGTCTCCGCTGGAGGGAAGACCTTCGTTCGGGGGGAGGCCCCTACACTCGCCCGCCATGGCCAGCGTTCGTCGCCCCACCGCAGCACAGGTGTTGGAGACCCTCGGCGTGGTGTCGGCGCTGGGAACCCTCGCGCTGGGCTTTCTCGGCACCCTCCCCGAGCACCCACATGTCGAGGTCGGTCGCGAGGTCTTCGGCAACGTCCCCGACGCGGCAGTCCTCGTCTTCTATGTCGGAGTGGCTGGATTTCTCTGGCTGACGTTTCATCTATTTGCCCAGCGAGCCATGAGCTGGCAGATGGGTGGCGGGGACCGGCGGACCGGCCGGTGGCGGCGGCGTCTCACCCGTATGTACGACGGTCTCTCCATGAAGACCCTGATGCGCGATCGGCGTTACGGCGTCATGCACTCGATGGTCTACTACGGGTTCATCGTCCTCTTCTTGGGCACGGTGACCCTCGAGATCGACCATCTCCTCCCGGCCGGTCTCAAATTCTTGCGGGGCAACTTCTATCTGGGCTACTCCGCGATCCTCGACCTCGCCGGTCTGGTCTTTCTGGGCGGGCTGGCCCTGGCGGTGATCGGCCGGTACATCATCCCTCCCTGGCGAATCAGGTCGAAGACAAAGCCCCAAGACGCCCTGATCCTCGGCATCCTCGCCCTGATCGGGCTCACCGGGCTGCTCACCGAGGCTGCTCGGATAGCTTTGGCCGGGCGTCCCGACTTCGAGGTCTGGTCGTTCGTGGGCTATCCGCTCTCAGCCCTGTTCGAGCCCGGCTCGGCTGGTGACTGGCATCGGTTCTACTGGGTGACTCACGCCGCATTGTTCGTCGCCTTCTTGGTGACTCTGCCCCTCACCAAGCTGCGGCACATGTTCACCTCACCCGCCAACCTCTTCCTCTCCGCACACGACCGGCCCAAGGGGGCGATGAGGGCGATGCCCAACCTCATGGAGGCCGATGACATCGAGACCATCGGCGCCAGTGTCGCCACCGACCTCACCTGGAAGCAGATCTTCGACACCGATGCCTGCACGATCTGCGGACGATGCACCTCGGTCTGCCCGGCGAACATCACCGGCAAGCCTCTCGATCCGAGGGAGATGGTGCTCAAGTCGGGCGAGGTGGCGGCCTCGCTCGCCGGGGTGGCGGCCCCGGTGTCGACCACGATGGTGCTGGAAGGGGCCGGCTCGCTGTTCGAGCGAATTCGACCCGAGGAGGTCTTCGCCTGCACCACGTGCCGGGCATGTGACGAGATCTGCCCGGTCGACATCGAGATCCTCGACCGGATCCTCGACATGCGTCGCTATCTAACCCTGATGGAGTCGGAGTTCCCCTCCGAGCTGGGCAAGGCCTTCGTCGCCATGGAGAACCAATCCAACCCATGGGGACTGAGCCAGCAGGCCCGGGCCGATTGGACCTCCGAGCTCGACTTCGAGGTCCCGGTCTTCGGGCGGGACGGGAGGGAGACGGCGGAGTATCTCTGGTTCGTCGGATGTGCCGGATCCTTCGACGACCGGAACAAGGCGACTTCGGTGGCGCTGGCGCGTCTGCTCAACGAGGCGGGGATCGACTTCGCCATCCTCGGCCGGCGGGAGCTGTGCAACGGCGACCCGGCGCGCCGCGCCGGTAACGAGTTCGTGTTCCAGCAGCTCGCCCTGCAGAACATCGAGACCTTCGAAGAGCTCGGGGTGAAGAGGATCATCACCCAATGCGCCCATTGCTTCAACACCCTGGCCAACGAGTACCCCCAGTTCGGTGGGGAATACGAAGTGGTGCATCACAGCCAGCTGCTTGCCGAGTTGCTCACTCAGGGCCGCATCGCCGAGCCGCGCAGGGCCAACGGTGAGGTCAAGAAGATCGCCTATCACGACGCCTGTTATCTGGGGCGGCACAACGACGTATATCTGGCACCCCGTCAGGTGGTGGGCGGCTCCGGCAACGAAGTCGTCGAGATGCCCCGTCATGGCACCCGGGGGCTCTGTTGTGGGGCGGGTGGGGCTCGCTTCTGGATGGAGGAGCAGACCGGGAAGAAGGTCAGCAACGAGAGGGCGGAAGAGGCGCTGGCCACCGATGCCGACGAGATCGCCGTTGCCTGCCCGTTCTGTTTCGTCATGCTCGACGACGGGGTCAAGGAATTGGGTCGTGATGACGTCCCGGTGCGGGACATCGCCATGATCCTCGCCGACGGGCTGTAGCCCGTTCCGAGATGGGGATGGAGACTCGTGCATGGATCTAAGGCCGTCCCGATCGTGGCGCTGGTGCTGGCCGGTTGTCTCGCCGGGCCGACGGGGCCCTCGCCCACGGACCCACATCCCAGCACCACCACAACGGCCCCGACGACGACTACGACCCTCGCCATCGAGCAGGGCCTGGCCAACTACCGGGCGTGTCTGGGGGAGGCCGGCGTCTCGATCGGGGAGATACCGCTCGATGGTCTGGGCCGGCCCGATATGACGACCGCGCTCTCCGAGCTCGACCTGACCGACCGAGGCACCCTCGACGCCCTCGAAGCGTGCGGGCCGCATCTGTCCTCTGGTGCCCTGGATTCCACGTCCGATCCCGAGCTGCGCGAACTGGTCCAGAGGGCCCTCGAAGAGTTCGCGGAGTGTCTGCGGGAACGGGGGGTCGACGAGTACCCCGACCCGGTAGACGACTTCGACGGCATCGGGTCGCCGTTTCCCGTCAACCGAGTTCCCTGGACCGATCCCGCCCTTCCCGAGGCGGTCGCGGTCTGTGGCGAGCGTCTCGAGCGGGGCTCGCCCTGATGGCCAGGTACATGCTGAATCGGGTGGGCTCGGGGCTGTTGACGTTGTTCGGCGCCGGGGCGATATCAATCTTCTGCGCCGGGTTCTACATGCTGTCGCTCGGCCTCAAGGACGTGGCTTTCCGCGGCAGTGGGAGCAGCAGCCATTCCGTGCCCGGCTGGGTCCAGCACCCCCAAGCGCGAACCTAAGGTTGTGGAACCGCCACACCGGCCCTGGCCGGTCCAGAAGTAGACGAGACAATCAGATGCTCGCTCAACCAACTCCCGTCATCACTCCCGGCACCGACGAAGACGTCGACGTCGACAAACCCTGGCAGGTGGTGGTCTGGAACGATCCGGTCAACACCATGTCCTATGTCGTCTACGTGTTTCGCAAACTCTTCGGCCACGACGAGCTCAAGGCCACCGAGCTGATGCTCCAGGTTCATCACGAGGGTCGGGCGATCGTGTCCGACGGGCCCAGAGAGAAGGCCGAGATCGACTGTTTCCGTCTCCACAACCATGGTCTCTGGGCGACCATCGAGCAATGAGCCGCTTCCAGACCGTCGTTGACGGGATCCAGGTCGAGCTGAGCCCGGAGGAGCGTGTGTTTCTCGGCGACGTGCTTCCCCTACTCGCTGGCATCGGTGCCCCCGGAGCCGACCCGGCCGCAGACCGGCTCAACGTGCCGGTCTATCTGAACGACCCCGACGCCAACGAGGAGTGGTGGCGTCTCATGGGCCAGGACCTCAACGAGGCGCGGCGCACCGACCGAGCAGTCTTCCACAGGATGGTGTCGAGCGACGAGCCGATCACCGTCGATCCTGAGCAAGCCGATGCGATCCTGCGCGTCCTCAACGAGGCGCGGCTAGCTCTCGGAGCGCGGCTCGGGATCGATGTCGAAGCCGACCATGACGATCTGGCTGAGGACAGCCGTCAGGTGATGGACTACCTGGGTTGGATCCAGGAGGAGCTCACCACGGAGCTGATGAAGGCCCTGTGACGGCCGCGGCGCGAGATGTGTAGGTTCGGCAGGCGGCACGAACCCGCGAAGCGTTTGTGACGGAGGTTCACTTGGAAGGCGACCGAATTGCCGACCTGAGAAGCCGGGAAGGGTCTCTCATCTCTGTCTATGCGGGTCGGCCGAGCCCCGGTGGCTTCGGCGCCCTCCTCTCCGAATTGGTGAAGCCCATCAGGGAACGCTCCGCCGGGCTCGACCGTCGGGTGCAGAAGAGCGTGCGCAACGACACCGAGAGGATCCACGACCTGGCCGACCAACTCGAGCTCGACTCCGCACCCGGGTACGCCATTTTCGCCTCCAACCTCGACGAGACATTCGTGCTGGAGCCGCTCAGTCACCCCGCCCCCAATGTCTCCACGATCGGGCCCCGCCCGTATATGAGGCCCCTGCGGGCGAGTCCGCGGGCGCTGCGCAGCGGGATCCTGGTGGCCGACCGGACCATCGCCCGAACATTCACCGCTGTCTCGGGGATCGTCGACGAGGTCAAGGCCACGATCGACGCCAACGTCGGCAATCGGAGCTGGGGAGGCTTCGCCGGCTACGAAGAGCACACCGTCCGATCGAGGGCAGATGAGATCACCGCCAAGCTGTGGCGCGAGGCCGGGGAGCGTCTCCTCGAATGGCATATGGACAAGGCGTTCGACTATCTGGCGATCGGGAGCCAGGAGGAGACCATCGACGAGATAGCGCGAACGCTCCACCCCTATCTCGCCAGGCTTCAGCGGGCGACATTCGTCGTCAATCCTCAGAAGATGGGTCTGCCCGGGTTGCGGGTCGAGGTGGCGGCGATGGATAAGCAGATGCGAAAACATCGTCAGGGCGCCCTCGCCGGCCGGGTCTGTGACACTGCGTGGAGCGGGGGCAATGCGGTGCTCGGTCTCCAGGAGGTGATCAATGCGGCGAACGCCCAGGCGATAGGTACTCTCGTGGTGGCGGGGCCGTTCAGTCGTCCCGGTGTGATCTGCGACTCATGCGGCCACCTGAGCAGGAACACCGATTCGTGCCCGGTGTGCGGTTCGACGATGTTCGCCGTCGATGATGTCGTCGGTGCCGTCATGGACGCGGTGGTCGCCGCGGGTGGAGACGTGTTCCAGATCTCGGTCGCCTCGCCGATCGACCGGGAGGGAGTCGGGGCGTTGACCCGCTTCCCGGTCGCCGTATAGGCGTCACTAGATTCGCCGTCATGTCCACTGCTGCCGTGGTCCTGGCCGCTGGAGGCTCCAAACGCCTCGGCCGGACCAAGCAATTGGAGCCCTGGGGCGAATCCAACCTGCTGAGTCACGTGGTGGCCAGGACCCTCGAGTTCCCCGTGGACGAGGTCTGGGTGGTCATTGGGCACGACGCCGAGCAGGTCCTCGCCGACAGCCAACTCGGGGACGCCTACGTGGTCGAGAACTTCGAGTGGGAGGAGGGGATCGCCTCGTCGCTGCGGGTAGGTCTGGACGCGCTCACCCGCCTGTCGCGCTGCGACCAGGCATTGATCGTCATCGGTGACCAGCCCGAGATAGTGGTCGAGACGGTCGAGGAGCTCCTCGAATCGCACGCCCGCGCGGGAAAGCCGGTGACCGTTCCGAAGTACCGGTACAGCTGGGGGAACCCGGTGGTTGTCGGCAGGTCGCTGTGGCCCCGTGTCATGTCGCTCGAGGGCGACGAGGGTGCGCAACGGCTATGGCAGGCCCACCCCGAGTGGGTCAACGAGGTGTGGTTCTCCGAATCGGCACCAAGAGACGTGGACACCGAAGCCGATGTGACGGAGCTGAGACCCCGTCATCCGGCGTGATGGGACAGGTGTGCGGTTGTCTATATTCGGAACGGACCAACTTGGGTAACTAGAAGGGTGACATGGCGCGGATCGATCAAGTCGCTGGAATCGATCATCGGCAGGCAACGAAGTTGCGCAAGGCGGGGGTGCGGACGAGCAAGTCACTTGCGGAGTGCGCAGCCACGCGTCGTGGGCGGACCCACCTAGCCAAGAAGACCGGCCTGAGCCCCAAGGACCTCCAGCTCTGGGTACACCACGCCGATCTGCTGCGGGTCCGTGGAGTGGGAGCGGAATACGGCTCGATGCTGGTCGAGGCGGGTGTCGACACCATCCGCGACCTGCGACGTCGGAACCCGACTGCTCTCCTGGCGAAGATCATCGGGATGAACGGCTCTCAGAAGATCGTGGACCGTCTGCCCACCGAGGGGATGGTCGAGTCCTGGATCAGGGCCGCCGGCGAGCTGGAGCCTTCGATCAGCACATGAGAAAAGGGGCCCTCAGCGAGCCCCTTTTCAGTGTGAAGTGGAGTGAGCTCAGGAAGTCTTGGCCTTGGGAGCCGTCGACTTCGCCGGGCTCTTCTTCGCCGCCGGGGACGACTTGGCCGTCTTGGCAGCAGAAGTCTTGGTGGCCGACCTCGCCGCGGCACGGGCAGCGGGCTTCTTGGCGGCCGTGCTGTTGGCAGCCGTGGTCTTGGCAGCCGTGGTCTCGGGGGCGTGTGTCACCGCTTCGACCTTCGCCGTCTTCTCGGGACGGAAGGACTGGCGCCATGTGGTGAGCATGTCCTCGAGCTGATCACGCAGCTTGCTGACCTGCTCCTTGGCCTGGTCGAGATCGACCTTCTGGGTGATCTCCTCGACCACCTTGCCCTCGCTTATGCGAGAGACGACCTTCTCACCCTCAGTGGCCCACTCGTCGATGGCCTTGGAGGCCATCTCGCCGTAGCTGGTGGTCTCCTCCGAAACCCGGCCCTTGAGGGCGTTCACCTGCTCGGTTACCTTGCGGGCGGCGACCACGGGGGCCCCCACCGCTGCATACAGAACGTTCTTGGCCTGCATGGTTACTCCTGTCGTTGTTCTGGGATCATTCCGTTCGACCGGACCAGGGCCCGGTACATGTCGAGCAAAACCTTCTTCTGCTCGCCGTCGAGGCGGTCATCGTTCTCGATCGCTTCGAACACCGACGCAGGCGGCAGTTCCTCGTCGATCAATCCGGCTCTCTTGTAGAGAGAGTTGGAGGAGATCTCGAGGGCACGGGAGAGACTCTTGAGAATCTCCGCCGAGGGCTTGCGAATCCCCCTTTCGATTTGGCTCAGATAGGGATTGGATATCCCCGACTTCTCCGCCAGTCGTCTCAGGGAGAGGTTCGCCCGCTCTCGCTGGGCTCGGATGAACTCGCCCAGGTCGCCGTGCTTGCTCTCGTTCATCTGCTGCAAGCGTATAGCAAGCTGCTAACTATTGCAAGCAGAAGTTTGCGCTATGAGCTGCCCAACATGCTCAAAGGCGATGACTTACCCCGGCGAGGCTGGTCACAACCTCACAGGACCGTGGCGCCGAAAGCCACGCCGATACCCCAGGCGATCAGACCACCGACACCGGCCACGACCATGTTCTCCAACCCGGAGAGGATCCGCGAGGTCTTGGCCACATAAGCCTTGACCACCCCGACCGAGAACAACCCGGCGAGGGAGAGAACGGTGGCGATGGCGAGAGCCATCCCCACAGAGGTGACGAAGACGAACGGCATTGTCGAGGGGAGCGCGCCGAGGAGAAAGAGCAGACCCGAGGCCCCCATGGCACGGTATGGCGAGCGACGCTCTGAGTCGACCACGCCGAACTCCAGTGCGGCCATCGCGTTGAGCAGGGCGGTGTCGTTCTCCTGGAATGCGGCGAGGACGCCATCGAGATCTTCTTCCCAGACCCCCATGTCTTCGAAGAACTCGCGCAACTGTTCGAGCTCCATGTCCCGGAACTCTTGGATGTGGGTGCGCTCCAGTGCCAGCTCGGCGTCGAGTACCTCGTCTTGTGACTTGGTCGCCAGATACTCCCCGGATGCCATCGACACGGCCCCGGCGATGGCACCGGCCACGGCGGTCAGCAACACCTGTCCCCGGTCGAGCCCACCGCTGACCACCCCGACGACCAGGAGGAAGATCGACACCAGCCCGTCGTTTACCCCGAGGATGATGTCACGCCAATACTGACGGGTCTCACCGATGTGCGGCGTGTAACCCTTCGGGTACTGCTTCTGCACGGCCATCGGGGTCGATGCTAAACCACCCCCGTGGTTCAACGAATGGCGACGGCTAGCCTGAGCGATCTCCGCACATGATCATCCTGATGCATATGGACGCGACCGAACAAGAGGTCGCCACCGTGGTCGAGAGACTCCGTTCCTTCGGGGCCGATGTCAGCGTCACCATCGACGAAGGCGGCCGAACCGTGGTAAACGGCTCGGTGGAGTCACTTCTCCACGATGAGGCGCCGTGGGATTCGTTTCCTGGCGTCGAACGGGTCGTTCCCGTCGTGCGCGGTGGGCGGCGGGTCGGCCGGGAACTCGAGTCGGAGAACACCGTGGTCGAGGTCGGTCCGGTCTCGATAGGTGACGGAACTCTCACGGTGGTGGCCGGGCCCTGTGCCGTGGAGAGCCGCGACCAGCTCGTGGAGACCGCCGAGCTCGTCGCGGTCGCCGGCGCCCAGATCCTTCGGGGCGACGCATTCAAGCCCCGCACCTCGCCTTACAGCTTTCAGGGACTGGGCAAGGCTGGGTTGGAGATCCTTGCCGAGGCGAGGTCACTCACAGGTCTTCCATTCGTGGCCGAGGTCATCGACCCCCGCGACGTCGAGATGGTGGCGTCCTATGCGGACATGGTCCGCATAGGAACCAGGAACATGTCGAATCACGCTCTGTTGCGGGAGGTGGGTCGACAATCCAAGCCGGTGATGTTGAAGCGGGGCCGGGCGGCAACGGTCGAGGAGTGGATCGACGCCGCCGAGTACGTCCACAGCGAGGGCAACCCCCATGTCGTCCTGGTCGAGCGGGGTGTCCGTGGCTTCGACAACTCCGCCCGCAACACCCTCGACATAACCGCGGTGCCAGTGGCGAAGACATTGACCCATCTGCCGGTGATGGTCGACCCCTCACATGCCTCCGGTCGCAAAGACCTGGTCGGGGCACTGGCACGGGCTGCGGTGGCGGTGGGCGCCGATGGGGTCATGGTCGATGTTCACCCCGCACCGGGCAGGGCCCTCGTCGACGGTCCTCAGGCATTGTTGCCCGCCGAGTTTGCCCAGCTGATGACGGAGCTGCGGGCCGTCGCCGACGCCGTGGGCCTTCGTTAGGCGGGCTGAAACCGTTCTGTGAAGATCTATATGGACACAGGCGCTATAGATCTTCACAGAACGGTTACTTGTCTGGTTTTAGAGCGGTTCGCGGTCGGCAGCTCGGAGGCGACGCGCGCCGCCGCGTCGATCAGGTCGACGGTGCGGTGGAGCCGGGAGGCGGCTCGGCTCACTCATAGAACAGCGACTCGAAGGTACGACGCGCCCGTCGGGCGTAGCGGCGGTACTCCTCCCGCAACTCTCCGCTGCGATCGAACCCGAGCGAGGCGGCGAGACGTCCGGTGGCATCGGGATCGGTCGGCAACGAGTCGGAGAGGCGGCCGCTCTGCAGATGGAGACGCAGCCGCACCCGGGTGCAGAACAGGTAGGCGTCGTGGAGCGCATTGAAGTCGGCGGCACCCAGCAGACCCGAGTCGCGCAGAGCCCGCAGCGCGGGGAACGTCCCGGTCACCCTCAATTCGAGCACCTTCCCCCCGTGACGGAGTTGCAGCAGTTGGACGAGAAATTCGACGTCGCTCAACCCCCCGGGTCCCAGCTTGAGGTGGAAGTCGGGGTCCTCTCCGGGGGGGATGCGCTCCGATTCGACCCGGGCCTTGATCCCTCTGATCCCCCGAACGGCTTCTGCGGGGAGCGAATCCCGCCAGACGACCGGCTCGAGCATCTCGAAGTAGTCGGCGGTGAGCGACTCGTCACCACAGGTTGGTCGCGCCTTGACCAGGGCGAGCAGCTCCCACGGTTCCACCCACTCCTCGTAGTAGCGGCGAAACGACTCGAGTGACCTCGTGAGCGGGCCCTTCTTTCCCTCAGGACGCAGACCTGCGTCGAGCTGGTAGGCCTCCCCGTGTCGGTTCGGCTCGGATAGGACCCTCCCCATCTCCACCGCCAGTTCCATGCCTCGTTCGGCGTCGTCACCACCGTGGACATAGATGAGGTCTATGTCCGAGCCGTAGGAGAGCTCCTGTGCCCCCCACCGTCCCATGGCGACTATGGAGAAGCGGTCGTCGGGCTCGGCGATCATGTGGAGGGCACCGGAGACCGCCGCATCCGCGTTGTCAGAGAGCGACCGGATCGTGGTCTCGGGCGACGCCGCACCGAGTATGTCGCGGGCGGCGATCCGCAGCTTTTGCCGTCGGACGAAGCGGCGGATGGTCCCGATGCGCGCCTCTCGTGTGGGACGCGATTCGAGGAGGCCGATGAGCCGGGTAACAGCCTCGTCCTTGCCCCTGATCAGGGCGATCGAGTCGTCGTGGGCCAGTCTCGGGATGAACTCGGGGATCCTGTCGATGAGATCCCCGACCAGCTTGCCCGTTCCCAACAAGGTGCACAGTCGCTCCCCGGCGACCGGGTTGTTCTGGAGAATGGTCACGAGTGCGGCGTGGTCCGGGGAGCGGGAGAGCAGGAGCCGCAGTTGGGCGAGCCCGAGATCGGGGTCGGGAGCCTGGGAGAGCCAGTCGAGCATCAATGGGAGCGCCTGATGCATCACCCGGGATCGACGACTCAGGCCAGAGGTCAGCTCGCTGACCGCCTGGGCAGCCCCGACCACGTTGCGAAAGCCGAGGGCTTCGAGTCTCACGGCCGCCTCCGACGGGTCGAGGCGGGCATCCTCCAACCCGACGAGGGAGTCAAGGATCGGGCGGAAGTAGAGACGCTCGTGAAGGTCACGTGCGGTCTCCCGCACCTCGCCGAGGCGCTTGTCCAACTCGGCGGCCGGTTCACCGCTGAACCCCAGGGCGCGTCCCAGCCACTCGCGTTCCTCCTCCGAGGTGGGGAGGGTGTGGGTCTGCTTCAGCTCCCTGAGCTGCAGCCGGTGCTCGACGTCCCTGAGGAACCGGTAGGCGTCTCCCAACCGGGTCGCTTCGTCTTCTTCGATGTACCCGTGTTGTCTCAGGGCTTCGATAGCCCCGAGCGTCGAAGGGATGCGCAGGTCCTCATCGACGCGACCGTGCACCAGTTGCAGGATCTGGACGGCGAACTCGATGTCCCGAATCCCCCCGCGGGACCGCTTGATGTCGCTGGACTTCGCTCCATCCTCGGCCCGCAATTTGAGGGCTCGAATGCTGCGCAACGCCACGGCGTCGAGCCCTTCGTCCCAGATGATCCTGTCGGCCATCGACCGGAACCGTGCTCCCAGATCGGGGTCCCCCGCCGCCGGCCTCGCCTTGAGGAGCGCCTGCAACTCCCATGCCTCACCCCACCGGGCGTAGTAGCCCGAGTAGCCCTCCAGGCTCCGGGAGAGCGGTCCCATGGTGCCTTCGGGCCGCAGGTCGGGGTCCACGTTGAGCACCGGCCCGTCGAAGGTGGGGGCTGACATCGTGGAGACCAGCCGGCTGGCAATGGCGAGGGCGGCGGTGCGTGAGCCCGGATCGTCGCCGTCGACAGCGTCGTGGACGAAAACCAGGTCGACGTCGGAGTAGTAGTTCAGCTCCCGCGCCCCCCATTTCCCCATGGCGATGACGGCGAACGGCACCTCACTGGCGATGGGGTACCGCGAGGCCACGTGGCTCTTCGCGCTGGCCAACTCCGCGGCGACCAGCTGGTCGATGGCATCGGACAGTCGGGAAGTGGACTCCACGAGATCGGATCGCCCTTCGATGTCGGCCAGGGCGATCTCGATAAGGACGGCCTGTAACCGCAGGCTCACGCTGTCGTCGGGGGCGGGACCGTCGAGGAGACGCGGGTGTCTGACCAGGGCGTCGGCGAGCGGGGGGCTCACCCGACGCAGGGTCTCGGCGATGCGCTCGATTTCGGTCACGTCGACAGGCTATGACGACCGTCGATCGAGCAGGGCGGCGTATCGTGGCGTCGTGGCCCTCAAGGTGGCTGGAGCCCAAGTAAACCTCACTGTCGGTGACATCGCCGGCAACGAGGAGCTGATCGCTGAGGCGATGGAGCGCGCCACCGCTGCCCACGCCGATGTCCTCCTCTTGCCCGAGCTCGCCATACCCGGCTACCCCCCCGAGGACCTGGTGCTCAGACGAGACTTCGTTGAGGCCAACATCACCGCGCTACGCCGTCTGGCCAGCCAGTCGGGCGAGATGACGACCGTGGTCGGGTTCCTGGACTTTGCATCGGGCCGCGGCATCGGGGCCGACGACGCCCAACCGCGTGGAGTGGCTAATGCGGCCGCAGTGCTCGCCGATGGCGAGGTCACAGGGGTCTATCACAAGGTCCTCCTCCCCAATTACGGCGTCTTCGACGAGGACCGCTATTTCGTCGTCGGCACCGACCCGGATCGGCTCTGGGAGATCGGTGGTGTGCCGGTTGGCGTCTCGGTCTGCGAGGACATCTGGGTGGCCGATGGCCCACCCTCACTTCAGGCGCAGCGGGGGGCCAAGGTCCTGCTCAACATCAACGCCTCGCCGTTTCACAGGGGCAAGGCAGCCGAGCGTGAGGAGATGCTGGCTTCGAGGGCACGGGCCGACGGGGCCTCTGTCGTCTATCTCAACTTGGTCGGCGGTCAGGATGAGCTGGTGTTCGACGGGGCCTCGGTGGTCATCGGCCCCGACGGGCGAGTCCTCCATCGCTCTCCCCAGTTCGAAGAGGACTTCTTCGTGGTCGATGTCCCCACGGGAGCAGACGAGGAGACCACGCCGGGCACCATCGCCCCGCTGCTCGCGCCCACCGAGGAGGTCTACCGGGCGCTGTGCACAGGTTTGGCCGATTACTGCCGCAAGAACGGATTCGACAGCGTGGTCATCGGGCTCTCCGGTGGCATCGACTCGGCGATGACGGCCACGATCGCCGCCGACGCCCTGGGACCGGGCTCGGTTTGGGGGCTGGCGATGCCATCACGTTTCTCCTCACAACACTCCATCGACGACGCCCGGGCCCTGACGGCCAACTTGGGGATTCGTTTCGACGTGATCCCCATCGATGGTGTCTTCAGCGCCCACCTCGAGGCTCTGGCTGGCGTCTTCACCGACACCGAGTTCGGGATCGCAGAGGAGAATCTCCAGGCGCGGGCCAGGGGCGCCACCCTGATGGCCGTTTCCAACAAGCACGGCCCCATGGTCCTCGCCACCGGGAACAAGTCGGAGATGGCTGTTGGGTATGCCACGCTCTATGGCGACATGGTCGGCGGATACTCGATCCTCAAGGACGTGTTCAAGGGACTGGTCTACGAGTTGGCCCGTTGGCGAAACAAGGACGGCGAGGTCATTCCCCAGAACACGATCGACAAGGCACCGTCGGCCGAGTTGAAGCCCGAGCAGAGAGACTCCGACTCGTTGCCGCCATATGAGGTCCTCGACGCCATCCTGGAGCGGTACATCGAGAACGACATGGGGTTGGCAGAGATCGTGGCCGATGGATACGACCCCGAGGTCGTGCTCGGCGTGGCACGTTTGGTCGATCGGAGCGAGTACAAGAGACGGCAGGCTGCTCCGGGTGTCAAGATCACGACCAAGGCTTTCGGCAAGGACCGCCGTCTCCCCATAACCAATCGCTATCGGCCCTCGATCCCGTGATCACCCCGGTCTTGATCAACGGCGCGGCGTCGGACGGGCGTCTCCCCGTCACCGACTCCTCGGTCCTCCGTGGCGATGGCTGCTTCGAGGTCCTCATGAGCTATGGGGGAAAGCCGTTCGCACTCGATGCCCATCTCGACCGACTGGAGAGGAGCGCTGCCGCTCTCCAGATCGTGCTGCCGGCGCGCGCGGAGTTGGCCACATGGATCGAGAAGATCAGCGCCGACCTCGGCGACGGAGCCGTCCGGGTGGTGGTCACCAGGGGAGCGAGTGTCCCCGGTCTCGACGGGCCCTCCAATGTCGTGGTCTTCGGTCACACCTGGGAACGCAGTGGCCAACCGAGCACGCTCCTTCCCGTGGAGGCTCCCTGGCATGCCGCCGGGGTCGACTGGGAGCTCGCCGGGGCGAAGGTCACCTCATACGCACCCAACATGGCCGCCACCCGTCGCGCGGTGGCGGAAGGGTTCGAGGACGCCCTCCTGGTGACCACCGAAGGGGTGATCCTGGAAGGCCCCACCTTCTCGCTTGGATGGGTGATCGAGGAGGCGCTGGAGACGCCGGGTCTCCAGCTGGGGATCCTCGACTCGATCACCCGAAGAATCGTCCTCGACGCCACCGGTGAGATGGGAATCGAGGTGTCCGAAGGCGAGTGGAACCTGGACCGTCTCGAAGCCGCTACGGAGGTGATGGCATGGTCGACGGTCCGTGAGGTTCAACCGGTGGTGGCGGTGGGAAAGCGGGCCTGGCGACCCGGCCCTCTCACGCAGCGGCTTGGCGAGATGTACCGCCGACTCACCGGTTAAGGAACCCTTCGGGACTACCGTTTCGTTGGTAGGTCATGAGAATTCGCTCCCTTGTCTCGTTCGCGGCCGTTGCGATCCTGGTCATCGCCTGTGATGGCGGAGACCCCGAGTTGTCCACGGATTCCACCCTGGTGACCGGGCCCACCGGCACCGAGGCGCCTGCCGATTCGACGACGACCGTCCCCGATGACGACGACAGCTCACCGGGCACCACTCTGGTGGGACAGGCAGTGTCCGGTTATGAGGTGGTCGCCCGGATCCCCAACGACAACGGCGAAGAACTGCACATCGTGATCCCCAACGGGGCCTACACCGACGTGGACCTGGAGAACTTCGTCATCGACCTGATCGAGACGAATGCGGAGCTATACGGTGCAGAGATCTTCGACAACGCAGACGCAGCGGTGGCCTTCGCCATCGACGAGGCGGAGCGCACCGAGGAGGAGACCGCCCTGCTCGAGCGGCATCACTTCGTGAGTCTCGAGGGCAGGGACCGTATCGAATTCCGCGGGCCGTTCTCCGAGTTCCCCGGCGGGGCGATCGGCAGCTGAGAGCGGACTTCTCTGTTGGCTAGAGCAGCCACGCCGCCATCAGCAGGAACCCGCCGAAGCCGACTATGTCGGTGAGCAGCGTGAGGAATATCGACGAGGCGAGAGCCGGGTCCAGACCTAACTTCCTGAGGACAACCGGGATGCCACTTCCGGCGAGTGTGCCCACCACCAGGACTGCGAATCCCGAGATGCCGACGACGATGGCGATCTGTGCCGGATCGGTGTCGGTGTCGAACACCTCGGCCGAGATAAGCAACCAGCACGCCAGGGCGGTCAGCATTCCCACGGCGAGACCGTTGAGCACCCCCACTCCCGTCTGACGCCCCAGGATCCCCGGTACCTGTGCCGGAGGCACATCATCGGACGCCATGGACCTGATCATCACCGCCAGACTCTGGTTGCCCCCGTTTCCCCCGATGAGGGCGATGATCGGCATCAGGGCGGCCAGGACCGGCTCGTCGCTGATGATCTCGGTCTGGGTTTCGATCACCAACGCCACGATCAGCGCCAGGATCACGTTGAGCCCGAGCCAGGGGACACGCATTCGGAACGAGGAGCCCACCCGGGTGTACACCGTCTCAGCGACACCGGCACCCACGGCGGCGGCGAAGTCCTCGGTGGCCTCGTCCTGGACTGCTTCGATCACCGCTTCGGTCGTCACCATCCCGACGAGTCGCCCGTCGTCCGTCACCGGGATCCCGAACAAGTGGTATCTACGGGCGAGCTCAGCCACCTCCTCGCGGTCGGTGAGGGTGTCCACCGAGACAGGGTCGGTCACCATCACGTCGGCAAGAGGGGCGCCGGGGCGGCGGAACACCAGGTCGCGGAAGGAGATGACCCCCTGTAGCCGGTCCTCGTCGTCGACGACATACACGTAGGACAGGTCCTCGTACTCCTCCCGGAGCTGTCTGATCCGCTCGATCGCCTCTCCGGTGGTCAACCCGAGCGGTAACGCGGCGATCTCCGTGGTCATCAAGCCGCCGGCGCTGTCCGGCGGGTACAAGAGGAGGTCACGAACATCGTCTTCGGCTTCGTCGGACATCGCGGCCAGGACATCCTCGGTGACCTCGGCAACGAGCTCGCCGATGAGGTCGGCGGCCGCCTCGCTCGGCATCTCGTTGAGGGCGGCGGCGAGCTCGGTGAGCGGGTAACGGTCGATCAGCTCGGCGGCCAGCTCGGGAGCGATCTCCTCCAAGATCTCCGCGGCCTCGGTCGGCGGCAGCTCGGAGAGGAGCAGCACCGCATCGGCCTCGTCGAGCTGTTCGAGGACGTCGGCGGCATCACTCGGAGCGGCGTGGGCCAACGCTTCCCACTCTTCCCGGTTCGCGTCGAGATAGTCCGCAACCTGGTCGTGATCGCGACGCGCTGCGGCGATCAGTTGGCGGGCAAGTTGACGAGGGCTTCTGAGTCGAAGTCTCAATGTTGACCCCGGCGACGATGAACCGGGGTCAGGCTACAACGCGGGTCAGCCGTCGTACGGTCGCACTGCCTTGACCGTCACTGACATGGTGCCGGCGGGAGCTTCGTATTCGACCCGGTCGTCGACGGAGCTCCCCAGCAGGGCGGACCCGAGAGGGCTGGAGGGAGAGGCCAGGGACAGCCCCGCAACCTTGTTCTCTTGGGGGGCAACGAAGTAGTCGATCTCTTCACCGTCGGAGTCGACCACCGTCACCACCGAGCCCACCTCGACCTTTCCGGTGTCCTCGACCTCGCGCACCTCGGCGGTGTTGATGACGTGCTCGATGGTGCGGATGCGAGCCTCCATGAGCCCCTGATCGTTCTTGGCCATGTCGTAGTCGGCGTTCTCACGGAGGTCCCCATGTGATCTCGCCTCGGCAATGCGCTCTTCGATCTCGGCCCGGCCCACCGTCTTCAGGTGCTCCAGCTCATCCCGGAGCTTCTCGAGCGCTGCCTTCGTCAAAAAAGTGGTCCGGTCGGTCATGAGAACCCTGGAGGTTAAGCGGGTGCGGGCCGGTATCGGTACCCCGCCCCCTCCCAACGAGATCGGCTTCACCGCTTAACCTCCGCACCGTGACCGAGACACGTCTCACCAGATACAGCCACGGGGCGGGCTGAGCCTGCAAGCTCGGCCCGGCCGAGCTGGCCCAGGTCCTGGGTCCCGTTCAAGACCATGCCGCTGCCTCCCACCCCGACCTGCTCGTCGGGATGAGGACGGGCGATGACGCCGGCGTCTATGCGCTGGGAGATGGCCGAGCCCTCATCCAAACCGTCGACATCTTCACGCCAGTGGTCGACTCGGCGCACGATTGGGGGCGGATCGCCGCGGCCAACGCCCTCTCCGATGTATACGCCATGGGGGCCACCCCGTTGACCGCCCTGCAGTATTTGGCCTGGCCCCGGGATCAGCTCTCCTTCGACCTGGCGTCCGAGGTGATCGGCGGTGGGATGGACGTGATGGCGCGCGCCGGTTGCACGGTGGTCGGTGGCCACTCCATCGATGGCCCGGAACCGACTTATGGCTTCGCAGTCTCGGGCCTGGCGGATCTCGAATCGATCGTTACCAACGCCGGAGCCCGCTCCGGGGACGACCTGGTGCTCACCAAACCTCTGGGCATGGGGATCATCACGACCGCGATAAAGCGTGGGGAGTGCCCCGCCGAGATCGCACAGAGGGCCATCGAGGTCATGACGACTCTCAACGACGTCGCCGGCGAGGCGCTCGGCGCCCATGGGGCGACTGCGGCGACCGATGTCTCCGGATACGGTCTCCTCGGGCACCTCCGTGAGATCTGTCGGGCTTCGAGCACCGGTGCCGAAGTGAACCTGGCCGCGGTCCCCGTGCTCGAGGGAGTGGCCGAGATGCTCGAGGCGGGCGCGTGGGCGGGGGGCTCGCAACGCAATCTGGAGTCGTTGCAACCCGATCTCGTCTCCGATCTGGATGTCGACTTGATCAAGCCCCTCATCGATGCCCAGACCTCCGGTGGCCTGCTGGTCACGCTTCCCATCGAACGAGCCGTCGGGTACATCGATTCGGTGCCCGGCTCGGCGAGGATCGGATCGGTGACTTCGGACAAGAGCATCAGGGTGGCTTAACTTGTTGGAGTGACTCCCGACGAGCGGCTCACCCAGATCGCCGAGGCCCTCTCCATTCCGAGGGTGCAACGTCACATCTTCCTTTGCGCCGACCAGACCAATCCCAAATGCGCACCCCGTGAGGAGACCAATCGTTTGTGGCGTCATCTCAAGACTCGTCTCAAGAGGATCGATGCCTCCTCGCCACCGCCTGCCTGGCAGGGTGACCTGGACCACGACCCTGAGCCGGTGACTCCGGGCACCGGGACTGTTCTCCGCACCAAGGCCGACTGTCTGCGCATCTGTGAGCAGGGGTGTATCGCAGTGGTGTACCCGGAGGGCACCTGGTATGCCCGTCTCGACGAGGAGAAGCTCGACCGGATCATCGACGAGCACCTCATCGGGGGAAAGCCCGTCGACGAGCTGGTCTTCGCCATCGGAAACCTCGAACGATGAAGTGGATAAAGAGGACGCTCTTGGTTGGGCTGATGTGGAGGCTGTTCGGGCCCCTCATCCAACCCGGCTTCAAACCACCCCAGGAGCATCCGCTGCGCGTCCCCGGCCGTACGGTCTTCCTCGGTGACGATGAGTACCTGGTCAGGGAGATGGGCCCGACCGACGGGGTGCCCGTCCTCTTGGTCCATGGTCTGGCCGGTGCGTCGCTCACCGAGTGGTACCAGGTGGTCCCCAAGCTCGCGGTCGAGCGACGCATCATCATGGTGGACCATCGCGGCCATGGCCTCTCTGCCCGAGCGGATCTCCGCTTCGACGTCGCCGACGATGCCGACGATCTCGCCGGGGTACTCGACGCTCTCGATGTAGACCAGGTCGACGTGGTCGGCTACTCGATGGGTGGGGTGATCGCCCAGGCGCTGGCGCTGCGGCATCCCGGTCGGGTCCGCAAGATGGTGCTGTTGGCTACCTTCGCCACTCACTCGACGGGCTACCGATGGCTCCGTTGGATTGGGGCCGTCGCCGCCCGTGGCTGGGAGCGGGTGACCGGGTTCGGGACCCCCGAGGTCCGCAGCGGGTACCTGATCGCCCGGGGAGCGGTCAAGCCCGAGCACGCTCGCTGGGTGTGGCGTGAGTCGATGCGTCGTGACGTGGAGAGCGGGGCACAGGCGACCTTTGCCCTGCTCCGATTCGACTCACGTGACTGGGTGGGCCGACTCGACGTCGAGGCGATGGTGGTCGTGCCCACCGGTGACTTCCTGGTCCCGCCCAAGTGGCAATACGAGCTGGCTTCGTCGATTCCGGGGGTGAGTCTGGTCGAGATCGAGGGTGCCGGTCACGAGCTCGTCTGGACTCACGCCGACCAGGTTGGCGACGTGTTGCGAGGCTTTCTCGGAGACCGATGATCAGTCTGCTCTTGGTGAACGTCGTGCACCGGGATGCCGTGGTGGCATGCCGATACACAACAACGCACCCGGCGGTGCCAGATCGATCGTTTTCCCGGTGAGGATTCACCGTCTCTTGGCATGGGCGGTTCTGGCCGTGGTATGCGTCGGTCTCACCGCCTGCGGGTCGGTTGGTGCGGGGACCAGCACCTCGACCGCCGCCGGGGCGCCGAGCACCTCCGTCTCCGCCCCGGGCCCGACGATTACCCCGCCCATGCCCACCACAAGCCTCTCTCCGGCCACCACCACCACGCCTAAGCCCATCGATGTCGAGATCTCAAACGGCGAGGTGATTGGGCCCGAGGTGTTCCAGGTGGATCGTGACGACACCGTCGATCTCTGGTTGCTGGCCGACGTGGACGACGAGGTCCACGTCCACGGCTACGACATCGTCTTCGAGCTGGAGGCGGGGGTGCCGCTCAACGTCAGCTTCGTCGCCGGGATCCCCGGTGTGTTCGAGGTGGAGTTGGAGTCGGCCCACACCCACTTCTTCGACATCGAGGTATCTGGTTGATCCTCGCCCACGGCATCGGGGGCCGCTCCGACTTGCCGATCCCGATGTCGGTGCTCATCACCGGGGCCGCGGTGGTCCTGGTGATCACCTTCCTCGCCCTCACTCTCATGTGGACCCGTCCCCGGCTGCAGGACGGGCCACGCTACGACGGCGACTCGACCGTGGTCCCCGTAAGTGGGCTGCTGGCCGCTCTCGGTCTTTTGGGATTGCTTGTGGTGATCGGTCAGGTGGTGGCCCCGCTGCTCGGTATGGAGACGGTTTCCACGAGGCCGACGATCGCACCGGTCACAGTGTGGGTGGTCTTTTGGCTGGTGGTGCCCTTCGCCGGCGCCTTGGCAGGCAATTGGTACACCGATCTCAATCCTTGGCGAACGCTGGCCGCCGCCGTCGGTCTGGGGCGGATGGAGAGGATCGGCCTGCCGGCGACAGTCGGGGTATGGCCCGCGACCGGGATGTTCATTGCTTTCACGTGGCTGGAATTGGTGAGCCCTGGCCCGGGTGACCCGGTAGCTCTCGGGGTCGCCGCCTTTGTCTACACCGTGTATCTCATCGTCGCCATGGCATGGGCGGGCAGGGAGACGGGCCTGGCGGTATTCGATGTGTTCACCGCATACAATCGTCTGATCTCCTCGATCTCACCCTTGGGCCGCACCGAGACCGGGCGAATCGTGTGGAGGGGATGGCTGCGGTCACTGCCGGTGATTCCGGAGTGGCCCGGGTTGTGGCTGTTTGCAGTTGTCATCATCGCCGCCGTTTCCTACGACGGGGCGGCCGGCACCGATTGGTTCAGAGCGATCACCGGCAATTTCGGTGACACCATGTGGGGGAGAACACTTCTCCTGCTCGCCTCGGTGAACGTGGTCGCCTTCGCCTACTACGGAGCCTCAGCCCTTGCCGCCGCTCTCGCCCGCGGGGACTGGACCCCACGACAGGTGGCTCAGCGTTTTGCCCACACCCTGGTCCCCATCGGTCTCGCCTATGCAGTCTCCCACTACTTCACCCTGATCATCTTCGAGGGCCAGCAACTGATCGCCACCATCTCCGACCCTTTCGGCCTGGGATGGGATCTCTTCGGCACCGCCGATTACCGGGTCAACTTCTTCATCACCTCCTCGACGCCGATCTGGTTGCTCCAGGTGGCGTTTATCGTCGGTGGGCATCTCGCTGGGGTCGTCCTCGCTCACGACCGGTCGTTGCAGGATTTCGGCCGGGAGGCGACACGGTCCCAGTACGCGATGCTCTTGCTCATGATCGCTCTAACCAGTCTCGGCCTATTGATTCTCTCCGGATGAAAGAACTCCACCCACCGGCAGCCATCGACCTCGCTCCAAGGGCTCGCTCTCGAGCGGCGGCCTACGTGGCCTTGACCAAGCCACGAATCATCGAGTTGCTCCTCATCACCACCGTGCCATCGATGGTGCTCGCTGCGGGCAGATGGCCGGGCACCTGGCTGGTGGTAGCCACTCTCATCGGCGGCACCTTGTCTGCGGGCGGAGCCAACGCCCTCAACATGTACTACGACCGTGACATCGACGAAGTGATGCGTCGCACCAGGGGGCGCCCCCTGGCACGCCGCGAGGTGGCTCCGCGAAATGCCCTGATCTTCGGGGTGGTGCTCGGTGTCGTTGGGTTCTTGTGGCTGTGGCTGCTGACCACGCCGCTCGCCGCGGCCATCTCGACCGCGGCTCTCTTCTTCTACGTCTTCGTCTACACCAGGGTCCTGAAACGCTCCACTGCACAGAACATCGTCATCGGCGGCGCGGCCGGGGCTGCCCCCACCCTGGTCGGTTGGGCCGCCGTCTCGGGATCGGTGGATGTCCCCGCCTGGGTGCTCTTCCTCATCGTCTTCTACTGGACCCCACCACATTTCTGGGCGCTCGCCCTGCGCTACAGGGACGACTACCAGGCAGCCGGGGTGCCGATGCTCCCGGTGGTGGCGGGGGTGGAGGCCACCACGCGCCGGATGCTCCTCTACACCGGTCTCATGGTCGGGGTTTCGCTGCTCCTCGTCCCCCTGGGCGGGATGTCGTGGACATATCTGATTGCCGCCCTGGTGCTCGGGGGATGGTTCCTCTGGGACACCTGGAGGGTGGTCCGTCATCCCGAGCAGGCGATGCGGTTGTTCACGACGTCGACGATCTACCTGTCGGCCTTGTTCGCCGCGGTCATGCTGGACGTGATGCTGTGAGACGGCTCGCGGTGTTCATGGTGTGGGCCCTCGCCATCGTGGCGTGCTCGGATGGCTCCAACTCCTCGGGCAGCCTGGCCTCGAGTCCCGGCTCGATCGGAGTGGGTCAGCAGAGGGTCTTGATCGCGGTCACCGACCCGGGGACCGGCGAGCTCATCGCCACCCCCGACATCACACCGGTGGCGACGTTGCGCGATGAGATCGGGTCCCCCCTGGGTGAGTACGAGGGCGAGTTCATCTGGACTGTCCCCGATGTCCTCGGTGTCTACGCCTTCT
>Ga0256867_10000093_pt1 | contig 31264 bp, 32 predicted proteins | sample RVTome_15_FD_185939 | JGI IMG/M metagenome (GOLD analysis project Ga0256867, IMG submission 185939) | Soil microbial communities from uranium-contaminated site in the Upper Colorado River Basin, Wyoming, United States - RVT150D86 (HiSeq) ... | reverse complement strand
GATGGCGGCGTCGAGCAGCTCGACCGGGTGCACCACGCGAGCGGATGCCCCGAGCGCGGCGAGCCCGGCGCGGATCTGCATCGTGCAGCCGGGGTTCGCGCTCGCGATCGTCGTTGCACCGGTCTCACGAACCGCCTCGGCCTTCTGCAGCTGCAGCTGCCCGGCGAGCTCGGGCTCGGTGACGTTGTAGAGCCCGGCTGCCCCGCAGCACCGGTCCCCGCCCGGGACCTCGACCACCTCGACGCCGGGGATCTGCCCGAGCAGCGCCCTCGGCTGCTCGCGGATGCCTTGGGCGCGAACGGCATGGCACGCGTCGTGATACGCGACGCGATCGACTCCGACGTTCCCGAGGGCGACATCGCCGAGACCCTCGTCGAACAGGAAGGCCATCACGTCGCGCACCGGGAGCCCGGCGCCGTCGACGAGCTCGCCGTAGGTGCGCATGTGCGCCCCGCACCCCGCCGCGTTCACGACGACGTGGTCCGCCTCGGCGAACGCCCGGGCGTTCCGCCGTGCCAGGCGCCGGGCGGTCTCGAGCCGCCCGTTGTGGGCCTGCAGCGCCCCGCAGCATCGTTGTTCTCGGGGCACGACGACGCGCCAGCCGGTACGGGCCAGCACGCGGATCGTCGCGAGGTTCACGTGGTGGAACCATCGATCCTGCACGCACCCCGAGAGCAGCGCCACCGTTCCGCGGACCTCGAGCCCCGTCGCCGGGGCCGTCACCCGCGGCAGCCGCCGGAACGCCGCGGAGGACCGAGGGACCAGGGCGCGCACCCGCCTCGGCGTGAACGGCCGCGCGAGCGGCTGCAGCGCGGCCGCCGTCCGGATCAGCCACGGGCGAGGAAGCACGACGTCGAGGCCGGCCCATCGCAGGAAGCGCGCGCCGGCGCTTCGTTCCGGCTCGATCTCGGTGCGAGCGTGCTCCATCAAGCGGCCGAACGGCACGTGCGAGGGGCAGACGTCCTCGCACGCTCGGCAGACGAGGCAGAGATCCATGTACGTCGCGAACGTGTCGTCGACGGGGGCGATGCCGTCGGCGACCGCCCGCATCGCCGCGATGCGCCCACGGGGCGAGGCGGTCTCCTCGCCGGTCAGGCGGTAGGTCGGGCAGTGCGGCAGGCAGAGCCCGCACGCGACGCACGCGTCGAGGTCGGCGTCGACCGGATGGTCGGCGCCGAGCCAATTGGGGGTCACGGCGCCTTCCCGGCCGACGAACCGAACGCCCTCGGGCATCTCGGTGCCGAGTGGCTCCGGGAACGCGGTCTCGTCGCTCACCCTGCCATGTTCACACGACCGGGGGCGGTTTGACCGAGGTGGGCGCCCTGCCTACCGTGCCGCCATGACCGACGGGGACCGGCAGGAACGACGGTTCGGGCGGCTCACCGACGAAGCCGAAGACGGTCTGCTCACCTACGGTTCCTACCTCAGGATCCCGGAGCTGCTCTCGCTGCAGCAGTTGCGGAGCGACCCGCCCGTGCACGACGAGCTGCTCTTCATCGTCGTGCACCAGGCCTACGAGCTCTGGTTCAAGCAGCTGTTGTTCGAGCTGGAAGCAGCGCGCGACGCGATGGCCGCCGACCGGCCCGGTGTCGCTCGTCACCTGCTGAGCCGTGTGCACGCGATCGAGCGCGTGCTGATCGAGCACATCGAGGTGCTGCAGACGATGACGCCGCAGGACTTCCTGGAGTTCCGGGCCGTGCTCACCCCGGCGAGCGGCTTCCAGTCGGCGCAGTTCCGCGAGCTCGAGTTCCTCAGCGGCCTCGCCGACGAGCGGTTCCTCGAGGACCTCGCCGCCGACGCCGACGAACGCGATCGGCTCGCGCGCCGCCTCGTCGAGCCGACGCTGTGGGACGGCTTCGTCGCCATGATGGAGATCCACGGGTTCCCGATGCCCGGCGACGACGCCGAGGCCCGGGCGGCCTCGCTCGTCGCGATGGCCCGGGAGCGAGGCGACGTCTTCGCGGTGAGCGAGGGGCTCCTCGACCACGACGAGTCGCTCGCGACCTGGCGCTACGTTCACGTGCTGATGGTCGAGCGCGAGATCGGTGCGAAACGCGGCACCGGTGGGTCGAGCGGGGTCGGCTACCTGCGCTCGACCCTCGACAAGCGCTGCTTCCCGGAGCTGTGGGGCCTGCGGAGCCGCCTGTGAGGTTCCGTCGGGAGGATGATCACGCCTCCGCGACGCCGAGGGTCGAGCGGAGCTGGTCGAGCATGCGCTGCTCGCCCTCGCTCACCTGCTCGGCTCCGAAGCCCATGAAGCCGCCTTCCTTGGCGGCGTCGGCGGCGTCCTGGGCCACCTCGACCAGCCACCTGGCGAACGCGGTGGCTTCCTCGGGCGTGGCCTTCGCGCCGACGATGGCGTGCACCTCGCGGAGCTCGTCGAGTACCTGCTGGCCGGCCTTGCCGGGGTCCTCGATCTTGAAGCCGCCCATCGGGTTCTCGCGCCGCTGACCCATCGCCATGATTTCCTGCGAGACCGCCAGCAGCAGCTCGTCCTGGGTGGGGGGCGAGCCGATGCCGCGGAGCGTGGCCATCGTCTCCTTCGAGAGCTCGATCGGACCCCCCGGGTCGGCGAGCGAGATCGCCATGCCGGCCACGGTGGGCGCCCGCCGCACCCGGCCCCACTCTTCGTCGGTGAACGCATCCTTGCCGGTCATCGCTGCCTCCCGTGTCGGGTCGGTCGTCCTCTCCGAGGATAGGCTGCTTCGGTCATGAGCGGCTCGGGACTGCACGCGTCGAAGAAGGCGTCGTCGTTCACGGAGTCGGTGATCCGCGACATGACGAGGCTCGCCGGCCGGCACGACGCGATCAACCTCGGGCAGGGCATGCCCGACTTCGCCGCCCCCGCCGAGGTGAAGGAAGCGGCGATCCGAGCGATCGCCGAGGAACACAACCAGTACCCGATCACGTGGGGCGTTCGCGTCTTCCGGGAGGCGATCGCCGCCGCGTACGGGCGCGACTACGGGCTCTCGATCGACCCCGAGGCCGAGATCTGCGTCACCTGCGGGTCGACCGAGGCGATGATCGCGTCGATGCTCGGCGTGCTCGATCCGGGCGACGAGGTCGTCGTGTTCGAGCCCTTCTACGAGAACTACGCACCCGACGCGATCATCACGGGCGCCACCACCAGGCACGTGTCGCTTCGTCCGCCGGACTGGGCGTTCGACGGGGACGAGCTGCGAGCGGCATTCGGACCCGACACGCGCGCGATCGTGATCAACACCCCGAACAACCCGACGGGGAAGGTGTTCACGCGGGATGAGCTCACCATGATCGCCGAGCTCTGCATCGAGCACGATGCGATCGCGATCACCGACGAGATCTACGAACACATCACGTACGACGGCACGCAGCACGTGCCGATCGCGACGCTGCCTGGCATGCGGGAGCGTTCGATCACGATCAGCGCACTCTCGAAGTCGTACTCGGTCACCGGATGGCGCGTCGGATGGGCGATCGCGCCGCCGCCGCTGATGGCGGGCATCCGGCCCACGCACGACTTCCTCACGGTGGCGGCGCCGGCCCCGCTGCAGATCGCGGGCATCACGGCGATGCAGCTGCCCGCGAGCTACTTCGAACGCATGCGCGCGGACTACGCCGAGCGCCGCGATGTGATGCTGCGCGTGCTCGCCGAGACGGGGTTCGAGATCGCACGGCCTCCCGAGGGCGCCTATTACGTGATGGCGGACTGCTCGCATCTGGGGCTCGGCGACGACGTGGCCACGGCCCGGCACCTCGCCCAACACGTCGGGGTCGCGACCGTGCCCGGCTCGTCGTTCGTCTCCGATCCGGCCGACGGTGCGCACCTGCTGAGGTTCGCGTTCTGCAAGCGCGTCGAGACGCTCGAGGAAGCGGGCAAGCGCCTGCGAGCGGGGCTCGGCGCGTAGCCCGCGGGTCGAGGGCGGGGCGGTAGTCTGGACCAGACTAGTAGCCCATGCGCACGACGCCGTCGACCACGATGCGCACGATCACGCGCTGCTGGTCGGGACGGTGCCCGTCGTACACGTCGGCGCCGGTGTACTTCTTCGCGAGGAAGTCGATGTGGGCGTCGGCGCCCTCGTGCTCGAAGCCCGTGACGTGGCCCTGCACCATCAGCTGGCGGTACGGCTCGTTCCGGTCGAACAGGCAGATCGCGAGCCGTGGATCGCGTCGCATGTTCTCGGTCTTCGTCCGGCCCTCCGCGGTGTTGACGAGGATCGTGTCGGCGTCGGCGTCGATCCACACGACCGAGACCTGCGGGCCGCCGTCGGCCATCGTCGTCGCCAGACTGGCGAAGTTCGGCGCCGCCAGCAGGGCGCGGTCCGCGTCGTTCAGTCTCGTGTCGGGGCGTCGGTCGTCGCCGGTCATGGGCATCATGCAACCACGGAGACGACCCGGGTGTCTCACCCCCGCATCGAGCCTCAGCCTCGAGCCGCGGCCTCCTCGTCCGCACCGAACCTCGGAAGGATCCGCGCCAAGCGGCCCGAACGCGAAGCCAGGATGGGGCCGAGGATCGCGAGCACGAGCACGTAGAGCGCGACGAAGGGCGGGATGCGATCGTCGAGGCCCGCCGCCAGCGCGAACGAAGCCAGGATCAACGAGAACTCGCCGCGGCCGAGGAGCGAGAGTCCTACGTTCGCGGCTTCGCGCCTGCCGAACCCGTACACCTTCGCGCCGATGAGGCCGGCCACCACGTTCAGCACGATGGTCATGCCCACGGCGATCATCGAGGCGGCGAAGATGCCGGAGACGTCGCTGGGGTCGATCGTCAGTCCGAAGACGAAGAAGAACACGGCCGCGAACGCGTCGCGCAGCGGCAGCACGAGTTGTTCGATGCGAGGGCGAGCCTCGGTCTCGGCCAGGATGATCCCGGCCATGAATGCGCCGATCGCATCGGAGACGCCGACCTCGGTCGCGATACCCGCGATCAGGATCGCCAGGCCCACGAACGTGACCGTGAGCAGCTCGTCGTCGTCCGCCTTGACCAGGCGGTTCATGATCGCGGCGCCGTATCGGGCCAGCGCGAACAGGAGCACGAGGAACAGGGCCGCGCGGCCGAACAGCAGCAGCCCCTCCAGCGGGCTCTCGGCTCCGCCGAGGATCGGCTGGAGCAGGGCGAGGTAGAGCGCGAGGAAGATGTCCTCCACCACGATGACGCCGAGGATCAGACGGGTCTCGCGGTTCGCCAGCCGTTGCAGCTCCACGACGAGCTTGGTCGCGATCGCCGATGACGAGATGCCCACCGCTCCGGCGATCACGAACGCCTCGCTCGTTCCCCATCCGAGGATGAAGCCGAACGCCAACCCGCCCCCGATGTTGAGGAGCAGATAGACGCTGCCGACGACGAGGAGCCGCCTACCCCCCGCGGCGAGATCCTTCAGCGAGAACTCGATCCCGAGGTGGAACAGGAGCAGCACGAGGCCGACGGCGGCGAACAGCTCGAGCACCTCGGGGTCCTCGACGAGCACGAATCCCGGCGTGTGGGGCCCGACGATGATGCCGGCGGCCATGAAGAACGGGATCGTCGGCAGCCCGACCCGCCTGCCCAGTCGTCCGAAGAGAGCGGCGGCGAGGAACGCCCCGCCGAGCGCGACGAGCTCGTTCGGCATCGCTAGCCCATGACGAGCTCGATCAGGCGCGGCAGGTCTTGCTGGAGACCTACGGCGACCAGGCGGTCGCCGGCCTGCAACGTCTCGTCGGGATCGGGGGCCGTGATCGCGTGCTTCCCACGCACGATGGCGATCACACTCATACCGCTGCGGCGTCGGACCTCGAGGTCGGCGAGGGAGCGACCGACAGCGGGTGCATCCTCGTCGACCGTGATCCAGTCGACGATGAACTCGCCCATGATCTGCTCGATCTCCTCCACCACGGCGGGCTTGAAGAAGACGCCGCTGAGGATCGCCCCGATCCTTCTCGCCTGGTCGTCGCTGAGCTCGACGACGCACGCCGGATCCTCTTTGTGGCGCTCCATGATGTAGAGGTCGCGCCGTCCCGAGTGATGGATGATGAGCACCACTCGCTGCCCCCTGGCGGCGACGATCTCGTACCGGCGTCCGATGCCCGGCAGATCCTGCTCGTTGATCATCTCCGTCTCCTCACGGTCGTGCCGCTCGGTCTCAGCCCTCGACGGGCCGCAACGTCCTGAGCTCCCCGACCACCACGAGGAGATCGCCGGCTTCCAACTCCTCTCGCCCGTCGGGGTTCGGGATCAGGTGGCCGACGTTGCGCCTGATCAACAAGGGGATCGCCTCCTGGCAGACCGATTTCACGGACGCTCCCACGAACGGCGAACCCGCCTCGATCAGCACCTCCTCGAGGCGCACCTTCTTCTCGCCGAGCCCCACGACGTCCAGGTAGTCCACGACCCGGGGCCGCAGGCCGAGCAGGGCCATGTGCCGGCCGCTGGAGACGTACGGAGAGATCACGCGGTCGGCGCCCGCGCGATAGAGACGCTCCGGGCTGTCCGGGTCGCTCGCCCGTGCCACGATGAACAGGTCGGGTTGGATCGACCGCGCGGTGAGCGTGATGTACACGTTGACGGCGTCGGAATCGACCGCGCAGATCAGCGCCCGGGCACGTTCGATGCCGGCGAGGCGCAGCACGCCCTCCTTCGAAGGGTCGTCGACGATGTAGGGCACGCCGTCGGAGCGCATCAGGCTCTCGAGCGATTCCTTGGAGTCGATCACGACGAACGGCACACCGTCGGCCTCGAGCTCGCGGACGACGGCACGTCCGACCCGGCCGTAGGCACAGACGATGAAATGGTCCTGGAGACCGGAGATCTTCCGTTGCATGCCACGCACCTTTCCGACGAGGCCCGGGCGACCTGTCCTCATCGTGCCCCCCGCGGATGGGAGGATGCAGGCACGGCCGCCGAGGGGTGTGTCGAAGGAAGCGTGGATCCGGATGTCGACAACGGGCTGGTCCCTCTGATGGTCGTTCCGACTTCCCGAGGGAAGGCGAGCCTGGCCTGAATCGTACATGGAGCGTGCCGCACGGCTCATCCGACCCCGACCGGAGGGGGGTGAAGATGATCAGCCGAGGATGCGCACCTCGCCGAATCCGGCGTCGAGATCGTGCCCCGATCGGAACCTGGCGGGTGAGAATGCCTCGAGACCGGGGTCGACCGGCTCCCCGGTGACGAGATCGGCGACGTGGGCTCCGAGGGCGGGGGCGAGCTTGAACCCGTGCCCGCTCGTGCCCGCGTCGACGACGATGCCGGGTGCGATCTCGCCGATCACCGGCTGCCAGTCGGGGCTAACGTCGTAGAGGCTCGCCCAGCCCCCCCGGACCTCCGCGGTCTCGAGCGACGGGACCCTCGCCACGAGGAGCCCGGCGAGGTGCTCCACCTCGTCGGGGGCGATCGTCGTGCGGAAGTCGTCGGGATCGACCTGGGAAGCCGGCGTGAGCGATCCCAGCAGGAAGAGGTCGTCGCCCTCGGGACGAAGATAGAACCCGCCCGGCACGTCGGCGAACCCGGGGACCGGCTCGGCGGGGCCCCATCGGAACGTCGCCACCGCGTGCCTCTCGACGCTCAGCGGCAGGTCGACCCCGACGCCGGCGGCCAGCGGGCGGGTCCACGGACCGGCGGTGAGCAGGATGCGTTCGCAGGCGAGGCGATCGCCGCGATCGGTCACGAGCGCGCCGCCGCCCGACGCGCTCGGCTCGATGCCGGAGACCTCAGTGTGCAGGCGCAGCTCGGTACCGCGGTCGGTCGCTGCGCGGATCAGCGCCTCGGTCGTCGCGTGAGGGTCGGCGTAGCCGGCGTGGCGTTCGAACGCCCCGATCGCGATGCCGGCCAGGTCGAACCCGGGCAGCTGCGCTTCGAGCGCCGCCGGCTCGAACAGGTCGGTATCGATGCCGAGCTCGTTCAGGCGCGCGACCGACGATCGCACCACGGGTTCGTCCGTCACGGGATGTAGCACGTACAAGCCCGTCCGGCGGTGTCCGGCGTCTGCGCCGACGACCTGCTCGAAGCGTTCGAACATCTCGATCGCGTCGCGGGCGACCCGTGCCAGGAAGTCGTTCGTGTAGTAGGCGCGGCAGATGCCGCTCGACAGCCCCGTCGGACCTCCGGCCGGCGTCGTGCGCTCCACCACGACCGTGCGGACGCCGCGCGTCGCGAGGTGGTAGGCGGCGGCGGCGCCGTGTACCCCGGCGCCGACGATGCCGACCTCGTAGGTGTCCATCGAGGCTTCCTCCTTCACGGGTGTCACGACGTGCGCGAACGCGGATGCAGCATGCCGCCGGACGTCATCGGTGCCAACCGCGTCCCGGTGCCAGGATGCCCGCGGGGTCGAACGAGGCCGTGAGGCGCCGGTGCACGTCGTGACCGGGCACGGGTCCCTCGCCGAGGCCGCCGGCGCCGCGGACCGCCGGGGCGATCCCGCCGACCGCGCCGACGCGGCCTCGAAGCACGTCGAGCTCCTCGGCGGACGTCGCGACCCAGGCGAGGCCGACTCCGGCGAGCGCGGCGAACGAACGCGAGCCGTCGACGATCTCACCGACCTTCGACGGTGGGACGGCGGCCTCGACGATCGTTCCGTCGCCCGGCCACGTCCACCACGGCGAACGCGGGAAGGGTGCGCCTTCCAGCGGCGTCGCGCCCGGCGCCACGCCCGACACCGCCCCCGTGAGCTCGTCGACCTCGCCGGCCCACCCCTCGAGGAGGACCTCGACGCTGCCTGGCGACGCCAGCACGCCGCTCGCCAGAGGCACCTCGGCGGCGACGGCGGTGGCGAGGTCGAGCCCCCCGGGAACGACCAGGGTCCGCCGGGTCTCCGGCGAAGGACGCACCTTCAGCGCCACCTGGGTGATCACGCCCAGCGTGCCCAGCGACCCGGTGAGCAGACGGTGCAGGTCGTAGCCGGTCACGTTCTTGACCGTTCGGGCGCCGGTCTTGACGGTCCGGCCGTCGCCGGTCACGAGCATCATCTCCGTGACCGTGTCGCGCAATGCGCCGACCTTCGACCGCCGCGCAGACGACGAGCCCGAGGCCAGCACCCCGCCGACGGTGGCGTCTGCGGGTGCGTCGGCCGGCCACTCCTGCCCGTTCTCGGCGAGGAGCTCGGCGAGGGCGCCGACTCGCATGCCCGCCTGGACCACGGCCAGCATCTCGGCCGGCTCGTAGGCGACCACCTGGTCGAGCTGCGTGGTCCACAGCTCCGCGTCGACCTCCGCCGGGTTCCCCTTGTCGAGGTGACGCCGGCCGCCGACGACCAGCAGGCGACGGCCCGAGGCGCTCGAGTCCCTGAGCGCCTCGGCCACGTCGGCAGGCGTCCGCGGATGGATCAGATCCACGATCCCTCCGGCAGGTCGCGGGCGTCGGCCGCCGCGTCGCCCGTTCCGCTCGCGGCGACCGCGAAGTCGCCGCAGCGGGCGCCGTCGGGCAGGACCTTCCGGGGGTTCATGCGGCCGTCGGGGTCGAAGGCCGATCGCACGCACGCCTGCGCGGCGAGGTCTTCCGCGGAGAACACGAGCGGCATGAAATCCCGTTTCTCCAATCCGATGCCATGTTCGCCGGTGAGGGTTCCGCCCGCCTCGACGCAGAGGCGAACGACCTCGTCGCTGGCCTGCAGCACTCGCTCGAGCGTTCCGGGAACCGTTCGATCGAACGAGAACAGCGGGTGCAGGTTCCCGTCGCCGGCGTGGAAGACGTTCGTCACGATCAGGCCGTGGCGCTCCGCGATCGCGTAGACGCCGCCGAGCACCTCGACGAGCTTCGTCCTCGGCACCACGCAGTCGTGCAGGTGGTAGTGGGGGGCGATCTGGGCGACCGCGCCGAACGCCGACTTCCGGCCCTTCCAGAGGAGTGCCCGCTCGGCCTCGTCGTTGGCGACGCGTTCGCTCGAGGCGTCGTTGTGTCGTGCGGCGGCCTCGACCTCGCGGGTCTGCGCCGCGACGCCGGCCTCGGTGCCGTCGACCTCGACGATCAACAACGCGGCGGCCTCGGTCGGATACCCCGCGTGCGCGAAGCTCTCGGCCGCGCGCACGATGCCCTGGTCCATCATCTCGACGGCCGCGGGCACCACGCCCCGCGCGATCAGGTCCGAAACCGTGGCGGCGCACGCCTCGACCGAGTCGAAGCCGAACAGCATCGTTCGCACGGCGGGTGGCATCGGCAGGATGCGCACGCACACCCGGGCCACCAGCCCGAGCGTTCCCTCGCTGCCCACCACGACGCCGCGCAGGTCGTACCCGGCCGCCTCGGGCCCCTCGGCGCCGAAGCGTTCGAGCGAACCGTCGGCCAACACGACGTCGACCGCGAGCACGTGGGCGCTCGTCACCCCGTAGGCGAGGCAGTGCGGGCCGCCCGCGTTCGTGTTGACGTTGCCGCCGATCGACGACGTCTGCTGGCTCGACGGATCGGGCGCGTAGCTCCACCCCATCGGGCGCAGATGGTTGGCGAGATCCAGGTTCGGCAATCCGGGCTCCACCCACGCCAGCCGGTCCGAGGGGCGGACCTCGATCACGCGATGCATGCGCGCCGTCGTGACCACGATCGAGTCGCCGATCGGGGTGGCGGCGCCGGCGAGCCCCGTGCCGCTGCCCCTCGGCACGACCGGCAGGCCGTGAACCGCGGCGACCCGGACGCACGCCTGGATCTGCTCGGTCGTGGTGGGCAGGGCGACGAGCGCGCATCCGCCTTCAACCATCGAGGCGTCGCGCGAGTAGAGGCGCAGCGCGAGCGGGTCGGAGAGCACGCCCTCGGAACCGAGCGCGACTTCCAACTCCCGGCGGGCGGCGTCGACGTCGGCCATGGTCGCAGGCTACCGTTCGACGTGTGGGGGCGTGGGCCGAGTTCGAGGTGGACGATCCGGAGCTCGCGACGTTCGGACGCGAACGGTTCGAGGGAAGGGTCGTGTTCCACGCGACGCTCCGAAGGGACGGCTCGCCCCGGGTGCACCCGGTCTCACCGTGGCTCGGAGCCGGGCTCCTGCTGGTGGGTTTCCGCGCGCACAGCCCGAAGACCGAGGAGGTCGCGCTCGACGGCCGCTACGCGATGCATTCGGCGATCGACCCACTGAACCACGAGGGCGAAGGCGGGGAGTTCCTCGTCCGCGGGTGGATGGAGCGGGTCTCCGCCGAACATCCTGGAGCGATCGCGGTGCCGTACGAGGCGTCCTACGAGCTCGCGTTCTACGCATGTTCGGTCGAGGAGGCCGTCGGCACGACCTATCCCGGCGGCGGATCGCCGGTCTATCGACGGTGGAGGGGCTGACGGTCAGGCGACGCGGCCGGGGGAGCCGTCGCCGGCCCTGAACGGAAGGCCCTCCGACGCCCAGGCTTCCATGCCGCCGGCGACGTTGTAGGCCTCGTACCCGCGCGCCTGCAACATCATCGTGGCGAGCTCGCTCCGGTTGCCGGAGCGACAGATCACGGCGACCGGCGTGGCAGTGTCGAGTTCGGAGCCGCCGCCCGACATGATCGAGTTGAGCGGGATGTGCAGGGCGCCGTCGACGCGGCCGGCCTCCCACTCGTAGAGCTCGCGGCAGTCGACGAGCTGGATGTCGGCGAGGCGCTCGTGCACGCCGTTGACATCGGTGAGCGCATCGTTCGTGGTCTGGTCGCTCATGGCTGAGACATCGAATCCTATCAGCGGGGTGGGGTTCGTCCGGAGCCGGTCAGGATCGGGCTGCCAACGCGCGTTCGAACGCGTCGAGGTCCCTGTCGGAGAAGAGCACGAACCGCACCCGTTCGACCGTGGTCCGGGCATCGAGCACGGCGGCGACCGCGGCCGGGGCAGCCTCGTCGACGGGGTAGCCGTAGACCCCGGTCGAGATCGCCGGGAACGCGACGCTCCGTGCGCCGACCCCATCGGCGACGCTCAGCGCCGACCGGTGGCATCGCTCCAGCAGCTCGGCGTCCTGGGTGCTTCCCGAATACACGGGCCCCGCCGTGTGGATGATCCACCGGGCGTCGAGATCGCCGGCGATCGTCGCGACCGCTTCGCCGGTCGGCAGCGGCGGATGTCCGCGCTCGCGGATCACACGCTCGCGGTCCGCCAATGCATCGGGGCCCGCGGCCCGCGTGATCGCCCCGTCGACGCCACCTCCCGGGCGCAGGGCCGTGTTCGCAGCATTGACGATCGCATCGACCGACTGGGTCGTGATGTCGCCACGGATCAGCTCGATGCCGACGGACACGAGACCATCGTACGAAGCGCCCGTCCGATGCCGTCGTTAGGCTCTCGCGTGTGATCGTCTGCCTCGCCGCGAACCCCTCTGTCGACAAGCTGTTCGAGATCGAGCGGCTCGTGCTGGGTGCCATCCATCGCCCCGACGGGTTCGTGCAGGTCGCGGGCGGCAAGGGCCTGAACGCCGCGCGGGCCGCGCAGGCGCTCGGCGCTCGGGCGGTGGCCGTCGCACTCTTGCGCGGGCACACGGGGAAGTGGCTCGAGGAGGCGCTCCATGCCGAGGGCGTGCCGGTACGCGCCGTCTGGACCCACGGAGAGAATCGGTCGTCGCTGTCGGTGGCCGATCGCGATACGGGCGGGTTGACCGAGTTCTACGAGCACGGGTCCGACGTGCCGTCGGCCGCGTGGGTGGAACTGCTCCATGCGGTCGAGTCGGCATGGGAACCGGGCGGGTGGTTCACGATCAGCGGATCCAACCCCGTCGGGGCGCCGGACCACGGATACCGCGACCTCGTTCGCGACGCGAGGGTCGAGGGCGTGCACGTTGCGCTCGACTCCGACGGCGAACGTCTGCGCCTGGGCCTCGAAGCCCAGCCCGACGTCGTGAAGATCAACGCGTCGGAGGCTCGCGGGCTCCTCGGCGTGCCGACCTCGCGTCGAGACGATGCGCTGGCCGCCGCGGCGAAGCTCCGCGATCTCGCGGGCGGCGACGGCCACGCCGGCATCGTCACCAGGGGAGCCGAGGGTGTGGTCCTCGCGGCGCCCGACGGCTCCATGTACGAAGGGCGGCTGTACGTTCGCGGCCGCTACCCCGTCGGCAGTGGCGACGCGTTCCTCGCCGGGCTCGTCACGGCGCTCGATCGTGCAGACGCCTGGGAGCCTGCTCTGCGGCTCGCGCTCGGCGCCGCGACCGCGAACGCCGAGATGCCGGGCGCGGGCAAGCTCGATCCCGCCAGGGCGTCCGCGCTCGCAGCCGAGGCCGAGGTCCGGATCGCCTAGCCATGTCGCTCGAGGACGATGCGCTCGTCGCCGAGCAGATCCGCTACTACGACGAACGGGCGGCCACCTACGAGCAGCTCTACTTCCTGCGGGGGCGCTACGCGGTCGACGACCCGGTCTTCGCCGCGGGGTGGCGGAAGGAGACCCGCGCGCTCGAGGACTTCGTACGGAGCCTCGACTCGAAGGGATCGGTGCTCGAACTCGCCTGCGGGAACGGGCTGTGGACGCGTTTCCTCGCCCCTCGAGCCTCTCGTATCGTCGCCGTCGATGCCTCACCGCGCATGCTCGAACGGAACCGCGAGTGGGTCGCCGACGACCGGGTCGAGTATCGGCTGGCCGATCTCTTCGACTGGGTTCACGACGATCGTTTCCAGCTCGTCTTCGCCGGATTCTTCCTCTCGCACGTGCCGCCGGCGCGCTGGGTGCCGTTCTGTCGGAAGGTCGTGTCCTGGCTGGCTCCGGGCGGGACGATCGCGTTCGTGGACGACGTGTGGGGGCCCGATCGCCCTCGCTCGAGCGACCGAGTGCCGGACGGGCCCGATCATGCGCACGTTCGCACGCTCGACGACGGCCGCTTCACGATCGTGAAGCGGTTCTTCCGGCCGACCGAGCTCGAGGAGGCGTTCGCACGATGCGGGCTCTCCGCGAACGTGGGCACGACGGGAGAGCATTTCTTGTTCGGCACGGCTCGTCGCTCCCGACGCGGCTGACCGGCGGCCATCGCCGGGAAGGGCGTCCGCGCATACTGTTCCCGCCGACCCGCCTCTCGCGGCGCCAGGAGGTTCGCCCTGCTCGATCGGCCCGCTCGAACGATCCGCCCCGACGCCGCGGTGCGCGGGCTGTTCCTCACGTTCGGCTTCGTGATCGCGGCGTTCTTCCCGTTCCTGGCGCTCTACCTCGACGGCAAGGGGCTCTCGGAGAGCGACATCGGGCTGATCATCGCCGCGATGGCGGTCGCGCGCGTCGTGCTGAACCCGTTGTGGGGGCATCTCTCCGATTCGACGATCGGCCGACGCACCGCCCTGCAGATCGGGGCCTTTCTCTCCGCGGTGTTCGGGCTCGTGCTGGCCGGCGCCGACGGGGTCGGCGCGATCGCGGTGGCGGGGTTCCTGCTCGCCGGCGCGATGGTGAGCACGGGGCCGAACATCGACGCGATCACCCTCGAGCACCTCGGCGCCGAGCGCATGAGCGACTACGGCAGGGTCCGGTCGTGGGAGAGCTTCACCTACGCGATCGGCTGCCTCACGCTCGGATGGACGTTCCAGCAGGCGGGTATCGGCTGGGCGATGCCCGCCTACGCGCTCGCGTGCATCCTCGTGTTCGCCTGGTCGTTCGCGGTCCCGCGCGACTTCCCCCGGCACGAGGCCGCGAGCGGCGGCGGCCGGCTCGGCACGGTCGGGGCGGTATTCCACCACGCACCGCGGTTCTGGGGGTTCCTCGCAGCGCTGTTCCTCGTGTGGACCGGCTTCAACGCGGCATGGAACTTCATCGCGCTCAAGATCGTGAGCGAGGGCGGCGGCCCGCTCCTCGTGGGCATCGGCACCGCTGCCGGCGGGCTGATCGAGGTGCCGATGATGAGATCGAGCTCGCGCCTGCAGGCTCGGCTCGGTCTCCGACGCGTCTACGTCCTGGGGTGTGCGGTGTACGCGACCGGGTTCCTGCTGTGGGGGTCGGTCTCGAACCCGACGATCGTGTCGCTGTTGACCGTTCTCGAGGGTGTCGCCTTCAGCATGCTGTTCACGACGGGGGTTGTCGTGGTCGGTCGCCTGCTCCCCTCGTCGTTGTATTCGACCGGGAACTCCGTCGCGCAGATGGTGGGGTTCGGCCTCGGGCCCATCATCGGCGCCGGCATCGGCGGGTTCGTCTACGAACACATGGGGCCGATGACGCTGTACGCCGGTGCATCGGCGCTGGCGCTCTCGGGCGGGTTGGTGGCGTGGTTCGCGTTGCGGAGCCCCGAGCTCGATCGGCCCGTCACCGAGGCCGACGACGTGCCCGCAGACCCGTCGATCGCTCCACCGGAGCCGCTCGGCTAAGATGACTTCCTCGAGCCCCTGAACTGCGCGTTCGCAGCGCCGCGCCGTCGCCGGGGACGATGGACGGCCCACACGGAACGAGGGAGGACCCGATGGCCGAGGACCGGAAGGACAAGGGCATCATCGACAAGGCCAAGGGCACCGCCGGTGACCTTGCCGGCAAGGCTGCCGAGACGGCGGAAGGACTCGTCGACAAGGCCGAGCCGTTGGTGGACAAGGCCAAGGAAGCCACGAGCGACCTGTCCTCGAAGGCGGAGCCCGTGCTCGACAAGGCGCGCGCCACCGCCGGCGACCTCGTCGAGAAGGCGCAACCGGTGGTCGACAAGGCGGTCGAAGCCGGCGGAGGTCTGGTCGGCAAGGCGAGGGACCTGCTGAGCGGCAAGAAGACCGGCGCCGACGACGGCGCGACCGAAGGATAGGGAGGGCAGCGCCGTGGTCAACGCGTACATCTTGATCCAGACGGAGGTGGGCAAGGCCGGCCAGGTGACCGAGCGGATCCGAGGCATCGACGGGGTGGTGGCGGTCGATCCGGTGACCGGTCCGTACGACGTCGTCGCTCGGGCCGAGGCCGCCGACCTCGATCAGCTGGCCAAGAGCACGGTGATGCCGATGCAGGAGCTCGAGGGCATCACGCGCACGCTCACCTGTCCCGTGCTCCTGCTCTAGCCGTGACGATCTCGATCCGCCGCGACGACGAGATCAGCGACGTCGACGGCGACTGGTTCCGCGCCCGCTGGCACTACTCGTTCGATTCCTACCACGACCCCGACTACATGGGGTTCGGCACGATGCGGGTGTTCAACGACGACCGACTCGTGCCGGGTGCGATCTGGCCGATGCACCCCCACCGGGACATCGAGGGTCTGACGTACGTGGTCGAGGGGTCGTTCCGCCACCAGGACGACGTCGGAGGTGCCCCGGGGCCACTGCCCGCCGGGTCGGTCCAGCGCATGACGCTGGGCCGCGGGGCGTGGCATTCGGAGCAGAACGCGAGCGAGACCGAGCCGATGCGCTTCATCCAGATCTGGATCCTGCCGTCGGAGCGAGGGCTCGAGCCGGGTGTGGAGCAGAAGGTCTTCACCACCGAGGACCGTACTGGCAGGCTGCTGAAGGCGATCTCGGGCGACGGGGGCGACGCCGTTCTCGTGCACCAGGACGCGCACGTGTTCGTCTCGCGCCTGAACCCGGGTGCCTCGGTGACGCACGAGCTCGAGGCGGGCCGCGGTGCCTACCTGTACGTGATCGAGGGCGAGGTCACCGTGAACGGCGAGGCCATGGAGGCGGGAGCGGCTGCCCAGGTCGGCGACGAGCCGAAGGTCGCGATCGAGGCGGAGGCTACGTCCGAGCTCATCCTCGTCGACGTCGACCTCGCGGCGGCCTAGGCGTCGTCATTCGTCCACCTTCACAGGGAACGGGAGGGCGACCGGATCGACGAACGGCGAGCGGCCGTGCTCGTCGAACCGATCCATGCGGAACTGCTCGGGGTGCTCGACGAGCTCGGTGCGACCCTCGAGCATGAGATCGGTCGAGATGCGCGAGACCGCCGGGCCCCACATCATGCCGTGGCCGCAGGCACTCGCGATCGATGCGCCTTCGACCTCGGTGCCGTCTCGCGACACGAGAGGCCCGGTGAGCGGCAGGTGGTCGGGTGTGTACTCGATCGTCGCCGCCCACACCTTCCTGATGCCGAGCCCGTCGGTCGCCGGCACGAGCCGCCGTAGGCGACGTTGCATCTTCCGCAGGTAGGGCCAGTCGATCGAACGGCCGGGACCGGGCTCCTCGGCGGGGTTCGACATCCCCCAGAGGAAGCCACCTTCCTCGGGACGCCAGTAGATGCCACCGGCGATGTCGAACGCCATCGCCGTGGTGTCGGCGTGCAGCGCCTCGCTCGCCTCGGTGACGGCCACCTGGTGCCGGGCATAGCCGACCCACGCTCGGGCGCCGGCCGCCTTCGCGACCGCCTGCAACGCGGGGCCGCCGGTGAGCAGCACCCGAGACGTGACGATGGTCCCGGTCGTCGTCTCGACGGCGGTGACCACCCGCTTGCCGCCCCGCCCGGCCCTGGTGCGCAGCCCCGTGAACGCCACGCGCTCCCGGAGCTCCACGCCGGACCGTTGCATCGCGAGGGAGTACGCGCGCACGTTGCGGGACGGATCGACCCACCCGTCGGTGGGCACGTAGGAACCACCGCGGAAGCCGGTGCCGCCTTCCATCGACGGGATCAGGCGTCGCACCTCGTCGGCGTCGACCCACCGAGCGTCGAGGCCGATCGCGCGCTGCATCCCGATGCGCTCCGACGCGGCGCGTTCGTCGGCCGCCGAGGCAGCGAGGATCACGTACCCACGCCCGACGAACCCCGAGTCGGTGCCGTAGCGCGCGGCCTGGCTGTCGTAGAAGTCGATCGACCACATGCCGAGCCGCACGGTGTCTGGCGACCCTCCTTGCGCGCGAACCATGCCGGCGGCACGGCTCGACGCGCCCGAACCGGCGAGCTCGCGGTCGATCGCGATCACGCGAGCCGCGCCCGCCTCGCGAGCGAAGACGCTCGCCCACCCTCCGACGGTTCCCGCGCCGACCACGACCACGTCGGCCGCATCTCTCTTCCCCAATCGGCGCTCCTTCCCGTGGCGAACCTGCCCCTCGCCGGGGCCGAAGTCTAGAGGAGCCCTACAAGCCCGAGGAACCCCGCGCATGCGTACAGTCACCACGATGGAGCAGGTCGAGGACCGCCACCGATCGAGGGCCTTCGGCCGGCTGGAGCCCACGCCTCCGGCGCCGGCCGACCGTCGGACGCTGGCCGAAGAGGTCGTCGTGGTGCTCATGCTCTCGCTGCTGGCGAGCGCCGTCTTCGCGATCCTCAGCCTGCTGGAGGCGCCGCTCGAAGGCACGATCGTCGCCTCGGCGAACCAGAGCACGCAGCTCGCGCGCCAGCTCGCCGGGTTCGTGTTTGGTCTCGCGCCCGTGTTCCTCGTGGTGCACCTGGTGCGCCGCTCGGGTGAGGGTCTCGCCGGCATCGGGTTCGCGGCCGATCGGCCCGGCCCCGATCTCGCGAAGGGACTCGGGTTGTTCGCCGTCGTCGGCCTCGCCGGGCTGGGCATCTACCTCGGTGCCGTCGAGCTCGGCGTGAACCGTTTCGTGATCCCGGCGCCCCCGCTCGGGCACTGGTGGACCGTGCCGGTGCTGGCGCTCACCGCGCTCGAGGCGGCCCTGGTCGAAGAGGTGATCGTGCTCGGGTACCTGGCGACGCGGCTCCGCCAGCTCTCGTGGTCTCCGGTCGCGACGGTGGCCGGCAGCTCGGCGCTCCGAGCTTCCTACCACCTGTATCAGGGGTGGGGCGGGTTCCTCGGCAACCTGGCGATGGGGGTGTTGTTCGCGACGCTGTTCCTGCGGTGGCGGCGCACGTGGCCGTTCGTTATCGCCCACTTCCTGCTCGACGTCGCCGCGGGGCTCGGCTACATCGCGTTCCGGGACCGGCTGCCCGGGTTCTGAAGTCGCCCTTCCCTTCTCGGCCCGGCACTGGGTACGATTCGCCCGCGCTACCGCGCGCTCACCGAAAGGCGAGGCGATGGCATCATCGGTCTTGGACTACCTGCGGGGCCGAGCCGTGGCATTCGCCGTCTTCCCCGACCCGGAGGCCGCGCTCCCGGAGCAGGCCGCCGAGCGTCACGGCATCGACATCGACGAGCTCGTGCGCACCGAGGTCATCGTGAACCGGTTCGGGTACGCGCTCATGGTCGTGCCGTGGGACCGGCGCCTCGACGTCACGCTCGCGCGCAGGGTGATGAACGACCCCGACGCGCGTCCTGCCACCCGCGAGGAGCTCACGATGGAGGCGCCGGAGTTCGAGACCGACTCCTGGCCACCGCTGGGACTGCTTCTGTCGATGCCGATGTTCGTCGACCGCGAGGTCGCATCGCGAGATCAGGTCGTCTTCCCGGCGGGGAAGCCCGGCACGCTCGTGTGCGTGCAGACCGACGAGCTGTTCGGCGACGATCCGGTGGTGATCACGGCGCTCACGGCCGCGACGATGCGCGGTGAGCCGGTCGGCACCCGCCGCGGGAACCTCTGGGCGGTGCGCGCCGATCCGCAACACCCTGCCGCCGGGTAGACGCGTTCGCGAACCGTCGAGTACAGTGGATGCCGGGATATCCCATCAAGACCGAACCCCGGCCAGCGCGCCGGGGATTCGTGTTTCTGGGGTCCGTTAGGCGAGATCGCGCGGGATCGCCCGCTCCCAGCGGCGGCGGAACCGCTCACGGCCCTCGTCGTGCACGACCACCTCGATCGCCGTGTGGAACGTCTCCGCGTCGCTCGTGATCGTGACGTCGGCCCGTGAGACGACGGCCGCCTCGGGCCAACGAACCTCGAACTCGGCCTCGCCGGCCGCTACGGCCTTCCCCGGGTCGATCGTCGAGACCGAGACGACGCCGTCGTAGTGGCTGCGCATCCACGGCAGGTGCCCGTCGGCGGCTTCGACCGATGTGCTGCCAGCGTTGGCCGACGTGATGCGCGTGAGCGCCTCGTGCGTGATCGACCATCGCACGACCTCGCCGTCCTCTCCGTCGCCCGCGCCGCCTTCCCCTCGGGTCGGGGGAGGTAGCACAGGGCGCTCCTCCACCGGCGTCGGCCCGTCGAGCACGGGCAGATTCAGGGTCGTGGCGGCCCGGTCGATCGTCAGCGTGACCGGCCTGGGAGGCGCCCACGCGTTGGGCCAGTCCGTGCCGGCGAGGTCGAGTCGCACGCGATGGCCGGGCTCGAACGTCCACGAGGTGGCCTCGAGCACGAGTGTCACCTCCACCGGCTCGCCCGGCACGAGCGGCTCGGGCGCCTCGCGCGACATGCGATGGGTCAGGTTCAGCATGCCGCGGGCGACCAGCGACGACGTTCCGTCGGGGAAGACGTCGCAGAGCTTCGCCGACAGGAACGCGACCGGCTGGCTCGAGGCGACCCGAAGGCGGAGCTCGGCGTGGCCGAGGATCTCGAGCTCGCGTTCGAGCGGTGCCCACGTGTAGGTGAGGGAGTGCAGCTCGTCGGGACGCTGGTCGTCGGGCTGGCCCCAGGGCATCTCGCCCGCGCACGAGATCCACGCCGTGCGGCCGACGTCGCCGCGCACGTCGAGCTCGTCGGGGCCATCGCCCGGGCGGTTCGCCGCCGCGCCTGCGAGCTTCCACTCGGTGGGGGCGAGGCGTTCCGGGGGCCACGTCGGCTCGTACCGCCACTCGCCTCGCACCTCGGCGCGATCGGGCGCGGGCGGCGTCGAACGCTGGGCGTACAGCACGATCGGCGGTTCACGGTCCACGCCGTTGTCGACACCCTTGAGCCACCGGTCCCACCACCTGATGTGCTCGGGCATCAGGTCGTGGTTCGGGCCGGGCAGCGACGTCTCGGTGGAAGCGTGCCCCCAGGGACCGAAGACGAGCCGCTTGGGGCATCGCAGTCGCTCGAACGTCCGGAAGGAATTGTTGCGATAGCCGTCGGCCCATCCCGCTACGATCATCGTCGGGCACTCGATCGTCTCGTAGTCGACGAACAGGGAGCCCGCCTTCCAGTAGCCGTCGAGGCGCTGGTGTGCGAGCCACGTGAGGATCCACGGCTCGAGGCCCTCGAGACGGCGATCCCATTCGTCGCGCCAGCCGTCGCCGTAGACCGGGGGCACCGGTGGCAAGGCGTTCATCGCGACCATGTAGCTCGGGTAGTCGATCTGATCGAGCTGTTTGAGGACCCCGCCGAAGTAGTGCACGTCATCGCCGAAGCGATCGTCGGTGGCGTAGATCGGGATGATCGCCTTGAGCGCCGCCGGCCGCTCCATCGCTATCTGGATGCTGTTGAATCCGGAGTAGGAGTACCCGTACATGCCGACGGTGCCGAGCGACCAGGGCCGGGTCGCGAGCCAGTCGATCACGGTGGCCATGTCGGTCCGCTCGACCGCCGGGTACTCGTCGGTCGCGATGCCTTCGCTCGATCCGGTCCCCCGCACGTCGACGCGGCAGACCACGTAGCCGGCCTCGGCGAGCCGCAGGTATTCGCTGCGGGTGCGACCCGTGACATCGTCCTTGCGGTATGGGAGCGCCTCGAGCACCGCGGGCCATGGGCCGTCGTGCTCCGGCATGTACAGCGTCGCCGCGAGGCGGATGCCGTCGGCCATCTCGATGAACACGTCTTCCCGATCCGTCACGTCGCCTCCCTAGGTCCAGCCACGGAACCAGACTCGCGCCTTCCACGCCACGTCGGAGATGCGGCTCGCCGTGAAGATCGGCCACATCCACAAGAACAAGCCGACAGCGGCCGCGAAGTATCCCCAGACGAACGGCAGGTACGGCCTGCGCCGAGAGACCGCGGGCTCGCCCGTATCGGGGTCGAGCGCAACCTCGCCGGTGTCGTGGTCGCGGATCACGAGACGCGCGGCCGCGAGGTCCCGCATCGTCGTCACTGCGGCCAGCGCCATGAAGGGCGTGAGGGGCAGGGCATAGAAGAGGAACTGCGGCCGGGCCACGAAGAACCACGGCAGGTAGAGCCCGGCGAACGCGACCACGATGAACCCGGCGGTCCAGTCGCGTTTGCGCCACCACGCCCACGCGGCGTACGGCATCGTCCACATCGTGCCCCAGAACAGCACCGGGTTCCCGATGGCCAGGATCTGACGGATGTCGGGCCCGAGGTCCTCGACGAAGTAGTTCACCGGGCGGAGCATCGGGATCCAGGCCCAGGCCCGTGAGTAGTAGGAGTGCGTCGGGGTCTGCGTGTCGGTCGACGGGTCGAGCGCCGTGGCGCGGAGGTCGCGGTGGTAGTTCCAGATGTCGCGGTGCTGCTCGAGGAAGTCCGCCAGCGTGGGGTGGAAGTGCAGGTACCACGGGGCCCACGTGAGCAGGTAGACGGCGGCCGGGACGATCGCGAACGCGACGACGATGCCGAGGGTCTCGAGCCCGAGCGCGCGCAGGAACGCTTCCCGACGTCGGCTGCCCTCGCGCCGGCGTCGCGACGTCTCCCAGAGGTAGGAGAGCACCACCGCGGCCGGAAGGGCCATCGCTCCGGACCACTTCACGGCGGCCGCGGCGCCGAACGCGGCGCCGGCGGCCAAGCGCCATCCACGCCAGAACGGGGCGGGCACGCGGAAGCGTGACGCTACCTCGGCCGCCTCGGCGGCGGCTCCCGTGCGATGGTCGATCCGACGCCGGTCGAGCACCAAGAAGAGGAATCCGAGCGCGATCCAGAACGTCACGTGGATGTCGAGGAGCGCCACCCGAGAATGCACGACGTTCAGCCCGTCGACCGCGATCAACAACCCCGCGGCGAACGTCCACACCGGCCGGCCGAACAAGAGCTGCGCCATCAGCGCGGTGACGACGGCCACGCCGATGCCCGCGAGCGCCGACGTGAACCGCCACCCGAAGGGGCTCATGCTGAAGGCCTCGATGCCCAGGCCGATGGTGAGCTTGCCGAGCGGAGGGTGGACCCACGAGCCCATGTCCCACTCGTTCTCGACCCAGAATCGCTCGTCGTCGGACTCCACGCGGCAGACGTCGTCGGGTTCGTCGGTCACCTGGATGCAGCCGGCCTTCGCGTAGTAGACCTCGTCGAACACCATCTCGTGGGGGTCGTCGATCGCGGCGAACCGGATCACGCCGGCGATCGCGGCGACCGCGAGCACGGCCACCGCCGGGCGGTTCAGGCGTCGCAGCAGCGCCGGCATCGGCCAAGCGTACCGACCCCCGCCGGATGCCGAGCTTCCTCCACGGGGGGGTGCCCGAGTAGTCCTTGTGACCCTCCGCCATGGCCTCCGACGGTGTGCCCTTCCGCCCGTGGGCGCTCGGGAGACATCGTGTCACCCTGGAACGCATGGGTGGAACGCTCTGGCTCGTGGCCACGCCGATCGGCAACCTCGGCGACCTCTCGACGCGCGCGCGAGAGGTGCTGGGTCAGGTCGATCTCGTCGCGTGCGAGGACACGAGGCGCACGGGCAGGCTGCTCGCGGGCCTCAAGATCAAGGCGCCGCTGGTCTCCTACTTCGAAGGCAACGAACGGGAACGCGTCGAGCAGCTGGTGATCAGGCTCGAGAACGGGGACGACGTGGCGCTCGTGACCGACGGCGGTACGCCGGCCGTCTCGGATCCCGGCTACCGGCTCGTACGCGCCTGCGTCGATGTCGGCGTGGAGGTGCAGGTGGTTCCCGGGCCCTCGGCGGTGATCGCGGCGCTCGTCGTTTCGGGGCTTCCCACCGACCGCTTCGTGTTCGAGGGATTCCTGCCGAAGCGGCCGGGGGAGCGGATGCGGCGGCTCGAAGCGCTTCGCCACGAGCCCAGGACGATCGTTGTGTTCGAATCGCCGTTGCGCGTGCAGACGCTGCTGCGCGACGTGCTCGTCGCGATCGGCGACCGGAACGTCGCGGTGGTCCGCGAGCTCACGAAGCTGCACGAGCACATCGAACGGGGGCGCGTCAGCCAGGTCCTGTCGCGGCTGGGCGACACCGAGCTCAAGGGGGAGGTCGTCGTCGTGATCTCGGGGGAACGGGTCCGTGCGGCGCCGGACATGTCGGTGTGCGCTGACGAGGCCCGCGATCTCGTCGCCGGGGGCATGCGCAAGCGCGACGCCGCTCACGCGGTCGCCGATCGGTACGGCGTGAGTGCGAACGAGCTGTATCGTGCGTTGCTCGATGACGCTCGATAACGATCACCCGACGTGACGGAGCGACACCGCATGCGCCTCGATCTGGGCGCGGCCCCCCTCGATCATTCGCCGCTTCCCGAGGCGACGACGAGCCGCGTCGTCACACGGGGCGACGCCGAGGCATTGGCGGTGTTGATGGAAGACGCGTACCGCGGAACGATCGACGCCGAACCCGGCCAGGACCTCGACGACGCACGGAAGGAGATCGCGGCCACGTTCGCCGGCGACTACGGCGCTCCGATGCCCGAGGCGTCGGTCTTGGCGTTCGAAGGCGACGAGCTCGTGAGCGCATCGATCGTGACGCGCTTCGAGGAAGCGCCGTTCGTTGCCTTCACGATGACCCGGTCCTCGCACAAGGGACGGGGGCTGTCGAGGGCGGTGATGACGCGCAGCATGAAGGTCCTGGCCGGCGCAGGCGAGTCACATCTCGACCTCGTCGTAACGGCGGGCAACGATCCGGCGCAGCGGCTCTACTCCTCGCTCGGGTTCGTCACGATCGAGACGTTCGAGAGCTGAGACCTCCCCGGCGCGGCGATCGGTAACTAGTCCAGCTCAGACTAGTGACCGCAGCCCGTATCATGTCGCGACCATGGGCCGGGATGTCTTCTTCATCACGACGCCGATCTACTACGCGAACGACGTGCCCCATATCGGGCATGCGTACACCGAGGTCGCGAGCGACTTCGTCGCTCGGTATCGGCGCCTGCGGGGCGACGACGTCTTCTACCTGACCGGCACCGACGAACACGGTCTCAAGGTCGCGCGCGCGGCGGAGGAGAACGGGGTCACGCCTCGCGAATGGACCGACTCGCTCGAGCCACGCTGGCGCGAGGTCTGGCAGCGCCTCGAGATCAGCCACGACGACTACATCCGCACGACCGAGTCCCGCCACCACGAGTCGGTCGCGAAGATCCTGAACGCCGTCCACGACAACGGCAGCGACGACATCTACAAGGGCACGTACGAGGGCCTGTACTGCGTCTCGTGCGAGGCCTACTACCTCGAGAGCGACCTGGTCGAGGGCAACTGCCCGATCCACGGCCGCCCGGTCGAGCGGATGCGGGAGGAGAACTACTTCTTCCGCCTCTCGGCCTACCGGGACCGGCTGCTCGAGCACTACGCGGCCACCCCGACCGCGATCGAGCCGGAGCAGCGGCGGAACGAGGTGCTCAGCCTGATCGAAGGCGGGCTCCAGGACTTCTCGATCAGTCGCACCACGTTCGACTGGGGCGTGCCGATCCCGTGGGACCCCGAGCACGTGACGTACGTCTGGTTCGACGCGCTCACGAACTACATCACCGCCGCCGGCTACGCGAACCACCCCGAGCGCTTCGCGCGAACCTGGCCGGCGAACATCCACCTGATCGGGAAGGACATCCTGCGGTTCCACGCCGTCTACTGGCCCGCGATGCTGATGGCGGCCGGGCTCGATCCGCCGACGCAGGTCTGGGCGCACGGGTACCTGCTCGTGGGCGGCGAGAAGATGTCGAAGACGAAGCTCACCGGGATCCATCCGTTCGAGCTGATCGACCACTTCGGGGCCGACTCCTACCGCTACTACTTCATGCGGGAGATCTCGTTCGGCCAGGACGGGAACTTCTCGTGGGAGTCGATGACCGAGCGACACAACGCCGACCTCGCGAACGGCCTCGGGAACCTGGCGAGCCGCGTGCTCGCGATGCTCGGCAGTTACTTCGACGGAGCGATCCCCGAGCCGGTGGCTGCGGGCGCCGAGAGCGACCTTCCCGCGGTGATCGCCGACGCCCTGCGCCGGTACGACGAGCACATGGTGGCGGTCCAACTGCAGCCCGCCCTCACCGCCGCGTGGGACATCGTCGCTCGCGCGAACCACTACCTCGTCGAGAAGGAGCCGTGGAAGATCGCGAAGGACGATGCCAAACGCGACGAGCTCGCGAGCGTGCTCTACGCCGCGGCCGAAACGCTGCGGGTGCTCGCGATCGCCGTCGCCCCGATCATGCCGGGGGCGGCCGCGAGGCTGTGGGACCAGCTCGGCATCGATGCGCCGCTCGACCGGCAGCGACTTCCCGCCGACGGGGTTTGGGGTGGGCTCGCCCCGGGTACCTCGACGACCAAGGGTGAGTCGCTCTTCCCGCGTCTCGAGGTCGGCTGAGCGGCTCCGCGCCGTGCGCGGCGCAGCCCCGGATGTTTTCCACCTTTCCACCCCCCTGCAGTGCGGGGTGAGGCTTCCTGGAATCATGTTTCACGTGAAGCTCCCCCCATCGACCGGATGTGGAGACCTGTGTAGTCTCGGCGCTCGTGACCGACCGGAACCTTCAACTCCGGACTGATACCGGAGCCGTCGACACCCACTGCCACCTGTTCCTGTTGGACCCGGAACCTGCAGATGTGGTCGAGGCCGCGAGGGCCGCGGGCGTCGATCGGCTCGTCTGTGTCGGGATCGACGTCGCGACCAGCATGCGATCGGCCGAGTACGCCGATGCGCTCCCGGGTGTGTTCGCCACGGTCGGCTTGCACCCACACGACGCATCCGCGTTCGACTCCACGGCCGCCGCCCGGCTGGAGGAGATGCTCGACGATCCTCGCGTGGTCGGCGTGGGGGAGTGCGGGCTCGACTACTACCGCATGCGCTCGCCTCGGGAGGATCAGGTCCGCGTGTTCCGTTCCCACATCGCCTGGTCGAACGAGTCCGGGAAGCCGATGGTCGTGCACGTGCGCGACGCGTGGCCCGACGTGCTTCGACTGCTCGATGAGGGTTCGGCCGAGCACGTCGTGATCCACTGCTTCTCGGGCGACGTGGAGATCGCGCGGGAATGCGCGGCACGCGGTTACTTCGTCAGCTTCGCCGGCAACGTGACGTACCCCAGGAACGAGCACCTCCGACAGGCGGCCGCGGCGACGCCGGCGGATCGACTCCTGGTCGAGACCGACTCGCCGTTCCTCGCGCCTCAGCGCAAGCGCGGCGAAGACAACCACCCCGCCAACGTGATGCTCACGCTCGCCGAGATCGCGCGGGTGCTCGGCGACGATGTGGAAGAGCTCGTCGCGGTCACCGCGGAGAACGCTCGAACCGCATTCCCGGCTCTGGGTTAGCCCGAACATACGTTCGGTCTCAAGGTTGCAGTGATAGTTGAGGGTTTGTTACCGTGCGCTTCCGTGTTCGAAGGCTTCGGTCCGGCCGAGCCGCTTCCCCACGAAGCCTTCCTCGAGGAACGGTCGACGGCATGCGTGTCCGAGACCGAGATGGAGGAAGGTTGCCGATCCGTCCGAGCAGGGTTCGCCGCTTGCGGACCCATCGAGCGATCATGGGCGCCACGGTCGTCGCCGGCCTGGTGCTCCTCGTGGGCGTGGTCAACCTCTCCCTGCGCAAGCATGTGACCCTCGTCGTCGACGGCGAGCAGCAGACCGTCGCGACGACCTCGAACTCCGTTCAGGACCTGCTCGCCGACGAGGGTCTGACCCTCTCGTCGGCGGTCCTGGTGCAGCCGTCGCCGACGAGCTCGATCGCCGACGGCATGACCGTGGTGGTGAAGCCGGCGCGCGTGGCGTCGGGCGCCGTGGCGTTCCTCGCTGCGAGCGCGCCGAGCGACACGCGCGAGGCTCCCTCGGTCTTCGAAAGCCCCACAGATGTGGGGGTCTGGGTGATGGCCGGGACGAGCACGATCGCCGTCGATCCGACGGACCTGCTCGTCGAGAGTGACCTCTCCGCCTCGAGCGTCGGAACGTCCCCGGCCGTGCCCGTGCAGGTCGTCGTGCTGGGGAAGGTGCGCGACGTCCTGACCAACGCGGGTACGACCGGGGAACTCCTCTCGGCCATGGGGATCAAGCCCGACGCTGACGACCGCGTCCGGCCGTCACCCGAGACCCCCCTTCACGCCGGCACGACCGTTGCCTTCGATGCGGTGCGGATCGTGACCTCGATCGAAGCGATCACGATCCCGTTCGACGTGCAGACCGAGTTCACCCCTCGCATGACCCCCGGCACCCCGGTGAAGGTGTTGCAGGAAGGTCGCGACGGCCGCGGCGTCGGCACGTTCCAGCTGACCCGGGTCAACGGGGAGATCGAGTCGCGCCGGTTGATCGGGCGATGGATCGAGCGCGAGCCCGTCACCGAGCGGCGGCTCTCGCCGCCGGAGTCGATGTACGCCGGTACGACCGACGTGCCCGGTGCCGACGGCGACCTGCAGACCGGCCACGCGACGTGGTACGACCCGCCCTGGTCCGGTCTGACCGCCGCGCACCCCACGCTCCCGTTCGGCACCCTCGTCACCGTGACCGACGACGAGACCGGCCGTTCCGTTACCGTCACGATCAATGACCGGGGACCGTTCGGACCGGGGAGGGTCATCGATCTCTCGCCGGAGGCGTTCGCCGTCCTCCAGCCGCTCGGCGCCGGGGTCCTCGACGTCGAGCTCTCCTGGTGACGGTGGTCTCGGGGCCGGTGCGATCCGCGACCTGGCGGCTCGTCACGGGATCCGTCCCTCGAAGTCGCTCGGTCAGCACTTCCTGATCGACCCGAACCTCGCCCGCGCGATCGCTTCCGATGCGGGCGTGACCGCCGGCGACCGGGTGGTGGAGATCGGGGCCGGCCTCGGGTCGCTCACGGTCGCCCTCGCCGCGACGGGAGCCGACGTGCTCGCGGTCGAGTTCGACCGTTCGCTCCTGCCGGCCCTGGGTGAGGTGACCGCCGACCTGCCGTCGGTGCGGGTGGTCCATGCGGACGCGATGAAGCTGGACTGGCAGGCCGAGCTGGGCGGCGCCGGCCCGCCGTGGACCCTCTGCGCCAACCTCCCGTACAACATCGCCGTGCCCCTCGTGCTCGACACGATCGCCGAGGTCGCTGTCATCCGTCGTTGGGTCGTGATGGTGCAGCGGGAGGTGGGGGAGCGTCTCACGGCCGGGCCGGGCGACGAGCACTTCGGCGCCGTCAGCCTTCGCGTGGCCTACCGGGTGCGGGGTGCCATCGGGCGCAGGGTGCCGGCGGCCGTGTTCTGGCCGGCACCCAACGTCGACTCGGTCGTCGTGCGGCTCGACCGGCTCGAGCGCCCTCCCGTCGAGGTCGACGAGGCGTCGCTCTGGCACGTGGTCGACGAGGCGTTCGCGGAGCGCCGCAAGACGATGCGCAACGCGCTGCGTCGGCTCGGCCTAAACGGCGCCGAGGCCGATGCCACGCTCGCCGCCGTCGGCGTCGCATCGAACACTCGCCCCGAGGAGCTCGGACTCGGCGCGTTCGCGGCGATCGCCGAACGGGTCCCGGCATGAGCGTGGCGCCTCGCGCCATCACACGCCGGGCTCACGCGAAGATCAACGTCTTCCTCCGCGTGCTCGGTGCTCGCGGAGACGGCTTCCACGACATCGAGACGCTCGTGCTGCCGATCTCCCTGCACGACGTCGTGACCGCGACCGCGCGCGAGGGCGGAGCGATCGCCCTCGAGGTCGAAGGCGACGGCGCGCTGACCGCGCTCGTGCCGCGCGATCCCGACGTGAACCTCGCGGGGCGTGCGGCCTCGGAGCTGGCCGCGGAGGAGGGTCGGCTCACCGAGCTCGGTGTCGCGCTCGACTTGGACAAACGTGTCCCGGTGGCCGCCGGGTTGGGCGGGGGGAGCGCCGACGCCGCCGCCACACTGCTCGCCGTCGACGAGTTGTGGGGGTGCGGGCGCTCTGCAGAGGCGCTCGCGGGGCTCGGGGCTCGGCTCGGAGCCGACGTGCCGGCGATGCTCGCGGGCGTGCCGGTGCTGGCGACCGGGCGAGGCGAGCGGCTCACGAACGTACACACGGCGAGCACGTGGTGGGTCCTGCAGCCGTTCGCCTTCGGCATCGACGCCGCCGATGCCTATCGGTGGTGGGACGGTTCGCCCGTCACCGGCCCCGACCCGGGTGTGCTGATCGCCGCCCTCGAGGTCGGCGACCTCGACCTGCTCGGCGACGCGCTCTTCAACGATCTGCAGGGCGGGGTCGTCGCCAACCATCCGGAGGTGGGCGAGACGATCGCCGCTTTCGTCGATGCGGGCGCCCTGGGTGCCATCGTCAGCGGGAGCGGGCCTACCGTTGCGGCGCTCGCCCGGCGCCTCGGCCATGCCGAAACCCTCGCCGCCGCCGTGCCCGGCTCCATCGTCGTCAGCGGCCCGCCGCCGGTCTCCAGCCGGTGAACGACAGGCTGCCCCGCCTGCGTCACCCGCCCGCCGACGTTGGATAATCGATGTCGGCCGATCGTGATCCGGGGTCGTCTAACGGCAAGACACGGGCCTTTGGAGCCCTTGATGGAGGTTCGACTCCTCCCCCCGGAACGAGGCGCTCGTACCCACCGGCGCCTGGGGGGTGCTGCCTACTTCCAGACCCCACGCGCGAGGAAGCCGCCGTCCACGGGCAGCACGATCCCCGTCGTGAACGTGGCGGCGTCCCCGCAGAGATACTCCGCGGCGCCCACGACCTCGTGGGGATCGCCGAACCTCCCCGCCGGGGTGTGCGCCAGCAGGTTCTCGCCCCTCGGGGTTCCCTCGACGAGTGGCCGGTTGAGCCGGGTGGGCAGCACGCCGGGCGCCAGGGCGTTGACTCGGATCCCGTCGCCGGCCCAGTCGTTGGCGAAGCTCGAGGTCATGTTCACGATCGCCGCCTTCGACGCTCCGTAGGCGGCGACGTCTCTGAACCCCGAGAACGCGCTGATCGAGGCGAAGAGCAGGATGCATCCGCGCTCACCGCGCCGCGGCTCTTGGTCGCGCATGATCCGAGCCGCGCAACGAGCCGTGATGAACGATCCGGTGACGTTCACCCGCAGCACCCGCTCCCAGTCCTCGACCTCCATGTCCAGGGACGGCACTCGCTGGATCACGCCGGCGGCATCGACCATCACATCCAGGCGTCCGTGACGCTCGACCGTGCGCGCGAATGCAGCCTCGACGCTGGATTCGTCGGTGACGTCGATCGGCTCGCAGCGATCGTCGCCGACGATCTCGGCGGCCGCCTCGAGTCGTTCGGCCCCGCTCGAGCCGACGACGACGATCGCACCCGAAGCCGCGAATGCCTGAGCGATCGGAAGGCCGAGTCCGCCGGTGCCGCCGGCCAGGAAGCACACCTTTCCTTTCATCGGCCCTTCCATCGGCCGGTCCGGAGGTTCGGTGGTGCTCACGTCGCGGTGAGCCCCGGCACGGTGCGAGACAGTCGTTCGCGATCCGCGACCCGGCTCCGAGCGAGATCGGCGAGTTGCCCCGCCACTCTCTCGGCGTCGAGCATCGCGTCCGCGCCGAGTGAGTTGGTCCAGCTCTCGGGGACGGCGTCCGGACCGCCGATCGCCGCGCATAGGGCGCCGGTCATCGATGCGATCGTGTCGGTGTCGCGACCGAAGTTCACCGCGAGCTCGACGCCGCGCCTCAGGTCGCCTTCGGCCAGCGTCGCCAGCGCGAACGCCGCCGGCACGGTCTCGCGCGAGTCGCACATGATCCGTCGATGGAACCTCGCCGCGAAGCGCGCT